>AFSR01000323.1_pt1 | contig 29036 bp, 28 predicted proteins | sample 296848 | NCBI WGS metagenome assembly AFSR01 (sample SAMN02954305, study PRJNA68063) | hot springs metagenome | biome: terrestrial; feature: Mushroom and Octopus hot springs; material: microbial mat core samples; isolation source: Yellowstone National Park Mushroom and Octopus hot springs ...
TCCATTCGTGATCGCACAGCCTCGGATATAGCGGTCAGCCCGAAGTCGTTATTGATGCGGTAAGGCACTTCGAGCGCAGCCTGACCGGTCGAGCGCAGGCGAAACCGCGCCTGAACCGGAACGTTGCCGCGCAGTGTGCCGATTTCGAGTATCTGACCTGTCATCGGGTCGTACCAGAACAACGTCGCATGGCTGGTTACCCGATAGAGTTGCGGCGGATTGAGAACCTGTCGATCAATTTGCTGAGCGCGCCAGCGTGCTTCGCTCGTTTGCGGCTCAGGCGTGGCTGGAATGATCTGAACCGTTGGCGGGCGCGCGACAGTTGGCGGAGGCGTCTGGATTGATGTTTGCGTTGTTTGGGGCGTCGCCGGTACAATTGTAGCATGCTCAGGCGTTCCTCGTCAGCGTGACAGATGGGGCGAGAAGCGGTGTGCGCGTTCGCCGTGCAGCATCAAGTTGCAGGGGCTGTCCACATCCAGCAAGCGCCAGCAGCATAACGGCAAACCACAGAATACGTTGTATCACTCTCTCTATTGTTTGCGAACATTTGTTCGTTTATTGTCTGGATGATTATAATGCATAAACAGACGCGCGTCAAACCAGGCTTGCGAGCGACACGCTTTACGTATTGTAAACTTTTGCGAGCGTACTGTCAAGCATTTTCTTGTGCTCGCGGCGTTGCAATGCCTCGCCCCGCCATTGAAGCATCGACACGACCGCGATCGGGGCGTACAGGACCCCGATCGTGGTCGTGGGCATGTCGCGCTATCTTACGTGCTGTGCCGGTTGACGGTCTTCGGCAGGGGTCGCTGCCATCATTTGCTGCAAGAGCGGGCGGGCTGGCGGGATCAACGTCACTCTGGCGCGACCCTCGATAATGTTTTGCAATTCGAGGATCTCGAACAGTGCGGCCGACACCTCCGGATCGGCTGCGATCTTGTTGAGCGCTGCGCCGACGATCTGCGGACGGATCGCCTGCGCCCTGGCAAATTCGATAGCAGCCTGGCGTTCTGCTGAATTGGTGATAATGCTCACCTGGTTGGCGCCATCCTGTCTGATAGCGGCGGTCACCTGACGCAGACGGTTGACAACCTTCTCTTCGATCTGCCGGATCATGCCGATGTCGCGGAAGTGCACCTTACGAATGTAGACCGAACCAAGCTGGTAGCCCCATTCCGCCGACTTCGGCGATACCTCATCGCGCACCGTGCGGCTCATGGCGTGGCGGTTCTCCAGCATATCGGCGAGTGGCAGGTTGCTCAGTGTGCGCACCACGGCGTTGCTCACATTCGCCGCCAGCGAACCGTCGGGGTCGGCGTTCTTGAACAGATAGGCAATCGGGTCGCTGATCTTATATTCATACCAGATACCCACCCCCATTGGCGCCCCTTCCTCGGAGTTGACCGGCTGGCTGCGCAGGTACTTCTGGTCGAGCCGCATATCGAGCACATGGCGGCGTCCGAGCCAGTTGACCACGAATGCCGCCAGACCCAGGTGCACAGGCAGGAAATACAATCCTGGCTCGCGCAAAATGCCGACGACATTCCCAAACAGAACGTACACGTGACAGGTTCCCTCTTCCACGATCGCATACAGACCAAAGGCGCGCAGCAAGCCAAGAATGGTCGGCACCGCGATCAGGCAGAAGATGAAGGTCACGATGGCAGCAGTGGCGAACTCGATCATATCTGTTCCTCCAGTATGACACGCTCAGCCTGGTTGTAGAGCTTTAGACGGACGTTGCGCAGGTATGCCTGGAGCGCTTGCGGTCCACCGATGCGCTTCAGATCGCTCAGTTGCTTTGCCAGCGCCATCAGCGGCTCAACTTCCGCCTGCGCTTTCAGGGTTTCGATCTCGACAGCGCGCTTCGACTGTACGATCTTCTGGTCGGCTGACGCCTGCGCCAGGCTGATGTCCGATGAAACCTGGTTGTACGCTGTGTTGATCGCTGCCAGCGCCGACTCCACCTCTGGTGGCGCGTCGATGCTGGTGATCAGCGAGGCGTCGAATTGAACGCCATAACGTGCCGCTGCCGAGAGGCACTCGCGGTCCATCAACTCGTTCAGGTCGCGCAGGTTCTTGCGCAGATCGTTGATTGAGACGCTGGCGACCATGTTGCCTTCCATTGGCGCCGTCTCCGTCGTTATTGCGCGTTGCGGCGCCTCGAAGTTGGCGATTCGCTCGCGTAGAATGGAAATGAAGTATCCCATCACGTGGACGATCGGGTTTTTGACGCCCCACAGGTAGGCGTACAGGTTGCGCTCGTAGACGCGGTAGCGGATTTGTCCTTCCAGCGCGATGTTCAACTGGTCTTTCGTCACTGCTTCGAGTTTGGTGCCGCCCTGGTTCGCCATCGGGTTTTCCAGGTCGAGCGCCATGTTCATGGTTTGGGTTGCAACCGAAACTTTGTAGATCCGCTCCCAGGGCCACTTGAAGTACGGTCCGCCGGGCGGTATGACGACCACCTGGGGGTAGCGGTACCGTTCGCGTTCTTCCGGGCGCAGATATTCGGCGTAAGGATCATCGATGGCGGCGTCAGTCAGACGCTCGGCGCGCCCGAAGATGGTTTTCACCGCACGTTCGTTCTGATCGACGGTGTAGATGCCAGCGACGAGGTAGCGCATCAGGAACCACACGATGAAGCCGAAGACGATGCCTGCCACTACTGACATGGGACCTCCTTTGAGTGAGGGGGCTTATTCCTTATCCGGATCTACGCGCTATGCTGCGGCAACGTTGCAGAAGTTATAGTACACCAGTTTCAGGGAATGTGGTAGCATGCCATGCAGGTCTGGAACATGGGGAGGCTGCGATGAGCGTAGCGGAGGCGACAACGACGGGCGCCATCGTGTATCCCGAAAGCGATGGGCAGCCGATGGCGGAGAATACGCTGCAGTTTCGCTGGATTGTGACGCTGCAGGGGAACCTGGCGGCGCTGTTCGCCGAGCGGGCGGACGTGTTCGTGGCGGGGGACCTGCTGTGGTACCCGGTCGAGGGGCGCCCCGACATCCGGCGGGCGCCGGACGTGCTGGTGGCGATCGGGCGACCGAAGGGGGATCGCGGGGCGTATTTGCAGTGGGAGGAAGGGGGGCAGGCGCCGCAAGTGGTGTTCGAGGTGCTGTCGCCGGGGAACACGCTGAGCGAGATGGCGCGCAAGTTCGAGTTCTACGACCAGTACGGGGTGGAGGAATACTACCTGATCGACCCGGAGCGGGGGGATGCGAGCGGTTGGGTGCGACGGGCGGGGCGGCTGGCGGTGATCGCGGATATGAACGGGTGGGTGAGTCCGGCGTTAGGGGTGCGGTTTGCGGTGGAGGGTGGGGAGGTGCGGTTGTTCTACCCGGACGGACGCCCGTTTCTGACGTTCGAGGAGTTGGCGCGGGCGAAGGCGGAGGCGGAGGCGCGGGCGAGGCGAGGAGCGCGGGCAGAGGCGGAAGCGGGCGCGCGAGGCGAAGACGGGCGGAGCGGAAGCGCAGGCGAAAGCACGGGCGGAGGCGGAAGTGCGGGCGGCGCGCTGGCGGAGCGCCTGCGGGCGCTGGGGATCGACCCCAACGGGATGACGTAGCGGACGCAGAGCGATGTGAGGGTGCGATGAGCGTAGCGGAGGCGACAACGACGGGCGCCATCGTGTATCCCGAAAGCGATGGGCAGCCGATGGCGGAGAATACGCTTCAGTTTCGCTGGATTGTGACGCTGCAGGGGAACCTGGCGGCGCTGTTCGCCGAGCGGGCGGACGTGTTCGTGGCGGGGGACCTGCTGTGGTACCCGGTCGAGGGGCGCCCCGACATCCGGCGGGCGCCGGACGTGCTGGTGGCGATCGGGCGACCGAAGGGGGATCGCGGGGCGTATTTGCAGTGGGAGGAAGGAGGGCAGGCGCCGCAAGTGGTGTTCGAGGTGCTGTCGCCGGGGAACACGCTGAGCGAGATGGCGCGCAAGTTTGAGTTCTACGACCAGTACGGGGTGGAGGAATACTACCTGATCGACCCGGAGCGGGGGGATGCGAGCGGTTGGGTGCGACGGGCGGGGCGGCTGGCGGTGATCGAGGACATGAACGGGTGGGTGAGTCCGGCGTTAGGGGTGCGGTTTACGGTGGAGGGTGGGGAGGTGCGGTTGTTCTACCCGGACGGACGCCCGTTTCTGACGTTCGAGGAGTTGGCGCGGGCAAAGGCGGAGGCGGAGGCGCGGGCGGAGGCGGAAGCGCGGGCGCGCGCAGAGGCGGAAGCACAGGCGCGCGCAGAGGCGAAAGCACGGGCGGAGGCGGAAGCGCGGGCGGCGCGTCTGGCGGAGCGCCTGCGGGCGCTGGGGATTGAGCCGGATGATCGTGTGTGATATGCGTCTCTTCGCTTCACTGAATCCCGAACAACGCACTGCGGTTGCCGCTCCGCCGGGTCCCATTCTGGTGCGTGCTGGCGCTGGCAGCGGCAAGACCCGCGTTCTCACTCTTCGGATTGCATATCTGATCGTGGAACACGGTGTGTCGCCATCGAATATTCTGGCGCTGACGTTCACCAACAAAGCAGCGCGTGAAATGCGCCAGCGCCTGCGTGATATGCCCGGCGTCTCGATCCGTGGTCTGACTGCTGGCACCTTCCACTCAGTATGCGCTTCGGTGCTGCGCGAACATATCGCCGGGCGAATCGGCAGTTATACCGCCGATTTCACGATCTACGCAGAAGATGAGCAGGTGCACCTGGCGTCTGCGGCGCTTGACGCAGCACGGGAGCGTCCGCCTGCACTTCTTGAACCAGAGGAGTTGCTGCGTCATATCTCGCGCGCCAAGAGCCGTTTGCTCACGCCGCGCCTGGCAGCGCGTTTCGCGCGTGATGACCTGGCGCGCTTCGTTGCCGGGTGTTATCAACGCTACCAGCGCAGCCTTGAGCGCGCCAATGCGCTCGATTTTGACGATCTCATCCTGTTGACCCATCGACTCTTCAGTGAACATCCCGATGTGCTGGACGCCTGTCAATCGCGCTGGCGACACGTGTTGATCGATGAGTATCAGGATACCGACCCGGCGCAGCATGCATTGGTGGAGTTGCTGACACGTCCATCACCGGCGAACGGCGGTGTTCGATCATTGTTCGCCGTTGGTGATGGCATGCAGGCGATCTATGGCTTCCGCAATGCCGATCACACAATCATTTCGCGCTTCGAACGAGATTTCCCCGATGCACGGGTAATCGAACTGGCAACCAACTATCGCAGCCGTCAACCGATACTTGATGCTGCTTATGCGGTCATTCGTCACAGTCGAACCGTTCAGCCAATGGCGCTGCGTGCAACGAAGCCGGAACCTCCCCGTGGCGTCGGGTATGCGTCGCCGCTCCAGATTGTCGATGCAAAAGATGCGCGCGATGAAGCCGAACGGGTGGCGCGCAGCATTGCCGATCTCCTGCGGCAGGGTCGTCGTCCGCAGGAGATTGCAGTGCTCTACCGTTCACGCCACATGAGCCGCGCTTTTGAGTCGGCGTTGCGCCATGCGCGTATTCCATATGCGCTGCGCGGCGCGACTGGATTCTTTGATCGTGCTGTGGTGCGTGATGCGCTGGCATACCTGCGTGTCATCAATAACCCCGCCGATACCCTGAGTCTCAACCGGATTGCCAATGTGCCGCCGCGTGGGTTGGGTGCGAATTCGCTGGCAACACTCTCCGCCTTTGCCGGGCAGCGCGGTTTGACCCTTGCCGATGCACTGATTCACCCCGAAGCGCTTGCACTGCTGCCATCGAAAGCCGCAGAAGGGGCGCGTCAACTGGCTGCGCTTCTCACCCGCTGGCGTCGTCTGGCGGAGAGCGCAATGTCGCCCGACCACCTGCTCGCCGATGTGCTGGAACGCACCGGCTACCAGGCATGGCTGGAACAGCGTCTCGAACCGGAGAACGTGCCGGATGCGCGCGCGCATCTCCAGGAGTTGGCGAATGCCGCCGCCGATCATACGGCGCTCAACGCCTTTCTGCAAGAGGTTGCCCTGCTCACCAGCGCCGATGACAACGACGAGGAGCGTGACCGGGTGCAGTTGTCCACCATCCACGCGGCGAAAGGTCTGGAGTGGCCGATTGTGTTCGTTGTGGGGCTGGAGGAAGGCGTGCTGCCGCATGAACACAGTCTGGTCACGCCGGAAGGGGTCGATGAAGAACGTCGGCTCTGCTATGTGGCGCTGACCCGCGCAGGAGAGCAACTCTATCTGTCGTGGGCGGCGAGCCGTGTGCGTGGCAAACTGGCGAAACCGTCGCGGTTTCTCAACGACATCGAGGCGTATGGACGTGAGCGCGCAAGGGTGAAGGTTGAACGTTGAACATGCGTGGCGTCCTGCGTTCTGGAGGTTCAGGAGTTCTCACCAATGCCCAGGCTAAGCGTCAACGGAGCGACGATCCACTACGAGGAACACGGAACCGGTCCTGAAACGATTGTCTTTGCGCACGGTCTCCTGTGGAGCGGTCGGATGTTCGACCGGCAGGTCGATGCACTCAAGGATCGGCGCCGCTGCATCACCTTCGATTTTCGTGGACAGGGGCAGAGCGAAGTGACTGCAACGGGATACGACATGGACACCCTTGCTGCGGATGCTGCTGCGCTCATCGAGTCGCTGCGCTGCGCGCCGTGTCACTTCGTCGGTCTCTCAATGGGGGGCTTTGTCGGCATGCGCCTGGCGATTCACCGCCCAGAACTGATCAGGTCACTCATTCTGATGGAGACCTCGGCTGACCCGGAGCCGCGCGAGAATGTGGGGCGATACCGCATGCTCAATTTCATTGCGCGCTGGCTGGGGTTGCGGCTCGTCGCCGATCAGGTGATGCCGATTATGTTCGGCGTGAAGTTTCTGAACGATCCGACCCGCGCACAGGAGCGGGCAATATGGCGCGAACGGATGATCGCCAACCATCGGATCGGTATTTCCCGCGCCGTTCAGGGAGTCATCGACCGTCAGGGGGTGTATGACCAGATCGACCGGATCACCGCGCCGACGCTCATCATCGTTGGCGATCAGGACGTCGCAACGCCGCCAGACAAATCCAGGCGCATTCATGCGCGCATTCGCAACTCGACGCTGGTTGTCATCCCCGGTGCGGGACACACATCCACCGTCGAAGAGCCTGACGCTGTGAACGCGGCGCTGAGACGGTTTCTTGACGCGCTTGCGGGCGACGACGCGCAATCCTGAGACCGGTATGGTATACTTCTCCTCCGTTACACAGTCAGGTTATTACGAGGATCAATGCTATGCGCAGCATCCGAATCATGGCGATAGTCATTCTCGCGCTCTTTGCCCTTGCCGCCTGTGGCGGGGGCGATGTGACCGTCCCGCCGCCGCCGAATGCGCAACCGTTCGAGAGCAGCGGCAGTCCGAAGGTTGACCAGATCATTGCTTCATGGCGGAGCGTCGCAATCGAAGAAATGAAGAAGGACGCCGTCAAGGAGGAGACGCTGGTCGAGGAGATTTTTATCATCGACGATGGTTCGCTGGCGGACGTGCAGAACCACTACATGGCGCTGACCCAGAATGGTTGGTGGCACGTGCGGCGGATGCCCGGTTTGCAGGGCGATGTGCTGCTCGACGGGTACGAGCACGGCACGACGGCGTTGGTTATCGGCGCTATCGATGCGTCGAAGTTCAACGGCAAGGGAATTGTGGTGTATACCCTGCGGGGAACGAAGTAGCCAGCAGCTCAGGAGCTACGGTTGAACGCTTCCCGCAGCAGCAAGCGTCACGCGCTGCACCAGATCAATTGCCGGAGTCGGCAGGAATCCCAGCAGCAGCACGCCTGCGGTTGCCAGAACCAGCCCTGCGCGCAAGGCGTGATCCATCGGCAGGGGAGTGTCGCGCACTGGTTCAGCCATAAACATCTGCGCCACGATGCGGAGATAGTAGAATGCCGCAATGGCGGCAATAATGACGCCAATGACCGTAATCCAGCCAATGCCCGCCAGCCATGCGGCAGTGAACACGTAGAACTTCCCCCAGAATCCACCGGTCGGCGGAACGCCAGCCAGTGACAGCATACACACCGCCATAGCGACCGCCAGCCAGGGACGACGGTTCCACAACCCCGCCAGATCGCTCATATCCCACGCGGCTTCACCGCGATGTTCGAGCGCAATCAGAACGCCAAATGCGCCAAGGTTCGTGAAGGTGTATGCCATCAGATACAACAGCACTCCTTCAATGCCACGCTGCCCCGCAATACCCCCCGGCGCGCCGGCAGCTATCACGCCGAACAGGATGTATCCCGCGTGCCCAATGCTCGAATACGCCAGCATACGCTTGACATTGCGCTGTGTCAGCGCCCCAATGTTCCCTACTGCCAGCGTCGCAATCGCCAGCGCCGCCAGCACCGGCGCCCAGATCTGCCATTCTCCTGCCAGCGCCTCGACCAGGAAGCGCAGCAGCGCCGCAAATCCGGCTGCCTTGCTGCCGACCGAAAGCAGCCCGGCAATTGGAGTCGGCGCGCCTTCGTACACATCCGGCGCCCACATATGGAATGGCGCCATTGCGACCTTATAGCCAAAACCAACGAGAACGAGCGCCGATCCTGCCAGCATGTAGGTTCGCTCTTCGAGCGTCATCGTCTGGCGTGTGAGCGTTTCGCCGATGACCCGCAGATTCATGCTGCCGGTTGCGCCGTACAGCAACGCAATGCCGAAAACGACAAAGCCGCCGGCAAACGCGCCGATCAACAGGTATTTCATGCCCGCTTCTTCCGACGCATTGCGCGGGTATGCGAAGCCAGTCAGCACATACAGCACAATCGACAGCATTTCCAGCCCCAGGAACAGGACAATCAGGTCTGTCCCCTGCGCCAGGAGCATCATGCTGCCGGTTGCGAACAGCACCAGAATGTAGTGCTCACTCCGCTCGATCCCCTGTCGCGGCAGGTAGTCGAGCGATACTACGATCGTGATTGCCGCAGCGGCCAGAAAGAGCCAGTTCAACGTCAGACTGTACGCATCCAGGCGCAGCATGCCACTGAATGTCTCAGCATTGACGCCCCACAGCGGGATGCCAGCGCCAGCTGCGACAAGCGCCCCGACAATCGCCAGGTATCCAACGATTCGTGTGCGCGAACGCGGTATGAACAGGGCAACGATCAGCAGCACCGATGCCCAACCGAAGACAATGCTGAGTTGCGCTGCCACGCGCCAGTCAATTGGCGGAATGATGATCTCTGTCATTGGTGTGTCGTATTCCACATCGAACGTTCAGCCCTGTGCAGATTCAGGGCTGCCGTTCAACGACTCGCCAGATACTGCAACGTTCCCCCGGCAATCTGTGTCGCCGACTGCTGCATTGGTCCAAACAGCAGATTGGGGTACAACCCAAACAGGACGACCGGCGTCGCCATAATGACCAGCAGCGCCAGTTCACGCGGTCGAACGTCAGGCGCCTGCGCCAGTTCTGGCGGTGCATCGCCCATGAACGCCATCCGGTACATGTGCAGCAGATAAACCGCTGCCAGCACCGCTCCCAGGAGCGCGGGCAACGCATAACGCCATCCGAGACCGGGAGAACGCCACGCACCTTGCAGCACTGCAAATTCGCTGACAAAGCCGTTCAAGCCGGGAAGTCCGATCGAGCCGAGCACCAGTATCAATGTCAAACTGCCGAGCACCGGCGTTGATTTCCACAGCCCGCCATACGACTTCAATTCGCGTGAACCGCGTCGTGCAACGAGCATGCCGACGACCAGGAACAGCGCGCCGGTTGTCAGGGCGCTGTTGACCATATGCGCCACCGACCCGGCGATCCCCTGCGGGTTCAGGGCAAACATGCCGAGCACGATCAGCCCCAGGTGACTGACCGACGCATATGCCAGCAGACGTTTCATATCGGTCTGCTGGTAGGCAATCCACGCAGCGTACAGAATGCCAATCACTGCCAGCACGCTGATTGCTGGCGCTGCCCAGGCAGCAGTTGCCGGGAAGAGTTGGATAGTGTAGCGGATCAGACCATACGCGCCGATCTTGATCAGCAACCCGACGATATCGATTGCGCCTGACGAAGGCGCTTCGGCATGAGCAGTCGTCATCCAGGTGTGGAAGGGCCAGATCGGGGTTTTGACCGCGAAGCCGATGAAGAACAACCCAAACATGAGCCGTTCAGCAGCCGGGTCCAGTTGCAACGTACCGAGTTGCAGGCTCGCCAGGATCGTCGCAATATCGAAGGTGTAGACGCCCGTCGCCTGACCGTGCAGCAGATACAGGCCAATAATTCCCAGCAACAGAAAGACCGAACCGGTGAATGTGTAGGCGAAGAACTTGATCGCCGCATACCGACGTTCTGCACCGCCCCAGATGCCGATCAGCAGCGCAGTGGGAACCAGCGTGAACTCGAAGAACACGTAGAACAGCAGCATGTCCTGCGCCGTAAAGACGCCGAACAGCCCGCTTGCCAGCAACAGAACCAGCGCGTGAAAAGCGCGCTCCTGACGTTCGACCGTTCCCCAACTCGCCGCCAGCGCAACCGGCGTCAGAAACGCAGTCAAAACCACCAGCCAGAGGCTAATGCCATCGACCGAAACGGTGTAACTGATGCCCCACGATGGGATCCACGCGACGCTTTCGACCAGTTGAAACCCGGCGCGCGCAGGATCAAAGAAGAAGACGACCCCCAGCGCGGCGGCAAGCGCCAGCAGCGCAGCGCTCATCGACACACTGCGTTGCGCCGCGACACGCTCACGCGGCAATGTCAGCACCACCAGCGCGCCCAGCGCTGGCAACCAGATCATGAGGGAAAGAAGCGGTGCAACGTTCATAAGTCCTAACCGCGTAAGGCGAAGAATGCGACAACCAGAATGACACCGAACAGAAACATAAGCGCATACGTGCGAATATACCCGGTTTGCAATGCGCGCAACCTGTGCGCCAGTCGCGCCAATCCACGCACCGTGCCATCGACCAGCACCTGATCGATTGCTTCACGATCAACCACGTCGCTGAGAAAGACCGATGCCGCGCGGTAGGGGCGGACAAACACCCGCTGGTAAAGCCAGTCGAGACCCCAACCGATCTCCATGCCGCGCCACAGATCGCCCAGGTAACGAAACATGGGGTCTTCCTTCCCAATCCGGATGCGCGGCTCCAGATCGCGGGCATAGGTTTTCCAGCCCAGATAACCGGCACCAGCGCTCAGCAGGGTTGTGATCGTGGCAAGAATGCCCATCCCGACCGTGTAGATCACTTCCGGTTCCTGCAGCACCGGACGCAGATAACTGTTCAGCCAGTGCAATCCCGGAAGATTGATCAGACCGCCGACAACGGCGCCGCCAGCCAGCGCCACCATAGTCCAGCGCATTGCGGCGCCGCTCTCGTGCCCGTGGATTGTCGGGTCGCGCGGTCGTCCGAAGAACACCATGCCGATCTGACGCCCCATGTAGAACGCAGTGACTGCCGAGGTCAGGATCAGCATAATGGCTGCCAGCGGACTCCGCGCGTCAAACCAGGCGTGGGCAATGATCTCGTCCTTGCTCCAGAATCCCGCGAGCGGGAAGATGCCGCTCAACGCAAGTGCGCCGATGACATACAGGCGGAAGGTTGTCGGCAGCGCATTGCGCAACCCGCCCATCCGCCGCATATCCTGATGATTGCCGATGCCATGGATGACCGAACCGGCGGCCAGGAAGAGGAGCGCCTTGAACAACCCATGGGTCAGCAGATGGTACATACCGGCGACATACGCGCCCATTCCCACCGCAGCAACCATATACCCGAGTTGCGAGACGGTCGAGTACGCCAGCACCCGCTTGACATCGAGTTGCGCCACAGCTGCAGTCGCGCCGATGAACGCCGTCATCACGCCGATCACCAGTACCCACGGCGCTGCCGACGCCGGTTGATCGAACAGGGTATGGTTGCGCACAATCAGGTACACGCCAGACGTCACCATTGTCGCCGCGTGGATCAGCGCCGACACCGGCGTTGGACCGGCCATTGCATCGGGCAACCAGGTATAGAGCGGGAATTGCGCCGATTTTCCGGCAACAGCGACCAGCATGAGCAGCGTGATGCCGGTCATCAACGGTAACTGCCCGAATGCGCCAAGATCAACCGTTTCGCCAGCGACGACAATCGCCTGATCGAGGTAGCCGCTGATGCTGAGTTGCGGATTGTCGTAGAACGACAGCGTGCCGAAGTTGGTAAAGATTGCGAACAGTGCAGCCAGCATCGCTGCATCGCCGACACGATTGACCACAAAGGCTTTCACGGCGGCCTCGGAGGGATTGATGCCCGGCGGCACGGAGCGACGGTCGAAGTAGTGCCCGATCAGCAGGAACGAGCACAACCCCACCCCTTCCCATCCAAGGAACAACAGCAACAGATTATCCGCCATCACCAGCATCAGCATGGCGAAGACGAACAGGTTCATAAAGGCGAAGAAGCGTACCGGACGAACATCGCCGTGCATGTAGCCAATCGAGTAGATATGGATCAACCCGCCGACGCCGGTGATCAACAGCGCCATCACTGCCGTAAGCGGGTCGAACAGCAACCCGAACGCCACGCGAAAATCGGCAATCCCGATCCACTCCCACAACGTCCAGGTCAATCGTTTTGCCCCGGATGGCGCGCCTTCGAGCACGACCATCGCTGCAATCGTTGCCGCGAACGACAACCCGACCATCACCGAGGCGAGGATGCCAGCTGCGCGCTCACGACGCACAACCAGCGCATTGAGCAAAAAGCCAATCAGAGGAAAAGCAGGTATCAGCCAGATGATCCAGTTCATCGTGGAATGTGTCCTGTCAGATGAGAGGCAAACAGTGGAACAGAAGCATCTTCATCGCTTGCTTCGCCAGCATTCAGCCTTTCAATGAATGAATCTCATCCACATCAGTTGTTTGTTTGGTTCGGAAGATCGCCACCAGTAGCGCCAGACCGACGGCGACTTCAGCAGCGGCGACGACGATGACGAAGAAGACGACGATCTGCCCGGCGATATCTTGCCGCGCCATTGCGAACGTCACCAGCGCCAGGTTTGCCGAGTTCAGCATCAACTCGACCGACATGAAGAGAACCAGCGCATTGCGCCGGATCAGAACACCCGCAACACCCAGGGTGAACAGCAATGCGCTGAGCAAAATGTAGTAACTCGTCGGCACCATAGTCCTGGTTCTCAGTTCCTGGTTCTCAGTTCCTGGTTCTCAGTTCTCAGTTCCTGGTTCTCAGTTCTCAGTTCCTCAGTTCTCAGTTCTCGGTTCTCGGTTCTCAGTTCTTGGTTCTCAGTTCTTAGTTCTTGGTTCTCAGTTCTCGGTTCTCAGTTCCTGGTTCTCGCCCCCCCGCCATATGCAGCACAACAACGCCGACGATCGCTGCAAGCAGCAAGAATGCCGTAATCTCGAAGGGGAGCAGGTAGGTCGTGAACAGCGCTTCGGCGATACGTTCCGGCGCTGCAAAGTGCTGGTCGGCGACTGTAGTCCTGGATAGTGGGTTGCGCAGCGCAAGATATCCGAGCAGACTCAGCAGAATCGTTGCGAGGGTCACTCCCAATGGGCGCTGCCAGGCGAACCGTTCGCGCGTGTCTTCAGCCCGTTCTGCACCAAGCAGCATCACCACAAAGAGAAAAGCACAATGATCGCGCCAGCGTAGACGATCAACTGGATGACAAACAGGAATGGGGCATACAGCAATACATAGAGCACTGAGATTGCGACAAAGTTGATCAGCAGAAAGATCGCGCTGTGGATCGCATTCGGGCTGAGCAGCATCGCTACCGCCCCCGCGATCGCCACTACCGCCGTGATCAGGAAAATAACAAGTTCCATTGCGGCCTCATTGTTACAGGTCGATCTGCGCTGGCGGACTGGGGCGGCGATTCAGTTGATCCAGGATAGGCGGAATCTCACCGTGCCCCTTGTCGGGCGGGACCAGGAGATCATCCTTGGTCAGAATCGAACTCCGGCGGTCGTAGAACGAAAGTTCATACTGATGCTCAAGTACAATCGCGTTGGTTGGACAGGCGTCTTCGCAGTAGCCGCAGAAAATGCAGCGCAGCATATTGATCTCGTAGCGCTCTGCATACCGTTCACCGGGCGAATGCGGCGCGGCCGGATCATTCTCCGCTGGCACAACCAGAATAGCATCAGCCGGACAGGCTGCCGCACACAGTGAGCAACCGATGCAGCGCTCCATGCCATTGGCGAATCGCTTCAGTTGATGCCGACCGCGGAACCGTTCGCGCACCGGTCGTTTAACTTCCGGGTACTCGACAGTGACCGGCTTGCGGAACAGATATTTGAGCGTTGTTCCCAGACCTTTGAACAGTGCGCCGATCATACACGTCTCTCACTTTGTTGCATGCGACTGCATTTCATGGGCTGCGTGTCGGGCGAAGAGCGCAACCGGTTGGTTATGAGGCTCCAATCTCCACCAGTGTGACCGTTCGTTTCTCCTTGCCCGGTCTCCCGATGATTGCGGCGACTGCCAGGATAATAATGCCGGCAACCAGACCGATCAGCGCTGCGATGGTCGGGCTATCGGGGAGTAGCACATTCACCACTGCCGTTACGGCGACGTTGATCAGCGCGAGCGGCAGCAGCACCTTCCAGCCCAGGTTCATCAACTGATCGTAGCGCACCCGCGGCAGGGTGGCGCGGATCCAGACCGAGACGAATGACAGCAGCAGCACTTTGAGCAGGAAGGCGCCGAGCGATGTCAATCCGAGCACAGCGTTGCCGATCATAGCGCCATACTGCTGCGTTGTAAACTGCGTCAGCGCCTGCAACCCCGGAAACTGCCAGCCTCCCAGAAAGAGCGTGACTGCGATGGCATTCATCGCCACCAGTTTGACATATTCTGACATGAAGAACAGCGCGAACTTCATCGAACTATACTCGGTGTTGTACCCGCCCACGAGTTCCTGCTCAGCTTCGACCAGGTCGAATGGCGCACGCACCACTTCCGCAGTGGCAGCAATGATGAACACAACAAAACCAAGGAACTGCGGAACGATGTTCCACATATGCATTTGCCGTTCGACGATCTCTGCCGTACTGAAACTTTGCGCCTGCATAACCGCGCCGAGAACGGTCAGGCCAAGCGCAAGTTCATAGGAAATGACCTGTGCCGAAGCGCGAATGCCACCGAGCATCGAGTATTTGTTGTTCGACGCCCATCCTGCAATTGCGATGCCGTACACGCCGACCGAAGTGACTGCCAGCAGGTAGAGAACGCCGACATTGATCTCGGCGAGTTGCAACCAGTTGCCCCCCTGACCGTCGGGCCACATCCCGACCGGAATCGTTGCCCAAATGATGATCGCTGGAATGAGTGCAAATGCGGGAGAAACCAGGTAGACCCAGCGATCTGCCAGCAGCGGGGTGACATCTTCCTTGAAGAAGAGTTTTACTGCGTCGGCGAGCGGTTGCAGGAAGCCGCCCGGTCCGGCGCGGTTCGGTCCGACGCGGTTTTGCAGGCGCGCGAGGGTTCGCCGTTCAAAAAGCGTGAAGTAGGCGAAGATCGTCGTCGCTGCCAGTGACAGCACAATGCACTTGATGATCAGAATGCCGAGATCGATCCAGGTCATCGCATTTCCACCGCTTCACTGATATGCAACGTGATAGCAACGCGCGTCAACGGACCGGTTTGCACGGCGCTAAGTGGTGCGCCGTTGACATCCGGCATCAGCGCCAGTCCGCGCGGCAGGTGACGGTCGATCTGCACCGGCAGCACTGCCTGCCCGGCATCGGAGGCGATCCGCACCAGTGCGCCGGGCGTCACCTCCAGCGCAGCAGCGTCTGCCGCGCTCAGAATGAGATGCGGCGTGACCATCCGCGGCAGCAGTTTCGAGTCGCGCGCCCATGCCCGACCATCATAGGCGCGCGGTACCGCCAGCAGGATGTATGGATGAACATCATCCGCCGGCATCGGCGATGGCACACGCGCCTGGAGCGTAAACACAGCTTTTGGATTGTCGGCTTCAGCCGCGATCTGCACCCCGACCCCTTCCATGTTTTCGTAGGAGGTGCCATCGTAGAAGATCGCCTCATTTGGTTGACGCCCCCACTGCGGCTTGCGCGTCAATCCCAGGCTTTCATACGTTGTATCGGCGTACCCGCGTACCGTTGCCGCAATTTCGTCCGCCACGTCGCTGGCAACCACGTAGTCCCAGGCGCCGGTTCCGGTTTGCGCAGATGGGCGCTGTGCAGTGCGCCCATCGGTCGGATCGGTGGGTGTGACCGCTTTGCCATTGCCGGACAGCAGGGCGCGCGCGATGCGCTGAGCAACATCCCAGCCAGCCGGCGTGTTGTATTCAGGAATACGCGCCTGACGGAAACGTTGCACCCGTCGTTCAGCGTTGGTGAATGTTCCCTCACGACCGGCGATTGAGGCGGTTGGCAGGACGACATCGGCATATTGCGCCGTTTCGGTGAGGAAAATATCCTGCACGACCAGAAACTCGAGCGCATCGAGCGCCGCCGCGACTGCCGGATTGTCGCGCACTGGATCCATGCCGGCGATGAACATCCCGCGCAGACGACCTTCGCGCGCTGCCGTCCACATCTCGCGCGCGTTCAAGCCGCGCTTCTTTCCGGCTCCTGGACGCACGCCCATATCGAGCGCACCGCGCGCATTCGCGCCGGGAATGAGCGGAATGAAGCCACTGTTCGGCTTGCCAATATGACCGGTCAGCAGCGCCAGGTCGGCAAGTGCATTGAGCAGATCGGCGCCGATGGTCAGCGCTACCCGTCCATACACAATGATGCCGTGTTCCGCCTGGGCGAAGGCGCGCGCCGCAGCGCGAACCGTATCTTCCGCAACCCCTGCGGCATCGCAGAGCGACGCAACACTGTGTTCGCGCAGACGTGCCTTCAGATCGTCGAAACCCTGAACTCGTCGCGTCACAACCTCGTCAGCGACCAATCCTTCGTCGATCACTACCTTGATCAGCGCCAGCGCGACGAACGCCTCAGCGCCAGCGCGTGGATGGATGACGCGCGCCGGGGTGCGATCCAGTTTCGTGGGATACGGGTTGATCACCGTCAGGTCGCCGCCGCGCGCCACAATCCCGCGCAGACGCAGCACGTAGAGCGGCGCTTCTTCCTCCGGGTCGGCGCCGACCACCAGCACTGCTGTCCCCGTTCCCAGGCTCGCCAGATTTGTCCCTTTGCCAACGCCGAGCGCCGATCCGAGATCGATGATATCCGGTTCTCCCGGAGCGCCGGTGCAGCAATCGATGTTTGGCGAACCCAGCACCTGGCGGAACAACTTCTGGAACAGGTACAGGTCTTCGTTCGGCAGGTCAGGACTCGCCAGACCGCCCAACGCCGCCGCACCTGCGTGGGTGCGAATGGTGCGCAACTTTTCGGCGACCAGAGCGATCGCTTCGTCCCACGTTGCCTGGGTTAATGTATCACCCTTGCGGATCAGCGGATGCCGCAGACGCTCCGGACTTTCGATGAAGCGCATGCCGAAGCGTCCCTTGTCGCAGATCCAGATTTCATTAACATACTCATTCTCGCGCGGCATTACCCGCATCAACCGATCATAGCGCATGTCGAGCGAGATAGTGCACCCGACCGGACAGTGTGGGCAGATGCTGGGGGTCGGGCGCAGTTCCCACACGCGTGCCTTGAAACGGAAGTCGGCGGTGGTCAGTGCACCGACCGGACAGATATCGGTCGTATTGCCAGAAAACTTCGAGTCGAACGGCGGATCTGATTTCGAGATAATTTCCCAGGCACGACCGCGGTTGTCGAAACCAAGCACCGGATCGCCAGCGATATCGTCCTGAAAGCGCACACACCGCGAGCAGAGAATGCAGCGTTCTCGATCGAGATAGATCAGATCGCCCAAAGGGACAGGTTTCTCAAAATGGATCTTGTCAGCATAGTCGAAGCGTGATGTACTTGGACCGAACTGCATCGTCAGGTTTTGCAGCGGGCACTCGCCTCCCTTATCGCACACCGGGCAGTCGAGCGGGTGCGATGTCAGCAAGAACTCCAGTTGCCCCTTCTGCGCAAAACGTACCTTCGGCGTTGTCGTGCGTACCTCCATGCCCTCACTGACCGGCGTTACGCAACCAGGTTGCAGTTTCCCCATCATCAATGCCATAACCGGCTTACCATCCTCACCCATCACCACTTGGCGGGTCGCCGGATCGATCTTTGGCGTCCACACTTCGACCAGACACATCCGACACATGCCGACCGGCTTGAGTTTGGGATGGTAACAGAAAACCGGTATCGCGACGCCAGCCGTACGGGCTGCATCGACGAGATTGGTTCCGGCTGGCACAGTCACCGTCTGTCCATCGATGACCAGGGTTACATCGGGCATATGCACACCTCTAGCGCCGTGTTGCGGCGGGTGGGATATTATATCGCACAGAAGCGTTCAATCTCGCAGAAAGAGCCGGGGATCAACGGCGACATGCTGCCATCGTCGGGTTGCAGCATCGCAACGTACCGCAGCGCCTCGTCGTGGTGGCGGAAGACATTGGCGGTCATCGGCTGCCATTCTCCATCGATCATCGCCTCCCGTCCGCCTTCCAGTCGCGGCAGCGTCTTGACGATCTCGACTGTCCAGCGTGTGACAATGGTCATGTGGAGTGCCTCAGTGAACCGACATCATCTTCAGATCGCGGCGTCCATTGCCAGCCTGCGCAATCGCCTGTTCGAACTCGTGCGGGAAGAGGCGCAGTGCGCTGCGGATCGGCACGACGGCGCTTTCGCCGAGCAGACAGAAGCAATTGCCAGCCATCTGATTATAAACATCGTGCAGTAATGGAATGTCTTCCTTGCGCCCATGACCGTGCGTGATCCGGTGCAGCACTTTCACCAGAAAGTATGTTCCCTCACGGCAGGGTGTACATTTGCCGCACGACTCATGCTTGAAGAACTCGTCCATCTTATAGGCGACCTCGACCGCGCTGACGCTCTCGTCGAGGACGATCACGCCGCCGGAGCCGAGCATGCTCCCCTTCGCCGCCAGCGCCTCATAGTCCATCGTCACATCGAGATCGTCCGCCGTGAGCCAGCCGGCAGACGCACCGCCGGGCACCACAATTTTGACATTGCGGTCGCTCCGCATTCCCTGACAATAATCGGGCGAAAAGATCAACTCGCGCAGCGGTATGCCGAACGGCGCCTCATAATTGCCGGGACGCTTCACGTGACCGGAGATCGAGAAGACTTTGGTGCCAGGGCTTTTTTCGGTGCCGAACTGACGGTACCAGGCAGCGCCGTGGCGGACGATCATCGGCACATTCGTCAACGTCTCGACATTGTTGATGATCGTTGGTTTGCCGTACAGACCAGCGACCGCCGGGAAGGGTGGGCGCAGGCGCGGTTGACCGATCTTCCCTTCGAGCGACTCCATGAGCGCCGTTTCTTCGCCGCAGATGTATGCGCCTGCACCACGGTGCACATAGATGTCGAGATCGTACCCTTTGCCGAATATATTCCTGCCGAGGAAACCGCGCTCATACGCCTGCGCGATCGCGCGTTCCAGGCGCCGTGCGGCTGCCGCGAACTCGCCACGGATATAGATATATGCCGTGTGCGCCTCAATTGCGTAGGCGGAGATCGCAATTCCTTCGATCAACTGATGCGGATTGCGATCAATAATCTGATGGTTGTTGAAGGTACCTGGTTCGCTTTCGTCGCAGTTGCATAGCAGGTAGCGCGGATAGACACCTTTCGGCAGAAACCCCCACTTGACCCCTGTCGGAAACCCGGCACCGCCACGCCCGCGCAGTCCCGAATCCTTCACTATCTGAACAATATCGGCAGGGGTGCGTTCGGTCACTGCGATGCGCAGCGCCTCATAGCCGTCGTGGCGCAGATAGACCTCGAAATCCGCAATATCTTTGATGTCCAGGTCGCGGAGAACAATATGCTTGGCGAGCGGAGACATAGACTGATAACTCGCTTTCCAGCGCTGACACCGCCATACGCCTGGAATGGCGCATGTCTCACACTTACTCTACCACTACGAATGCTTTGTGTCAAATGGCACAAAGTTTGAGCCAGAAAGATCTATACTGTCGGGTAACAGCGTATACTACAGGGGACTCAGCGGCGTTTCGCGGGGAACATCACAGCAGGATCTGCGCCTGTGCGTTCAGATCATCGGCGCCGGAGAGACCTGCGCACGCCTGTCGGAAATGTCGTGCAGCAATCATCGTGTGCGTCGATGACCGAGGAGATCGGACTGATCCATGAAAATCGCGCTTATTTCCGAGTCGCCATCGGTAGCGACCGGATTTGGCATCCATGCGCGCCACCTGACGCGCATGCTCGCCGATATGGGGCACGAAACCGTAGTGTTTGGAGTATGCGCCGACGGACAGCCCTTCGACCCGACGCGCTACCCGTGCCGTATTGTGCCGATGCCGCGTGACCAGAAGGAAGCGTTGCCGCTTTTGCCCGACTTCCTGACCGCCGAGCAACCGGAATTGATTTTCGTCCACTACGATCTCGGCGCCGTTGCCCGCTTTGCCGCCGCCATTCGTTCTGCGGGATGGACCGGACCTATGATCTGTCACTTCGTGATCGACACTATTCCGTTCGACCGCGATCTGATGCAGGTGTTGCGCGATTTTCGTGCAGCAATGACCCCTACCTATGTAGCGGCGAACTACTGCGCATCGCTCGGCATTCCCAATGTGATTGCTGCGCCGCATCCGGTTGATGCGCGCCTGTTTCGTCCCCTGCCGTACCGCGACGCGCTGCGCCGCGCCGCAGGTCTCGACGGACGCTTCGTTATCGGTGTGTTTGGGCGCAACACCGAGCGCAAGCAGCAACCGCGCGTGATGATGGCGCTGCAGCAGTTGCGGGCACGTGGCAAAGCCGATGATATTATCGCCTATTTCCACTGCCAGCCAACGAATGAAGACCCCTGGCTCAGCAGCTGGAACCTGTTCCACGTCGCCGATCATCTTGGTGTCGCCGATCTGGTTTTGTTTCCACAGAGCGATTTCCGGCAACTGGCAGGCATCCCCTACGACGCCAACGCTCCGCCGACCGATGGACCGCCGCCTGCACGCCCTGCCATTCCGCCGGACTGCACCTATGTCGAGCGGTTGAACCTGTGTGATCTGGTGGTGAACGTGCCTCACTCTGGCGCATTCGAACTGGCGCCGCTCGAAGCGGCGCTGTGTGGCGTTCCGGCAGCAGTGACGAACGATCGCAGCGCGATGGCAGAGGTTGTCGGCGATGGCGCCTATCTTCTCGAACCGATCGACAGCGCCATCCACAGTTCAGGGGGATGGCAGCATTTCGTCGGCGCATGCACGATTGCCGAGGCGATCCTGGAGATTAAGGAGAATGCTGCACTACGTGCAGAACTGATCCAACGCGGGCGCGCCAACGCGCTGCGCTACACCGACGAGCCGTTGCGGCGCGGGTTACAGCAGGCGCTCGAACTGGCACGCGGATAAGGATGGTGCATATGAGGCTGGCAGCGCCCGCCGCCCGATTGCGCTCTTCGATCCAGGGCAAGTCAGAGGAGCGGACGTAGAGCTTCGCACAGATCGCTCCAGGTGGGAGGGTCGCTCATGCCAGCGGTTGACGCCCCGACGAGCGCCAGGGTTGCCGCTGCTTCTGCGCGACTGAGCGGTTGATGATCGAACGCCGGATCGATCACCGGTTCAGATGGCGATCCGGCGGCGCGCAGCAACGCGCGGAGCACGGCAGGCGCGTCGGCGCGGTCGATAGGGGTGTTGGGGGCGATGTCGAGCGACGCAGCGCGTGGTCCATTCCCCTCCAGCGCGCCCTCCAGCAGCAGCAGTTGGGTGGGGATAAAGTGCGGATGTCCGGGCGGAACATCCACTGTCCACGCCAGTGGTATGCCTTGTTCAAGCAAATGGCGCTGAAACATGCGCAACACCCGCCCTTCCCACACTTCCCGCGGAGGCATGCCGCGCGTCAGGCAGAACGCCGCCAGCGCGCCCGCTGCCTCGCCGATATTCCACTCGACCGGGTGGAGCCGATATGAACCATTCGACAGATGGGTCGTGCCGATGTTCTTGCAAGCCGCCAGCAGATTTGTCGGGCGCTGCGGGATCAGCGCTCCGAGCGGTATCTGGAACGGCAGCGTCGGCGCAAACATGCTGCGCGGGTTCCCCACTGCCGGGTGAAGGTCCATAAAATACCATCCCACGCCACACGAATCGGGGAAGTGCGCCGCACGCGCCGTCGTGCGTCCGGCTGCCAGGATGTCATTGGCGGTCACACGCCGCAGTGCCTGGATGCGCCGTGACTCACGAATGTAGGGCGCTTTTGATAGCCCGTCCTTTGTTCCCATCACATTGGGGAGCAACCGCAATCCTGGATAGCCGTAGCCGCTGCCATCGTCACGTGGAACCTCGGTTTGCAGCCAGTACAGGAATGAGAGCGAAAGGCGTCGGGCTTCATCAAGAATACGTGTGCGTTCTTCTGGCGTTGCGCCAATCAGATCGGCATGGTGATAATCATTGGCGTTCCAGTTGATCATCGCCACATCGCGCAGCGTACCCGATGGGTCGAGCAACCGCCCCGACAGCAGGCGGCGGTACGTCCAGAACGGCGGCAGACCGGTCGGACCGGTCTCAAAGACGCGGAAGGGGCGTGGGGCGCCGTCGGCGGCAGTCAGGGTCAGAGTGAACGGTTGCGAGTCGCGTAGACGTTCATACCCTTCCGGTTTTGGGATCGTATGGTCTTCGCCGGGACGATATTCGACCGCAAAGCAGAAGGTGAACCCCTGCACCTCGCCGGGGCGCGCTTCTTCCGGTGCGTCTGCCTCGCCAGTATCGCTCCGCGCCTCCGCACCCGTCACCCATGGAGCGCCCGTCAGCGGCAGCAAGTCGCCGAGATCAGTGGCGTCGAGAAAGAAACGCGCCGCAATCGTCACATCTCCATCCGCGCCAGTCACGGTGACACTGGTGATCGCGTCACCCGGCACAATGGCGGAGATGGGGGCATAGTTGCGCAGGATTGTCAGGCGTCCGGCTGCAACATGGGGCGCCAGCATCGCCTCGATCACCGATACGCCAACCTGCGGCTCGAAGCAGAGCGCCGAAACCCATGCGTCGCCGGGGTTGAGCGGCGAGCCATCGGGCATGGCAGCGATCCCGTAGCGGCGACGATAATGATCGCGGATCGCCTCACGGAACGCGGCATACCTGCGGGTTGCACCGAATGCCTCGATGTAGCGGTGCTCATCAAGCGCGCTGACGCCCTGACTGGTCGCCTGACCGCCGAGCCAGTCGGTCGCTTCGGTAAGAACGACCGACGCGCCAGCGTCACAGGCGGCGAGCGCCACTGCCACACCGCCCAGACCGCCGCCAATAACGGCAATATCGCATGAAAGAGTTCTGTTTGTGACCATGATCCAGATTGCGGATTGTTCAGGGGAGCATCCCGCTGTGGAAGCTAATGGGAATGACAGTTCACGCCACTACGCATCGCCACGCAAACGGCGCAGTTCGTTCTCCAGTTCGCGCAGACGCTCCTCCGCTTCGGCGCGCGCTGCCGCTTCCTGCTGCGCGCGCTCCTCCGCCTCCGCCCGCGCGCGCGCTTCGGCTTCCCGCGCTGCCGCTTCCTGCCGTGCCCGTTCTTCCGCCTCGGCACGCGCCGCCGCTTCGGCTTCCCGCGCCGCTGCTTCCTGCCGCGCGCGCGCCTCCGCCTCCGCCCGCGCCGCCGCTTCCTGTCGCGCCCGTGCTGCCGCTTGCTTCGCCCGCGCTTCCGCCTTCGCCGCCTGCCGCACCACCGTCACATAGTCCCCGATCTCCCGCCCCGCTGCGTCATAGCACACCACGTGGTCGCGCCGTATGCCCAGCCATACGTCGGCAATCGCCAGGTGCACTCGCCCGTCGGCATCCGGCGCCTGCAACCGGTACGCCGTACCTTCCAGGCGATAGTCGAGCAACCGCAACCGCCGCACCCCGCCGCGCCCCGTATCGTCCACAATCACGTACTGCGCCACTCCCGCCCGCGCGTACTGCTCCACCTTGATCACCACGTCGTTCTCACGCGCGTCTAGCGAAACGATCTCGATGATCAGCGCCGGGCGCGCCCGCTCGACCGCAACCTCAAACGTGCTCCAGTTGCGCCGTTTGCGCACGCCGGGGATGACCATCACGTCCGGTCCGTGCGCGCGCAGGTCGGGGAGGTCCCACGCGATGCGCACATCGCTGAGCACAATCGCCCGACGGGACGGCTCCAGGCGCGCGCGCAGCACGGCGGTGAGGTACATCCGGTCGGTCTCGTGGAGATCGCTGTGCACGATGAAGTCTCCCACTTCAGGATGGAGCACGTCGTCGAGGGTGAGCGGAACCTGTTCGAGGTGACGGGGATTATCAGGGGTGGGACGTGGCACGAGGCGCCACCCGTAGCGGAACGGGTCGGCATCGGCGTCGGTAGCGAGGGATGGTCTGGTCGTTGCAGTCGTCATGGCTTCATTATAGCAGAAACAGGAATGGTGTATTCGATAGACCTGTGTTTATCATTCGCCGTGCACTGCCGCGTGAGAGCCGTTCATTCTGCTTCCTGTCAATACCCGGCGTGTGTTCAATGTGGATGAGGGTGCGCTCACGCGACTCATCACCCTGGAAGAGCCTGTTATAATGGCACAGGAGACGTTCCGCCGCCCCCATGATACGAGGTTGCAATGATGCGAACACCCCGTTCAGGTTACCGCTGGTTCGTGATCGCGGTCTTTTTCTGCTTTATGCTGCTCCATCAGTCGGACAAACTCCTGATCGGTCCACTCACCCCGGCTATCATGGACGAGTTCGGTATCAGTATGACCCAGATGGGGGCAGTGACAACCGGTGCGCTGGTGGTGGCATCGATCCTCTATCCGATCTGGGGGTATCTGTACGACCGGTTTTCCCGTGCGCGTTTGCTGGCGCTGGCATCGTTCATCTGGGGTTCGACGACCTGGTTGAGCGCGGTGGCGCGCACCTACCCGACCTTTCTGATGGCGCGCGCTTCGACGGGGATTGATGACTCGTCATACCCCGGTATGTACGCGCTGGTCGCCGACTATTTCGGTCCAAACCTGCGCGGCAAAGTCTACGGTCTGCTGCAACTGGCGCAACCCATCGGCTATCTTGTCGGTATGGTGCTGGCGCTGATGCTGGCGCCGCAGATCGGCTGGCGCACGATCTTTTTCCTGACCGGCGGACTGGGCATTGTGGTCGCCATCGTCATTCTGCTCGGCGTTCGCGAAATGCCGCGCGGCAAAGCGGAGCCGGAGTTCGAAGGGATGACCGAGATGGCGCGGTTCCGCTTCTCGTGGGCGGAAATGCGCGCTGTGCTGGGGAAGCGCACCATGTGGTTCGTCTTCCTGCAAGGGTTCGCAGGCGTCTTTCCGTGGAATGTCATTACGTACTGGTTCTTCACCTATCTGGCGCGCGAGCGCGGCTACGACGAAGGAAGCATCCTGCTGACGGTCGCGCCAGTTATTCTGATCCTGGCGAGCGGCAGTTTTATCGGCGGCGTTCTGGGTGATTGGGCATTCAAGCGCACGACGCGCGGGCGCATTCTGGTCTCCAGCGCAGGGGTCCTGATGGGGGCGATCTTTCTCTACCTGGCGATGCAAACGCCGGTGGAGGAGCGTACCACCTTCTTTGTACTGATGTGTGTGACGGCGCTCTTTATGCCGCTGTCGTCACCAAATGTCATTGCAACGGTGTACGATGTAACGGTGCCGGAAGTACGCAGCACAGCGCAGGCATTCGAATATTTTATCGAAAACAGCGGCGCAGCGCTTGCGCCGCTGCTCGCTGGTATTATCGCCGACATGTACGATCTGCAAGCCGCAATTACGTGGATCTGCGTCACTGCCTGGATGCTCTGTTTTGTGTTCTACATGGGTGCGTTGCGCTATATCAAACACGATCACTACGCCCTGCGTGAAGAGATGGCGCGCCGTGCGGCATCCTTCCGCCGGGCAGCAGCGTAGGGGTTGAGGGTTGAACGTTGAACGTTCAACGTCGAGACATACATCTGGCAGAGCGATAACACCAGCATGGAGAAGTGTGTGACTATTCCTGACATCGTTCCATCAACTGCCGACGCGGTCACGCCCGCTATCGTGTCGGAGAGTGCAGCACGTCCCTCATCGCCGCTGCGGCGCCGGGTGATGGGTCTGGCGCTGCCTGCCATTGGCGAGAACCTCCTCCACACAGTGCTTGGCATTGCCGATACCATTCTGGTGGCAGGTATCGGTATCGTCGCCCTGGCAGGCGTCGGCACGGCGCTGAATGTTTTGTTCATTGTCATGGCAGCGCTGAGTTCGCTATCAGTCGGCGCATCGGTGCTGGTTGCCCAGGCGATTGGCGCAGGCAATACTGTGCGGGCGAGCCATGTCGCTGGTCAGGCGCTGCTATGGGGAATTGTGCTATCGCTGCCGATCACCCTTGCCGGGTTGATCTTTGCGACACCAGTCGTGGCGCTGTATGGCATGGCGCCCGATGCCACTGCCGTTGCGGCGGAGTATCTGACGATCAGCGCGGCGAGCATCCCGGCACTGGCGCTCATGCTGATCGGCGGGAGCGTGTTGCGCGGCGCGGGTGACAGCCGCACACCCATGCTGGTGACAGCACTGGCAAATGTGCTGAACCTGATCGCCTCATGGGGGTTGATCTACGGGCATCTCGGCATGCCGGCGCTCGGTGTGGCTGGTAGCGCCTGGGGCACGCTGATCGCGCGCGTTGTCGGCGCGGCACTGTTTCTGTTCATCCTGGTGCGAGTCAGCGCACGGGTACGGGTTGGCGCTCCTGGAACGTGGCGACCGCGCTGGCGCACTGCGCGTGAGGTGCTCTGGCTTGGCGCGCCAGCCGCCCTGGAGGAGATCATCATCATCACATCGTTTGCTGCACTGACGCCGATTGTCGTTGGGTTGGGCACCGTGGCGCTTGCCGCACATCGCGTGGCGCTGAATGTCCTCTCGCTCTCGTTCATGCCGGGGATTGGGTTTAGCCTGGCGACAACCGCGCTGGTCGGGCAGGCGGTCGGCGCCGGACGGATCGACGAAGCGCGCGCGGTAACAAATGTGGCAACGCGCTGGGCGATCATCTGGATGGGCGGGTTGGGGGTGCTCTTCATCCTGTTCGCGCCGCAGATGGTCGGGATATTCAGCAGCGATCCGCAGTTGATCGCAATTGGCGCAACGGCGGTGCAGGTCGTCGCGCTGGCGCAACCGCTCTGGGCGGGCACATTCGTTATAGGCGGTGCTCTGCGCGGCATCGGCGACACGCGCACGCCAATGGTCGTCTCTGGTATTCTGGGATGGGCAGCGGTCGGCATCGCGCTGCTGCTCGTGTATGTCTGGCCCGCGCTCTGGGCGGTCTGGCTGGCGTACATCTTCACCGGTCCGCCAGAGATCGGGGTGTTGTGGCGCCTATGGCGTCGTAAGGTGCGTTGAGGTGAAGGTTGAAGGTTGAAGGTTGAAGGTTGAAGGTTGAAGGTTGAACGTTCAACGTTGGACGTTATCTATTCGATTTCTGCCTTCATAGTTATACAAAAAAACATATGTCATCTTTTCCTCCATACGTTCGCTGCATTGTTGCAAACGCCGACCCCGTCGCCTGGCCCGTCGGCGGGCAGGGGTTTAACGAGTGCAGTTTCACCTCGCTTGCGAACGCGCTCAACCTGTTGCACGGCGAGCCGCGATTCACGAAGGATGAATTCATTCGTGAAGCCGGTCTGCTGTTCCAGCCAAAATTCGGCGGAACCCTGCCGCCGCTCAAGGCGCTTCAACTGCGGCGACGCGGCTATGGCGCTCACTTTGGCAACCTGTCACACACCGACGCTGAGCGTGTCCTGCGCGACCTGATCGACCGCGGCGTGCCGGTGATCGTCGATATCTACCCGGCGCTTCAGATGGGAAGATTACGCCTGTGGGGACAACACGCGACGGTGCTGGTGGGGTACAGCCTGCCATATCGGGATGCGTCTGGGGCGTTGCGGGAGGAGTACTATCTGGTGGATGCGCAGTGGCCCGATCTGGGACGCTTTGATCTGACGACGAATGACGTTGATCGGGACGGAGATGGCATCCCTGAACGCTATCCGGGCAACCGCACCCTTGAACGGCACGAGTTCATACGCTTGTGGACCTCACGCAACTATTGCCCGGTCTTCCGCACCCTCGCCGAACATGATGCCTGGTACCGCGAAACGATGCGTCGTGCATCAGGGCTGCCGGTCATCGGTTGGATTGGTCAGCGCCTGTTGTTCGGCAGCGACGACCGCGTGAAAGAAGAGGCATAACGGGAATTCGGGGGAGAGCGAAAATATGACCCGCACATTGCCCGTTCGCGTGGTAAGATAAAACGGGTGGCATCATCCGATGTTGTCTGCTGATTGGCAAGAGAAGAGGGCGAGTGGCAACGCACATGCCTGCAGAAGTTTCGGTTCCGCTCACAACCACCATTCCGACGACGGAATATGTCGTCGTCACCGAAGAAGAACTGGAACGTCCATACCGCGTCATCATCGAAAATGACGACGTGACGCCGATGGACTTTGTGGTACTGATATTGCTGACCATCTTCGAACTGGGCTTCGAGCAATCAGTTGCCATTATGCTCGAAGCGCACCACAACGGACGGGCGCACGTTGTGACGCTGCCCTATGAAGAAGCGCAGCGTCGCGTCTACGAGGCGCACCACGCAGCGCGCGAAGCTGGCTATCCGCTGAGTTTCTACCTGGAGCCGGATGTGTGATGGTGCTGCACCGTAAAGGTTGTGAGCAGCAGAGAAGTCTCTTCCCGAACCGGCAAACGCTCGCCTGTCTCAGCATTATACAGACCGATGAGGAGAGTGTACTCTCCAGCCGGAAGACTGGGCAGTGGCACGTCAGCCTGATCGATGACAATCTCACGCACGCCAGCGACTTGTGGGATAGTCGTAGTAACGTGGCGGAAGATCACGCTGGGCGACGCGCTGACTGCTAGAGTCATAGACGTGAATGAAGAGCGTATAGTCGTGATGTATCTCTGCCAGCGCCCGCCAGTAGAGATTGATCTGCAATCCCTCGCCGGAGGCGATTACACGCACGTTGGCGCCTTCCAACGGTGTAATCCGGTTGCGCGGTTCGCCTGGCGCCAGTTCG
>AFSR01000717.1_pt1 | contig 28687 bp, 21 predicted proteins | sample 296848 | NCBI WGS metagenome assembly AFSR01 (sample SAMN02954305, study PRJNA68063) | hot springs metagenome | biome: terrestrial; feature: Mushroom and Octopus hot springs; material: microbial mat core samples; isolation source: Yellowstone National Park Mushroom and Octopus hot springs ...
CGCTGCTGGCGTGCATGCCATAACTTTCGCGGTAGTTGACCGTGATCCAGTGCCCGTAGACCTTCGCGACACCATACGGCGAACGCGGGTAGAACGGCGTTGTCTCGCGCTGCGGCGTCTCGACGACTTTACCGAACATCTCGGAAGAACTGGCCTGGTAGAAGCGTATCTCAGGATCGACGATCCGAATAGCATCGAGCAAACGCGTGACGCCGAGCGCCGTCACTTCACCGGTAAAGACGGGTTGTGAGAATGATGTCTGGACAAAACTCTGGGCAGCCAGGTTGTAGACTTCGGTGGGGCGATGCTCGCGCAGCATATGGATGAGCGAGACTTCATCAAGCAGATCGCCCGGAGTCAGTGTCACCCGATCCTGGATATGTCGGATGCGCTCGAAGTTGACCGTGCTGGAACGCCGGATCATGCCAATGACGTCGTACCCCTGTTCGAGCAGGAACTCCGCCAGGTACGATCCGTCTTGCCCGGTGATGCCGGTAATGAGAGCACGCTTACGCGCCATGAACGAGCCTCGTATGGTACACTAACGATGCGATACATAACCACAGCATGGATCACGTGGCGAGCATCTGGATACACCACGTGACCTGAGCATGTATCATACCACATCCTGCCCTCCGCGCCGACGGGAGGAACAACGATGTCAGTGATTAACTTCAACACCGCCAATATGACGCTGCGGCAGTTGTTGGGAAACGGCCTGACCTACCATGTGCCGCTCTTTCAGCGCGATTATAGCTGGACACAGGACGAATGGGAAGACCTGTGGCAGGATATTCTCAACACCCTGAACGGCACTGAACCGGCGCACTACATGGGATACCTGGTGCTGCAAACGCAGGATCAGAAGCGTTTCAATATCATCGATGGACAGCAGCGCCTGACAACATTGAGCCTGCTAGCGCTTGCGGTGCTGAAATGTCTCGATGATCTGGCGCAACGCAACATTCAACCGGAAGATAACCGTCGTCGTGCAGAACAGTTGAGGAACAGTTTCATCGGCTATCTTGACCCGGTTACGCTTGTTCCGCAGACGAAATTGACGCTCAATCGGAACAACGACGCATTCTACCGTGATCGACTGGTTCCTCTACAACCGTTGCCACAACGTGGATTACGGTCGTCAGAGCATTTATTGCGACGAGGTTTTGAGTGGTTCTACAAGAAGATCACCGATGAATACGCTAAACGGCAGGATGGTGCTCTTCTGGCAAAGTTTTTGAGCGATGTAGCCGATAAACTTTTCTTCACAGTTATCACTGTCAATGATGAACTCAACGCCTTCAAGGTTTTTGAAACGCTCAATGCACGCGGTGTTCGCCTCTCTCCCACCGATCTTCTCAAAAACTATCTCTTTTCAGTAATCTACCAGAGTGGAGCGCACGAAACGGAGATAGAAGCACTGGAACGGCGCTGGAACCGGATGATCGACCAATTGGGAAGTGAGAGCTTTCCTGCCTTTTTACGAACGCACTGGAACAGTCGTGAGCGCCTCGTGCGCGAGTCAGAACTCTTCAAAGTCATTCGCTCGGTAACGCCGGATAGGGGTCAGGTGTTTGATCTTTTGCGGCGTATGGAAGTTGACGCACCGGTCTACGCTGCGCTTGCAAACCCGGAAGATCGTCTATGGACTGATCCACAGCGCCGATATGTGCGAGAACTCCGAATGTTCAGTGTTCGCCAGCCATGGTCGCTCCTGCTTGCCGCATATCGCGTGTTCGATGAAGGAGATTTTACCAGCATCCTGCGTGCTGTCAGTATTGTTTCGTTTCGTTACAACGTCATTGGCAATATGTTGACCCATGAGCAGGAGCGAGTATACAACGATATTGCTCAGCGAATAAGCAATGGGGAATTGAAGCAATCTTCCGATGTCATACGCGCTCTCGCACCGGTGTATGTCGATGATGAAACATTCCGTAACGCTTTCGCCAACAAGGTGCTACGAACAACTTCTTCGCGTAATCGACAGGTGGCGCGCTATATTCTTTTTATGCTTGAAGAACAAATATCAAACAATCACTATGATATGGATAATCCTGCATACTCGTTAGAGCACATTTTGCCGGAAAATTCGTCGGATGGGTGGGAACATTTCGACGATGAACCGATTGACGAATGGATCTACCGTCTCGGCAATCTGACCCTGCTGGAAACATCCCTCAACCGCCAGGCAGGAAATAAACCCTTCGCTGAGAAGAAACCGGTGTATATGCAGAGCGCCATTCAGTTAACGCGCGAGGTGGCGGAGCAGAACGAGAACTGGACTGTTGATCGTCTGGCGGAACGTCAGCGGCGGATGGCGCGTCTGGCGACAGCAATCTGGCGGTTGCCGCAGATGGATGTGCGCCCGTCACCGACGTGATCCGGTCGAGACGTGGCATATCACGTCTCGACCGCAAGACAACCCCGAATTACCGTGATTGCGCCGCCTGAACCGCCTTCTCCGCCGCTTCCGCCAGCGTCGCAGCCGGTATCAGCGCTGATTGCGCCAGAATGCGCCGACCTTCTTCCTCGTTCGTGCCGACCAGTCGCGCAATCATGGGAACGTCGGTGTTGACTTCTTCCAGGGCGGCGACAATGCCTTTTGCCACTTCATCGACACGGGTGATACCGCCGAAGATGTTGAACATCACCGCTTTGACGTTCGGATCGGAGAGGATGATCTGGAGGGCGGTTTTGACCTTCTCTTTGCCTGCGCCGCCGCCGATGTCGAGGAAGTTGGCAGGTTCGCCGCCGTACAGTTTGACAACATCCATCGTCGCCATCGCCAGACCGGCGCCGTTCACCATGCAGCCGATATTGCCGTCGAGTTTGATATAGGTAATGCCAGCCTCACGGGCGCGCTGCTCGGCTTCCGGCTCATCCGACGAGTCGCGCATCGCTTCGAGATCGGGATGGCGAAACAACCCGCTATCGTCCAGCACAATCTTCGAGTCGAGCGCCTGAAGCGAACCGTCGGCGCGCACAACCAGCGGGTTGATCTCCGCCAGTGACGCATCGACATCCATGTAGGCGCGGTAGAGCGCCGTCGCAATCTGAGCAAACTGGCGCGCCTGCCCGCCATCGGTCAATCCAATGCCATACGCAAGGTCGCGCGCCTGAAAGTCGAGCAACCCCATCATCGGGTGCGCCGCCACTTTGACGATTGCTTCCGGGTTGGTCCTGGCGACTTCTTCGATTTCGACGCCGCCCTCAGCCGATGCCATCATCACAATTCGCCGTGAGGCGCGATCCATAATCGCACCCAGGTAGATTTCGCGCTCGTAGGTGATGGCTTCGGCAACCAGCACTTTCTCGACGGTCAATCCTTTGATGTTCATACCCAGGATCTGGCCGGCGACCTGTTCCGCCTGTTCCGGGGTGTCGGCGAGTTTGACGCCGCCCGCCTTGCCGCGCCCTCCCACAAATACCTGCGCTTTGACAACCACCCGACCACCAATCTGTTCCGCAATTGCGCGCGCTTCCGCCGGTGTTGTGGCGACACCGCCACCGGTCACCGGTATGCCGTAGCGCGCCAGGATGTCGCGTGCCTGATACTCGTGCAGCTTCATCGCCTGTTCCTCTCCCTGCTCGTGCGTGACTTGCGCAGAATGGTAGCATTTTCGCTGCACTGCGTCAACTTTCGAGCACCACCCAGGCGCGGCGATCGCGCTTGTTCAGGATCGGCGGATGCTCAATCGGCGCAACGTCGCTCAACCAGATGAGCACGGCATAGCGACTGTGCTGCACCCGGTCAAGCACATCGTCATCCAGGCACAGTCCGGCGGCGTGCTGATCGATCAGCGCTGCGACGCGCGCTGGCGTCAGGTTATCGTAGAACGCCACCTTCGCCACCCGCGCAGTCGCTGTAATCGGTCCACCAGAACGCTTCAGAAGCAACCGATCGTCAACAGCGACACGACCATACGGCGCAGTGCGCACCCGCAAAAACCGCGACTCGATGGTCTTGACACCCATCAGAATGCGGCTCAGGTAGGGTTCGCGCAGGATGGCGAGATGGGTCGCCATGCAACATTCACCGTCTCAGTCGCGTCGTAATGAGCGGAAAGGAGCGCGCAGGTTACGGTTCGAGCATGGAAATTGTACCGTACTGCGTGGTGATAGATGATGGAAACTCGACCACTTCGACGCATACGCAGTGAGCGCATTTTCGGCGGGGTCGCCGCCGGTGTGGCGCGCGCGATGAACATCGATCCGGTGTTTGTACGTTTGGGTTTTCTGTTTCTCGCGCTGCTCAACGGGTTTGGCACGCTGTTGTACCTGGCAATGTGGATCCTTGTGCCAGCCGAGGATAGTCAGGAGATCGACCCCAGAGCGCAGATCCGTGAAAATATCGCCGATATACGCGCGGTCATCGAGGAATATGTGGCGCGGGTGCGGAGCATGTTCGCGGCGTAAATGGACGCGCTCTCGCAGATCGCCGGGTCATCCACCACATGCTGTGCAGCGTGGACAGGATCGGCGCCGGTGTATCTATTTCCCACGGATGACCGCAATCACTATCGCGCGCTGCACGCGGCGACCGAAAGATTGAGAAATAAATCCGCTATCCCGCACGAGCCGTCGGGCTAAAGCCCTCGGCTATGCAAGGCGAAGCCCGCCTGCGCGGGCTATAGCGGGTTATTTTTCAAAGATCATCAATTTCGGTCTACTCAACGCCCGACGTTCCACTGCAATGCGCCGCGATCATCGTGCTGCACGACCAGGAGCAGCCCTTCGCGCAGTGAAACGAATCCGGGCGGATCGATCAGGATGTTGCTGACGCCACGCGCGCGTTCGAAGTGCAGTGTCGCATCGTTGAGCGCGTAGAACAAACCGCGTGTTGTGATCCCGTGTACCACTGGCGTCAATGGCAGGAGCGAGAGGGTGTCGCCGGGGGAACCGTCGAGCGTCGCCTGATCGCGCACCAGGAAGAGGCGTTGCCGCTCGTCGATCAGGCGCACCTGTCGCCCGCACAGTTCTGGCATTGCCAGCATGGCGACATTGGCGAAGGTGTGGTCCCAGCGCCCGCCAAGGGCGCCGAGAATGTCGATCCGCTCTGCACCGATGGCTGCAGCGTGCAGCAACGCCAGTTCCAGGTCGGTTTCGTCCTTTTCGCGCGGGAAGCGGCGCAGTTCGACGCCGTCCGCCGCCAGCGCTGCCAGCCGCGCATCGTCGAGCGAGTCGAGATCGCCGATCACCAGCGATGGGCGAAGGTGTGCTTCTACCAGCGCGTGTGCACCGCCATCGGCGGCAATCACCACATCAGCATCGGTGATCAGCGAACGGTAGGGGTCGAGCGATAATGACGGAGCATTGGCGACAATCACCACATACATGGCTTTCCTATGCGACGCCAACAATCCGATTGCGCAGGATGCCGATCGAATCGATCTCTGCTTCCATCACATCGCCAGGGCGCATGTACTCCGGCGGTGTGCGACCGAGTCCGACACCGGCCGGGGTGCCGGTTGCAACGATCATGCCCGGTTCCAGCGGCATACCGAGTGATAGATGCTCGATGATCGCCGGAATATCGAAAATCAGGTCTCCGGTGTGCGAGTCCTGGCGCGTCTCTCCGTTCAACCGCAGTCGTATGCCGAGTCCGGCAGGGTTGGGGATCTCATCGGTCGTCACGATGCACGGTCCCATCGGGCAGGCGCGATAGAGACTCTTGCCTTTGAAGAACTGCTGATGCCGGCTTTGCAGATCACGCGCCGAAATGTCGTTGACGATCGTGTATCCGAAGACGTACTCCATCGCTTCATCGCGCGGGACGTTCATCCCGGCTTTACCGATGATGAATGCCAGTTCGACTTCGTAATCCAGTTCGTTTGTCACCTTCGGATCGAGCGGAATATCGTCGTCCGGTCCGCACACGGTATGCGCCGCTTTGGTGAAGAAAACCGGGTACTCCGGCATTTTTGGCTCTCGCCCGCGTGCGCGGTACGACTCGATGGTGTGCGCGACGTAGTTCATGCCCAGGCAGATGACATTCTGGCGCGGACGCGGGATGGGAGCAAGGAGGGTGACAGTGCTCAGCGGTACGCCTGCACCGCGTTCCACTGCTGCGCGCGCAGCTTCCAACCCGGCAGGACCGGCATCGATCAGACTCAGCATATCGGGCGCTACATCGGCAAGCGACACGACCTCGTCGCCGCGTAACGCACCCAGGTGAACGCTCTCGCTGTCGCGGTAGGTCACCAGACGCATTGTTATCTCCTCAAAAGCATGACAGGCGGATACGGCATGTATAGTACCACAGAATAGAGGAGCGAGGCGCGAGGCGAGGCGAGAGGGTTGAAGGTTGCACGTTGAAGGTTGAAGGTTGAAAGTGGGAAGGTTGTTGCACGTTGAAGGTTGCAGGTTGAAAGTGGGAAGGTTGTTGCACGTTGAACGCTGCAGGTTGAAGGTGGGAAGGTTGTTGCACGTTGAACGTTGCAGGTTGAAAGTGGGAAGGTTGTTGCACGTTGAAGGTTGCAGGTTGAAAGTGGGAAGGTTGTTGCACGTTGAAGGTTGCAGGTTGAAGGTGGGAAGGTTGTTGCACGTTGAAGGTTGCAGGTTGAAGGTGGGAAGGTTGTTGCACGTTGAAGGTTGCAGGTTGAAAGTGGGAAGGTTGTTGCACGTTGAAGGTTGCAGGTTGAAAGTGGGAAGGTCGTTGCACGTTGAACGTTGCAGGTTGAAAGTGGGAAGGTTGTTGCACGTTGAAGGTTGCAGGTTGAAGGTGGGAAGGTTGTTGCACGTTGAAGGTTGCAGGTTGAAAGTGGGAAGGTTGTTGCACGTTGAAGGTTGCAGGTTGAAGGTGGGAAGGTTGTTGCACGTTGAAGGTTGCAGGTGGGAGGGGGCAAGGGGCGACGGAGGGGCGCAGCCGCGCTGCGCCCAGACCGGCAGCGGGGGCAAGCGTGGGGTGAGGCGCGAGGCGAGGGGCGACGAGCCGCGCTGCGCCACTACTACCGTTGCCGGTCGCGCTGGTGCAGTTGCCAGGCGGTAAGCGCCAGGCACACAACCATGTAGCCCAGGAGGATGCCCCAGCGTGAGAGCAGATGGGTTGGAGTGAAGGTATACTCCTCTGGTGGATTGGGCAGGCGCAGCATCCCCGGTTGCAGCGGCAGGCTGTTGATATTGACCGAGGTGCCATAGGCATCCATCGCCCAGCGGCTGATCGTCAACCACGAGAGGACGCGCTGAACTGTGATGCCATCCCCAAGACTGAAAATGACGCCAGCAAAAATGATCTGCGGGATAAGCGCCAGCGGCACCAGTGAAATCGCCCGGTCCGGCGTCGTCGCGAATGCCGAGATTGCCAGCCCCATCGCCATTCCAGCCAGCGACGTCAATACAGCGGTGATGAACAGTTCCAGCTGGATCGGCAGCATCACCCCCTGCTCAGGGAATTGCACCTTCAAACCGACCAGTGCGAGCAGGACGGCGCTCTGGAGAACCACCAGCAGGAGCAGCACCACCACCTTCGACAGGACATACGGACCGATGCGCAGATTTGCCAGCCGCTCACGCCGGTAGATCGGCGCTTCTTTGGTGATCTCGCGCGCAGCGTTGATGATGCCGAACCAGACACCGACTGTTGCCAGCATGAAGAGCACTTTTTTGGCTTCGTTCGCAAAGGCGTTCTCGCCAACAATAGCATCCGCTTTGGCGACGAGCATCAGCAGAAGACCGATAATCGGCGCCTGGAGCAGCAGGATCGCCAGATTGCGCCGGTCTTGCAGGGTCAGGTCGAAGTATCGGCGCACCAGGATGCCAAACTGTCGGAGTGATGAAACGCCGGAACGCTTTGTGGCGCTCTGATCCTCTGTGTTGCCGGAAACTGGACCCGCCGGCGCCTCCGCCAGTCGTCCAGTCACATACGTGGCATACTGTGGCGAGGCGCGGAACTTCATTTCCCACAATTCTGCGAGCGTCGGCGCCGACGGTTGACTGTTGCCTGACGCCTGTTGATGGTGATGTTGCCAGGCGGCATACTCCGCCTGCAGGTCGCGCTGCACAATCGCCCACCGTTCGGGGTCATTCGGGTCAGCCAGCCCGTCGATGCGGGTGTAGATGTCGGCAAAATCGCCGCTTGCCACACCGAAGAACTTGAGCGCCTCGGCTGGCGGACCGAAAAACACCATGCGCCCGTCCGACATGAAGGCGACGTGGTCGCAGACATTGATATTGGCAGTTGCGTGGGTCACCAGGATAATCGTTCGACCGCTATCCGCCAGGCGACGCAGGGTGTACATCATCTTCTTTTCGAGACCGGGGTCGAGACCGGAGGTTGGTTCGTCCAGGAAGAAGAGCGAAGGATCAGCCAGCAGTTCGGCGCCGATGCTGACCCGTTTGCGCTGCCCGCCCGACAGATTTTCGATCGGTTTTTCGCGGTGCGGCGTCATTTCGACGTCGTCGAGCACCCGCTCGATGCGCTGACGGATCTCTGCTGGCGCTGTATCGGCGGGCAGGCGGAGTTCGGCTGCATACCTGAGCGCGCGTTCGACCGGCAGCGCGCGATGCAGGATATCGTCCTGTGGGACGTAGCCGAGCACTGAACGGTAGGCATCAAAGTTGCGATAGTAATCGTCGCCGTTGACCAGGACGCTGCCGTGGGTTGCCTGCACAAAGCCGGACAGGGCGTTGAGGAGGGTGCTCTTGCCGGTGCCGCTGCCGCCGACGAGTGCAACGAACTCACGCGGTGCAATCGAAAGCGATACATCCTTCAGATCATGCGTGTTTTGCCGCCGCGCGACACTTCGCGCCACAGGTTGCGCGCGTCAATGCGCAACGCGCCGCGCTGGTCATACTGATCGAGGCTTTCACCGGTGTAGACCAGTTTGAATGCGCCGATCTGAATGATGTCCCCTTTGACCAGCGTATGTTCGGTAATGCGACGCCCGTTGACGAACGTGCCGTTAGTGCTTCCCACATCGCGCAGAACGTGTTTTCCGTTCATACGGTTGATGACCGCATGCCTGCGTGATACCTGGGGATTGTCGAGCAAAATCTCACATCCCTCACGACCAATCGTGATCTGCGGGTCGGTCGGATCGAGGCGGTAACTGCGCGCCACGGCGGCAGCCTGCTGTACTTTCGGCGCCTGGGGATTGCGGTAGGTCAGGGTGACGAAATTGCCGGTCGCCGGATCGCCAATCCGCAGGACATCACTGTCAGCCAGCACATGTGGCGTATTGGCGGGAAGTCGCTTTCCCTCAAAGAGTAAACCATTGGTGCTGCCAATATCGACGATCTGGTGGGCGATGCCATGCGGTTCGATCCGCGCGTGACGACCGGAGACGAACCGCGAGGTGATGACAATATCATTATCGGGTGCGCGCCCGATGGAGAGTGGTTGCTGACCGAGTGCGACCTCGAATGTTCGTCCGACATCCTGAACGATCAGGAGCGGTCCTGAGAGCGGTGCGCCGCCCTGCGATGCGCCTTCGCCGCTCGTAGCGTAGGCAGGCGGCGCCGGCGTCGATCCCTGACCCGTGAATATCTGGGTTTTCTGTGATGTGCTATCGGGTGAAGAAGCCCCAATCGCCGATGTTGACGTGACCGGAGCTGCCGTCTCCTGCGGTTTACCGCAGCGGGTGCAGAACTTTGCACCAGGACGACTCAACGGCGCACCGCAGTGGATGCAGGTTGCAGACAGTGACACGATGCCTTCCTCGCTGTGCTACTGATAACCACGCACTTCGATTGTAGCATGCCGCGCAATGTTTGTGCGGCGCTGCTGCGTTCCTCAATACGCGCAATCATGTGCGTTGATAGATCACAGCGCTCTTGCGAGGTTGTTGCTCCAGCAACAGGCGTCCGTGTCGATACTCCTGCCCTGATACCCCGCTTATGTCCGACGGGGTGAACACCCCGTCTTTATAGATTTCGATGACCATTTCGGTTTCTATCTGCCCTTTACACTGCATCACCTGCTCTTCTGGCGGCTTATCGCTGAAGGGGTCTGCCACCTGCGTGGTAATGGTCAGATCGACGCTGGTTGTAGCCGTTCCTCCGCTGATGCGCCAGATCGGCTCGCCCTGTACATCGCCCTTGCCGATGTATTCGAGCTTTGTGAGCGTGTAGTCGGTCTCGACGCTGCCGGTAATGCCGATGCCGAAACACCCGGCAAGCAGGGCGCCGAGCAGCAGCAGAACCAGCGCCAGGACGATGCGCCGGCGCGAACTCCACACCAGCGCGCCGATCAGGGGAAACGCCAGCGCCGCCGTCGCCGGATGTGCATCGCTCACTGCCGGACTGTCAATGGCAAGACGCTGCCTGCCCTGAATGTTGTCGGGACCGATCACTACCGACCCTTCCAGTTCGAACGGTACCGTTGTATATTCTGGAGGAAGGGTGGAGGGGTCCATTTTGAAGATCAGTTTATTGGGTCCATCCCACTCATACACTCCTGTGGCAGCCAGAAAGGCATCGGGAGTTCCCGATGTATTGCTCGTGGGAGAGCCGCCGTCGGGGGTGCAGACCACCGCGTTCCTGATCGTCTTGCCCGGAATCAACACCCAATCCCCCTGAAGATCGACGATGCGCACGGTTGCTTTGAAGGTGTTCGACTCATTGCGCCCAAGCGCCACGACCCGCACTATCGGGTAGCCCATCGTTCGGTGGATGGGACCCAGAATGAGTTGATCCTGCCCGTCGTGATGCTTCACCGGCTCGTCACCCTGACGGTAGAGCAACTCGATGCCCGGTTCGATCATGAGCATCACGGGCCAGCCGGGGTGTCCGCGCTGAACACTTTGACCACTGATGACCTGGAGCGGATAAACCCCTCCCTGTTCGATAGAGGCGTTAATGTAGTATTCAGGGGGGCGACCGTCGGGCGTTTCCTGCACGATCTGCGGCGCGCTCGAACTGGTGCTCAACGAGAATTCGCTTTTCGGCGTGCGCGAAATCTGAATGATGTCGCCAAACGCATCGCCGACGCGGACGGTTTCGTGGAGCGGGATGGAGGTGTTCGTGTGTTCAGGCGCGCGCCGAGCAGGTAGCGCGCATAGTCGTCCAGGTGCGCAAGGATTTTTGCCTGAGCAGCCGCATCGTTCAGCGGGTATCTTCCCCGATTGATCGCCCAGATCATGTCCTTCTCGCTGATCGGGCAATCGGTACTGTACTCGCACATATTCACCTTGAGCAGTTGGGCATGAACATACCGCGCCTCATCGTTCCGCCCCCAGGTGAACGGCGCCGCCTGAAATCCAAGCATTGCCCCATTGACAGTCGTCTGACCGTAGTGGTGCAGGTTGTACTCCAGCGCCCGATTGTCGATCAGGAAGACGCCATTCTCGGCGGTCGTCTCCAACCACCACGTCTTCGCGCCGGAAAGTGCGGCAGCGGTCATGGCATATGCTTCGTCCTGAATCCAGTGGAAGAGTTCATGCGCCAGTTCACGTCGCGCTTTATCGCCGGAGATCGAAGTAGCGCTATCCAGCGGAAGATAAATGACCTCGCTCCTGATACTGTACTGGGGGGCTGAAACGGACCGATCCACAACGATCCAGAGAGAGGCGTTCGACCCGGCGGCAGTGAATCCTTTGTCTGCATACGCTTTCATGATTCCGCTCGTCTGGGCAATGATCGCATCAACGTGGGTTGTTTCCAAAAGCGCTTCGCCCAGCCACATCACGTAGACCCTGCCATCTGTGCGGCAGCGTTGACTGCTGCGGGTGAAGAGCGCCAGGCACGACATATATGTGTTTGTCTGGGACGCTTCAGCAGCATAGGCGCGGCGCGGCGCAAGGTTCAGCCCCAGTGCGCTGCCCGTGCCGGCAGGCGATGCAGCACTGCCAGACTTTGCGCGGAGAACGACGTAGTGGATCGAGCCATCGCGCGTTGTGCCGGGCACTGGTGTATCGGGCAACGTTTTGGGTGTCACAGCGGCTTCGACGTGCAGTACGCCGTTGACCGGCTGCGTATCGAGGATCGCCAGATAGGTGGTATCGATCACAACCGCGACACGCGAATCAGGAGTAGCGGCTGGCAGTGTCAGCGACGCGCGCCCGCGCCCGTCGTTGTCGGCAACGATGGCATAGAAAGGCGTTTCGATGGTAAAGTCCCGGCTCAGCGCATCAGCGAGCGTTCCCTGGGCGCTGCTTGCGATCAGTTCGACATGCGCCGCTTCCTCAAGAATGTCAGATGGCACGATCAGGCTGGCGCCATGACTGTCGGTGTGCGGTTGACCATCGGGGGCAACGATGGTCTGTTCCTGCGGCGTGAGGGTCATGGTCAGCGGCGCCGGCTGTTCTTGATCAGAAGATGGGGGCGCGACGGGTCCAAGGGGGCTGCGCCACGGACCGAGGATCACCACGGCTGCGCCTCCTCCGATCAGCAGAAACACCGCCACAATGCCGAGGATGATGCCGATGTGTGATGAACGACGGGGCGGCGGCGACACCGGGATCTGCGCCATTCCCGGATATGGCGGCGCGGCAGGTGTCGCTGGAGGCGGCGGAAAGCCCACCGGTTCCTGACGATACGGCGGCTAGTAAGGCGGCGCGGAAGGTTGCGCATATGCAGATGCAGGCGACTGATAGGGCGGCAGCGCACCAGGTTGCGCAGACGCAGGCGGTTGATAGGGTGGCGGTGTGACAGGTTGCCCATATGCGGGTGGTTGATAAGGTGGCGGTGCAGCAGGTTGTGCAGATGCAGGCGGCTGATAGGGCGGCGGTGCAGCAGGTTGCGCAGATGCAGGCGGCTGATAGGGCGGCGGTGCAGCAGGTTGCCCATATGCGGATGGTTGATAAGGTGGCGGTACAGCAGGTTGCGCAGATGCAGATGCAGGTGGCTGGAGATGGGCGGGCGTGGTCGGCGTCTGCGGCACAGAGGGCGCCTGTTCACGGGGAGGCGCCAGCACGGTTGCTGTGCCTGACGCGACCTCCAACCGCAGGATGGTATCTCCAATCGAAAGCGTGTCTCCCGGACGCAGGATCGTCGGGCTGCGCAACGGCATGCCGTTCAGAAGCGTCCCGCCGCTGCTGCCGACATCTTCAGCGACGAACGCCGCGCCGTTCCAGGTCAGTTGCAGATGGCGTCGTGAAACCTTTGGATCGCTGATCAGGATGGTGCTGTCGTGCGCCCGACCGATGGTGGCGGTTGCGGCGGGGATGGGTACGCGCATCGGTGGGGCGTTGTTCTGGGTAACCAGCATCTCGAATGTCTGAGGCGGTTGGGTCAGCGGATGACCGCAGCGTGAGCAGAATCGGGGGGCGCCCGGCTGAGGCGCGCCACAGACAGGACAGAGCGACTGCGTCTGATGGGATAGGGGGTTCATATGACCTCCATGGAACGCGCGCAACGTTGATGCGACCGGGCGCTACCACCGTGCCGCAGAGACGCCCGATCGCTTGCTTCTCTTATACCGCCTGTATGAAACCGTGTATGTGGGATGTTCAACAACGACGGGTTGAAACAACGCAACTATCACCAATTGGGACCGGTTTGACGCTTTGTGCACGCTGTGCTATACTACAAGCGCTGTGGTGCCTGTAGCTCAACGGCAGAGCGCCTGACTGTGGCTCAGGAGGTTGTGGGTTCGAGACCCATCAGGCACCCCACACCCATATATACTCTTGCCTCGTTGAAGAGGCTTTTTTTGTTTCTGCGATTTGCACACGCGCATTCCTTCGTCGCTGACGGTGCGATATTCGGAGGGCGCCTGTGCTTATGCTGTCGCGCGCAGCGGAGGCGCTGTGGAATACCTTGTCGTTTCCGATAATCATACGTTCATGATCAGCCGTCACGATGGCGATATTCCTGTCGAGGATACGCCGTTGGGCCTCTATTACGACGATACGCGCCATCTCAGCGCGCTCCAGGTGCGCCTCGACGGTCAGCCTCTTGAATTGCTCTCCTCGAACGATGAGCATGTCTATCACGCACTCTGTTTGCTGACGAACGGCGCATTGCGAAGCGCGGAAGGCGGTATTGACCGTCAGACGATAGCAGTGCGACGCGAGCGGGTGGTGCGCGATGCGGTGTTCGAGCGGCTCACGCTCACCAACTACAACCGCACGCCGGTTGCGTGTGATCTGACTATCGAGATGGCGGTCGATTTCGCCGACATCTTCCTGGTGCGCGGCTTTGCCGGCGGTCCTCGCGGAACGATTGAACCGGTCGATTATCAGGGTGATCGGTTAAGGTTCGTCTATCGCGGCGCCGATGAGGTTGTGCGCATCACCGATATTGACCTGAGCGCGATCCCCGATACGGTGGACATCCTCGGTGCTGAGGCGCCGCCGCCTTCGCGTGGTCCGCAGGGTGAAGGATCGCGGCGTCTGCGTCAGTTGCCGGCGCCAGCGCGCGCACAGGTGCACTGGCGGGTCGAACTGGCGCCCCATGCCACGTGGGACGTGACACTGACGATAACGCCTTCGATCCACGCAACCGAACATCCGGGAAGTGAACGTGACCTGACATTCGAGCAGGCGCTGGACGAGGTGCGCGCTTCGTATCAGGCGTGGGACGATGCCACGGCGATGGTGGCGACCGATCATCCGACGCTCAACCGGTTGTTGCAGCGCAGCAGCCATGATCTCCGTGCGCTGACCGCCCGTTTTGGCGATGTTCTCCTGCCGGTTGCCGGTATTCCCTGGTTTGCCGTGCCCTTTGGGCGCGACTCGCTGATTACCGGTCTCCAGACACTCTGGTTTCACCCTGATCTTGCGCGGGGAACGTTGCGTTACCTGGCAGAGCATCAGGGGACACAGGATAACCCCTGGCGCGATGAGCAACCCGGCAAGATTCTCCACGAGATGCGCTTCGGTGAGCTTGCCAATACCAACAGTGTGCCGTTCAATCCGTACTACGGCAGTATCGATTCGACACTGCTTTTTTTGATGCTCTTCGCCACGACCGTGCGCTGGACCGGCGATCAGGCGCTGTACCACGATCTGCTGCCGGCAGCGCTGCTTGCGCTCGACTGGATGGACCTGTACGCCGATGCGGATGGGGACGGATACATCGCATTCGAGCCACGCTCATCAGCCGGGTTGCGCATCCAGGGGTGGAAGGACTCGCGCGATTCGGTGGTGCACCTGGATGGGACGCTCGCAACGCCGCCGCTGGCGCTGGTGGAGGTGCAGGCATATGCGTATGCTGCCCGAACGTGGATGGCCGATCTGCTGGAACAGATGGGAGATCACAATCGTGCGGCAGAGGTGCGCGCTGGCGCTGCTGCCCTGAAAGAGCGGTTCAACGTCGATTTCTGGCTGGCTGAAGAAGGATTCTATGCTCAGGCTATCGAAGTCGGCAAGGGTCCTATCCGCGAGGTGACCAGCAATCCGGGTCATGCGTTGCTGTGCGGCATTCTGACGCCGGAACGCGCCGCGCAGGTTGCAGCGCGCCTGGTTGCGCCCGATATGCTGTCGAGTTGGGGGGTGCGCACGCGCAGTGCGGCAGACCCGAATTACAATCCGATGAGTTATCACAACGGCAGTGTCTGGCCCCACGACAATTCCCTGATCCTGTGGGGTCTGGCGCGCAGCGGGTTCCGTGACCAGGCGAACGAGATTGCCGGTCGTCTGCTTGAGGCTGCATCCCATGTTCATCTGTGCCGCCTGCCTGAGTTGATGTGCGGGTATGACCGCGAGCCGGGGATGTTCGATAGCCCTGTTCCATATCCGGTCAGTTGTCGTCCCCAGGCGTGGGCTGCTGGCACAGGCTTGCTGATTGTGCAGAGTATATTGGGGCTGGAAGTCGATGCGCTCGCAAACACGCTGCGGCTTGCGCCACACCTGCCCCCCTGGCTCTCGATGGTCGAGGTGCGGAACCTGCGGGTCGGCGAGCGGCGGGTGGATTTCCGCGTGACCCGCGCCGGGGTGGAGGTCATTTCGGATGGCGGGGTCACTGTGCAGGTCGAGCAGTGACTACTGACGTGCACAGGCGTCGGCGCGCTGTTGCATCGCTGATGCGGTTTCGGCGGCGGTACGTTTGCCAAGCAAAAACGGGGAGAGCGCCGCTTCGATGGCATCCCAGGCGCAGCGGATCGGGCGGTCGGGCGGGATGCCGGGTGCGTTTCTCGCGTACTGCGCCGCTGCGGCAAGCGCTGGATCGTCGGTGACCGCCGGGTCGCTCAGTGCGGCGATGGAAGCCGGGAGCATCCCTGTGTCGCGGGCAATGCGCGCCTGCCATGCCGGTTCGCGCAGGGTCTGTGCAAGCGCTTCCGCCTGTGTCAGGCGTGAGGCGTCGAGCGCGGCGCCGTACATCAGGTAGACGCCGGTCAGGGGCGCTGTCGCTGGCGTTCCGCGGCTGGTCAACGGCAGCGGCGCAATGCCCAACTCCAGCGTCTCGGTCAATCCGCGATAACTCTCCAGCGCCCAGTCGCCGTCGATTGCCAGCGCCGCCCTGCCGCGACGGAACAACCGTGCGCCTTCGTCATAGGTCGAGGGGGGTGTCGGTCCATACCGTCGCACGGTGCGCAGCAGATCGAGCGCTGCGATAACTGCGGGTGTGTCGAGCTGCGGCATCCCATCAGCATCAAGCATCGTTCCACCGGTCATATCCAGCCACAACGCAAACCAGCGCGCTTCGGTCCATCCGGCGACCAGTCCGACCCGACTGCCGCCAGTGTTGGCACGCGCAGTGGCGATCAGTGAATCGACGGTGCGCGGCGGATATTCCACAAGTTTCCGGTTGTAGAGCAGCAGCAAAAATCCCTGCGCCGCAACCGGCTCACCCCACTGCTGACCGTCGGCAGTGGCGCCGGTGATGACAGCGGGCAGCGTGTCGTTGGGAGAAGCCATCCGACGCGTCGCCTGAATCAGCCCCATCGTGCGCAGGATTGCCAGGTCATTGCCGTTCCCCCAGATCAGGTCTGGCGGCGGGCGCCCGTCGAGTTGATCAACGCGCAACCGGGCGATCATGGCGTCGGGGCTGCCGCTCATGATGCGGACCGGAACGCCGGTTTCGGCAGCGGCGTCGGTCAGCAGGCGGGTCAGTGCGTCGCGGTGCGCTTCGTCAGCCGCCACCCACACCGTCAGCGGTTCGGGCGCCGGAGTGGGTGTGGGTGGCGGCGTTGCGGTCGGTGGAGCGGTCGGCGAAGGCAGCGGCGTTGCCGGCGTTGTCGGCGCAACCGTTGGAGCAGGCGCCGGTGTTGGCGGCGCTGCACCGGGTTGACTGCATGCCGCCAGCAGCATGATCGCCAGCGCACAGGCATACCGGCGGATGGTCAGGGCAGGAGTTTCCATGTCGTCTGCCACGCGCCACCGTACCGGTTGTCGAGTTCGATGATCAGGGGAACCATGCCGTCGAGGATGCGCGCATTGTGCAACCCGCCGCAATCGACCGGTCGGAAGCCAAGGTCGGCGATCAGACCGGCGACGATTCGTTTGTCTGCTTCATCATCGCCGGCGTAGAACACATCGCGCTGGATGCCATCGGCGTTGAGCGGCGTCAGCAGCGTGGTCGAAAAATTGGTTTTGAATGCCGCCACGACCCGTGCGCCGGGACCGATGGCGTCACGGGTGATTTCGGCGCCAGCGATGCGGTTGTCGGGCAGATTGTCAAACGGGTTGGAAATGTCGATCACCAACCGTTCGTGCAGCGCCGCAGCGTGGTTGCGGCAAAACGGCGCCACCTCGCAGTAGGGCAGCGTGATCACGACAACCGTTGCGTCCTCCAACGCCCCGGCATAGTCGGTCACCCGTGCGCCGGGAAGATCTGCGGTCAGGTGCTGTTTTTCGGCGGGTGTGCGTGAGCCGAACACGATCTGATGACCGGCGCGCGCCCAGCCGATTCCCAATCCGGTTGCCATTCTTCCCGTACCGATCAGTGCAATAACGGTCATTGCAATGTTCCTTTCTGAAGCATATCGAACCGGTGGTGCGCTTCCGCCAGCAACTGTTCACGAAGCGCTGGCGGCGTTGGCAGACCGGCAGCATCGAACGCCAGCAGGACGCTTCCCGCCACAGGCGGCGCTTCGAGCAGCACAACCCGTACCGCCGGAGCCTCCAGGCGCACCTGGCTGGCAAGCGTTTCGATCAGGAGCGTATTCCGCGAACGAAAGACGCCGCCGGCGAGCACCAGGTCGAATGGTTCAGCGCCGAGATCGAGTTTACGCACGACCGCTGCCGCCGTCTGTCCCAGGTCCTCGCCCGCCTGACGAACGATCCGACAGGCAACCTCGTCACCCGCATCTGCGGTTGCGAAGATCAGCGGCGCGAGTCGTCCATTGGGGTGCGGCGCCGCACCGCGCGAGACCCGTTCAACCAGATCGAGCAGACCGGCAGCGCCATACGCCTGGACAAAAGCATCGGTCAGCGCCGTCGCCGGTCCGCGTCCGATCCAGGCATGCCCGATGGCGCGGGTTGCTTCCCACACCAGCCCGGTGGCGCCGTGGAAGTCACCCCACACCATTCCCAAACCGAATGTGCGAAAGGTATCGCCGCGACGATTTCGTCCAGCGACGGTCGAACCCGTGCCCACGATGACGACAACGCCGCACCCATCGGCAGAACCGGCGCGCAGGGCGCCAAACGCATCATTCACCAGGATGAACGGACCAGGTATGCCCAGGCGCGTCACCACCGGCGTGAGACGATCACGATCACTCTCCCAGTCGAGACCTGCCAGCGCATATCCGGCAGCGATCAGCGCATTGCGGGGAATGCCCGCCACGTCCAGCGCCGCATCGACTGCCTGTGCATACGCTGCGGCAGCGCCGTCGAGACCCACACTCTCCCAGTTGCCGGGTCCGCTCTGCCCCCAACCAACGACGCGCCCTTCCAGATCGGCGATCAGCGCGTGGGTCTTGGAACCGCCGGCATCGATGCCCAGAACGTACCCGTGGTGCATACACCCTTCCTCGCGGAAACAACCGCTTCAACGGAGGAACAATTCTACCACCGGCACCGTTACCCTGGGTTTGACCACCGGCAATTCCAGCGTCAGCGTATCGGCGGCAGTTTCGGCGATGCTCCATTCACTGTGTCTGCCCGGCTCGAGCAGTTTCACCTCGCTGGCATCGTGGAGGAGTTGTGCATATTCCACCCTGCCCGCCATGCCGTCCAGGTGCAGGTGGCGGAAGGGCCAGGAAAAGATGTGCAGGTAGAGCCGTTTCCCATTCTGCGTCAGGCGGCAGTCGGTCGGTGCAGCGAACTCGCTCTGCGTGCAGCCATAGATCGAGCGGCCATGCAGGCGCATCCAGTCGGCATAGACCTTGAGCGCCGCCATTGCCCGGTCGTCGAACGTGCCGCGCGCGGTGGGACCGACATTCATCAGCAGATTTCCGCCGCAAGCCACCGAGTTGATCAGCATCTGAATGAGTTGTTCCGGGCTTTTCCAGGTCATCTCGTCGCGGTGGTAGCCCCACGAGCCGCTGAATGTCTGGCACGTCTCCCACACCACCGGTTCGCCGTTGACATGCACCCATTCACGCGGTTGAAACTGTTCAGGGGTATGCACATCGGCGAACTCGGTTGGCAGATCGAGACGATTATTGACAATACTATCCGGCGCCAGTTCGCGCACCAGCCGCAACAACGCCTCACTCTCCCAATCGGCGCGTCCCTTGCCCGGCAGACCGTTGTACGCGCGGTTGGGGTAGGAGAAGTCGAACCAGATGATGTCCACCGGTCCGTAGCCGGTAAGAAGTTCGCGCACCTGATTGCGCATATATGCGGCATATCGTCGAATGTCACGACCGGCATTCAATTCGGCGACATTGGGGTGGTCGCGCAGGGGATGGTAGATATCGATCGGAAAATCGGGATGATGCCAGTCGATGAGCGAATAATAGAACCCGATGCGCAACCCTTCGGCGCGGAACGCCTCGACGAACGGCTTCAGCAGATCGCGTTTTGCCGGGGTATTGGGCGCCTTATACGCCGTATAGTGCGTATCCCACAGGCAGAACCCCTCGTGGTGCCTGGTCGTGATCACCACGTACTTCATCCCCGCCTCGCGCGCGGCGCGCGCCCACACGCGCGGATCGTACAGATCGGGATCGAAGTGATCAAAGTAACGCTGATACGTCTCGTCGTCGATCTTCTCACGGCTTTTGACCCACTCGTGGCGCGCTGCAAGCGCATACAATCCCCAGTGAATGAACATGCCGAAGCGATCATGGACGAACCACGACGTATCGCCGCGCGTTGGCGTTGGGGTCAGCATCGTCGGCTCCTGTCGAATTGGAAGGTGAACGGTGCAACGTCAGTATCCCGCCTGTTTATCCACCACATTCAGCAGTGGTTCGCCGCGCAGATAGCGGCGCAGATTCTCACAGAATATGGTGATGATGCGTTCGCGGGTACGCGGTGACACATAGGAGATATGCGGCGTGATCCAGGTGTTGGGCGCCTTCCAGAGCGGATGGTCGGGCGGGAGCGGCTCGATGGGAAGCGCGTCGAGCGCCGCGCCGGCAATGCGGCCACTGTGGAGCGCGTCCAGCAGCGCATCGGTATCGACAATCTGACCGCGCGCGATATTGATCAGGTAGGCGTCCGGTTTCATCCGCGCGAAAGCGTCAGCGTCGAACATACCACGGGTCGCAGCAGTCAACGGTGTAGCGAGCACGACGAAATCCGCCTGCGGGAGCAGATCGCGCCAGCCGTGCTCACCGACGATCAGATCGACATCGGTGGTTGGTTGAGGGCGGCGACGGCTGGCAAGCACCCGCATACCGAAACTGCGCGCCCGTTTTGCAATCTCCGCGCCGATATGCCCATAGCCGATGATCAGCAGCGTGCGCTCGAACAACTCATCGCACGGAATGGCTTCGCCACGCTCCCACTCATCGGGCGCCAGCGCCCTGAGATCGAACGCGCGTTTGACATGGTTCAGCATGTACATCATAACGAACTCGGCGATCGGGATAGCCTGGGCGCCTGCCGAGTTCGTCAGGACAATGTCGCGTTCGAGGATTTCGGGAATGAGCAGATGCTCAACGCCAGCGCTCGGCGTATGGATCCAGCGCAATCCGGGGGCTGTTGCAAGCGTCTTGCGCAGAACACTCATCGGCGTCCACCAGCGAACCATGATGGTCGCATCGCTGATGTCGCCATCCGGTTCACCCTGATCATCAAAACGCACCACCGTCAGGTCAGGCGCGATCTCCGCCAGGCGTGGTTCGAGCAGAGGAGCGAGCGCCTGCGGAATAAGCAATTTCATGCAAACCTCACATACGGGCGATCCCCGGTCATCAACTGACCGATTCGCCGGGCTTCAAATCGATGACAGTGACGCTCACGCCAAAGGCATTGCACTGCTCGCGCAGTTGATCCGGCGTCCCGCGCAGGATCGGGAACGTGCCGTAGTGCTCAGGGATGGCGAATGTCGGTCGGATCAATTTCAAGGCATACGCTGCCTGCATAGGGTCCATCGTGAAATGGTCGCCAATCGGCAGGATGACCAGTTCGGGGCGGTACAGGTCGCCGATGATCTGCATATCCATGGTCACGGCGGTATCACCGGTGTGGTAGATGGTGAAGCCGTTCTCCATGCGCAGCACATACCCCGCTTCGGTTCCCATCGGCACGATCACGCCATTGTCGGTAAACGTGCTGCTATGGGTCGCGTGGGTCATCGTGGCGCGGATACCGGCTACCTCAACGGTGCCGCCTTTGTTGAACCCGACCAGGCGATCCTGGCTGACACCCTTCGATGCGATCCAGGAAGTAATGTCGAACTGCCCGACGATGGTTGCGCTCGTTTCGTTTGCCAGCGCCAGAATATCGGCAATGTGATCGAAATGCCCGTGGGTCAGGAAGATAACATCGAGACCTTCGCTCCGCACGCGCTGTTTCCACTCGTCGGGGCAGGACGGGTTGCCGTCAACCCAGGCATCGATGAGCACCTTCTTTCCTCCGGGAGTCAGAATGTGAAACGTGCCATGTCCAAGCCAGCTGATCGTCGTCTCGCGACCGATTGTTGCCATCGCGCTCCTCCTTTTCATCTTTTTGGATAGCCGAAATAGAACACGGATCGGCACGGATGTGACGGATTGGCACGGATGTTGGTGAGTTTGTTCTAGCCCGCGCAGGCGGGCGTCGCATTGGATAGCCGAAATAGAACATGGATCGGCACGGATATGACGGATTGGCACGGATGGTGATAAATCTGGAAATGAAATTTACCCTCGCCCGTACAGTCGAGCTTTGCCCCGTCTAGCCGAGGGCTTATAGTCTTTGAAGAAATAATCCGGTATAGCCCGCGCAGGCGGGCATCGCCTTGCATAGCCGAAATAGAACACGGATCGGCACGGATAGGACGGATCGGCACGGATGGTGATTGAAATCCGCTCTCGCCTGCGCATGCAGTCATTGACAGCCGAAATAGAACACGGATCGACGCGGATAGGACGGATTGGCACGGATGCTGATAACATGAAACCTGCTCTCGCCCGTACAGGCGGGTTTCTCCCCGTCTTTGAGTAAGTAATCCGCTACAGCCCGCGCAGGCGGGCTTCGCCTTGGCTAGCCGAGGGCTTCAGCCCCACGGCTAGCGCGGGATAGCGGAATAAATTCTCAATCGCCATCAGCCCCACGGCAAGGAACGAATACCGGTTTATATTCTTAATTTTCATTAGCCCCACGGCAAGGGCGAATACCGGACTCAATCTCCATTAGCCCCATGGTCAGAACGCCCGGCAATCATATGATCAACGGAAACCCTTGAGGCAATGTCGTCTGGCGGGAAATAGTATAGCACAGGTTGTGGAGCGTTGAGCGTTGGAACACTGTTCGCCCCTGGGGTAACACACGCTCTCAGAGGTAGAGTTTTTGGGAGAGATGCGCGGTTTGCTGCATTCCCGTGCATCTTTGCCCTCATCCCCCCCAACCCCCTTCTCCCACAAGGGGAGAAGGGGGAGTTTGGGCGTCAGGACAACCAAAACGAGAGGAGGAACGCAGGGTTTTCCTGAAAAACCTGCCCATGTGAGGGTAACACACGCCCCTGGGAGCGCGGGTGGCCCGCCCTCGTCGCGTCATGGTCTTTGAATACATAATCCGGTGTAGCCCGCGCAGGCGGGCTTCGCATTCCATAGCCGAGGGCTTCAGCCCGACGGCGTGAGGCGCATACCGGATTTATTTCTCAATCTTCATTACGCGGGCAAGATGCCCGCGTTCCCAGGCTTGGGCGGGCAAGATGCCCACGCTCCCAGGCTCAGACGGGCAGGATGCCTGCGTGCCCAGGTTCAGGCGGGCAGGATGCCTGCGCGCCCAGGCGTAGGCGGGCAGGATGCCCACGCTCCCAGGCTCAGACGGGCAGGATGCCCGCGCACCCAGGTTCAGGTGGGCAGGATGCCCGCGCTCCCAGGCGTAGGCGGGCAGGATGCCCACGCTCCCAGGCTCAGATGGGCAGGATGCCCGCGCACCCAGGTTCAGGTGGGCAGGATGCCTGCGCGCCCAGGCGTAGGCGGGCAGGATGCCCACGCTCCCAGGCTCAGACGGGCAGGATGCCTGCGGTGCCCAGGTTCAGGTGGGCAGGATGCCTGCGCGCCCAGGCGTAGGCGGGCAAGATGCCCGCGCACCCAGGTTCAGACGGGCAGGATGCCTGCGTGCCCAGGTTCAGACGGGCAGGATGCCTGCGTGCCCAGGTTCAGGCGGGCAGGATGCCTGCGCTCCCAGGAGAGACGCGAGCAATCACGTAACATGACCTTTTTGTGGTAGATTCTATGCATGCGCATACGGCGCATCCGTGCCATCACAGCGATTGATCAGAAGGTCTTTGCATGTTCGACACGCTCTTCGCTGCCGTCGCTGAAGCCGTATTCAACCTCCTGCTCCAGGAGAGCGGGCTGACCGAACGGGTGCGCGCGGTTCTGCGCATCGACCCCGAACGGCGTGGATTTCAGATCGCGCTGGCTCGCGCCTGTACCGATTTCACGCAACAGCACCCGGCATGGGCTGCCGCGCTGTTCGATCAGCACTTTTTGACCCAACCGGAGGTCGTTGAACTGCTGTCCCGGCTGCTCGCCCGGCGGGGGCAACCCGATCCGGCGCGCATGGCTGCATTGTGGGCGGCGCAACTGCACCGCGCCGACCCGACGCACCACGCCCAAGCCACGACCGTCGCCGCCGACTTCCTGCGTCTGCTGGAGACGGAACTGGATGCGCGACCGGAACTGCGGGCGCTGAGCGAGAGTCGCGATCTTGCGGCAGTGAAGGACAACACCGACACGATTGCCACTGAGATAACCGCGCTCCGCCGCGATTTCGCCGAGGCGTTGCAGTTATTGCAGGCGGCGCTGGCTGCGTTGCCCGCGTCACCTGTCACATCCCAGCCAGCGCCGTCAATTCCGCCAGCGCTCGCCGGGGTGATCGAGCGCTTCACATCCGGCGCCTACACCCCTGCCGATCTCGACCTGCTGCGCGAAGCGTTGCGCACCGGTCAGATCGCCATCGTGACCGGCGAGCGGGCGGTGAGCCTGGGCGGCAGCGCCGATGGCGCCGTGATCGTGACCGGCGATCACAACCGGATTGTCATTCTCCAGGGGAATGCCGCGACCGTCGTCCGTGAACTGATCGAACCATCGCCGAAACCGCCGGCAGTCTATCCGCCCAACCCCTTTACGCCGCTCAGCGGGCGGATCACCGACCCCACACGCATCTTCGACCGCCAGCGCGAGGTGCAGCAGGCGCTCGACTATCTCAGATCGGGGAGCAGCGTCGCCTTCATCGGCGACAGCGGCGTCGGTAAGTCGTCGCTGTTGACGCTGCTGAAAGAGCGCGCCGAAACCGAACTGGGGCGAACGCCGATCCTGCTCGATATGCAGACATTGCACAGCGAAGATGACTATTACGAGGCGCTCTGCGAAGAGGCAGGGATCGCTACGGTGAAAGGTGGCTGGAAGTTAGAACGTGCGCTGCGCGGGCGACGCTTGTTGCTCTTACTCGACGAAATCGAAAAGATGACCTGGGACGGCTTCAGTCACAATCTGCGCGCCGAACTGCGCGGGCTGGCTGAAGGCGAGCATGCGCCCTTCAAACTGGCGCTGGTGGCTCGCTCGCCGCTCGACCGGCTCTTTCCCGACAGCGAACTGAACACCTCGCCGCTGGCCGGTATCTGCCAGCAGATCAATGTGAAGCCCTGGAATAATGCTACTGCGCGGACGTTCATTCAGCAGCGGCTGAGTGGCACGCCGGTGCACTTCAGCGATGGTGAGATCGAGCTTCTGGTGCGCAGCAGCAATGGCCTGCCGTTGCGCCTGATGCAGGCCGCCTTCAACCTGTACCGGACGAAAACAAGTGGTGACGTATGAGCGAACCTGTGCCCCGTCTCGACCTGGCGCCCCGCCTCCGGCGCCGACTGCAACCCTGGAACCCGCTCGACTACGTGCGCCTGTTGTATTGGGTCTTCTTCTTCCCGCAGGCGCTGCGCTGGTATGAGCAGACCTTCGCCGATCCGCAGTACCGCGACGTAACCGGACGCGAGGTATGGATGGTCATCCAGCGTGATTCGGTACGGCGCGATCTGGCGCTAATGGGGCTGTTTCTGAACTGTTCATCCCACCGGCAGTTGCGACTGCCCTGCAAGGGATGGGCGTGTCGATAAACTGGTTCGGCGTGGCGGTCGGCGTGGCGGTCGGCGTGGCGGTCGGCGTGGCGGGCGGCGTGGCGGGCGGCGTGGCGGGCGGCGTGGCAGTCGGCGTGGCGGTCGGCGTGGCATTCGGCGTGGCGTTCGGCGTGGCGGGCGGCGTGGCAGGCGGCGTGGCGGGCGGCGTGGCGGGCGGCGTGGCGGGCGGCGTGGCGGTACTGCGCCTGCCCGATTACCTGCTGCTGGCGCTGCCAACGTGGTTCATCTGGTCACGGCACACCGTATCACCGCGACCGTGGCTGCCGCGGGTGACGGTCATCCCGATCCCCGGTCTGCGGGCGCGCCTGGAGCGCTGGCTGATGCACGACTGGAGCGCCGGCGTCCACAATGTTAAGCAGATCCTGGCGTACAGCTTTCAGTTCGTCCCGGCGATAGAGGCGGTCAATCGAGCAATGGCCCGTCTGCCGGCAGCGCAGATCATTCCGGCAGCTGCCGAACTGGCCCACGATCCCTTTGATTCGGGCCTCGTGCGGTTCGGCGCCGTTTCACTGCGTCGTGCGCTCTGGCGTAACGCAATTGATGGCTTTGTTTTACTGCCTCGTCGGATTCGACAGCGCTGGATGGATCGTTTCTCGCTGACCCCAGCGTTAGACACCCCGGCGCGGGCGGCCTGTGCCGGGTTCTGGTTCCTGTCGCAGAAGGAGGCGGCGCAGGCGGCGCAGGCGTTTGCGGTGGTGCGCGATCTGCCGGGCGGCGAGGCGTGTTATCGGCTTGCCAGCGCGCTGGCGCTGGCGCAGCGACGCAGCAGGTTCGACGATCTGGCAGCACTGGGCGTAAATGAGTCGTTTCTGACCGCCACGCAACCACCGGACGGCAATCCACTGGCGCAGCGCGAGACGTGGCCCGCGCTGGCGCGGCTGCGGCAGGCGGCACAGGAGGCGCACACGGTGCAGACGAGCGTGTCGCGGATGGTGCGTTCGCAGGCGCTGAACCGGGCGCTGGCTGAGGTGAACGAGGTTCTGACCGGAATCGAGCAGATACCACGGGCGGAACGGAAACTGGTGCGCGCGATTGCCACGACCTGGCGCGACCTGTTGCTCAATACAACCCCCGAGGTTGGGCAGGTGGCGCCGACAAAGCCGGTGCGCAACCCGTACATCATTGGCGATCCGGTGATCGGAAATAGACTGGTAGGGCGCGACGACGTGTTGCGCCGCCTTGAAGAACTCTGGTACGGCAGCGCCAACCCGCCGTCGGTGGTGATCTTCTGGCACCGGCGCATGGGGAAAACGTCGATCCTGTGTAGCCTGGATGGACGATTGGGGAGCCGGAGACTTGTCGCGTATGTCAATCTTCTGTTACTCGGCGATCTGCGCAACGGTGCCGTTGATCTGTTTGTGAAACTGGCTGACAGCATCGCCGATACCCTCCAGCACAGGCAGTTGCCTGCGCCCCCGATTGACGACGCGGCGTTTGAGCAGCGGCCCGAACTGGCGTTTGAACGCTACCTGAAGCAGGTCAGCGCAATACTAAACGAGCAGCGCCTGATCATCGCGCTCGACGAGTTTGAGCAACTGGAAGAGTGGATCACCAACGACAGACTGCCGACCGACATCCTGAAGACGTTGCGCGGCTACATCCAGATGGACGAACGGATTGCGTTCGCCTTTGCCGGGCTGCACACCCTTGAAGAGATGAGCAGCGACTATTTTCAGCCGTTCTTCGCCAGTGTCATTCCGGTCAAGGTCAGCTTCCTGAGTCGTGGCGCGGTCGATCAGGTGCTGGCGAACCCGCCCGACCCGGAGTTTGCGCTGGATTACGAGCGTGAGGCGCTTGACCATATCTGGGAACTGACCGGCGGGCAGCCGTACCTGGTGCAACTGATCGGGCATCGGCTGGTCAGCCGGTTCAACACACTCTCCTTCGAGCAGGGCAAGGCGCAGGAGCCACGCTTCCGGCGCGCCGATGTCGAAGCAGTGATCACCACCGATTTCTATCACCAGGCGCGCTACTACTTCACCGGTGTGTGGGGGCAGGCGCAGCATGGCGCGCCGGAGCAGCAGACCATTCTGCGCTGCCTGGCGCCGCACCCCGATGGGCTGCCGCTCGACCAACTCTGTTCGCATAGCGGTTTAGCCGAGCATATCGTTGAGCAGGCGCTCGAAACCCTACGTCGCCACGATGTGGTGCACAATCACGATGGGCAGTGGCGCTACACCGTCGAACTGTTCCGGCGCTGGGTGGAGATGGGCGGCGGGGGGTGATCTGTCCCCGTGTATGAGGTACAATAAGGAGGCGCTGTTTCCACTCTCCTCCGGGTTGCCGGGTGCGCGGGTCTCTGACCCGCCTGTGACGCGAAGGGCGAAGACGTTTGTATACCCAGGGTGCGTTGCGCTGCCATGAAACGCAGCGGCGCAAGATGAAGGCAAGGGCGCAGCGCCGCCATGCCGCTACAAATGTTTTTCATCTCAGGACACATTCTACAACGCCCGATGAAAACGGACCGGGAGCGCGGGCGGCCCACACTTGTCGCGTCTACACAGGCAAGATGCCCGCGCTTCCAGCCTTCCCAGCCTGTTTTCACATCAGGATAACCGACAGGATCACCCTATGAGCCTGGGCACAATGTTGAACACACGCACGATCAGTTATCTTGAACTGATTGGTAACAGGAAACGCTACCGCGTGCCGCCGTACCAGCATGACTATTCGTGGAATGAGGAGCAGTGGGACGATCTCTGGAACGATATTATCGACCTGCATAACAAGCCCGACAGCTACCACTACATGGGTGCGCTGGTTGTTCAGGAGGAGAGTGATCGCGATCTGCTGATTATTGATGGTCAACAACGCACGGCCACCCTGAGTATTCTGGCGCTGGCCATCATTGCCCTGCTCAACGAGCGCGTGCACCAGGGGATCGATCCGGATCGCAATCGCGAACGCATGCGCGAGCTGCGCAATCGGTTCATTGGCGAGCGTGATCCAGCCTCACTGATTGAGAGCAGTCGGCTGACGCTTAACGAGACCGACAATCCGTTGTACCAGGATTATCTTGTGCAATTACGCGAACCGCTCAACCCGCGTGGTTTGCCGCGATCCAATCGTTTATTGTGGCAATGCTTCCAGTATTTCAAAACAAAACTGACCCAATTGTTCGCCGATCAGCCCGACGGCGCAGTGATCACCCGTCTCCTGTCAGAAACAATCGCCCGGCGAT
>AFSR01007453.1_pt1 | contig 27559 bp, 21 predicted proteins | sample 296848 | NCBI WGS metagenome assembly AFSR01 (sample SAMN02954305, study PRJNA68063) | hot springs metagenome | biome: terrestrial; feature: Mushroom and Octopus hot springs; material: microbial mat core samples; isolation source: Yellowstone National Park Mushroom and Octopus hot springs ...
ACTGGATGCTGTACGCCGCGGTGAGCAAGCCGAAGGTGTAGGGTCCGACAATCGCGATGTAGCGGGCGACATTGTAGCAGAAGCCGACCCCTGTCGCCCGAAGGCGCGTCGGGAACAGTTCGGGGAAGTAGACCGCGTAGCCCGCAAACAGCGCGGTCGTGAAAAAGCCCAGCAGCGGGTACATCAGCAGCGCGCGCTCGAATGAGGTCGTCAGGAAGAATGTCGCAGGCACGACCACGAGGCACGCGGCGAAGGTCAGCGCGAAGGTCGGCTTGCGCCCGATGCGCTGCGCCAGTATCGCCCAGCCGAGCATCCCGAAAAACGCGCCTACCTGCTGCACCATCACGGCGTAGGTCTTGCGCTCTTCGACCAGCGGGTTCAGCGCGGGGTCGTTCGTGGGGTTCATCGCCTGCTTGAGCAGTTCGGGCGACCAGGTGCCGATGCCCCAGAAGCCGATTACGCCGACCGCCGCCAGCCCGACGCCAATGAGCGTGTGGCGTCGCCAGCGCGGGTCGCGGAACAGCTCCGCGAACGAGCCGAGCTTCTCGCCAATCGCGCGCGCCTGCTGCCACCGCTCTGGCTCGCGCACAAACAGCCGAATGATGAACACCAGCAGCGCGGGGAAAAAGCCGACGGCGAACGCCCAGCGCCAGCCGAGATTCGGGTTCGCGCCCACCAGCAGGTAAATCACCGCCGCCAGCAGGTTGCCAATCGCCGAGCTGGCTTGCATGATGCCCAGCGCGGTGGGGCGGGCGTGCGCGGGGAAGGTCTCGGCGACCAGCGCCGCGCCCGCCGCGAACTCGCCCCCGATCCCCAGCCCCACCAGAAAGCGCAGAATCGCGAACTGCTCCCAAGTCTGCGCCAGTGCGCTTAGCCCTGTGAAGCCCGCGTACATCAGCACGGTGATCATCATCGTGCGGGTGCGCCCGAGCTTGTCGCCGATAATGCCGAACAGAAAGCCGCCCGTCGCCCAGCCCGCGATAAAAATCATCTGCACAATCCCCGAAGTGCGCGCCACATCCTCGCGCGTGGCTTGGGACCCAGCAGCTCGGTGATGGCGGGCTGACGCGCCAGCACATAGAGCCACTGATCCATCGTGTCAAACAGCCAGCCCAGCGACGCGACGACCAGCACCAGCCAGTGATAGCCCGTCAGCCCGTCATACCAACGCTTAGGACGCGCTTCGGGGGCGACCGACATTACAGCAGCCCCGCCTCACGCAGCAACTTGGCGAAGTCGGGGTATTTCTCGATCTCGGCGCGAAGGGCTTGCAGTTGGCTTTTCGCCATCGCGCCCGCAGGACTGTTGGCAATCGCGCGCAGCTGCGCACGCATCATCCGTTGCGCCCGCGGCGAGACGAACTGATTGAACGAGCCGAACATGGTGTCTTGCACATGCACCTTCCAGCCCTCTTCGGTCTTCACCAGCACATAGGTCGGCTTGATGGTTTCGGTCTTGCCGTCCACGGCGACCTCCATCGTCACCTGCGCTTTGGCGCGGTCGCCCTCCACCGTGACGGAGTCCACCTGCACCTTCTGGGTCTGCCCCAGCGAGGCGTCCATGTAGCCGGGGTAGATGGCGCGCACGGGGTCAGCGCCTGCCATGTTCGGGTTCATCGTCGCTGCTGCGCTGAGCAACCCCACAATCCCGCCCGACTTATCGACATACTGCTCGACTGTCTGCGTGTCGTTCGCTTTGGCGGCGGCGAAGAACTGGTTCAGCGCGTACTGAGGCGACTTCGTGTAGACCAAGAAGTACCATGCGCCCGCGCCGATGCCTGCCAGCAGCACCAGCAGCGCGAGAATGCCTGCAATCCGTCCCGATTCGCGTCGTCTCATAGAGTTCACCTCGCGTGCGGGGGTTCGACGCAAGGCGGGCGATTCCTGCTACAGGGCGCAGCGACTTCCCGCCGCCGCGCCCTGTGTGTGGCTTAGTCGGAGCAGCGTTCGCACGCCTGCCCGCGGCACTCGCCTGTGGGGTTATTCGGGTCGTAGTCGGGTCTAAACAGCCACGGGTTGCAGCCGTCGTACCAGTGTTGGGCGGGGCGTCCCTGCGCGTCGTACTGCGTGTAGGGGTCGGTGCGCCAGTCGGTGTGGGCAGGCGCGAGCTGTGCGCCGAGCCGTCGCCACTTCGCGCTGCCGTCCGCCAACACAAACACCGCGCCCTGCTGGTGAATCCACATCGCGCCCTCCAGCGCGAACATCACGCCGAGCGGATAGGGGTTCGCAGGCGCGCCGCCGATACAGCTGAAGTAGCGGCACGGCAGGTTCGGATTGTCGCAGCGCAGGCTGGGGTTGGTAAGCGCGAAGCCTTCCACGCCCGCCTTGCCGCGCCCTTCCCAGAGCAACGGCAGCGTGGACGGGCTTGCCACAACCGCCGCCGACAGCCCGTGCAGCAGCCCGTTGTAGGTGTAGCTGACCCGCGCAGGCGCGCGACGCGCGTTCGCGTAATCGCCCGTGTTCAACCGAGTCAGCGACGCCGACGGGCAGGCGTATATACCGTCGCTTTTCATGTAGGGCTGCACGGCGTTCGACCAGTGCGCCTGATACGCCTGGTGGAGCGGGCTATTCAGCGGCACGCTCGCGCGCCAGTCGTGCGGCGTCGCGTGGTAGCGATCCCACAGCCACCCGCCTGCGTACCCAAAGCCGAGCGGGTAGGTCTCGTCGTAGTCGCCCAGGTACATCACGAACGCCAGCCCCAGTTGCTTATTGTTGTTGAGGCAGGCGGTCTGACGCGCCTTCTCGCGCGCCCCCGCAAACACGGGAAACAGTATCGCCGCGAGCAGCGCGATAATCGCGATGACTACCAGCAGTTCAATCAGCGTAAAACCCTTACGATTTCGCATAATCGCCTCCTGTTCCTATGGATTGCGTCCTGCTGACGACAGCAGAGCAGCGAAGGGATGTGTGCGCATGCGGCAGGCAGGCTGCCTGCGCGATGCCATAGGGGGTTAGGCGAGAACAGGAGGCGCGCGGTGGGGATGTCCCCACTTGACGCCTGTGTCTGGGGGAATAAACGGCGGTTGGGGCAGCGGTGTCGGCTGCGCGGCGAGTCGTGGCAGCGCGAACACGACGCTCAGAATACCGACAGACGCAGGGGTCAGCGGTTTCGGCTCTTCCGCCTTCGCCCACAGGGGCGACGGCTCAGGCGCGCTGCACACGGGGCACGGCGCGCACGAGCATGGGTGGTCGGAACACGGGAGCGTGGTCTCGGAGGCGCAGCAGCGCCCATCGTCCCAGACGCGCCCGCACGCCTGCACACAGCCCATCGCTGCCAGGGGCGTCAACACGCTCACCCACAGCGCCAGCATCCACAGAACCCATCGGCGCAACGGACGGCTCGGCATCTTTGGGGGATTATACCTCACCTGCAACACCCGCACCCTAATTGTGAGCTGACGATTGGCGTCAGGGCTTGCGCAGGGCGTCGTAAATCTTGCTTGTGAACCAGGCAACCGCGTGCGCGGCGGCGAACGACGCCGTATAGATAATCAGGCTGCCTCGCAGAGGGGGCGACACACCCCCGAAGAAAAGCACGGCGACCCCAAACGCGATTGTTGCTGCAACAAGCGGCAACTGCCATGCAATCCAAAGCAGTTTAGATGAAGCGTCGCGATCCTTGTAAAGGGCGTACAGAACGGAGACCACAAGGTGCGTCTGCACAACAGGCGCCAAAAGAAGAAGTGTGAGAAGCGTACTAAACGCAATAATCCACACATCGCCCCGAATAGCAGTGACCCAAAGCGCTACAGTTCCGATTAGACCCGATGAGTACGCAATCGCCCCCAAATTTAGGAGCGGGTAGCCCAAAGGACACGACAAGCGTTTTTGAGTCATGACGCACCTCCATCGGTCTAAGCAATTATACCCCCGATGGCGTGTTAATGACTGCAAAGACGAGGTACAATACAGTTTCCACTGCCATGAGGCTCTTTTTGTGCGCGTCGTATCGCGAGGGGATACAGGCAGCCAAGTCCGCACTGGGCGAGGGCGCCGTGATGGTTCTGCCTGCAGGCGCGGCGCGCGCGACGGCGGGCGCGGGCGAGACCTACGACTGGTACGCCTTCCTGCGCGCCCTGACAGGGATCGCGCCCGTTGTGCAGCCGACGCCTGAAATGGTCGCCCTGCTCGGCGAGGCATGCGAGCGCACGCTGACCCCAGAGAGCTACTTCGGCAAGGTGCGCCTCTCGCCCCGATTCCACAGCGCGCTGGCGCACAGCCTCTGCCGCTGGAGCATGGATGGCTTGACCCCTGACCTACTGGAGCATGGCGCGGACGCCGTACTGCAGCAGCACGCTGCCCTCGCCGAACTGGACGACGACGCGCTGCGCGAGGAGTGGACGCGCAAGACCCGTGAGCTGGCGCAGCTCTGGCGCGCGTGGCAAGCCGCGCTGACGGAGGCGGGGCTGATGGAGCCGATTCGCGGCTGGCAGATCCTGCTGGACGCGCTGCCAGCACACGCCGCGCCGCCGTTGGTGATGGCGGGCTTCACGGAGCTGACGGCGATGGACTGCGCCGCGCTGCGCATTCTGGACGCTCGCACGCCGATTGCGCTGGTCGCCCTGCACGACGACGCGCACCCCGACGCCTACCGCCCCACCGCGCGGCTGGCAGCAATCCTTCGCGCGGCAGGCATGCCGCTGCAGGAGGTTTTCATACCCCCTACGCCCCTCGCGCCCCCGCAGATGACAATCCTGGACACGCCGAACCCGCTGTACGAGGTGGAGACGGTCGCCCGCGAGATCCTGAAACTGCAGCAGGAGGGTGTCGCCCTGGACGAGATTGCGCTGCTGGTGCGCCAGCCCGACGCGCTCGCCGAGACGCTGGCGGTCATCTTCGCCCGCTACGAGATCCCCCTGCAGGGCGAGGTCGGGCTGCCGTTGGAGCGCTCGTGGCGCGTTCGCTGGCTGATGGACGGCATACGCCTGCTGATGGGCGTGGGCGTCGGCGCGGACTGGCTGCACTGGCTGGAGCATCCTGCGCATCGGCTGGACTACGCGACGCTGCGCCCGTTGCACAGGCTGCGTCGCTGCCAGTCTGCCCGCTCGTGGCTGGACGCTGCCTTGACGCGCGCGGAAGACCCCAATCTGCACCGCCTGCTCCAGCGGTTGCACGAGTGGCGTCAGGGGCTGCCTGCCAGTTTGCCCCAAGTCGCCCGACGGCTCATCCTGCACTTGGGCGCGCCCACGCAAGAGAGCGACCTCGCCGAGTGGCTGCAACTGGTAGACGCCTACGCGCGCCAGTGGCGACGGCGCGGCGCAACAGAGGCGACGAACCTACTGGAGCGGCTGGTGAGCGGCGCGCGCTACACGCATCGGCTGGGCACATCGGGCGTGCGCCTGCTGCCGATGGAACACGCCGACTTGGTGGAGACGCAGGTCGCCTTCGCGCTGCAGGTGTTGGAGGGCACGCTGCCGCGCCGCTGCCCTGACGACCCGTTTTTGCGCGAGGGGGAGCGAAACGCGCTCAACGCCGCGCTGGGCGCGCAGGGAGTGTGGCTGCCCACCCGCGCCGACGCACAAGCCGCCGAGCCGATGCTGTTCCAGCGCATCCTGCACGCCGCGCGCGAGCGGCTCTACTTCAGCTACCCGCGCACGCAAGGGGGCGACAGCGACGCGCTGCCCTCGTTTTACCTGGAGACCCTGAAGGCGCGTCTGGGCGACGCCGTGCGCACGCGCTTCCACAGCCTCGAAGCGATTACGCCCGCGCCCGAAGACGCGCTGCACCCCTACGACCAGTCGCTGCGCGAGCCGACGCCGTACACCGAGCCGCCGCCGATACTGCGTCATCCCGACCACCGCGTCCGACTCGCTGACCTTGATCGCCCCTTCAGCGTCACGGAGCTGGAGACGCTGCTGCGCTGCCCGTTCGAGCATTTCGCGCGGTATGTGCTGCGGTTGCGCCCGCTGGCGCGCGAGTTGAGCCTGCGCGAGGTGGGCAGCCTCACGCACGCGACGCTGTGCCGCGCCGTGCGCCAACGCCCGCGCAGCCACGACCCGCGCGAGTGGGTGCAACAGCTCGTAGAGCATCTGCAGGCGTTGTTAGCCGAGCGCGCGCCCGACCTACCCGACTGGCAGGTGGAAGTGCTGCGGGCGCTGGCGCAGCGACTGGCGCGACGCTTCGGCTGGCGCGAGCCGCGCTACCTGCAGCAGTTCGGGCTGGAGCCGCACGCCTGCGAGTGGGCGTTCGGCAGCGCAACCGACGACGAAGACGAACGCGCGATTGCCGAGCCACTGCACAACCAACAACAGCCGCGCCGTGTGGTCTACCGACTGGGGAACGGGCGCGAGATTGCCCTCTGCGGCGTGATTGACCGCATCGATCTTAGCCCGCAACGCGATGTCGCGCTCGTGCTGGACTACAAGCTGGGCAGCGCGCCCGCACGCAGCGACTTTCTGGACGGGCGCGCCGTGCAGGGGCTGCTGTATGTGCATGCGGTGCGCAGCCTGATGCCCAACGCGCAGGTCGTGCTGGCGTATGACCGTCTCAAGGCAGGCAAGCGGGTGCGCTTCGTGCCCAACGAGACACAACTCGTACAGCGGTTCAACAGAGGCAACTGGGAGGACAACGGGTGCGTGGTTCTGCTCACGCAGGGTCAGTGGCGTCAGGCGGAGAACCGTCTGCGCCAACTGCTGACTCAAGCGATTGAGGGGCTGCGCCACGCAGCGATTGCGCCCACGCCTGGCGACCACTGCCGCCGCTGCGCCTTCGCCGACCTGTGCCGCACTGCGCAGCGGTAAGCGCGCGGGGGGCGTGCCCCTACCCCACACAGAAAGGAACCGCCTCACGGCTTGCGCAAGATGCAATACAGGTTGTTCACGAAGTAGTCGCCGACCAACGGCAGGTGGCGCAAAAGGCTAAACACCCGCACCACAGGATGCCGACTGCAGTTCGGCTGGAAAAACTCCACCACGAAGCCCGATTCGTGAATAATCCGCCGATAATCGCGGAACGCCAGCATATTCATCCCCAAGTCGCGGTAGGACTGCAGGGGTCTGCCCAGCCGTTTCGCTGTGGCGCGAAGCACCAGACGGTCAGGCAGCCACAGGTGCGCCCACGGCAAGTTGACGCCAATCAGCCGCTTGATTGTGTCGTGGTCGCCGAAGGGGCTGTTCCAGAGGGGTCCAATGGCGGCGTAGAGTCTGCCACCCGATTTCAGTCGCTCGCGCATGTCGCGCAGCACCTTCGGCAAGTCCATCACATGCTCGAAGGTGTCCTTGCTGGTCATCAGGTCGAAGTCGCCTTCGGGCAGGTCGGCGATGTCGATGCAGTGAAACTCCACGCGGTCGGCGAGTTCGGGGTAGTTGCGTTGCAGGTTCTGCTGGGCGAAGCGGATGAGGCGCTCGTTGAGGTCGACGCCGACGACGCGCGCCGCGCCCGCTTTCGCCATATCGATGCACAGACTGCCGTGCCCGCAGCCGAGATCCAGCACCTTTTTGCCTGCGAGGTCGGGCTGACCCCCCAGACGGCTCCAGAAGCGGGGGTTCTCGTATGCGCCGCGCTGGAAGTAGGCGACATCGCGCGGCTCTAAGGCAGTCGTTGGCGTATCCATGCGGCAAGCTCCGCTTGGGGCACAGCGGTCTGCTCGTGGCTGGCGAGGTCTTTGACGGTCGCGGTGGCGGTCTGCAGCTCGGTCTCGCCCAGCAGGATGGCGTAGCGTGCGCCCGTGCGGTTGGCGAGGCGCATCTGGGCTTTCGGGCTGCGCCCTTCGAGGTCTAAGTCGCAGGCAACGCCCGCCGTGCGCAGCTGCTGGGCGATTTGCAAGGCGATGGGGCGCGCCGCGTCGCCAAACGCGACCACAAAGGCGTCCAGACGGGGCGGTTCGGGCAGCGGCGCGTTCAGGGCGTGCAACACCAGCAGCGTGCGCTCGACGCCGATGCCGACGCCCAGCGCAGGGGTCGGCGCGCCGCCGAGTTGCTCGACCAGCCCGTCGTAGCGTCCGCCGCCGCACAGCGCGTTTTGCGACCCCAGCCCCTGCTCGGCGACCACCTCGAAGGTCGTGCGCGTGTAGTAGTCCAGCCCGCGCACCAGCCGAGGGTCGCGCACATAGCCCACGCCCAGCGTCTTCAGCAGCCCCTGCAGCGTCTCGAAGTGGGTGCGGCAGCCGTCGCACAGGTAGGGGTCAATCGGCGGCGCGTCGGCGGTAATCGCGACGCACACCTTGCAGTCCAGAATGCGCAGCGGGTTGCGCTCCAGTCGATTCTGGCAGGTGTTGCACAGGCGCGCGAAGTTCGCCTGCCCGAACTGGCGGATGGCGTCGCGGTAGGCGGGTCGGCATTCGGGGCAGCCGATGGTGTTCAGGCGCAGCTGCAACGCGCTGTCGGGCACGCCCAGCCCCGCGAAAAACGCCATCACCATCGCCAGCAGCTCGGCGTCCGCCAGCGGGTGCGCCGCGCCGATAATCTCCGCGCCGAACTGGTGCGCCTGACGATAGCGCCCCTTCTGCGGTCGCTCGCCGCGAAAGAAGGGCGTGATGTAATACAGTTTCTGCACGCCGCCGCCTGCGTGCATGCCATGCTCAAGGTAGGCGCGCACGACAGGAGCAGTGCCTTCGGGCTTGAGCGCGAACCGTTCCTCGCCGCGCTCCAGCACATACATCTCTTTGGAGACAATATCGCTGGTCTCGCCGACGCTGCGCTCAAACAGCGCCGCCGACTCCATGATCGGCGTGCGGATTTCGCCGTAGCCGTAGCGGTGGCAGTGGTCGCGCCAGCGCGCCTCCACATACTGCCAGAGATGGCTACTCTCTGGCAACACATCGTTCATCCCTTCGGGCGCGCGGTATTTCAGTTCCATCGCCTATCGCGGAGAGACATTAATTTGCTTGCCCAGATACGCTTGAATCTTGGGGTTCGCATTGAGCGTGCTGACCAGCGCCGCCATCCCCGATGCGACATGCATCTCGCCCTCGTAGACCACGATAAAGCTGGGCGTGGACTGCACCCCCAACTTGGAACCCTCCTCGAAGTCGCGGTAGATTTTCTTGAAGTAGATGTCTTGGTCATCCACTGCCTGACGCACCTTCTCGACATCGAGTTTCAATTCTTCGGCGATTTTGAGGATGCGGGTCTTGGTGAGCGCCTGCTGGCTTTCGAACAGCTTGGCATACATCTCCCAGAACTTGCCTTGTTTGCCTGCCTCCTCCGAAGCGGAGGCGGCAATCCACGCCATCGGGTGGATGTTTACCAACGGGTAGTGGCGGAACACGAACAGCGCTTTGTCGCCCAGCTGGGGCAGAATCTGCGTTTCCAGCAACTCGTAGGCTTGCTTGCAGGCGGGACACTGGAAGTCGGAGAACTCCACAATCACCAGCGGCGCCTTTGGGTTGCCCTTGCGCCAGCCCTGACCGTCCAGGTAGAGCATCGTTAGCTTCTCGTTGTCGGTCTGGATGGTCTGCGCGGTGGTGGCGCGGTTCCACTGCCAGCCGCCATACGCCAAGCCCGCGACGACCAGCGCAAGCGAGACGGCGAGCGACTGCGCCAATTCGCGCGTGAGCACGCCCGTCGCCTGCAACGCGCCGCGCAAGCCCGTCAGCGACAACAGCCACACGACCAGATTCGTGCCCGCCGCCGCCAAGCACCACCAGCACGGCGCGCCCTTCGCGTACAGATTCAGCACGAAAAGTTGCACATAGGTAAAGTACGCGAACGCCAGCACCCCCAAAGTGCTGAGCGCTGCCAGCATCTTGCCGTAAGCGCGCCACTGTTCGGGATACTGCAGGCGCGAGAGCGCTATCAGCACCAGCAGCCCGAAGTATCCGAACCCGAACGCGGCAACGGGGATGCCCGCGATTCGCGAGTAGGGCGAGCGCGCCACCTCGTCGCAGCCGCCGCCCGTGCAGGGCAGCGCGAAATCCGCCGAGTGCGAAATCCACAACAGCGCGGAAATCACCATACCTACCGATGCAAACAGGATCAGCAGGCGATTCAGGATTATCGCGTTCATCAGGCGATTTTGGGCAATCACACTCATAATGGCAACCTCCGCGATAAGTATACCTGCTTAGTGAGCGACGCCATTCCCCTCGTAGGGGTAGCCCCAATCTTTGCCGCCGAGCCGATACTCCAGCAGGAACATCAGCCCCACAGCAAGGATGACGAGGCAGGCGACGACCTTGCCGACCAGCAACGCGACGCCTGCGCAGAGTAGCCCCACAAGCAGCGTCGTGCGCAGCATGAAGGCGCGTTCCCACACCCGCCGAAGCGTGCGGCGCAGCGCATACGCCAGCAGCGCAACCCCGCCGATGACGCTTAGCCATGCCAACGGCGCGAACCGCCATCCGAGCGCGCCCCACCAGTCGCGCGCCCAGCCCGCCTGACGCTGCCACGGCTGGAGCGCGTCGATGCCGACCGCCAGCACCGTGAGCAACACGCCCACCCCCAGCAACGCACCCACCACACGCACGAGCAGGCGGATGTCGATATGCAGCGGCAGCAGCCCCGTGAATATGGCGACGCCCAGCCCGAACGCGAGCGTCATCGGTAGCCAAGCGTCCAACGCCGCGCCCAGCAACGGCAGCCCACACAGCATCAGCAGCAGCCCATACGCCATCCCTAGCGCTGCCTGCCCGCGCGCGCCCAGCCGAAGCCGCCCGCGACTCTCCAGCCAACTCGCAGGCGCGAACAGCCCCGCCGCCAACGCGAACGCCCAGAACGCCTCGCCGACCCCGAACGCAGGAACGCCGCTAATCCCCGCGCTGAACAGCGAACGGTTCACCCCGTAGCCGCCCGCAATCAGGATGTCCACGCCCAACACGGCAAGCGCGACCATCACCGCCGCGCCCAGCAGAGGAACCTGTCCCCACCGCGCCACGCCCGCCATCAGCAGACTCAACGCCGCCCAACACCCCGTGAGCCAGCCCGCGAGGGTCGCGGCGTCCGCCTGCCACTCACCTGTCCAGAGGGCGAAGGGCGCATAAGCATAGGCAATCCCCACAGCAGGCGCGAGCGCGAACACTGCCAGCCCCGACACGAACACCCGCTTGGCACGCCCACGCAACCACCGCAACCGCCCGAGCGCAACACCCCCGCCCAACCAGCCCAGATAGAAGCCCAGCAGCGCCGCGCGAAAAGTCGGCGTCAGCCGTTCGTTCGCCTGCGCCCACTCCGCGCTGCGGGTCAGCGCGTTGCTGCGCACGCCCAGCCCGACGGCTTCGGTCGTCTCGCGCAGGGCGACCCGCGCAAGCCAGCCGTTCCAGAAGCGATGCCAGTCCGACTGGCGCGTCTCGAAGGCAGGGCTGCCCGTCCACTCGTCGCCCTGCTGACCGGTCAGGGCGCGATACAGTGTCGGCACAAGGTCAACTTCGCGGATGACCCCGTTCCAGCGCGTGCTGGGGGAAGTGAGCAATCCGCTGGGTTCACGCGCGGCGAAACGCACCACTGCACTCAGGCGCGTCTTGCCAAAGCGCAACTCACTGGGCGAGGGAATTGCCAACACCCACACTTCTACGCCTTCCGCCAGCAGCAACTCCAGCGCGCGGTAGTCCCATCGCTTCAGTTCCAACAGCGCCCAGTCTGCTTCAAGGCTGAAAAAGGCGAGGCGCATCGCCTCAAGGCTGGGGAACACTCGCACAGGCGCGACGGCGTCGCTGGCGACCGCGAGCAGGGCGTAGGGGGTCGGGCTGGGCGACTGGGGGGTGTGTAGGTACACCCCGCGCTTGCCGATGCGCTGCAGACGACTTGCCAGCGTCAGGCTGAGAACTTCGCGAGGCGCGCCTGACCGCACCAGCAGCCGATGACGCGCGGCAGTCGCATTCGCTGGCGAGGCGATCTGCAACGCGGGGCGGTTCTGGGGAAGCCTCTGCAGTGTGCGCCCTGTCGCTAACCGATACGGTTCCGCCGCGTCCTTCTCCCAGACCACCCACGCCGACTGCGACGGCACTCGACCCACGATTGCGTCATGATCCACCGCCTGATGCACGAATACCACCAGCAGTTTGGGCTGCGCGGAGGCTACCGTTGCGAGTACACATAGCATACAGAGGATGAGCGCGCGCATTATCGGCGTATCGTGAAGCATTCCACTCCCGTGTGGCTTCGGCGTAGTCGGCGTCCACGCGCTGCACTCGCGCGCCTGTGGGTCCGCGTCGAAGCGCGTGCAGGAACAGTTGTAGCGCGTCTTCCTCTCCTTCCGCAACGACCTCCACAGTGCCGTCTGCACAGTTGCGCACATAGCCGCACAGCCCCAGCCGCTGCGCCTCCGCCTGCGCGAACGCCCTGTAGCCGACGCCCTGCACATACCCATACACACGCGCATACAGCCGCTTCATTACGGCAATTATACCGCTGGCTTGTGGAACGATTGCCCTGCCTCAGGGGGTATAATACGGTAGAGGTGAATCCATGCGCCGTAGAGGGCTACCCATTATTTGGATCGGACTCATCGTCATCTTGTTCGCATTCGTTGGCTGGTACAGCTACCAGACGAATATTGCACCGTACATTGCGGAGCAGCGCGCCCAGCAACAGCAGTCAGAGCCTCAGGAGGCTACCCCTGCGCCCAGCGAGGAAGAGATCAAGGCGCAGCTGCAGCGCAATCAGGCAGCAATCTCTGCCCAGCCCGAACCCAAAGCAAGCCCTGCGCCTGAACCGAAGCCTGCTGCCCCACCTAAGATGCCGCAACCTGACCCCAAGCGCGATGTGATGGAATACTGGTGGGAAACCGCGCCACCAAAGACCAAAAAGTAGGCGTCTGCCCACAGGAGAAGCGACGATGCTCTCTCGCACACTGGTACTGAAGGTCGCGGAACTGCCCGCTTTCAAGCACTGGATCAAGCACAGCCGACTGACGCAGGGACTCATCAAACGCTTCATCGCTGGCGAGGATCTGGAAACAGCCCTCCGCATCACGCGCCAACTCAACCAAGAGGGCTTCCTCGTCGCGCTGGACTATCTGGGGGAAGACACGCACCGCATCGAGGATGCCGAATACGCCGCAGAGCAATACATCACGCTACTGGAGCAGATTCACAAGAGCGGGGTCAATTCGTGCATCTCCATTAAGCTCACCCAACTGGGATTAGATCTCGGGGACACTATCGCCCGCCGAAACTTGGAGAAAGTGTTGGCAGCCTCGCGGGAACTCAATAACTTTGTCTGGGTAGATATGGAGAGCAGTAAACACACGCAGGCGATACTGGATCTGTTCTGCGAGCTGTATCCCCGCTATCCGCACTCAGGCACGGTGCTGCAAAGCTACCTGTACCGCACGCCCCAGGACTTGGAGCGACTGATTGCGCTCGGGGCACGCATTCGGCTGGTCAAGGGCGCGTACGCCGAACCGAAGGAGGTTGCCTATCCCGACAAACGGTCGGTAGACAGGCAGTTCAAAATACAGATGGAGATGCTCCTTGAGAAAGGCAACGAGCCTGCGATTGCTACCCACGACACGCGCCTAATCAGCCATGCTAAACACCACGCAGCAGAACTGGGCTTGAGCAGAACGCAGTTTGAATTCCAGTTGCTTTACGGGATTAGCCGAGAGCTTCAGAAGCGGTTGGTAGCAGAGGGCTACCGCACGCTCATCTATGTACCGTATGGCGAGCAGTGGTATCCTTACTTTTCCCGCCGCCTTGCAGAGCGTCCCGCTAACCTCTACTTCATTCTTCGGAGTCTGTTTCGGAAGTAGACGACGCTTCGGTACCTTCGTTCTCTTGCTCTTGGTTGGGATCCTCAATCGCGGGCGTCTCCACATCCTCGCCTTCCCCGTCTTCGTCTGAGTCTTCAGCCGCTTGTCGCGCTTGCTCACGGGCTTTGAGGAGCGGCAGCACCTCGCGAAACGAGTCGGTTCCTGCTTCGTAGAGCCATTCGTAGATTACTGATTCCATCGCGCTAACCGTCACCCCGCTGTTTGCGAGTCGTAGCAGCGCGTACTTCCAATCGCGCTTGAGGCGACTTGCGACGGCATCATACGGCACATGCACAAGGTAACCCGCTTTCAGCATATCCAGCGCGGTTTGCATCACGCATATGTGCGCCTCCACGCCCACAAGGACAACTTGCGAACGCCCCGTTGCTTGCAGCTGCTGTGCAAAGGGTTCCGAACCAAGACAGCTAAAGCACAGCTTGTCCACTACGGGCGTATCGCCGATTAGCTCTGCAAGCATAGGCGTCATAGCGCCAAGCTTTTCGGCGTTTTGTGTAGTGGCGATTATGGGTACCTCCAGTTGCTTGGCTACTTGAACAAGCAGCTGGATGTTATCCACGATGAAGTCCCTAACCTTGATGGGTTTCAGGAACACCTCCTGCGCGTCGACAATCACCAGCGCGGAGTTCTCTCGGCTGAGCAGTTTCTCTGAGCGTTCCATGATCATGCCCTCGTGTTTTCATGTGAAAACCTACAAGCCCGTCAGGCGCGATAAGCTCCAAGATGCGTCCCAGCTCCTCTTCTGAGTAAAACTCGATCACGACCCTGCCGCCGCCACCCGCCATTTGCACAACCTGAACGCGCGTGCCCAAGTAGGCACTCAGATTGTGCTCCAGCGCTTTCAGCTCCTCAGGCTTTGGCGAAGGCTGGGGCGCAGAGTCAGGAGCGTTGCGTGGCGTCGGGTTCATCGGGCGCAACTCGCGGGCACGCAACTCCGCAGCACGCACGCTAAGCCCCTCCGAAGTGATTTCGTTCCACAACATCCGTTGCAGGGTCGGATCCTTCACCATCAGCAGGGCGCGTCCGTGACCCTCGCTTATGACCCCCTCTTGCAGGCTCTTGATGATATACTCTGGCAGCTGCAGCAAGCGCAGCGTGTTCGAAATCGCGGGAACACTCTTGCCAACGCGCTGGGCAACCTGTTCCTGGGTCATCCCAAACTCGTCCATGAGGCGTTTGTAGGCGAGCGCAGCATCAATCGGATTGATGTCCTCGCGTTGCACATTCTCGACCAGCGCCATCTCCAGCATCTGCTGTTCCGAGGGGGAACGCACCAGCGCGGGGATAGTCGTCAGCCCCGCCATCCGAGCCGCACGCAGTCGGCGCTCGCCCGCAACCAGCACATAGTCACCCTCGCCCTCCTGCCGAACGATAATCGGCTGCAGGACACCCATCTCCCGAATAGACGCCGCAAGCTCTTCCAGCGACTCCTCGCTAAACTGCCGACGCGGCTGGTACGGATTCGTGCGAACTTGCGCAATCGGTATCTCGCGTACAAGGGTCTCCGCCAGCTCGCTCTGCCCAATCAGCGCGCTCAAACCTCTACCCAGTGCAGGACGCGGCATACGCCTTCACCTCCTCAACGAATTCCAGATACGCCTGTGCCCCTCGTGAGCGGGGGTCGTATTCCAAAACCGACTGCCCGAAACTTGGCGACTCGCTCACACGGATATTGCGCGGAATAACGCTCCGAGCGACCTTCCGCCCCGAAAAACTTGCGTACCTCCTGTTCCACTTGTTCCGCAAGGCGCGTGCGCGAATCGTGCATGGTGAGCAGCACCTTCCAAATCTCCACGCGTGGGTTCAGGTGCTGTCGCACTAAATCTATCGTCTGCAGGAGCTGCGATAGCCCCTCCAGCGCGTAATACTCGCACTGCACAGGCACGATTAGCCCATCCGCCGCCGCGAGCGCGTTAATCGTGAGTATCCCCAGCGAGGGCGGCGTGTCAATAACAATCCACCGATACCTCTCCTGCAGCGGAGAGAGGAGGCTCTTCAGAATCGTCTCGCGAGCAATCCGAGACGCCAGCATGACATCCACGCCCGCCAAGTCGATACTTGCGGGGATAAGGTGCAGATTCGGGCGCGTCGTTTCCAGAACTGGCGGGTCGTCAAAGCCACCCGATGCGTGTGCCAGCCAGTCTTGAATCCACTGAAAGAGGTTGCGAGGCGCGGTTCGGGGATCCAATCCCAGCCCGCTGGTGGCGTTCGCCTGCGGGTCGGCGTCCACCAGCAGCGTCGGTTCGCCGCCCTGTGCAAGCCCCACCGCTAAGTTGACTGCCGTCGTGGTTTTGCCAACGCCGCCCTTCTGGTTGATGACCGCCAAAATCCAGCCCTGCTGCCTCACAAGAGAGTGTTTCGCGCCTCACTGAACATCTCCTGCCAGTTGCGCCCACACTTTGGGTATACTTCACCGACGAAAACAGACATCGCCTCACTCGTGGCATGGCATATCGTGGAGGTGATGCCTATGGAACCAGCCATGACGGATCACGAGACGCCTATGGAGCAGGAGCAGACATCGGAGACTCACGCGCCAGATGCAGAGCCGCTGCAAGCGCGCATCGCAGAATTGGAGCAGGCTTACGAGGAGCAGAAGAATCTCTACCTGCGCACGCTGGCGGACTTCCAAAACTACCGCCGCCGCCAGCATGAGGAAATGGAACGCCAGCGCGGACTGCTGCTCGAGTCATTGATGACCGAACTGCTGCCCATCTTAGACAACTTCGAGCGCGCGCTGCAAGCGGCAGAAGCCACGCGTGAACTGGAGCCGCTGATTGAGGGCGTGCGGATGACCGAGCGGCAAATCAAAGCGGTGCTGGCGCGCTACGACATCCATCCCATCACTGCCATTGGTCAGCCATTCGACCCCAACCTCCACGAGGCGATTCAGCGCGTGGAGACTACTGACTACGAAGACGGGATTGTTATTGACGAGGTCGAGCGCGGCTATCGCATGGGCGAGCGCATCTTGCGACCCAGCCGCGTCATCGTCGCGAAGAGCCCCTCAGAACCGACCACTCAAGGACTGGATGTGCAAGCATGAAACGCTACTTTGGAACGGACGGCGTGCGCGGCGTAGCAAATGAATTGCTGACGCCTGACTTCGCGCTGCGACTGGGGCGTGCAATCGCCCAACAACTACTGGAGACCACGCCTCATCACCCCCCGCGCGTGCTAATCGGGCGCGATACCCGCCGCAGTGGCGCGATGCTGGAAACTGCCCTCGTGAGCGGGATCACCTCCATGGGCGTGAACGCCACCTCAGCGGGAGTTGTACCGACTCCTGCCATCGCCTACCTCGCACGCGAGGGGCACTACGATCTGGGCATCGTCATCTCCGCCTCGCATAACCCCGCCCGCGATAACGGCATCAAACTCATCGGCGGCGACGGCTACAAGTTCCCCGACGAGTACGAAGCGCAAATCGAAGCAAGACTTGCCGAAACGCCTGAGCCGTTTCCCTACCCGCCCGCCGACAACATCGGCTTCTGGGAGTATGACGAGCGCGAGAGCGAGCAGTACCTCCTGTACCTGTTGCACCTTATGCGCGAGCAGACGAGCGAGCGTGAACCACTGCACGGGATCCATGTCGCTGTCGACTGCGCGAACGGCGCGGCGAGCCAATACGCCCCCGTCGTGCTGCACGAACTCGGCGCGAAGGTGAGCCTCTACGCAGGCGAACCCGATGGCGACAATATCAACCTCCACTGCGGCTCGACGCATTTAGAAAACTTGCAGCGCGCCATGCTGGAGACGAACGCCGACATCGGAATCGCCTTTGATGGCGACGCGGATCGCGCCCTCTTTTGCGACGAGCGGGGCGACATCGTGGACGGCGACGCCATCATGACCCTCTGGGCACTCACCCGCCATCAGCAGAACACCCTCAACCCCCCGCTGGTCGTCGCCACCGAAATGAGCAATCTGGGCATGCAGAAGCGCTTGGAGGCGGAAGGCATCCAACTGCACCGCACGAAGGTCGGCGACCGCTATGTCGCCGAAGCGATGCGCGCCACAGGTGCTCTCATCGGCGGCGAGCAATCGGGGCACATCATCTTCAGCGAGCGCACTACTACCGGCGACGGACTAATCACCATGCTGGAGATACTCGCCTTGTGGCTGCATCATCAGAAGCCCTTCTCGGAGATTGCACACCCCTTCGAGCCGTACCCGCAGAAACTGGTCTCTATCCCTGTGCGCGATAAGCACGGCTGGCAGTCGCATCCAGAAATCCAAGCGCTTATCAAGGAGTCAGAACGACTGTTGAGTACCCGCGGGCGACTCAACATCCGCGCCTCAGGCACGGAGAATCTCATCCGCGTGATGGTGGAAGCAGAAACGCCCGAACTGGTAGACGCTGCCCTGACGCCTGTGGTCGAGGCTGTGCGACGCGCACTCAGCTAATCGGGTACACTTTGAGCGGTGGCTGTCTGGAACCGATCACGCATCGAACCCACGCGCTGGCAACTGGACTGGCAAGGCATCCGCAACGGCGACTACTCCGATCGCTATTTCTGGAACGGCGTTCGGATCCTGCACCGACTCGCGCAGGAAGGCTATCGGTTTGCAGGGCATTCGCCGCGACTGGCACAGCAAGGCTTAGATCCCCAACCGCCTGAACCCATCGGCGACATGCGCGTCGAGATGCAGTTTTTCGCGCGACGCAAGCCGTTCACTGTTGTAGCAGGAATCGACACCGCGCTGGCTATTTTGCAGCACGCGACAGGCTACTTCGAAGGCGAGCGATTCGTCAACACGGCGCACCTGCTGGAGGTAGAAGCCGTCCACGACGGGTTCATTGCACCATACGAGGGCGACCCCATGCAGATAGTCCCCGTATTAAAGGTGCGCGGCAGGTATCGCGATTTTGCCCTGCTGGAGACCCCGCTGCTGGGCGTGCTGACCCGCATGAGCCGAATCGCCACAAATACTTATCGCATTTTACAAGCAGCGCGGGGCAAGCCTGTGCTGTTTTTCCCCGCACGCTTCGACCTGCCCCAAACCCAGATGTACGACGGGTACGCCTACTATGTCGGCGTGCAACGCTACAACTTAGACCACCATTCAAACACCCCCGCCATCGCCTCAACGCCTGCCCAGACGCGCCTATGGGGAGGCACAGCAGGCGGCACGACGGCGCACGCGCTAATCGCCGCCTTTCTGGGCGACACCGTCGAGCTAATGCTACAGTTCGCGCGAATCATGCCACCCGAAGTGCGTCGCGTCGCTTTGGTGGACTTCGACAACGACTGCGTAGGCACAGCGCGTGCGGTCGCGAGGGCTTTCTTCGAGCGATACCGCGCGGCACACGAGCGCGGCGACGCGGAGACCGCGCAGCGATACATCCTGCACGGCGTGCGCCCCGACACCAGCGCAAACCTCACGGATAAGATCCTACAGCACGAGCCGAATGCCGCCGAACTATACGGCGTTAACCCGCGCCTGATCTTCAAACTCCGCGAGGGGCTAGATACGGCTTGGCAAGAGTGGCAGCTGCCCCCGCACTGGCGCGAGCGCGCCCAAGCCTACTGCCGCGCCATCCAGATTGTCGCAACAGGCGGGTTCAACGAAGCGCGCATCCGCCAGTTCGAGGAGGCAGGCGCGCCCGTCGATGTGTACGGCGTCGGCTCGTCGTTCCTCAGCAACAGCACGGTCGAGGGTACCAACACCGACTTCACCGCCGATGTCGTGCGCGTGTGCGTCGAGGGGCGCTGGGTTCCGCTGGCGAAGGTCGGGCGCGCGCCTGCCGAGAACCCCGCCCTCCAGCGTGTGCAGTTGCCCTTTGACAGCGACTAAATCGCGCCGATGCCTGCCCGCACCTCCAACTTCGGCGGGCGCACAAGCGGCTTCGCGGAGCGCAACAGCACCTCGAAAGTCAGCACGCCGCCAGAGGGCAGGTCGCTCTCCGTGAGAATCTGGTAGGCGACGCCCTGCTGCAGAACACTCTCGCCCGTGCGGTTCAGCCACTCGACGCCTTCAGGAAGCGACGCCACCAGCGCCACAGGTCCGCCTATAGTCTGCCCGCTGATGTTCACAATGCGCCCGCGCAGACGATAGGCGTTCACGCGCGGGTCAAAGCGCATCGGCTCCAGGTGCAGACGATACCCTGCCGTCAGCGGGGGCATCTCCCACAGCGTGTAGGTCGCGACGGTCTGCAGCGTCACCGCTGCCGTGCCAGGATTGTTCACGATATTTGGCTGCGGCGGCAGGAACTGGTTCGTGACGAAGCTGTTGGTCGGCGGGCGCGCGCCAAGCGTCCCACGGCGCGAGTCATATGCCGACAGAATCGCGCCCGTCTCACCCGTTGTCAGCAGCGCAGCGAACAGCCCGATTGGGCGGCTCGCCTTGCGTCCTGCAAACAGCGTCTCCAGCGGAATAGCGATTTCCAGCCCCGTTGGCGGGTCGGTCGGCGTGTTGCGCGGGCGCCACACGATTCGGGCAGGGACGCCCTCCAGCCAGTTCAGCCGATTCAAGTTGATACGATAGACCCCCGCTTCTGCACCCACCAGCGGAGGCGCACTCGCGTCCCCTACGAAACCCGCCTCTGGTGCCGAGTGCAGGCTTCTGTGGCGGAAAACCCCGACGGCGAACTCTGCACCGAAGCCCGCAGGCGGCGTCAGCTTGCGATTCGAGATCAGGCGCGTAGCAGGTCCGCTGTCGTCGCTCAGCTGATTAAGCTGCGTTAGCCCCGTGCCAAGCCCGTAGTCCACATCGAGGTAGACCACCACCCCGTTCAGCAGATTCTCCGCTGTGTCCACGCGCCCCGCAAGCCCGATATAGAGGTTCCTGTGGTCGTTGCGCACATAAAGTGCATCGAGGCGGTTCAGGTTGGAGCTCGGCGTGCGGGTCTGCGTCGCGAGTGGCGTCCCCAAGTCGCTGAGGTCGCCGTCCACAGCGATTCGCGGCTCAGGGCGGCGGAGGTAGAAGAAGGCGTAAAAGTCGGTGAACAGTCCAGGGCGCGCCCCCGTATCTGCAAACACGCGAATCTGCACCATATGCAGTCCCTGCGGCAAGTGCGAGAGATCTACACGGCTCAGGGAGAAGTTTCCGTCCGCAAGGCGCGTCATCGGGATGAAGCCGTCCGTGAGTCCTTCGGGAGTGTTCGTCAGCGGCTGCAGGTTGCCCATCGCGATGCCGCTGTTGAACTTCGCGAAGGCACGCACGCCCGTGGCATCGGTGCGCACCCGAATCGTGAGAAGGTCGCCCGTTACGGTCGCTGCCTCAAAGCTGCGCCCTGTCGCGTAGGTTCCACCAGGCGTGTTGACCGTCTGGAAGGGATACTCCGCACCCGTCAGCGCGTTGTAGAGGCGCACGGGGCGTTCGCCCGCCACAGGTTGCGGCGTGCGCGGCGCGTACAGCACATAGCCATAGGCGTTATTGTCGTTGCCAGGCGCTGAGTTCGGCGGCACAGTAATCGTCACGCGCCCATCCGCCCCGACTGTCACGGGCGGACGCTGCCCCGAATAGTCCACAAGCACCGTGCCTGGCGGGAAGTTGGTCTGTACGGTCGCTGTGAGGGGCGTCAGGTCGCCGCGATCGTTCAGCCCCACCAGCAACAGGCTATGCCCGTTCACCTGACGCTCGTAGATGTAGAGATCACTGCTTACCCAGCGATTGACCAAATCGCCCCGCGCGAACCGCTTGCGCACATCAAGCAGGCGCAGCAGGCTGTCGTCGCCGTTGCCCAGCGCGTTGTAGCGCCCCGGACGCGGGAAGTGGCTCCAGTTATTCGGCTCGATGTTGTTGCCGTCGTAGTAGATTTTGGGTCTACCAGGGCGGGTCAGCAGCCACGCATGTGCGAGGTTGTTCGAGCGCGGCGGACCGTCGTCGTGGCTCTGCACAAAGCCGACGCCCAAATAGCGCGCCAGTCCGCCCAGCTCGTAGGGTAGCCCCGTGGCGGGGTCTGCACCCAGCGGGTTGCTCAGCGACGCGCCCAAATTGCCCAAGCCGTTGGCGTTGAACAGGTTTTTCAGCATAAAGTTCATCGGGAAGTCGAGCAGGTTCATCCCCGTCTTGGCGTATTCGCGCAGTTCGTAGGAGTCGCCTGAGTAGACCTCGCCGAACATATACAGCGAGGGCTTGAGACTGTAGAGGTAGGGCAACAGGTCGCCGTTGCTGACCGTCCCGCCAGGTTGCTGGGGCGTCCGCGCGAAAAAGCCCGGCGGCGTGTGGCGCACGGCGTCGATGCGGTAGCCGTCGAAGCCTATCACTTCTGTGAGGAACCAGCCCCACCGCTTCAGGTAGTCGCGAACATCCTCGGCATAGGGCTGCCCCGTCGGATAGTAGTGGGGGTTCAGCGGGTGGCGCACGAAGCTGGGCTTGCCGAAGGCGTTGAACTGCGCGTAGCTGGGCAGGTTGAACGCGCCCGTGCGCGTGTTGTTGCCGTCCTCGTGCGCGTAGTCCGCCAGCCCGACGACATCGTGGTTCAGCGTGCTGAACCCAAACGGCGGCGCATTGTTGAAGTCAATCTCGTTGTTCGTGGGGTCTGCCGTCGAGCGGATGTGGAAGTCCTCTGGGATGACACCCGGATAGCGGTCGATTGCCGTGCTGGCGCGGTTGTCGGCATGGTTGGTCACCAAATCGCAGTAGACCTCCAGTCCGAAGCGGTGCGCCAGCCGTATCAGCTCGATGAGTTCCTGGGTCGTGCCGTATTGAGTGCGCACTGTGCCCTTCTGGAAGCGGTCGCCCAAGTCGAAGAGGTCAAACGGGTTGTAGCCCGTGCTGAAGCCCCCACCGCCCGACTTCACAGGCGAAGGCAGGTAAATTGCACCATAGCCCGCCATCACCACTTCGGGCAGGCGTTGCATAATCGTGCGGTAATCGGTCTGGAACCACTGCAGAATTGGCGTCTCGCGGTAGCGCGGAGCGTAGCGTACCCACACGCTATAGTTGGACCCGCCGTTGTTGTCGAAGCGCACCTCGCCATTTGCGCCTCGCGCCCGAATGTAAAACTGCACATGCGTGCCCGCAGGGTAGGGCGGCAACACTAAGTACCACTGCGTATTCCCGCCAGTATTGAAATCAAATGAGAAATCGTATTCTCGCGTGGTGCGCCAATTGTCGGTCGTGACGACTGCCTGAACAGACTGATCGGGCGCGATGGGGTTCGTCTGCGTGGTGATGGTGATGACCTGCCATGGGTCAATCATCCCCAGTCGGCTGGGCAGGGCGTGGAATCCCGTCGCGTAAAGGCGCGTGTTGCCGACCCAGTTCAGCTGAGCGCACGCCATCGCTGCCCAAAACAGCAGCCCCAAAGCCATCCCGCCGCGTCGCATGCGTATATTATAGCCCAAGTTAGGCTCCTTGCGTGCATAGCAGCCGAGGGGTTAGCTTAGTAGCAGGTCGCACAAGGCGTCTACTGACTCGTCTACCTGCTGGCGCATCTCGGCAGCGGCTGCTTCGTCGATACTGATGAGTTCCGAGAGTTCCGCGCGCGGGTAGGCAGATGTAGACACGGGCGCGCCGCGCTTCTTAGCGTCCCACAGGTCGGCTTGCATGACCGCCGCCGTTAGCAGCCGTATATCGCCTTCGGGCAAGCAAGGCGCGTGATGCTCGCCAATCACGCGCACAATCCGCTCAGGCAGTTGCCAATGCTCGGCAATCATTGCGCCGATGTCGGCGTGGTCATAGCCGAACAACTCGCGCTCCCGCTGAAGAACCGACGGCTCGTCCCCTGCCTGTAGAATGGGCGAGAACTGCTTCGGGAAGCGCGTCAACAGAAGCAGTGCGCCGATGTCGTGCAGCAATCCCGCGATGTAGGCGTCCTCAACGGCTTGTGTCCCCAATCGGCAGGCGCGTGCGATTCCCTGCGCGTACCCTGCGACTGTAATCGCGTGCCGCCAGAGATCGCGCTCCTGCGGGGTGGGCGCGCGCCCATCACGCACCGAATTGATCGCGGCGACGCTCAGCGCGATTCCCTTAACCGCGTGCGCACCCAGAAGTATAAGAGCTTGGCGTATCGAGCTAACTTCGCGCGGCATCCCGTAGTAGGCAGAGTTCGCCACCTGAAGTACCTTACCGCACAGCACAGGCTCACTCTGGAGCAGACTCTCCGCCTCTGTCAGCGTCGCCGTCTCATGCTCCATCAGTTCCACCAGACGGCTGACAGCTTGGGGAAGCGGACGCAGTGCTTGAACCGAGGTTTCAATCTCCCTCCGCGTTAGGACAGTGCCTGCCGACATCTCCACTGGGTATTATGGGTATCCGCAGTTGAGTTCTGGAGACCATGCACGCGCATATCGGCGACTGGGCGCTTTTGGAGCAGGCAACCGCGTGGGGCGTCGCGTTGGATTCTCACACGCGCGACCTGCTTCTACGCTACCTTACGCTGCTATACGAGGCGAACCAGCGAGTGAATCTGACGCGCGTGCCCGCTGAGCAAGCCGTCGGGCGACACTTGGTGGACTCGCTGTGCCTGTTGGCGGTCTACACGCCCCCCGAAGGTGCGCGGGTGCTGGACATCGGCGCGGGTGCAGGGCTGCCTGGCATTCCCTTAGCGATTGTGCGCCCCGACCTGCAGTTGACCCTACTCGATTCGCACGGCAAGACGGTGCAGTTCCTTCGGGAGGCGTGCGCTGCGCTGGAGTTGCCCGCAACCGTCGTGCAGGCGCGCGCGGAGGAGTGGGCGCACAATCCCGACGCCCGCGAGCAGTTCGACCTCGCCGTTGCTCGCGCCGTCGCCAAAATGCCGATTCTGACGGAGCTGACGACGCCGTTCCTGAAGGTCGGGGGCGTCGGGCTTGCCCTCAAGAGCATAGGTGAGACCGACGAGATTCTGTCGGCAGCCCCAGCCGCACACACGCTCGGCGCAACACTTGAGCTGCGCACGGTCAGCTTCGAGACCGAGCAGGGACCTGTCTCGCGTGCAATCGGGCTGCTGCGTAAGGAGCGACCAACGCCTAAGCCCTATCCGCGCGCGTGGAAGCAGATTCTGAACCGCCCGCTGGGGGTCAAGCCGTGAGGGTGGGGATTGACGCGCGGCTGCTCACAGGCGCGTACACAGGCGACCGCACCTACTGGCGCGGGTTGCTCAAAGCCTTCAACGAACTGCTCAGCCCCAACGAGCATCGCCTTGTGCTGTTCTCCACACGCCCCATTCCCAGCGGGACGCTGCCCGAATCGCCCCTCTATGAGTCTGTGGTCGCCCCCGCGCGCTCCGAGCGGCTCTGGAGCCTGATTCGCCTGCCCAAGCTCGCCAAAATGCACCGTTGCGACTTGGTTCACACGCAATACACCGTCTCGCCCTTGTTCACGGTTCCGACCGCGACGACTGTGCATGACATCTCGTTCCTGATCGAGCCGTGCTGGTTCCCGCTGAAAGACAGGATTCTGCTCCGACTGAACGTGCCCGCTTCGTGCCGCCGCGCCAAGCGCGTGTTGACCGTCTCGGAGACCTCGCGCGAGGATATGATAGAGATGCTGAGCCTGCCGCCCGAAAAGGTGATTGCAACGCCGAACGGGCTGCCCGAAGGCTTCTACCCCATCCCCAAAGCGCAAGCGCAAGCTTGGGTGCGCGAAAGATATGGCGTCGAGCCGCCCTTCGCGCTGGCAGTGGGCGTGTTGCAGCCGCGCAAGAATTGGCAGCTGGCAATCGAGGCGGTGTACCTTGCCCGCGAGGAGTACGAGCTGCCCATTACGCTCGTGCTGACGGGCAAGGCAGGCTGGGCGCAGCGGGAGTTGGAGCGCGCCAAGCAGACCTTCGCGCCAGACGGCTGGCTCATCGAGACGGGCTATGTGCCTGATGAGCATCTCGTGTGGCTCTACAACGCTGCCGAGATGCTGCTATACCCCTCCTTCTACGAGGGGTTCGGGCTGCCGCCGTTGGAAGCGATGGCGTGCGGGACGCCTGTGATTGCCTCCAACGGCGGCGCGCTGCCTGAAGTGGTCGGCTCTGGGGGTATCCTGCTCCCGCCCAACGAGCCTGGCATGTGGGCAAGCGCAATCCACATCCTGCTGACCAACGCCGCCTATCGCGAGGCGCTGACCCAGCGGTCAATCGCGCAGGCGCAACGCTTCTCGTGGCGCACCACTGCCGAGCGCACTTGGCAAGCCTACCTGCAGGCAGCGGGTGTGGATAACTCTCCTGCGAATTGTGGATAACTCGCTCCCAATTGTGGATAACTCTGTGGAAAACCCTGTGGAAAACCCCCGAATCGCCCCGTTATCCACAGAGTTATCCACAATCGATCCACAGTTTTCCACAAGTTATCCACATCGAAACCCCCGATCCTTAGCGTGGCTAATTAAACGCTCGGTCAGTAGACAAAAGTTGCAATTTGAGTTCAAAATTGCCCTTCGGAACCCCTCAAATTCGTCGACCGCGCGGTCGAAGTAGACAAAGTTATCCACAATTCCACAATGACCTACTACTACCATGGATTCTCTATAGGTATAGGGGCATGGAAATTAGTTGCGTGTGGAAAACTCGAACGCGCCCCGCAGTTAGGATACCCGAAAGCGACTTATAAGCCCGCAACTTATGCAGGTTTTTCATGAAAACTTGCCTATAAGTCGAAGCGACGCCCTTTGGGTATACTGCAGGCTGACCCTTTAAGTCCGTCCAGCGAGGCGACAAGGGAGGAGACTATGCCGAAAGACACATCGCTACGGAAGGTTTTGGTGATTGGCTCAGGTCCGATTATCATCGGGCAAGCCGCCGAGTTTGACTACTCTGGCTCGCAGGCGTGTCGTTCCCTTCGCGAGGAAGGGCTGGAAGTCGTGCTGATTAACTCCAATCCCGCCACGATTATGACCGACCCCGACACTGCCGACCGCGTGTATATCGAGCCGCTGACGGTGGAGTTCGCCGAGCGCGTGATCGCGCAGGAGCGTCCCGACGGGCTGCTGCCGACGCTTGGGGGGCAGACAGGGCTGAACCTCGCGACGGAGCTGGCGGTGCGCGGCATTCTGGACAAGTACGGCGTGCGGCTGCTCGGCACGCCCCTGACGGCGATTCAGGCGGCGGAAGACCGCGAGAAGTTCCGCGACCTGATGCGCCAGATTGGCGAGCCTGTGCCCGAGTCATGGATAGTGGAGAGCATCGGCGAGTTGCGGCGCGTGGCGGAGATTGCGCCCTACCCGTGCATCGTGCGCCCTGCCTACACGCTGGGCGGCACAGGCGGCGGCATCGCACACACCCCCGACGAGCTGCTCGAAATCGGCGCGCGCGGGCTGGAACTCTCAATGCGCTCGCAGATCTTGGTGGAGCGCTCACTGCTGGGCTGGAAGGAGATTGAGTACGAGGTGATGCGCGACGGCGCGGACAACGCCATCGTGGTGTGCAACATGGAGAACTTAGACCCGATGGGCGTCCACACGGGCGATTCGATGGTCGTTGCGCCGTCGCAGACGCTGAGCGATTTCGAGTACCAGCTGCTGCGCACGGCGTCGCTGCGCATTATCCGCGCGCTGGGCATTCAGGGCGGGTGCAATGTGCAGCTCGCGCTGAACCCCAACGGCAGCGACTACTATGTGATTGAGGTCAACCCGCGCGTGAGCCGTTCCAGTGCGCTGGCGTCCAAAGCGACGGGCTACCCGATTGCGCGAATCGCCGCCAAAATCGCCATCGGGCTGCGCTTGGACGAGATTCGCAACCCCATCACGGGCACTTCGGCGGCGTTCGAGCCTGCGCTGGACTACTGCGTGGTCAAGATCCCGCGCTTCCCGTTCGATAAGTTCCCCACAGGCGACCGCACGCTGGGCACGCAGATGAAGGCGACGGGTGAAGTGATGGCGATTGACCGCACCTTTGAGGGCGCGCTGATGAAGGCGGTGCGCGGGCTGGAAGTCGGCGTGAGCGACCTGCGCTATCCCCCTGCCGCGCGGCTCAGCCCGATGGAGTTGGAGACGCTCATCGCCACGCCGAATGACATGCGTCTGTTCTACATCGCCGAGGCGTTCCGACGCGGCTGGCT
>AFSR01000642.1_pt1 | contig 27305 bp, 31 predicted proteins | sample 296848 | NCBI WGS metagenome assembly AFSR01 (sample SAMN02954305, study PRJNA68063) | hot springs metagenome | biome: terrestrial; feature: Mushroom and Octopus hot springs; material: microbial mat core samples; isolation source: Yellowstone National Park Mushroom and Octopus hot springs ...
AACCGCTGCGCTGGATCGCATCGGGTTCCTCGAGTTCATTAACCAGGCGAATCGTAATGCCACGATTTCCCGCTATTACGCCGACGCGCAGAACAATTTCTTTCTCGAAGCCTGGTACGCTGGCGATTATCGCCAGGTTGATTTCGCGCGCTTCGTGAGTCTGTGGGAAATGGACTTCGAGCGCCTCAAGCAGGTTCCGGGGATTGAAACATATCTGCGGTGATACCGGCGCCGATCGTCGCGCACCGCGCCCAACGCTATTGCTGCGGGTAGCGTTACGCGACGATGAACTATTGCAGCAGCGACCGGTAGAGCGCTTCCACCTGCGATGCGACCACATCAGGCGCAAAACGTTGTTCCGCCCGACGACGCGCCTCTGCTCCCAGCGCGCGCCGCTCGGCGGGTCGTTCGAGCAGTTCCGCCAGGCGACGCGCAAAGTTGGACACTGTTGCCGCCAGCGCGCCGCTTTCGCCGTCGATAATAATGTCCGGCGTGCCGCCGGTGGGCATCGCCAGGATGGGTGCGCCACAGGCGCATGCTTCCAGCAGGACGCGACTCAGCGGCTCCCCCCATGCCGAAGGAAAGAGAAGCAGATCGCATCGCGCCATTAACCGTAGCGCCTCATCATGATCGATCCAGTCGAGAAAACGGGCGCGCACCTGTGCTGTGCGCATCGCCTGAGCCAGACCGTTCTTCAGCGGTCCGGCGCCGGCAATGACCAGCGTATGGCGGTGCAGTGCGTCGCGCGCCGCACGGACGATATCGTTCAGCAGGTGGGCGCCCTTGTTGCGCTCCAGTTTGCCGACGAAGAGCACGAATGGCTCATCGGGAGGCACGGATGTCGGCGGGGTGGCAGTAATGGCGTCGATAGCCGTGAGATCAACGATATTGGGAATGACGTGCAGTCGTGCTGGTTCGACCAGGTCTGTCAGGCGTCCGGCGATGTAGCGGCTGCCGGTGATCACCGCGCTTGCCTGGCGCAGCGCAGCCCGGCGATGCGCAAGATGCGCTAGCATGTACGGAATGGCGGGCAACGCAACCGCGCCGCGCAGCGGACCCAACCGCACTGGTAGATCGGTTGCGAGCGATGCCCACGTCTGACACGGGTAGGGGATCTGGTCGCCGTGCAATCCGGTCGCAAAGTAGTCCCAGGGCCAGTGATCGCGTACGCTGATGACAACCGGCGCGCCAATGCGTCGCCCGGCGATGACGGCGGATGGCGCCACCTGGACGTGCTGGGCATGGATGATTGTTGCCGGATGAAGAAAGGGGGGCGATGTGCTGGTCTCGATAATCACCTGCGCCAGACGGGGCCATAACCGTTCGTTGCGTACATAGTTGCGCAAGAATGGGATGCGCGGTGCGCGATAACTGGCAAACACTGTCGGCACGCCAAGGGTTTCACCGGTGCTTATTCCCTCCTGTCCTTCACGCGGAACAATGGCAGTGACCGTGTGACCGCGCGCAATCAACGCCAGCGCCAGTGCATGCGCGCTCCAGCCAGCGCCGCCGCAGCGCGGAGGGAAAACGTCTGTTGGGAGCAGGATGTTCATTCAGAACTGAGAACTAAGAATTGAGAACTGAAAACTAAGAACTGAGAACGACCTTCAACGTGCGACATTCAACCTTCCAGCCTCCAACCTTCAACGTCCTAACCTTCAACGTACAACGTTCAACATCTCCTCCATCACTCGTTCCAGCGCCTCGCAGTGCCGCGACCATGAAAAGTGCGCTGTGACGCGCGCACGTCCGCGCTCTCCCATGGCGCGCGCGTCGTCGGGATGGTCGATCAGATATGCGATTGCCTCTGCCAGTGCATCGACGTCGCCTTCGGGGTAGAGCAACCCTTCGCTTCCGTGACGTACGATCTGATTGAGCGGCGGGATGTCGATAGTCACGACCGGCAGCGCCGCCGCCATATACTCGAAGACCTTCAACGGCGACCAGAAAAACCCGGCAGCGCGCAGCGCTGGATGGGCTGCGGTGTCGAACGGTGCGACCGCGATCGATGCCCGCGCCAGGAGTGATGGCACATCGTCGTATGGAACGGCGCCGGTGAAAGTGAAATGTCCCTGCCAGCGCGCCGCCAGGCGCACTGCGGCAGCGCGTTGCGGACCATCGCCAATGAAGAGGAAATGGCAGGCGCGCCCCTGTTCGACAAGGAGACCCCCTGCGCGCACTGCATCGAGCACGCCATGCCAGGCGCGGAACGAACCGAGAAAAACGACGGTTGGCGAGGCAGGTGTCGCGCCTTCCTGCGAACGATCAATGCAGAAGCGTTCCACATCGGCGCCCCAGGGCAGTTCAACAATGCGGGAACGCGGAATCTCAGGCGGCACAGTGGTGTGCAGCGGTGTGACGATCCGGTCTGCCATACGGCACTGCGCAACCGCCCAGCGCCGCATTGGTCCGCCAAGCAGGTCGTCGAGACGCCGTTTCAACACAACCGGCGGGTCAACAATCAACGCATTGACTTCGAGGATCGACGGTACGCCGAGGCGACGGGCTGCCAGGATACCGGCGCCGGCGAAATTGTAGTACCGCTCGATAATGATGTCTGGTTTCAGGGCGCGCGCCAGGCGCATGATCACGGGCGCGGAGAGCAACGCCAGTGTTTTGGGCAGGTCGATGTGGTGCAAACGAAACCGATCATAGCGCGACGAGATCGGGCGCATCAGCGCGGCAATATCGAACACGTCAGGGCGAGTGCAGGCAACGACATCGACCGTGTGCCCGCGCTGTGCAAGCCCGCGTGCAACCTCGAGGGTATGGACTGAGCCGCCGAGCGTACCGGGGAGTGGAATGCCGCTGGCGACGTAGAGAATATTCACAGGCGCTCGTAGCGTTCGAGATCCAGCGTGATGGAGAGCGTACCAGGCGCTGTGCCGCGTACCAGATTCAGTGCGTGATCGACAGCGGCGTCTTCCACGCCTACCAGCAGCGTCGTTCTCCCTTTGCGGAGAAAACCGCCGGTCGATGCCAGCCGGGTCACGCGAAACCCTTGCTCGACCAGCGCATCGACTGTCGCATCAGCGACACTATCATCGGTAACGAAGATCAGCAACTTCATGGGCGCTCCTTATGCCGGGTACCAGTGTAGCGTGCATTATACCAGATAGATCCACGTCCGCACGATTGTGAAGAAATGCGCAAACGTTTGACAACCCCGGCACTCGTTGCTATACTCCTGAGTCGTTTTTGTGCGGTCACAGAGAAGAGATCGTCACATTTCTGGCAGGACCCGTCGCATCGTTGCGAAGCATTGTACAGCGATCGGTACGCGAGCACTCACTCTTCGTCAGGAGGATCACTTGAATACCTTTGATGACATGAAAAAGCGAATCGCGCTGGTTTTTCCGGGGCAGGGTTCGCAGTATGTGGGCATGGGCAAAGAGTTGTACGAAGCATCGCCCGCTGCACGTCGTATTTTCGATCAGGCTGATCAGGTGCTGGGCTTCGAACTCTCGAAACTCTGCTTCGAAGGTCCTCAGGAGGAACTCGACGATACCATCAACGCCCAGCCGGCCATTCTTACGGTCAGTATTGCGTGCCTGGAAGCGCTGAAGGAGCGTTTCGGACCCTTCGGTTATCTGGGGGCGCCCTCGCTTGTCGCCGGTCACAGCCTGGGTGAGTTTACCGCGCTGGTCGCAGCTGGCGTGCTCGATTTCGAGGACGCGCTCAAACTGGTGCGTGAACGCGGGCGATTGATGAAGGAGAGCGGGGAGCAACGCCCCGGCGGCATGGCGGCGGTCGTCGGTCTCGATGACAAAACACTCGAGGAAGTTGTTCAGGAAGCGCAGGCGGAGGGGGTCGTTTCGGTCGCCAATGCGAATTCACCTGGACAAACGGTGCTTTCCGGCGAGCATCGTGCGTTGCAGCGCGCAATGGAACTGGCGAAGGCGCGCGGTGCGAAGCTGGTTCAGCGGTTGCAGGTGAGCATTGCGGCGCACTCGCCATTGATGCAGAGCGCATCGGCGCGATTCAACGAACTGCTTGATCGGTTCCAGTTGCGTCCCCCAGAAGTGCCGCTCATCGCCAATATCAGCGGTCGCGCGCTGACGACCGTCGAAGAGTTGCGGCAGGAATTATCGCAGCAGTTGACCCGCCCGGTGCAGTGGACGCGCTCGGTGCAGGAAATGGTGTCGCATGGGGTCGATACCATCGTCGAGGTTGGTCCGCGTCAGGTGCTGTCGGGGTTGATCAAGCGCATTACGCCGCATGCCAGACCAGTGCCGCTTACCGATACCGAAGTTGCCAGGCTGGTAGCGCAGACGACGAGCGAAGAGGAAGGTTCTGGCATTTGATGCTGCTGCAGAAAGGGGAGTGATCGCCAGGCGGTAATGTCTGCCGCCGGTCGCTGCTCCACCCGGCAGTTAGAAAGGCGCGGCTCATGAGTACTGCGCAGCGGGTTGTGATTACAGGGTTGGGGGCGGTTACCCCCTGTGGCGTGTCGGTTCCTTCGATGTGGGAGGCGCTCCTTGCCGGGCGTAGCGGGATAGGACCGATTACGCGCTTCGATGCTTCTGGTTTTGCCATTCGGATCGCTGGCGAGGTGCGGGGTTTTTCCCTCGATCCTGCCGTCGATCCGCGTGAGGCGCGCCGCATGCCGCTGAATGTGCGGTATGCGCTCAATGCGGCGCTCGAAGCGGTGCACGATGCGCGCCTCGATATGACGCGCGAAGATCCGGAGCAGGTTGGGGTGGTGTTCGGCAGCGGCGCTGGCGGTCTCGATCTGATCTTCGACAATCATGATGTGCTGCGCGAACGTGGTCCCCGGCGCGTGTCTCCAACGTTGATCGCTAATATGATCCCGGATGCGGCAAGCGGCTACATTGCGATCCAGTTGGGCGCGCAGGGTCCGAACATGGCAGTCGTTGCGGCATGCTCCACCGGTGGACATAACGTTGGTGAAGCGTATGAACTGATCCGCCGGGGTGACGCGGCAGTGGTTATTGCAGGCGGCAGCGAGGCGCCAATCCATCCGACGATTGTGGCATCGTTCTCGAATATGCGCGGTCTGGCGGAGGATAACCTCAACCCTGAGCGCGCCTGTAAGCCGTTCGATGCCCGTCGGGACGGGTTCATTCTATCGGAGGGCGCGGGTGCGCTGGTGCTGGAAAGCCTGGAACATGCGCTGGCGCGCGGCGCGCCGATCATCGCCGAGATTGTTGGGTATGGCAACAGTTGTGATGCAGGCGATATGATCGCCGCCGACGATCAGGGGAGGGGCGCGGCGCGCGCGATGGCGATGGCACTACGCAAATCTGGCTTGCCGCCCGATGCCGTCGATTATATCAATGCCCATGGAACTGGAACGCCGCTCAACGATCTTGCCGAAACCCGTGCGATCAAGTCGGTGTTTGGGAGTCATGCATACCGTCTGGCAGTCAGTTCCACCAAATCAATGCTGGGTCATATGATGGGTGCAGCCGGTGCGGTCGAGGCGCTGATCTGCGCGCTTGCTGTTCGTGACGGTCGCCTGCCGCCGACGATTAACCTCGAAGAGCCAGACCCCGACTGCGATCTGGACTACGTGCCAAACGTTGCGCGTGTGGCCGATGTGCGCGTGGCGCTGTCAAACTCGATCGGGTTGGGTGGTCACAATTCTGCGCTATTGATACGCCGCTTCGAGGGGTGAACCCGTCAATCAGTTGCCGTCCATTGCCAGGTTGTGCTCCGGGCACCAGCCGTCGTACCCGCCGACGCTTACAAAGCGCCAGCGTGTTCCTTCCGCATCGACCGGATTGCGTTCAAGCAGGGTCACTTCCAACCCTTCGCTCAAGGGGACCGGTTGGGTTGGTGCGCGGAAACTCGGCGTTGTGCGCAACCATCCCGGTCCGCCGGGCGGCAGGTTGACAATGCGCGCTTTCTTCGGCGTGAGGGTGTTGGTTGGCGGCAAGGTGATTGCTGCCGAAAGGGCGGTCGGCGGCGCTCCGGCAATCGAGGGGGTCGATGGGGTCAGCAGGCGCTGCAACCCGCCGATCGCCAGGAAGACGAGTGCCAGCACCGCCAGGGCTGCCAGCGCCAGACGGAGCGACTGGCGTTCGGGCAACCATCCTGCCTGGCGTGCCTTTCGCTCTTCCGCGCGTGCGCGGAATCCTGATGCTGCTACCGGTCGTGTTGGCGCATCGCCTGCCTGCCGGGAGGCGCCGGTCGGCGCTGCCACCGGTCGTGTTGGCGCATCGCTCGCTTCCCCGGATCCGCCGGTCGGCGTGCGGTGCGCCGCAGTAGCTCGCTGAGACGGCGCTGTGCGGGGCTGCGTCAGCCCACACAGGTCGGCGACGAATTCGCCATAGGCGGCGACGCTGCGCGCGCTGCCGACAAACCCTTCGCCATGGGCGAAACTGGCGCGCACCCGGTTGATTTCGAGCACGCGCTCGCGCTGCTTTTCGGTGAGCAGCCCGGCGCGCTGCGCCAGCATGGCGCGCGTCGCCCATCCGAGGGTTCCTTCGTCAATCGCCTCGCGCTCGGCATCGCTCAACAAGGGGCTGCGGCGCAGCTCGGCGTCCAGGTGATCGGACAGGGCGCTGTGGAATGCCAGGAGCGCCGCACCGAGCAGGTCGCTGTCGTCCCCTGCGCGCCGTATCAGATCGAAGCCGCGTCGCACCTTTTCTTCGACACGTGTCACTGTGATCCTCCTGCTGCCAGCAGCGTTCTTTCGTCCAGCCTGCCCGGGGCAATGCCGTTGCATCGTGTGGATTCACCACTGAGATGTGAAGGACGGGGATGTGCGGTGCGTTGCGCATTGCACCGCAGTGGCGCAGCGGACGTGGGTCTGTTTCTTTTCGCCCTACGCTCCCGGCGCCCCGGCAGTGTGTTGCGCGTTACACCTCAGAGAAATGCCCGGCAATCTCCGCATCTTTTACCCTTATCAGGCAGATCATCGCATGAGTCCACTGCAAAAAGGGCATGTCACCGCAGCGGCGCGGCGTTCGCAGCGGACGATGCCAGAGCGAGTCGCGCCAACGTATCATGCTTCGCCGCGCATATGTTTGAAATTCTCTGTGCGCCCGGCGTCTCGGCGGTGCGTTTTTGCAGCGAAGTCGTCGCATGTAAAATAATAGCACACCTGTTCGTATCCAGCAACTCTTGTCATGTCCGGCGAATGACATCGATGCCGCCCATGTACGGGCGCAGCACCTCGGGGATGACAACGCTGCCGTCCGCCTGCTGATAGTTTTCGAGAATGGCGATGAGAGTGCGTGGCAAGCCCAATCCTGAGCCATTCAGCGTGTGAACATATTCGGGACGCGCGCCGGGTTCCGGACGGTAGCGGATATTCGCTGCACGCGCCTGAAAGGCTTCGACATTCGAACAGGAACTGACTTCAAGCCACTCGCCCTGTCCCGGCGCCCAGACTTCGATGTCGTAGGTGCGCGTGGCGGCAAACCCCAGGTCGCCGGTGCAGAGTTCCTTGGTGCGGAAGGGCAATCCCAGCAGGCGACAGGTTTCCTCGGCGTCGGCGCGCAGTTTTTCGAGTTCATCGTAACTGGTCTCCGGGCGAACGAACATGTACATTTCGACCTTGTCGAACTGATGCCCGCGCTTGATACCGCGCACGTCGCGCCCGGCGCTCATCTTCTCACGACGGAAGCAGGGGGTGTACGCGCAATAGCGCAATGGCAACTGGTCGGCGTCCAGGATTTCATCGCGGTGCAGATTGGTCACCGGCACCTCGGCAGTTGGCACCAGCCACAGGTCATCTTCCACGTCACGGTAGAGGTTGTCGCGGAACTTGGGCAGTTGACGTGCGCCCCACATACACTGCTCTTTGACCACAAACGGCGTGTAGACTTCGTCGTATCCCTGTTTGCCGTGCAGGTCGAGCATCCACTGGATGAGAGCGCGTTGCAGGCGGGCGCCCGGTCCTTTGAGCACGTAGAAGCGCGATCCCGACAGTTTGACGCCCCGCTCGAAGTCGATGATGTCGAGCGCCTCACCCAGTTCCCAGTGCGGTTTGGGGGTGAAATCGAAGGTGCGCGGTTCGCCTTCCTGCGCAATCACCACGTTGTACGTCTCGTCGGGTCCGTCGGGAACCGAGGGGTGCGGCAGGTTGCGCAGTTCCATGAGCGCAGCGTACTGCTGTTCTTCGACCGCTGCAAGTTCGCGGTCCAGTTCGGCAATGCGATCACCAACGGCGCGCATTTCGGCGATCTTCGCGTCGCGTGCGGCCGCATCGCTCATTTTGCCGATCTCTTTCGAGACTGCATTCCGCAACGCTTTGAGTTGTTCCACCTCACGCAGCAGCGCGCGGCGTTGCTCGTCGTATGCCAGCACCGCATCGACCTGCGCCGGATCGACGCCAGTTCGCCCGAGCGCCGCTTTAACCAGATCGGGTTGCTCACGGATCAGTCGAATGTCCAGCATTGGCGATTCCTTTCAGAGCAGTACGTAGCTCCACGACACCATTTTGCCGTTCTTGTAGGGTGCGACGCCGAAGAATGTCCGATGATCACGCGCAAAGACCATATCGATCCACAGGCGGTCATTGTCCCACAGGTTGAGTTCGTGCAGGCGTGCAACCGGCACCCACTCCAGGTCGCCTTCGGGATTGCTGGTGAACGGCGTTCCGCTCCAGCGGTCAATGCGGAAGACGAAGGCAAACCAATCCTCTTCGTTTTTGCCGAAGCCGGGCCAGTTGAGAACGCCGCGCAGCACCAGGTCGTCCGCCTCGATACCGGCCTCCTCGCGGATCTCGCGTTTCATGCCACTCACAACATCCTCGTGGGAATGCAGTTTCCCGCCCAGACCATTGTACTTGCCGTAATGGACATCATCCGGGCGGGCGTTGCGGTGCACCATCAGCACCGATGCACCATCGGGCGACATGACGTAGCCGAGCGTTGCCAGAATAGGCGTATATGCAGGCATAATCACTCCAGATCGGCTTCCACAGTGTATCGCATCCTACCACAGTGCTGAAATCCCGGCTGCGCCAGACCGATACTCCTCGATCCGGCGGCGCGATCCGGGGTCGATACCCTCGGGCAGGGCATCGAGCGGAAAAAAGCGCGCGTCAGCGATCTCGATTGAACGTGGCGCAGCCGGATTGCCCTGTGCTTTGAAGACGAAGACGATAATGTAATTGACGAAGGTGAAGCGAAAGGCGTCGTACACGCCGAGCACGCGCTGAAACTCGGCAGGCACGCCCGATTCTTCATAGACCTCGCGTCGTGCCGCCTCTTCCAGCCGCTCATGCGGATCGACCGCGCCGCCGGGCAATCCCCAGGGTGTGGCGCCGCCGCGATGGCGCACGAGCAGCACCTCATTGTCGCGCAGGACAAGCGCACGCACGCCGAGGAGCGAAGGACGCGCGACGCTCCAGAGCAGATCGCGCGCTGCGTGGGCGATGCGATAGAGCAGTGTCAGCGCAGCGTTTGCCAGGCGTTGTTGCATATCACCGTCGTTCAATAAAAAACCCCGCGTCCGCGAAGGACGAGGAGTTCTCCACCCCGTAGCGCCGCCTTCATTCATTCGCCGCGACGCGCGATACCAGGCACTTCCGGCGTCAATCAGGGCAGGCGACCTTTACCTGTGCGACTCAGGAGGGATTCAATGGGTGCGCTGCAATCGCCATGCACCGACCGGCGACTCACCGATTGCCGGCTTCCTCCGGGTCGTCTCCATCGCAGTCGTTATTATATCAGCCTTGCAGATGACGTGCAATTCCGGCGCTGTTCGTTCAGGAAAGAAACTGCACCAGCAGAAAGACAGCGACGCCGATGATCGCCAGTGAGATGATAAAGCGCAGAATGCCGACCACGATCTTGAAGACGATGTACACCGCAATTGCGGCGACGAGAATGATAATGAGCGATTCCAAGCGTATTTCTCCTTGATGTAACCGTTCGCACCTGGGGTAACATACGCGCCTGGGAACGAGGGCGTCCCGCCCTCGTCGCGCCTGCGAGGGCAAGATGTCCTCGCTCCCAGGAGACATGTGAACACTTACCTGTTGATCCATCGTTGCAGAGCGAGCAGGAAGTATGATACAATACAACACGCGATGGCGTGCGAAGGCACGCCAATCGTTTAGCCTGGAGCGCTAGCACTCAATAGTCGAGAGTGCTAACATGCCTCCAATGGAGCGAGAAAGCGTCACGTAAGCGTGGAGTGAGCAGAAGGATGCACGAGGCAGCGGTCAGAGGCGGCTCTCAGGAGCGTCAAATCGTTGACGATATCATGTAAGGCGCATCGTGGCTTCTGCCGCATAGAATGTGCCAGAGGAACAGTCTATGACGACCGATCTGACCGATCGCCGCCGGCTGATCCTGAAACTGGCGATCCAGGAGTTCATTGAGAGTTCGCAACCGGTAGCATCGGATCTGCTGGTGCGCAAATACAGGCTCAATGTATCGCCTGCGACCGTGCGAAACGAGCTGGCGGCGCTGGAAGAGCTCGGATATCTGACGCATCTGCACACATCGGCCGGGCGCGTGCCGACCGATGCGGGGTACCGTTATTTTGTCGAGAACCTGATGGATCGCACGCCGCTTTCGGCGACGGAGCAACGCACGATCCGTCACCAGTTCTATCAGGTGCGCAGCGAGCTCGATCAGTGGATCCAGCTGGCGGGCGCAGTGCTGGCGCGCACTGCCCAGAACGCCTCGGTCGTAACGCCGCCGCGCGCACAACAGGCGCGCCTGAAGCATCTGGAGCTGATCGCGATCCACGAGACAACGGCGCTCATGGTGCTGGTGTTGCACGACGGCACGATCCGGCAACAAACGCTGACGCTCGATGTGGCAATGACGCAGGAGGAGTTGAGTCGCTGCGCTGCGCAGATCAACGAACGCTGCTGCGATGCGCCGGTCGAGCGGATCGAGGAGGTGTTGAAGCAGGAACGGGCGCAAGAACCGCCCGGCGGCAACGCCCTCGTCTGTCAGGTGCTCGATCTGGTCGTGAAAGCGATGCATCAGTTCAATGAGCATATCAGCAGCGATATTCACAGCGATGGCTTGATCGAAATCCTGAACCAGCCTGAGTTCTCGCGCGTCGAGCGGGTGCGTCGGATGGTCGAGATCCTGCAGAGCGGTCGGGCGCTTGGGACGCTGATACCGCGCGCGCTCTCCAGCAGCGGCGTTCAGGTGGTGATCGGCGGCGAACATAGTTATGATGAAATGCGTGAGTATAGCGTCGTGCTCTCGCGCTATGGCGGCGGCGAGATCGTCGGCGTGCTCGGTGTGATCGGTCCGACACGCATGGCGTACCCGCGCGCCATTTCAGCGGTGCGCTACATCTCGGCAGTGATGAGCGATCTGCTGGCGGAACTCTACGGCATCGAGGGCGCAAACCGCTTGAATAGTGAACCCTGATTATCAACCCTGTGAGGGGAGGTCGATCCGCATGTCGGAACAATTGCAACCACGACCGCACGAAGAACAGCCTGAAACAACGACTGACGGTCAGGAGGCGACGACAACTGCAGCTCCCGTTGAAGAGGGCGCAGCGCCTCCGAGTGTCGAGGCGTTACAGGCGCGGATTGCTGAACTGGAGCGTGAAAATGCCGAACTGCGCGACAACTGGTTGCGTGCAGTGGCGGATTATAAAAACTTTAAGCGGCGCACCGACCAGGAACGCGCCGAGTTGATCCGCAGCGCCAGCGCTGCGCTGCTCCTTAAACTGTTGCCGGTAATGGATGATCTCGAGCGTGCGATGGCAGGCGTGACGCCCGAGGTTGCCGAAACCCCCTGGTATGGCGGGTTCAAACTCATTCCGCAGAAGTTGCAGACGATTCTCGAAAGTGAGGGGGTTACCCGTATGCAGACGGTGGGGGAGCCGTTCGATCCAAACCGGCACGAGGCGATTATCTATGAGCCGTCGGAGGATGGCGAGGATGGCAGGGTGATTGCCGAGTTGCAGCACGGTTATCTGCTGCGCGACCGCGTGTTGCGCCCGGCGATGGTGAAGGTCAGCCAGGGGAAGAAGCAATCGTCAGACTCAGAGACGCCGCATGGGTAAAATCATTGGCATCGACCTTGGCACGACCAACTCCGTCGTCGCGGTGATGGAAGGCGGCGAACCGGTGGTCATTGCCAATGCCGAGGGGAGCCGCCTTACTCCTTCGGTGGTGGCGATCAATAAGGCGGGTGAACGCCTGGTCGGGCAGGTTGCCAGGCGTCAGGCGGTGGTCAACCCGGAGCATACGATCTTTTCCGTCAAGCGGTTCATCGGGCGCAAACTGTCCGACCCGGCGGTGCAGAAGAGCCGGTCGCTGATGCCGTATCGCCTGGTGGAAGCGCCAAATGGCGATGCCTGGGTGCATCTGGCCGGGCGCGACTATAGCCCGCAGGAGATCTCGGCGTTTGTGCTGCAAAAACTCAAAGCCGACGCCGAGGCGTACCTCGGCGAACCGGTGACGCAGGCAGTTATTACGGTTCCTGCCTACTTCAACGATAGTCAACGTCAGGCGACGCGCGACGCCGGTCGGATCGCCGGGCTGGATGTGGTGCGCATTATTAATGAGCCGACCGCTTCGGCGCTTGCATATGGTCTCGATCAGAACAGGCATAATCATTTGATCGCGGTGTACGATCTCGGCGGCGGGACGTTCGATATTTCGATCCTTGAACTCGGCGACGGCGTCTTCGAGGTAAGGGCAACGAACGGCAATACTCACCTGGGCGGCGATGATTTCGATCAGCGGATCATAGATTGGATGGAGACTGAGTTCAATCTGCATACTGATCGGACGGCGCCGCAACGCCTGAAGGAGGCCGCCGAAAAAGCCAAGCAGGAACTCTCAACAGTGCTGCAAACCAGCGTCAGTCTGCCGTTCATCACCGCTGACGCCTATGGTCCGCGGTATTTGAACCTGATGCTCACCCGCGCTTGCCTGGAGCGGTTGACGGTTGATCTGATCGAGCGCACAGTCGGTCCTATGCGTCAGGCGCCTGTTGATGCTGGGATGCGTCCCAACGACATTGATGTGGTGGCGTTGGAGGTAGGGCAGACGCAGATGCCAGCAGTGCAGGAGATGGTGCGGCGTTTCTTCAACCGTGAGCCGCATCAAAGTACGAATCCGAACGAGGTCGTGGCAGTTGGCGCCGCAATTTGGGCAGGCGTTCTGGCGGGGGAGATCGGAAACGTGGTGCTGCTCGATGTGACGCCGCTGACACTCGGCATCGAAACGCCCGGCAGCGTCATGACGCCGCTGATCAAGCGCAATACGACTATTCCAACTCGCAAGAGTCAGGTTTTCTCAACGGCTTCAAATAATCAGGGCAGCGTCAATATGTGCTGCAGGGCGAGCGCGCCAGTAAATCCCTCGGTCGCTTCGTGCTCGATGGCATCCCGTCAGCGCCGCGTGGCGTATCTCGGATTGAGATTACGTCCGATATTGATCCAGACGGCATTCTGAATGTCTCGGCAATCGATAAGCGAACGAGGGTTGCGCAGCACATTATCGTCTGGTCTTTCCAGAGAACGAGATTCAGCGGATGATTGCAGAGGCGGATCAATATGCCAAAGAGGATTTCGGTAGCGTCGTGGACCTGATCGCAGCGCGCAACGCCGCAGATGGCGTTGTCTACAATGCTGAGCGTGGATTGTGCGAAGCCAGCGAGACATTGGACGAGACAGTGCGTGTCCATATTCAGGAACGGATCATAGCTGTGCGCCTGGCGATCAAGGGTGACGACAATAATGAGATACGCAATCGGATGGCAAAACATACGGTTGCGCTGCAGCAACTGGTGCAAATCACTGCTGCGCGCAGTGATCGGGACGAGGAAGCGGGTCGTGCACATTGAATGCTCAGAACATTACCTCTTGAGCGTTGCTGAGGCGGCATATGGCAGTGAAGCGCGATTACTATGAAGTGTTGGGCGTTCAGCGCAACGCCTCGCAGGATGAGATCAAGAAGGCGTTCCGTCGTCTGGCGCGCCAGTATCACCCTGATGTCAATAAAGCGCCGGACGCGGAGGCGAAATTCAAGGAGATCAACGAGGCGTATGAGGTGCTGTCCGACCCGGAGAAACGGTCTATGTATGATCGCTTCGGTCACGCCGGTCCCACGGCAGCGCCGGGATTTGATCCGTTCTCCAGTGCGGACCCGTTCAGTTCGATCTTCGAAACTTTCTTCGGCGGGACGATGCGGGGATCGCAGCGCGGTCTGCAGCGCGGTGCCGATCTGCGCTACACGCTGTCGATCTCGTTTGAAGAGGCGGTTTTCGGCGTTGAAAAGACGATCGATTTCCGTCGGTTAGAGACCTGTCCGGCGTGTCGTGGCAGCGGGGCTGAGCCGGGTACCGAACCGGTGCGCTGTCCAAAGTGCGGCGGTCTTGGTGAAATTCGCCAGCGCGCGCCGCTCTTCAATATGGTGACGGTGACAACCTGTGATGTGTGCCGCGGCGAGGGCACAGTGATTGCAATTCCGTGTCGCGAGTGCCGCGGCGAAGGGCGGGTGCGTCAGACGCGCAAGATCACGGTGCTTGTTCCGCCTGGCGTTGATAACTCATCACAGATCCGGATCAGCGGTGAGGGGGATGCCGGTCCACGCGGCGGACCACACGGCAATCTGTATGTCGTGATCGACGTGCAACCGCATCCATACTTTATCCGTGAGGGCAACGACATCATCCTCGAATTGCCGCTCAATGTGGCGCAGGCGGCGCTGGGCGTCGAGGTTGAAGTGCCGACCATCGATGGCACGGAGCATCTGCGCATTCCGCCCGGCGTGCAGAGCGGCGCCGTCTTCCGCATTCGCGGCAAGGGCGTGCCGTTCCTGCGCAGCAGTGGGCGCGGCGACCAGATCATCGTGGTGCGTGTTGTCATCCCCACCAATCTGACCGATCATCAGCGCAGGCTGTTTGAGGAACTCGCGCGCTCGCTCGAAAAAGAGCCGATCGGCGGTCAGCGCGATGAAGGTTTCTTCGGACGCATCAAGAATGCGCTCGGTCTGTAGCGTTGGAGCCTCCCGATATGTCCGATCTGCTCTACGGTCGCAATGCGGTGCGTGAAGCGTTGCGCGCCCGACGACGCACCTTTCAACGCCTGCTGGTTTCAGCCGGTGCGCAGGAAACCGGTACGCTCGGCGACATCGTCCGAATTGCCGGGGAAGTGGGTGTGCCGGTTGAGCGCATCGATCGACGCGAACTCGACCGGCGGTTGCGTGATGCGAATCACCAGGGTGTGGCGCTGGAGTGCAGCGATTACCCGTATGTCGATCTCAACGACTGCCTGGCGCTCGCAGAGGAACGCGGCGAACCGGCGTTCCTGCTGTTGCTCGATCATATTCAGGACCCGCAGAATGTCGGCACATTACTGCGTACTGCCGAGGTTGTCGGCGTGCATGGGGTGGTGATGCCGGGCAGACGCGCAGCAGAAGTGACGCCAGCGGTGGTGAATGCGTCGTCTGGCGCGGTCGAACATCTGCGGGTTGCGGTCGTCACGAACCTGGCTGCAACAATTGAGCAGATTCAGCACGCTGGCGTGTGGGTTGTGGGGGTTGAGGACGATGAACGCGCCTATGAGTATGATCGGGTCGATCTCGACCTGCCGCTGGCGCTGGTGCTCGGCGCAGAAGGACCAGGTCTGGCGCGCCTGACGCGCGAACGCTGCGATTTTCTTGTTCGCCTGCCGATGCGCGGGCAGATTGCGTCGCTGAACGTCGCCGTCGCCGGGAGTATTGTGCTGTACCATGCGTGGCGGGTGCGGGAGCGGGGGAGAACTAAGAACTGAGAACCGAGAACCGAGAAGTGAGAAGTGAGAAGTGAGAAGTGAGAAGTGAGAAATGAGAAGTGAGAAGTGAGAACGAAAGATTGGTATGAGCAATGATACGTGTGGTGAAGAATGACGGGAGAGCGGCAATGGCGACGACGCTGGCGGAACTGGTCAAAGAAAAGCGCGCTGACATTCTGGCGCTTGCGGCAAAGCACGGTGCACGGAATGTGCGCGTGTTCGGCTCCGTGGCGCGCGGCGATGCCGATGAGCAAAGTGATATTGACGTTCTGGTGCAGATGGAGCCGGGACGCTCGCTCCTCGATCTGGGCGGCTTGCAGTATGATCTTGAACAGCTTCTGGGTTGCCGGGTCGATGTCGTTACCGAACAGGGTCTCAAGGCGCGTCTGCGCGAGAAGATTCTCAGCGAAGCAGTGACGCTATAGATGTCCTGTTGAGCGTCTACGCGATATTCTGATTGACAGGGATATTGTTTGGGAGGCGGCGACACGTGATGTACCTGCATTGCGTAAGATGATCGAACACCTGGTGCATATGCTGGAGCCTGCCAACTCGTCGGAACGGAGGGACTCGTGACGTACACTGATCGCGCATTAGCGATCCTGCACGAGTGGGTGCAGGGGGAACAACTGCGGAAGCACTGTTATGCCGTTGCCGCGTCGATGCGTCACTTTGCGCATCTGGGCGGCGGTGATCCCGATCTGTGGGGGGCGATCGGGCTGCTGCACGATATGGATTTCGAGCGCTATCCGCAGATGCCCCCGCCCGGTGAGCATATAACTGCCGCGTCTGAAGCCATCCTGTCCGGGCAGGTCACCGAGCCGCCGTTGCAGATGCATCCGTTCGTCGGCGTCACGTATCTGCGTCTGCATGGCTGGTCGCCGGAGGTGTGTCGCGCTATTCTGTCGCACGCGAATTATAGCGGCGTTGGGCGCGAGACGCCGCTGGAAAAGACGCTGGCGGCGGTCGATGAACTGTCGAGTTTCGTCGTTGCGGTTGCGCTCGTTCGTCCGACGAAGAGTGTGTTTGAGGTGGACGTGACGGCGGTGCGGAAGAAGATGAAGGACAAAGCGTTTGCGCGCGCCGTGAGCCGTGATGAGATTATTCACAATGCGGAAGCGCTTGGTATGCCGCTCGATGAGGTTATCGGGCATGTTATCGAAGGACTGCGCGCTGATGCGCAGCGGTTGGGCATTGCAGGCAACAGCGCGTAATGGAGATTGAGAATGTATTCCGCTATACCGCGCTAGCCGTGGGGCTGAAGCCCTCGGCTATGCAGGGCGAAGCCCGCCTGCGCGGGCTAGAGCGGATTATGTACTCAAAGACCATAAGCCCTCGGCTATGCAGGGCGAAGCCCGCCTGCGCGGGCTAGAGCGGATTATGTACTCAAAGACCATAACGCAGTCGCACGCTGCTGCCGCTGCGATCCTGGCGGCAACCGTCAACGGTTCCCCTGCCGCGCCATGAACTGTTCGACTTCGGCGCGCGTCGGCAGGGCGGGGATCGCCCCCGGTTTGGTGCAGGTCAACGCGCCGACAGCATTGGCGAATGTCAGCGCCTCACGCACGACGTTGCGATCAACGCGCGCCAGTGATCCAAGACGTTCACGTTCCGGCAGCAGGCGGGTGATCATCGCTGCCATGAATCCGTCACCCGCGCCCGTCGTTTCTACCACCGGCACGGTCGGCGGGTCCAGTTCGATACGGTAGTCGCCGTTGGTCGCAATGGCGCGGCGTGATCCCCGCGTGATCACGAGCAGTTCGACGCCCTGTGCCAGCACTGCTGCAATGCCGGCATCAAGGTCGCGTGTGCCGGTTGCAATTTCCCACTCCTCTTCACTGATTTTGGCAAGATGGCAATATTGAAATGAGTCCTGGATAACGTTTCGCGCAATGCTGGCGTCGCGCCAGAGAGTTGGGCGATAGTTCGGATCGAAGGTGATCATCAACCCGCGCGCGCGGGCAATGTCGAGCGCGCGATGCTGCGCTGAGGCGCATGGTTCGTCGATGAACCCGATCGAACCGAAGTGGAAGCAGCGCGCACCGTCGAATAGACGCTCGTCGATTTCATCCGGTGCGAGGAGCATATCGGCGCCAGGATTGCGGTAGAAGCAGAGATCCTTGCGTCCATCGTCCCATACTGCAACAAAGACTGCGGTCGTGCGCGCGGTGCGGTCGACCAGCAGGAAGCGCGTATCGACCCCTTCGCGCGCCAGGCTGTCGCGCAGATAAACGCCGAATGGATCGTCGCCGACCTTGCCGACGAAGCGTGCCCGAAGCCCCAGGCGTTGCAGACCGACGGCAACATTGGCGGGCGCGCCGCCGGGCGCTTTGATGAAGCCAGGTGCGTCGGCGAGCGGCGTATTTGGGACGGTCGCCACAAACTCCACCAGCAGTTCACCCATCGAGACAACGTCGATCATAGGCGTCCTCTATGCGTCTACGCTCCGTTCACCAAGACCGGTCGGCAGTGGCGCCGGGCGGGTCATCGTGCTGCGCAGGGTGATATGACGCCCTTCACGCGAGGCATCGTGAATGGCGTGCATAATGTCGAGCACGTGGTACGCCAGTTCGCCGGAGGCGCGGTGTGGTCGTCCTAACCGGATCGCGGTTGCCATATCAGCCACGCCGATCCCACGACTGTTGCGAGTAAAACCGTGCGACAGCGGTATGGATGACCATTCACGTGCACCTGCCCGACGCAACCACACCGGTCCGTCGAAGGTGTTCGGATCCGGCACGCTCAGTGTGCCGTGCGAGCCGTAGATCTCGATGCGCGGCAATTGCGACGCCCAGACATCGAAACTGGTGATGATCGTTGCGATCGCACCAGAGGCGAAATCGAGCGTACCGGCACGTGTGTGGGTGTGTTGACCTGATCTTGTCGCATAGTTGTACTCATTGGTGATCGTTCGTTCGGCGAAGGAAATGCGCGCCGAGCCGGTCACGCGCTGCACCGGACCAAGCAACACGCACAGGGCGGTGAGGTAGTAGGGACCCATATCGAACATCGGACCACCGCCAGGCTGGTAGAAAAAGGTCGGGTTTGGGTGCCAGCTTTCGGGACCATGACTCATCATGAACGCGGTTGCTCCGATCGGCTCCCCGATCCAGCCATCGTCGATCAACTTACGACAGGTCTGCAATCCACCGCCGAGGAACGTATCGGGAGCGCACCCGACACGCAAGCCTTTCTGTGCGGCGAGATCGAGGAGCGCACGGGCTTCGTCGCGCGTGACGGCGAGCGGTTTTTCGTTGTAGACGTGCTTGCCGGCGTTCAGCACTGCCAGCGCCACCGGTCCATGGGCGTCGGGGGTGGTCAGGTTCACAACAAGATCGATGTCGGGATCGGCAAGCAATTCCTCAACGCTGCACGCTTTCGGGATTCCGTACTGTGTCGCGCGATCCCGCGCCCGATCCGGATCGATATCCGCGACCGCAACAACATCGATCGCGTCGAAGATTTTGCTGTTTTCCAGATAGATGCTGCTGATATTCCCGCAGCCGATAATGCCGACGTGGACAGGAGTGATCATGATAATGCCTCACACCCAACCTTCAACCCGACTTGCCCAGAGCATACCGCGCCGCACCAGTTCGCGCGCTTCGGGCACGTCGAAATCGCGCGCCACGTGCCCGAGCGAGCAGTACGAGACGCGACCTTTCCCCCACATTTTCGTCCAGACCACCGGCATCACCACGCCTTCGATCCACGGGCAGTACTCACCGCTGAATGTCGTGGTCGCCAGCACATGGTTGCCCGGATCGACGTGCATGTAGTACTGCTCGGAGTGCATGCGAAAATCGTTCAATCCAGCAGTGATAGGGTGATCGTGGTTGATGATGTTCACCGTATAGTCGATGATATTGCCGGGGTGCGCGACCCACTGACCGCCGACCATGAACTGATAGTCGGTGCTCTGGCGGAATGCATCAGCCATACCGCCGTGCCATCCGGCGAACCCGACCCCGCTTGCGATCGCATCCAGAAGCCCTTTTTCCTGCTCGCGCGTGATCGTCGCCATCGTGTAGACCTGAACGATGAGGCTGCAGGCATGCATGCGTTCACGGTCAAGGTACGAATCGAGCGTATCGCTGATCGTGATCTCGTACCCCTCGGCGCGCAGCAGTGGCGCAAATATATCGACGCACTGCTTTGGCTCGTGACCTTCCCATCCTCCCCAGACGAATAGAGCCGACTTCATTGTTGCCCTCTTGCTGGTATGCAATCGAACCGGTATGGTATGCCGCCCATCATAGCACAGGTTCAATAGACGCCGGAGAGAGGCATTCGTCGATGGCGCCATCACAGTATTGCAGGAAACCTGCGCATGCATGGTCAGTTGACGCCTGAAAGCGATGTGCTATACTGTTTTTAGTGTCAGATTGACAACACACCCTATCCGCGTCATTATCGGCACGACAGGAAAAGAAGCAGCCTTTGAAACGAAGCGAGGAGACAATGGCCACCTCAACAACATCGCAACGTGGCGGATTGAGCAGCACTGCGCTGGCATTGATCCCGATTGCCATTGCGATCAACGTGGCATTGGGCCAGTTGGTGCAGAGTGTTCTGAAGCTGCCGATCTATCTCGATTCGATCGGCACCGTGCTGGTGGGCGTTCTGCTGGGACCGCTGGCGGGAGCGATCACCGGTTTGCTCGCCAATATCATCTGGGGATTGACACTGGCACCATCCGCGTTGCCATTTGCCGCGGTTGCAGCGGTAATCGGCCTGATCGCCGGGTATGCCGGGCAGTATGGCGCTGCGCAGTCATGGTGGAAAATGGCACTCTTTGGGGTGCTGACCGGAATTGTGGCGGCGGCGATCTCGGCGCCGATTGCAACATATGTGTTTGGCGGTGTGACCGGCGGGGGCACGGATGTGCTGGTAGCCATGTTCCAGAACCTTGGGGCAAGTGTGCTGGGAGCATCATTTGCCCAGGGCGCGGTTTCCGATCCGCTTGACAAAACCATCACATACCTTGTCGTGTGGGCAATCATCAGCGCGTTGCCCAGACGATTGCTGGCACGCTTCGGCAATATCCAGCAACGGTAGTTTTCGCTTCCATGCACCGCACCGGTCTTTTCATCGATCGCGCCGGTTTTCTCCAGCGCCGGAACCCGCTGACGAAAGGAACCGGCGTAGTGCTCTTGGTTGGTGCAACGTTCCTGCTTCCCGCGCCGCTGACAGGGATTGCACTACTGATTGGAACCCTACTTCCCCTGGCGTTCGCATCGGCGGTTGGGTGGCGATTCCTGGAGGTCCTGCTGAAGACGTTGCTGCCGGTGCTAATCTCGCTCGTGCTGGTTCAGGGGTTATTCTTTCCCAGTCCCGATCCGACGACGGTTGCGGTCGGGCCGCTGCTGTTTCGTCGCGCCGGGCTTGAGTTTGCACTCAATACCGGTAGTCGGCTGCTGATTGTCGTCGGGGCGCCGTTGTTGTTATTCCAAACCACGCATCCGGGTGTGCTGGTACAGGCACTCACGCAAAGTGGCATGCCGCGTTCGGTCGGGTATATCTTGCTGGTGGCGCTGCAACTTATTCCGGCGATTATCGAGCGCGCCGTGGGTGTGGCTGAAGCGCAGCGGGCGCGTGGGCTGGAAACCGAGGGCAGTATGCTGCAACGCATCCGCGGGGTTGTTCCGCTGGTCAGTCCATTAATCGTCGGCGCACTAATCGAAGCAGAGGAACGTGCAATCGCCATCGAGTCGCGCGCGTTCAATGCTCCCGGACCCAAGACCTGGATCCGTGATATTCCCGATCCGCCGGTGGAACGCATTTCACGGATGGTGCTGCTGGGGATGCTGGCAGCGCTGGTGGTGTGGCGTGTGGTTGCGGCGGTTTTGAGATGACTGTCTATGGGGTTGCTGTTTGAACACGGGCGATTATGGCGACACATATTCGGTCTGCGTCTGAGTCTGGATCATATCTGGATTCTGGCATTGCTGGGGTTGATCTGGCTTTTTCTGTGTCTGGCGCCGCTGCCTGCCAATGATCTCTGGTGGCATATGGCTGCAGGGCGCACAATGGTCGAAGAACGCGCCTTGCTGACGACAAATCGCTGGGCGTACTCGCTGCCCGCAGATACCCCGTATGTCTATCAGAGCTGGTTGAGTGAAATACTCATGTATGCGCTCTATCAGCTAGGGCGTGAGCCGTTGCTCTCCCTCAGTCGCACCCTCGTGATTGTTATAAGTTATGGATTGGTTGCGTGGCATGCCTTGCGTCGCAGTATGAACGGCATGGCTGTCGGTCTTGCGCTGTTCTGTGCAATGATGGCTGGATGGGGCAACTGGACGTTGCGCCCACAGACGCTGGCGTTGCTGCCGGGGAGTGCTTTCATTGTCATTCTGGGAGAATATCTGGCTGGTCGCCTGAGCAGTCGCTGGTTGATGGCTCTGCCTGCGCTTACACTCCTCTGGGTCAATATGCATGGTTCGTTTGTGCTTGCGGTGGCGCTAACGGGCTTGTCCTGGCTGGGGACGCTGCTTGATACGCTGCGTAACGATATTGATCGCCCGCGCCGGGAGCAGGTGCGTATGCTGACCGTGATCTTGTTGTCAGTGATCACGGCAACCTTGCTCAATCCGCTGGGCTGGGATATTTATAACTATGTGCGCATGATGCTTGCAAACGAGTCGCTGCAACGGTGGTTCATTGAATGGCAACCGCCAGTGGCCAATCTCGATCTGCGGAATGCTGGCTTCTGGTTTTTCTTTCTGGTGTTACTGATAGCAGCGCTCATGGCAGTGGGCAGGCGTCGTCCATCCGGCAGTGATCTGCTCTGGTATTGTGGACTGTCCTGGCTCTGCTTTGATGGCATCCGCTACGTGATGTGGTTTGCACTGTTTCTGACACCACTCCTGGCAGAGCGTATCGCCGTGCTTGTGCCGGTGCGCAAACGTCCGTCGGTGTCGCCCATGGCGACGATGAGCATCGTCGCAGGTTTGATCGTTCTGGTCATCGCCACGTTGCCCTGGTTTCTGCCTGTTCGCTATCTGGGTCCTGCGGCGGAAGCAAACTTTGCGACTGCTGGTCCGTATCGCCTGCTCCTCGACAGCAACACACCGGTCGCAGCGTCAGAGTGGCTGGCGCAGCGCAGTTTTCCCGGTCGCTTCTGGACGGATATGTCATTTTCCAGTTACACTATCTGGAGGTTGCCGGAAAAGCAGGTCTTTGCCGATCTGCGGGTTGAACTATTTCCCACAAAAGTCTGGGAGGAGTACTTTGCAATTGCACGCGGTGATCGTCAGAGTCTCGATGTGATCGATCGCTGGGATATTTCGCATCTGCTTCTCGATCTCCATAATCAGGAAGCTCTGGCGCGCCTGTTGTCGAATACGCCTGGTTGGTGTGAGGCGTTTCGCGAAGACCGCATGGCGATCTATGCGCGTTGTGAACTATTGATGGAGATTGAGAAATAAATCCGGTGTGCGCCTTGTGCCGTCGGGCTAAAGCCCTCGGCTAGGCAAGGCGAAGCCCGCCTGCGCGGGCTATAGCGGATTATTTATTCTAAGAGCCTATCCGAATAACCCAGCGGCACGGAGGGCGATCAAGTTACATGCGAAGAGGTCACAGTTTTGCGGATATTTACTCTAAGACCATCAATAGTTCCAGGCGCGATGTCTTCTGCGATCAATAACCATATGTCCGATTGTTCAGCAACGAACTCGATCATCAAGCTGCGTGACGCCACGTTCACCTACGCTGGCGCTTCCAGACCGGCGTTGCGCGCAGTCACACTGGCTGTGCCTGCCGGTCAGATCTGTGCAATCATCGGCAAAGCGGGGGCGGGCAAAAGCACGCTCTGCGCGCTGTGTGCCGGGTTTGTGCCGCACTTTTTTCGGGGACGGCTCAGCGGTGATGTGATTGTCGATGGCGTATCGGTCGCCGACCACCCGATTGCCGAACTGGTGCGCCATGTTGCGCTGGTCGGCAGTAACGCCTTCAGCCAGATATCCGGCGCGCGGTTCACCGTGTACGATGAGGTGGCGTTTGGTCTGGAAAATCTGGGCGTGCCGCGCCCTGAGATGATCGAGCGTGTGGAATGGGCGCTCCGTGCGCTTGGTATTGAGCAGTTGCGCGATCGTTCGCCCTACGCGCTCTCCGGTGGTCAACAGCAGCGCATGGTCATTGCCGCTGCACTGGCGATGCGTCCGCCGGTTCTGGCGCTCGATGAACCAACGATGCAGCTTGACCCGCCCGCGATGATGGAATTGAGCGCCGTGCTTCGTTCGCTGGCTCAGCAGGGCATCACGATTCTGGTAGCTGAGCATCGCCTCGAATGGGTCGCCGACGTGGCTGACCGGGTGGTGGCGCTGGATCAGGGTACGATCATCGCCGACGGCGCACCGACTGACGTGTTGACCGATCCACGTCTGTGCGAGACTGGTATCGGGTGGCCCCGACCGACACGGATTGCTGACCGCGCGCGTGCTGAAGGTCGCTGGCTGTCGGAGCGTCCGCTGCCGATCACGATGGCGGATCTGGCGGAAGGGCTGCGTATGGCAGAGGACGAGAACCGCCTCACGAATGAACCAGACCGCGCCACACACGCATCAATGATACGGACGAATGACAGCGCCAGAAACCTGGCGTTGCCGCCCCGCGTCCCTGACGCCGAACCGATTGTCACGCTCGATGAGGTGCATTTTACCTACCCGAACGGCGTCGAGGCATTGCGTGGCGTCTCGCTGACACTGCAACGCGGCGAACGCATTGCGCTGGTCGGTCGGAATGGCGCGGGCAAAAGCACGCTGGTGCGCCATCTGAACGGTTTACTGCGTCCATCGCACGGTCGCGCACTGGTTGGCGGCGTGGACACGCGCACAACAACAGTCGCGCGTTGCGCCCGGCATGTTGGGATCGTCTTTCAGGATGTGCGCAATCAACTCTTTGCCCGCACGGTGCGTGAGGAGGTTCGTTTCGGACCGCGTAATCTCGGTTTTACACCCGACCGGATCGATGCCCTGACAGAAAGGGCCGTCGACGCGCTGGAACTGCGGGACGTCATCGATGAACATCCGTATGACCTGCCGCCTGCCCGCCGTCGTCTGGTTGCGATTGCGGCAGTGCTGGCGATGGACACGCCGCTGCTGGTGCTTGATGAGCCGACAGCCGGGCTGGACAATGCCGCCATTGCACTCCTGGCGCGTCTTATCGCCGATCTTGCGCAGCAGCAGCGGAGTGTCCTGATTGTGAGCCACGATCTCGATTTTTGCTACGAAACGCTGGAGCGCGTCATTCTGCTGCGTGATGGTCGGGTTGCGCTCGATGCCCATTTCGCCGGGCTGGATCATGCGGAAGCAGCAGTGCTCCGTGACGACGTCGGCTTGCCAATCGAGGTGCGTCTGCGCTACGTCAACGTATAACAATTTGTCACGCGGCAGGTTCACCAGAAGCAAGAAGTAGTGTACAATTCCCCCATGATTTTGTGACGCAGAGAGGCGTGTATGACTGCACCTCTTGATCCCAACATCCCACCCCCGCCTCAGACCGGTCGCACCCTGACAGAGCGCATTCGTGAAGAGCCGATTGGTCTGTGGGCGCAACTGCTGACCGCGTTCCGCGACCTGAGCGGCACATTCGATGCGTTCGCCAATGACGCGAACCCGGAGGTGCGCGCTCTGGGGCGCGCTGCGCGCTCGCGTCGCCCGCCGCAGGCGAATGATTACTTTGCGATCGGTGATCTGTGTGCGCGCCTGGTTGTTCAGGGCAATACGCTCAGTCAGACCTATGCCGCCAAAACGGTTGCCGCCTATGCCCGCGCCGGCGAGCTGGCGAGTCGCGAACGTTCCGTCGCTTATCGCGCTATCGTCTCATTTGCCTTCTGGCTTGCCGATGTTGCGCGCATGCTGGGCAACTACGAGTCGCTCGAAACCGCCGTGTTGATCTGCGAACAGGCGCGGCGTCTGATCGCCGACGCCGGATGGGTTGACGACGAGCGGCGGTTGCAAATGACCGAGGATCGTCTGCGCGATCAGGTGACGCACATGCTCGAAGGCGGGCATGCTGCCGTGGATAAGCGCGCAAGCGTTGAGCAGGAAAGCCGCATGCTCTGCGATCAGGGGCAGATCCTGCTGCGTCAGGGGCGTCCCCAGGAGGCTCTGGAGCGTTTCGAGGCGGCGATTGCCGCGTGGGACGCCAACCAGAGCGCCTGGCTCTGGCGCGCCATGGCGCTGACCGATCTCGGTCGTTTCGATGAGGCGCTCGCCAGTTACGACCGGGCGCTGGCGCTCGAACCGGAGAGCGCCGGTATGTGGAACAACAAGGGTTCGCTGCTGATGGAGTTGGGGCGTCTGGAAGCAGCGCTCCAGTGTTTCGAGCGCGCCATCGATCTGGCGGCGCCGGTTTCGACGGTGAAAGCGGTCTACTGGCTCAACCGCGGCAAGGCGCTCTACATGCTGGGGCGCTACGCCGAAGCGCGCGATGCGCTGATGCATTCACACGACCTCGATCCTTCCCCCGAAAGCGCAGCCGGGATCGCCGCCTGCCGTGAACGGCTCGAAGGTTCGTCTGAAGCATAACCTGGAAGCGCTTCCGCTGGCGGGGATGATCATCGCAGCGGATGGGGTGTTGGCTGTCCTTGCTTGAACGAGTTGAGGGTGAGGTCCATTACTGGTCTATCGCGGCATGCTGCGCGATAGTCGCGTCGCCGTCGTGATCTGGCGCGACATTGCAGGCTGGGGGATAGAAGATTATGAACGCGACGCGGCTTTCGTCGCCAACCACAACCTGACCGCAGGCGCCGCTGAAATCTATGTCAATGGCGATTCGCGCATCCCCGGCGCGCGTTCGCTGGATGGTCTGTTCAAGGCGCGAATGTTTTCTCCCGTGGAGGGGTAGCAGTGCCGGTGCAGATTTCCATGCCAATGGACAAGATCGAGGCGTTCTGCCGCAAATGGAAGGTGCAGCGCATGTGGCTCTTCGGCTCGGCGCTGCGTGACGACTTCGGTCCTGAAAGTGATGTGGATGTGCTGGTGGAGTTCGCCCCGAAGCTCGATGGAACCTGCTGGACATGGCAGGCGCGGAACAGGAGTTGAGTGAGATCTTCGGGCGTCCAGCGGACCTGGTTGAGCGACAGTGTGTCGAGCGCAGCGAGAACTGGATTCGTCGTCGTCACATCCTGGAGCGTGCAAGGATGATCTATGTGGCGCGATGAGGCGACCTTACTGGACATCGCCCAGGCGACTCGCAGGATCGTCTCCTTCGTCCGGGGTGTGGACGAAGCCTCGTTTGCAGCGAATGCGGAGAAGCACTGGGCTGTGGTTGCGCAGCTTCTCATCATCGGCGAAGCCGTCACACGCCTGTCGAACGAATTTCGATCCTCACACCCGGAAATCGCGTGGGCAAAGATCGCCGGAATGCGCAACCGGCTCATCCACGGCTACGATAAGATTCGTTGGGATCTGGTGTAGCGGACTGCAACGGAAGCCGTACCGCAATTGCTGGAGCAGATCGAACCACTGCTTCCGACGGAGGAACCGTAATGCTGCCCTGGTGATCCGCTACGCCCTTTGATAAGCTCCAAAAACGCTCCGATAATGGAACGTGGGACAGGCAAGAATTTGCCCGGAAGCATTTCAGGAATCTCGAAGTCCACAGTATGATTACGTGAGGAT
>AFSR01000110.1_pt1 | contig 27254 bp, 27 predicted proteins | sample 296848 | NCBI WGS metagenome assembly AFSR01 (sample SAMN02954305, study PRJNA68063) | hot springs metagenome | biome: terrestrial; feature: Mushroom and Octopus hot springs; material: microbial mat core samples; isolation source: Yellowstone National Park Mushroom and Octopus hot springs ...
CTCTGCCTGCTGTGCCCGGCCCACCCGCCCTCACCCGCTACGTTGCCCTGGGAGCCAGCGATGCCGTCGGCTTCAACGCCTCCATCTCCTGCGATGGCCCGGCCAACGCGGCCGGCACCCGTCCGCAGCGCTCAGAACCCCTGGACTGCCCCAATGGAACGGGGTATGTCCCTCGCCTGGCCCGCCTGCTGCCCGGCCCGGTGGAGCTCATCAACTTGGGCCGCTCGGGAGCGGTGCTCAGCCCGGCCATGCAAGCCCTGCGGGAAGGGATCCCGGCCAACCTGCTCCAGGATCAAGTGCCGCGCATCCCTCCCAATGCTGACCTAATCACCATCTGGGTGGGCGGCAACGACACCAACGCCATTGTTTTTGCCGCCGCCCAACGGGCCCTGCAGGGGGAGGATCCCTTGCCCTTTGTCGAGCGCCAGATCCAACAATTTGCCGCCGACTACCAAACCCTGCTGCAGGCGGTGCACGCCCGCGCCCCCCAAGCCCGCCTGGCAGTGGCCAACCTGCCCAACTTTGCCCTGATCCCCTTGGGCCAGCAGCAGCCCAGCAGCCTGCGCCGACTGCTGGCTCTGGTCTCCGTCGGCCTCAGCCAACGGGCCATCAACCCCTTGAGCCAGCAAGGGATCCCGGTGGTGGACTTGCTCTGCGATCCCCGCTCCTACCGCCGCGAATCCTTCTTTCCCGGCCCGCTGGCCGACGGCTTCCACCCCAACGACCGGGGCTACGCCGACCTGGCCGAGGCCTTCCTGAGAGCCCTGCAGCAGCCCGTTCCGCCCCAAAACCGCTGCCCGCCCTTTAGCGACGTGGGATCCCTTTCTCCCGAAGCGTTGGCCGCCCTTGGCAAGGCAGAGCTCTCTTCCAGCAGCTTTCCGGCAGCAGAGCTCAACCCCCCCGGCCCAGGGAAGAAGGAGGAGACCTGAGCGCCAGCCACCCGGTCTTACGAAGCCGCCACCGCCGCCGAGGAGCGCCGCCGCCGCCCCAGGGCTATCCGTTCCTGTTCTGTCTTCGTCTCCCCTGTGGGCAGAGCAGTTACAGGTACAGACTCCTCCTCAGGCGATTGCACAAAAACCAGCACCGTCGGCTTGCCGGGCAACTGTTCCCGCACAAAGCGGCGCACCACCCGCTCCACTTCTGCCTTGAGGCCGGCCCAGTCAATATCCAGCCTGCCCCGCTCCAGCGAGCGGGCAAAGCGCGGCCAAGCTTGCTTGAGGGTGTCCTCCAGCAGGGGTTTCAGGTCGGATCCCTTGAGAGAGGTGCCCTCGCCTGCTAGGCCCAAGCTTTGCACCTGCGGCGTGCAGAGCAACTGGCCCCTGCCATCCAAGCTGATCACCACCGTCAGCATGCCATCTTTGGCCATCTGCTGGCGCTCTTGCAGCATCTCGTCCATCACCACCCCATCGTGGGAAGCGGCGATCATCTGCAGGCCAGAAGGCACTTTGTCTACAATGGCAATGCGCTCCTGGTTCACCTCCACCACATCGCCGTTGCCGATGATCACGATGTTTTCCCGCGGGATCCCCATGCTCATCGCCGTTTCGGCGTGCTTGACGAGCATGCGGTACTCCCCGTGGGTAGGAACAAAGAACTTGGGGCGCGTGAGGGCGATCATCAGCTTTTGGTCTTCCTGACAGCCGTGGCCGGAGACGTGTAGCCCCTTGTCCTTGCCGTAGATGACATCGGCTCCCAGCTCCATCAGCTTGTCGATGACCCGCGTTACTGCGAGCGTGTTGCCGGGAATGGGGTTGGCCGACCAAATCACCGTGTCTCCTGGCTTGATCTGCAACTGCGGATGCTCGCCGTTGGCAATGCGGGTCAGAGCAGCCAGCGGCTCGCCTTGGGATCCCGTGGTGAGGATGATCACTTTGTCGTCCGGCAGGCTGTTGATGACATGCATCGGCTGCAGCGTCTCGTCCTTGCAGCGGATGTAGCCCAGGCGCCGCGCGTGAGCCACCACGTTCAACATCGAGCGCCCCAGCAAAGACACCACCCGGCCCTGCTGCTCAGCAATCTGCAACACCAAGTTGAGGCGATGTACCGAAGAAGCGAAGGTAGTGATGATCACCCGTCCCTTGGCTCCCGCAATCGCCTTGGTAAGGCCTGGCACTACCGAGGCTTCGGAAGGAGTAAACCCGGGCACCTCGGCGTTGGTGGAGTCGCTAATCAGACACAGCACCCCCTTTTCCCCGTGCTCGGCCAGCCGCTGCAGGTCGAAGCGCTCCCCATCCACCGGTGTGTGGTCGATCTTGAAGTCGCCCGTCTGGATGACAACACCCACCGGCGTGTGCAGAGCCACCGTGAAGCTGTCGGGAAAAGAGTGGGTATTGCGGATGAATTCGGCAAAAAAGTTCTTGCTCAGGGGCACGATATCTCGCGGCCCGACCGGGCGCAATTCTGTGCGGTTCAACAGCCCCACCTCGCGCAGCTTGTCCTCCAGCAGCGCCAGCGCCAAACGCGGGCCATAGATAACCGGAATGTCGAATTCTCGTAGGTGATACGGGATCCCGCCAATGTGATCTTCGTGGCCGTGGGTAACTACCATCCCCCGCACCTTGTCCCGGTTTTGCTTGATGTAGGTCATGTCCGGCAGCACGATGTTGATGCCGTGCATGCTCTCATCGGGAAAAGCCAAACCGGCATCCAGCAGGATGATGTCATCCTCGTAGCGGAAGGCCCAGGTGTTTTTGCCGATCTCCCGCTCGCCTCCTAGCGGGATCATCTGCAGAGAGGAAGTGGGCTTAGCTGCCGAAGCCGCAGGACGGGAAGCGATCGAAGTACGTGGTGTTGGCATACTAGCTTTAGATCCTCAACAGTGACAGTCAAACAACAGACGAAAACTGGTATAGACAAATCCCAGCAAACTTACCCGCAAGGTCATAGGTAAAAGGCGGATTCCGCTGTTGCAATTTACCTCTTTCCCAGTTGGGAAAAAGCAAAAATTAGAAGGAAAACTGTCTTAATCACAGCTCAAACGCCACAGAAGACCCCCTAACCCTTAAAAAACTCTCGTCATGGTAAAGGTAAAACCTAAGAAAATAATCGAATCATGAAGCCTTCGCCGTCCTTCGTTCGGATCCCTGCGCTTCAGCCAGGAGGCCCATTTCTTGCAGCACTTGCCGTAAAACCTGTAAAGAACCGCCCTGGAGAGGCACCAGCGGAGGGCGCACCTGCCCCACTAGCCAACCCTGCATCTCTAGCGCTGCTTTGATCGGAACAGGGTTGGTCTCAATAAACAAAGCCTTAAACAGCGGAAACAGACGCAAATGATAAGTCAAGGCTTGGTCGTGTTGTCCCCTGCTGTAGCTTTGAATCAATTCCTGCAGTTGCGGCCCAACTAAGTGGCTAGCTACACTGACCACACCGCTGCCTCCCAAAGATAGGATCGGCAATGTCAGAGAGTCATCTCCTGAGTAGATGCCGAAATGTGAGGGAGTGAGCCGCCGAATTTCCGAGACTGCGTCCATTATACCACTAGCTTCCTTGATGGCGACAATCGTTTCCAACTCCGCCAATTTCGCCACAGTTTCCGGCTGCAGGCTCACCCCCGTCCGACCAGGAATGTTGTAGAGCATGATGGGCAGGTCGCTGGCTTGGGCGATCGCCTTAAAGTGCTGATAGAGGCCAGCTTGGGTGGGTTTGTTGTAGTAGGGCACCACCTGTAAAGAGCCATCCAAGCCCAATTGGGCAGCTTTTTTGGTGGCTTCAATGGCTTCGCGGGTGGAGTTGGATCCCGTCCCGGCGATAACTTTAGCCCGACCGGCCACCGCATCTCGCACCACGCGGAACAGTTCGTACTCCTCTTGCCAGGTTAGGGTGGGAGACTCGCCGGTGGTGCCACAGACCACGAGACCATCGCTGCCATGGGTTACCAAGTAATCGGCCAAACGAGCGGCTTCTTCGTAGTTAAGCTCCCCCTCAGGTGTAAAGGGAGTCACCATTGCCGTCAGCACGCGACCGAAATTCACAGGTTGCCTCTCCCCATCAACCACACCGCTCGCCATCGCCGGTCTGTGACCCCGCAAAATCCAATGCTGCGGGCTAGAGCCTTGATTATCCCCTTATCATAGCTGCCTTTGGGCCAGGGATCCCGTTTGGCCGAGGGGGCTGCTTGCCAAGGCCCGGCTCACCGGTTGCTTCAGACCGGCTAAAAAGGAGATAACCTAGAGAGGGCAGACCGTTTGAACCCAGAATGTACGGCTGCTCACCAACTCTGCCTCCAGTCGTGGGGTCAGCAGCCTTCTTGCTTTCGACCTTTGAGCTTCGAGGATTGCGATGGACGCCCTAGCCGCCCTAAAAGCGCGCATCTCCGCCGACAAGTTCGATCCCAGCCGCTCTTTATCGGAGATGGAGATCCAAGAGCTGGTTGCCTATGCTACGGAAGCCCCCTCTTCCTTCAACATCCAGCATTGGCGGTTTGTTGCCGTCGCCGATCCTGCAGATAAAGAGCGCCTCAAGGCCCTGGCCTACAACCAGCAGAAGGTGGCGGATGCGGCGGTGGTGTTTATCATCTTGGGGGATCTGAAGGGCTATGAGAAGCTGCCTGAGATCGCCCAAAGGGCCGTTGCCGCCGGGATCCTCCCTCCTGAGCGGGCGGAAAGTTGGGTAAGCATGGCCCAAGCCACCTACGCCAACAACCCCACCTTGGCGCGGGACGAGGCGATTCGCTCCGGGGCGCTGGCGGCCATGGCACTGATGATCGCGGCGCAGGCGAAGGGTTTGGTGAGCGGGCCGATGATCGGCTTTGACCCTGAAGGGGTCAAGCGAGAGTTTGGGATTGCCGATCGCTACGTGCCGGTGATGCTGCTGGCGGTGGGCTACCCTGCGCCCGGCAACTTGCCGCGCAAGCCTCGCTTGGGGGTGGATGAAGTTCTGGCCTTTGGGCGAGGGCGGGAGTTTTAGCTAATCCGCCGTTCGCGCTAGCGGGACGTAGTCCTGGAAGCCCCGCTCTGTACCCCCCTATATCCCAGCCCCCCAGTCCCCCCGTATACGGGGGGATCCCCGTATGCGGGGGGATGTAGGGGGGCGGGCCGGCCAGAGTCAGGATGAGAGGCGGGAGCGTTCAACAGGTACAATGCATTCATCATGAGAACCGCTTACCAGTACCGCTTGCGCCCTACCACCAGCCAGATAGCTCTAATGGAGCAATGGCTGCAGCTGCTACGTAGGCAGTACAACTATCGCCTGGCAGAACGGTTCAACGGGTGGGAGCAGAATCGCTGCAATAGCCACGCTTGCCCCTTGACAGTCTGTCATCTGCCTGTGTTGAAAGACAAGCCCGATTTCGACTCCCAGAAACGAGACTTGGTAAACACAAAGGCTCTCTTCCCCGAATACCAAGCGATTCATTCCCAGGTGCTCCAAAACTGCCTACAGCGGGTACAAAGGGCCTTTGACCGATGGCTAAAAGGTGACCGCAACGGCAAGCGGGCAGGCAGGCCTAGGTTTAAGGGAGTAGGGCGGTATCGCTCCTTCACCTTCCCTCAGATGAAGCAGGACTGCATTCGAGGGCAGTTTATCCATCTGCCCAAGGTTGGGCCGGTCAAGCTGGTCCAACACCGCCCTTTGCCCGACGGTTTTACAAAGTAGCCAACCAGCGCAAAGATTTTCACTACAAGATGGCAAAGAAGTTGTTAAGTAAGGGGAAGCACATTGCTCATGAGGCGCTTACTATTAGGGGTCTGGCTAGAAGCAGACTAGCCAAATCTGTTGATGATGCTGGGTGGGGTGAGTTCCTGCAAATTTTGGCAGCCAAGGCTGAAAGAGCTGGGCTGTTGACGATTGCAGGGGATCCCCGCGGCAGCAGTCAAGAGTGCTCGGGGTGTGGTCGAGATGTGCCCAAAAAGCTGCATGAGCGGTGGCACGATTGTCCGCACTGTGGGTTGAGGATTGGCAGGGATCACAACTCGGCGAGAGTCATCAAATCTAGAGCGGTGGGGCGTCCCGTTCTTCAAGCTCAGGAAATGTCCTGCTATTGGGCAGGAGTCACTGGGAAGCCCGCACTCTATGCGTCAGCATGAGTGCGGGAGTACGTCACGAAGCCAGAAAATTGACCAGCTTTTGCAGGCGATCCCAGGCAGCGCCGCTGGCAAGGATCTCCCGCGCTTGGGCAATTCCGGATCCCCAATCGGGAACGGCTCCGGCCACCTGCAGGGCCAAAGCGGCATTGAGGGCCACCACATCCCGCTGGGCAGGCGCTCCGGATCCTTGGAGAACTTGGGCGAGGATGGCGGCATTTTCCGCCAAGTTCCCCCCCTGGAGGGCCTGGACAGGTGCGGGCGTAAGATCGTAATCTCGCGGGTTCAAAACTTCTGTTCGTACCAGCCCACCGGAAAGGATGCCCAGATCGGTGGGCTGATCCAACCCGGCCTCGTCCAGACCTTCGCGGCTGTGCAACACCACGGCCCTTTCCCGCCCCAACAGACGCAAGGCCTCGGCCATCACCGGCACCAGCTCCGGGGCATAAACCCCGATCACCTGGCGGTTGGGATAGAGGGGATTGACCAGGGGCCCCAAGAGATTAAAGACAGTGCGAACTTTAAGGGCGCGGCGGTAGGGGATCACCGCCCGCATGGCCGGGTGCCAGTGGGGGGCAAAGAGAAAGGTGATGCCCACTTCCGCCACCGCCGCCCGCACTTGCTCTGGCTCAGCGCTCAGGTTCACCCCCAACGCCTCCAGCACGTCCGCCGAGCCAACCTTGCCAGAAGCAGAGCGGTTGCCGTGCTTCACGACTGGGATCCCGGCAGCGCTGACCACGAAGGCCACAGCAGTGGAAATGTTAAACGTGCCGGCCCCATCTCCCCCGGTGCCGCAAGTATCCACCAACAGGGGCAGATCCAGGGGGGATCCCAGGGAAGCTCGCTGCAGCACCCGCGCCATGCCGGCCAGTTCACTGGCGCTGACCCCCTTGGCTTGCAGGGCCGCCAAAATCGCTCCCGACACCACATCCGGCACTTGGTTGTGCAGCCAGCCGTTCATCAACTGTTCGGCTTGGGCTTCGCTCAGAGATTGCCGCTCCAGCAACTGTCCCAAAAGCTGGGGCCAAAGGTCAGCCGTTTCCGTCATGGGGCGGGATCCGGGTTTTCAGCAAGCCCTCATCCTAGCATAGGTCTGCGGGGGCTCTTTCGGCCAAAGCGGCTAGAGATCGCGCAGCCAAGGGTCCGAGACAGGGGCAGCCGCCGCCAGATCCCTTCGCTCCCCGTGGGATCCAACAAACGCCAGGCCAGCAACCCTGCTGCCGAGAAGAAAGCCAAAGCCAGCAGCAGCGCCAGGGAGTTTTGCACGCTTTTCCAGGCGAATCCAACCTGAGATCTCCGTTGAACAGGTCGGGAGCCCTTTTGAGCGGGGGAGGGTGGTTTTGCAGAAGTTGGGGAGGGGGGCAACGGAGCAGCGGGAATGGGAGACCCTGGCAGCCGCTTCCAAGCCATAGCCACAGCCTGGGGGCGCTGGCGCTGGCGCATCCACCGGTTGAGCTCGGCCAGAGAGATGGCACAGAGGTTGGCAAGGCCCAGCCCCTGCACTCGCTCGACCAAGGGTCGGTCGTTGCTCACCACCACCACCAGGGATCCCGGCTGCTGTTGGGCCAGGGCATAGGCACACTCGGCAATGGCCTGCTCTAGGCGGACTCGCAGCGACTGCTCGCCGGCGTTGACTTCACCCACCAGGGCGCGGGCTTCTGAGACGGCAAATCCCAAACGGGGCCAGTGGCGCAAGAAGGCGCGCGCTGTCGATTCTTCTTGGGGGTCGATGGCCTGTCGGGTTAGGCGTTCTAGCTCCGCCATCACCGCCTGGGGCAGCACACACACCCCAAAACGGGCCCATTCCTGCCACAGAGCCGGGCGACCGGCCAGGATCGCAGAGCTGTCGAAAACGAGCAACGGCGAGATTTCGGCCATAGGGGGCGCCAGCGGCGGGCTCACCCTCAATTGTGCAGCTTCTCCGAGAACTTGGGGAGGCGGGATCCCTCGGCCAAACAGAGGCGGATGGCCAGCGGGTAGAGGCGGTGTTCCTGGGCCTGGATGCGCCGGTAAAGGGATTCCACCGTATCTTCCGGCAAAACCGGTACGGCTGCTTGCGCCACAATGGGGCCGCTATCCATTTCCAACGTGACCCGGTGGACGGTGCAGCCGGTGATTTTCACGCCGTACTCCAGCGCCTGCTCCACCGCCCGCAGGCCCTTGAAGCTGGGCAAGAGGCTGGGGTGGAGGTTTAAAACCCGCTCCGGATAGGCAGACAGCAACACTTGGGTCACCAAACGCATCCAGCCGGCCATGATCACCCACTCCACCTGATACTCCTGGAGCACTTGCAAGATGGCCGCGTCCAGCGCCTCCCGGCTGGCATAGTGCCGATGGTTGAGCAGAATACAAGGGATCCCTCTTCGCCGCGCCCGCTGCCGCACGTAGGCGTCTGGATTGTTGGTGATCACGACGGCAATTTGCGCCCGTAGCTCGCCAGCATCGATGGCTTGGGCGATGGCCTCGAAGTTGCTGCCGTTGCCGGAAGCCAAGATGCCCAGGATCCCCGGCTGGGGAGGAGCCGGGATCTCGCCGGGGTCTGGCCAGAGGAGGTTAGGCAAGTCCATACGAAAAACTCGAGGGAGAGTCCGCAGCCCCGCTATTTTAGACCCAGCCGGATTTGGCTGCGACCTGCTCTTGTCGGAGAGAGAGTCCAAAAACTAGGCTGCCACTGATGCTATCCAGCCTGTCCAGCACCGCTCAAACCCTGGGCAAGGAGCTGAAAGCGCTGAACTGAATTGTGCAAAAGCACGAGGTGCTGATCGCAGAAACTGATGCTGGCTCCCCGAGGAGCTCTGGCTCGCTTTGACAGGCGCAGCGGTGCTATCGAGCTCCGCCCGGCTTAGCTGCAGGAGGAAACGGGAGAGATACGCCAAGAAATGCTGCGGATGTGGCAAGGGATCTGCAATTGGTGGCGGGATTTTCTGGAGTTTCTGCAAAGATAGGCCAAGCCAATTCCAGGAACTGGGCCTGGATCTTTCGCGGGCTGGTCTAAATTGGGAAAGCATTGACCTTGGTGTGAGAGCATGGCTCCCTTGAGAAAGCGACAGCGGCGATTTTGGCTTTTTGGCCTGATCGTCCTTCTGGTCGGATTGATGGGATCCCTGACGCAAGCGCAGCAAAGCCTCACCCAGGCCCAGTTGGAGCAGGCCCAATACGTGCGCAGTTGCGGCACTTGCCATGTGGCGCTGCCCGCTCAGGTGTTGCCCACCGAAACCTGGCGACGGCTGCTACAGGATCCCAACCACTACGGCCAGCAGATCCAGCCCCTGACCGGCGTGGCTTTACAACTGGCTTGGGGCTATTTGCGGCCTAATTCCCGTCCCCTGCGCCAAGGGGAACCGGTGCCCTATCGCCTGGCCGAGTCTCGCTACTTCCGCGCTTTGCACCCGCAAGTAGACTTTCCCAACCCAGTGCGGGTGAGCGGCTGTGTGGATTGTCACCCCAAGGTCGATGCGGGAGACTTTGCCAGCCTCTCGCCGGAATGGCAATCTTGAGAGGCGCAGAGACAGCATGCAGGTAGATATAGGCGCTATTCTGACCGGATATGCCCAGGGCTACTTCCTCATGGCGGACGAAGAAACCGGATCCCTGGCCTGGTATGGCACCGAGCAGCACGCGCTGATCCCTTTGGACGAGCGGTTTCACTGTCCCCGTTCGCTGCGGCCTTTGGTGCGCGGCAGTTGCTTTCAGGTGCGGATCAACGGCGCTTTTGAGCAAGTGGTGGAGGGCTGTGCCGCTCGCCCCCAAACTTGGATTAGCTCGGAATTAAAGCAGATCTACCTTGCCCTGCACCAAGCGGGGTTTGCCCACAGCTTTGAAACCTGGCAGGGAGACACCCTAGCAGGCGGGATCCTGGGCATTGCTTTGGGGGCGGCCTTTATCGGCGAATCGATGTTTTACCGCATTCCCAACGCTTCGAAGGTGGCGCTGGTCAAGCTGGTGGAACACCTGCGGGAGCGGGGCTTTCGCCTTTTTGACGCCCAGTTGATGAACCCGCACCTGGCTCGCTTTGGGGCTTTTCTCATGGACGGACGGGATTACCAGGAGCTGTTGCAGCAGTGCCTGCGGATCCCTTGCCGGTTTGACTGAGCCAGCGCCCTGGGGGGCAGGGGGTATTTATCAAGAGGGGTGGATTGGGCTAGGTTAAAGGTAGTGTTCAGCTTTTGTTCCGGCCATCCCGATGTCGCAGCCCTCTCCTGTCAGCTCCACCCCTGTTGAGAAGGGATCCTCGCCTCAGGTGAGCTATACCCGCCTGGCTATGCGCAACATGGTGCGTAAAGGCAAAACCTCCCTCCTGCACTTCACTCTGACAACAGCGGGGTTGCTGGCAGTGTTGGTAGGGCTGGCGTATCTGTTTCACTGAGTTTCACTGCCTTTGATGTTCCCTCCTAAACTTTTCCCAAAGTTAAGTGTTAGGAAGGTAAAGGACGGGCAGCGAGGGAGCCGGGTTTCGTTGGCGGCAACCTCTGCTGCTGCAGACCTCATCTTTGGCCCTTGGGACTTTTGCCTATGCAAACTTCGCTAGATCGCACCTCCACCCGTTCTGGCATTCGCCTGCTGTTGTTTGCTCAGGGTCGAGCCAATATCGAGGAACTGGCGGAGCAATTGCGTCGGCACATCCAGGGGCTGCCGGGCCAGCATCCTGCCCATCTGAAGGTGGTACCGCTGGAGGAGCACCCCTACCTAGCAGAGCACTACAAGTTGGTGGTGACGCCAGCCTTGGTGAAAGCAGAACCCCTGCCGGCTCAGGTCTTGGCGGGCGAAGATCTGGCGACGCAGTTGGAAGTGTGGTGGCCCCGCTGGCAGGGTCAGGCGGCTTTGGTTTCCTACCAGGAAGAGGCGGGTCAAGATCCTGCTCCTCCCCCGACCACCGAGGCGTTGTTGCAAATGTCGGAAGAGGTGTTTTCGCTGCGCCAGGAGCGCGCCCAACTGCGGGAGCAGTTGGACTTCAAAGACCGCGTTCTGGCCATGCTGGTGCACGATTTGCGCAGCCCCCTGACGGCTACAGCCCTGGCGGTCGAAACCCTACAGCAAGGGCGAGAAGGATCCCTGGACAAGGCGGTGGAGCGGCAGTTGTTCGAGCATGCCCGCCAGCAATTGCGCAAGATGGACAGCATGATCACCGATATTCTCGAGTCGGCCCGTGGCAGTGCCTCGGAGCTGCGGATTCGAGCCGTGGAAACTCAGTTGGCCAGCCTATGCCAGCCAGTGATCGAGGAGCTACTGCCTCGCATCCAAGCCAAGCAATTGCAGTTTCAAGCCGATATTCCGGTGGATCTGCCCACAGTTCACGTGGATCCCGACAAGATCCGCCAGGTTATTTTCAACCTGTTGGACAATGCCATCAAGTACACTCCCGCCGGGGGATCCATCCGCCTCAACATCCTCCACCGCACCAGCCAAAAGGTACAGGTGACCGTCAGCGACACCGGCCCTGGGATCCCGGAAGCCGAGCAAGAGAACATCTTCTCCGATGCGGTGCGCCTATCCCGCGACCAACAGCAGGAAGGCTATGGCATTGGCCTTTCCCTTTGCCGTCGCATCGTGCGCGCCCACTATGGCCAGATTTGGGTGGAATCGATCCTGGGCAAGGGCAGCAGTTTTCATTTCACCTTGCCGGTGTATCGACTCTGCGGTCGCTAGCCAAGCTTTGGCCCTCGCTTTTCCCTGTTTCTCCCGAGAGCATGATCGGCCAGAACCAGTGGGGGCGCATCAGGATCACGGTGTCGATGACGTGAATGATGCCGTTGTCCGCCTCGATATCCGCCTGGATAACGGTGGCATTGTTCACCTCAAACACGTCCCCCTCGATAAACAAATCGATGGGGGATCCCTCTACCGAGCCTACACGCTGGTACTTGGCCAAATCCGCCTTTTTCAGGCGACCGGGCACCACGTGGTAACACAAAATGCGAGTCAATTGGGGGATGTTTTGCACTAGGGTGGTGATGGTGCCGGGGGGCAGCTTGGCAAAAGCCGCATCGGTGGGGGCAAAAACGGTAAAGGGGCCAGGGCTTTTCAAAGTATCCACCAGGTTTGCCGCTTTAACGGCAGTTACCAAGGTGGAAAAGCCCTCAGCAGAGACGGCAATATCGACAATATCGGGCATGGCCGGGATCCTTTTGCTGTGAAGTTGTTGCTAACTGGATTGCTGCTCGAAAGGCTTTGGGATCATTAAAGTTGCCACGGGCTAGCGATAATTCTGATCCTGAATGTAGGCGAGGCGGGCTGCTTCCCGGATCCCATATTCCGGTCGGGTGAAGCGATTGAGTTGTCCCTCAAAATAACGGCGGTTCATCATCAAGTGCCGCGGATTTGGATCATCAAGGGGATACAAGAAAGCGGCTCTTCCCGCCTGAATCACGGCTGAGGTGACGTTGTACATGGAGCGCTGGAAGCTAACCCCCAATTGAATCAGCATGTCCTCTTCGCCGCGGCAATGCTTGCGATAATACTCCACCAAATACTGGGGCAAAAAGTGGTACATATCCTGGTGCAAGAGCGTGGGCGGGATCCCGGCGGTGCCCACCGGAAACTTATCGGCGTAGAGGATCCCGTAGTGGAAGTCCAACTGGTTGGTGGGAACTTCGTTGGCCTGGGCGTTGTAGGACTTGGTGCCGCGGAAAGGAGAGGTGCGATAAAACACCGCCTCTACATAGGGGAAGGCAGCCTCATATAGCCAGGTGAATCCTTTGGATTTGGGCACAATGTCGTACCATTCTCCCCGAATACGCACGCGGTGGTAGATGGGTCGTCCGGCAATGGCGAAGATCCCGTTAACCAGAAAGTTCATCGCCTCCGGCACGCTGGTGATTTTGCCTTCATCGTAGAGATCGCTCATCTCAAAAAAGACGGGAGCCATCACCTCCCAAAACAGGCCCAGCACCGAGTACATGGTGGCCTGGCGGCAGAGCTCCAAAAACATGTCTGGGAAGAGCTTGTATAGCCCCATCAACAAGGGGTTGCCCTGGCAGTAGGCGCGGATGGCGCGGTCGGCATTTTGCTTGTATTCTTCCGAATCCATATAGGGATCCAGCAGGCCTCCCATATCCCGGTGCCAGAGCATGGCCCGCATACATTCTTCGGCAAATTCCATGTTGATGCGGTCATGCCAAAGGTGATGCAAAATCCGCGGCAGCTTGCGCTTGAGCTCCCCTTTTTCCATGAACTCCAGCAGTTCCGGGTGGGCCGTAGCGGGGCCGCGCCAAATGCGCAAATCGGCATTATCCCCCGCGTAGTGGTTGGCCAGCTTCAAATATTCTTCGGGAATGATGAACTTAAAAAAGGGCAAGGGATCCACAAACACCTGCTCGGCAATGTAGAGCAGATCGCGCCAGTAAAAGTCCATCGGCACCGCATAGGCTTTGTAGAGGCCGATAATTTGCATCAGGTTTTCCGGCGTATCCGGCAGCATCGATCCCCCTGCCTCGAGGCGATGCACCACCTCGGCAAAGGGATGGGTGGAAGGGGGGAGCTTGGGCGTAACCAGGGTCGTCGTCATGGAAAAAGTCTCCAACTCTTCACTGCCTTCGGCTAGGGGAGAAAGTCATGAGCTTGCGTTGTCCATCAGGGATCCCTGCAGCAAACTGGAGGGAGAAGAATGTTCGGCTTCCGCGATGACAAGCGTCTGGGCTTGAGCCACCTGGGTGGATAGAGTAAAGGCCAAGGTTTGGGGCCATTTCACCAGGTTCATGGGCTGGATCCCAAACCAGACGATCAAGGCAGTTAAAAGAAAGCCCGGGATCCGCTCCCAACCTTGCACCCGGGGGTAGTAGGCGGTGCGGTTGTCCAATTTGCCGAAGCAGGTGCGGTTGAGCAAAATCACAAAATACACCGCCGTCAAGCCGGTGCCGCAGATGCTGAGCAACGTGGGCAACGGAAAATCTTGGTAGCTGCCCTGGAAGATCAAAAACTCGGCCACAAAGCCCACCAAGCCCGGGATCCCGGCGCTGGCCATGCCGCCCAAGATCAACAGGGCGCTCACGGTGGGCAGGCCGCGCAGAGGATTGAGCAGGCCGTTGAGCACGTTCAGATCCCGCGTTCCCACCTTGCGCTCCACCAGGCCCACCAGATCAAACAGCAGCGCCAGAATCAGGCCGTGGGAGACCATCTGCACCATCGCCCCCGTCAGGCTAATCGGCGTGGCCGCCGCCATACCCAGCAGGATGTAGCCCATATGGCCGATGGAGCTGTAGGCCACCATGCGCTTGATGTCTTTTTGGGCGATGGCCGCCAAAGCCCCCGACAGCACAGCAATAGCCCCCCACCAGGCCAGCAGCCCACTCAGATCGGCCCAAGCTTGGGGAAACAACTGCAGCCCAAAGCGAAACAGACCATAGGTGCCCAACTTGGAGAGCACCCCTCCCAGCAGCATCGCCACCGGCGGGGAAGACTCGCCGTAGGCGTCGGGCAGCCAGGTGTGGAAGGGCACCAGCGGCATCTTGATGCCAAAGGCCACAATCAAAGCCAACAGGGCCAGGGTTTGGGCAGCGGGGCCCAGGGAGCTGATGCGAATCTCGGCCAGCTCAAAAGTATGGGGATCCCCCAGCCAGTAGACGGCCAGAAACGCCCCCAACAGGAAGACGGCGGAAACAGCGGTGTAGATCAAAAACTTGATGGCGGCATAATCCCGCTTGGGGCTGCCCCAGATGGAAATGAGCAAGTAGATCGGGATCAGCACCAGCTCGTAAAAGAGGAAAAACAACAGCAGGTTCTGGGCGGCAAAAGCCCCGTTGACCGACCCACTCATCAGCAGAATGCAGCCGTAAAAGAGATTGGGCCGCTTGGTCTCCGGCTCAGCCGTCAAAATGGCGATGAGAGTGAGCAGCCCGTTCAGGGCCACCATCAACAAAGCCAGCCCGTCCAAGCCCAGGGAGTAGCTCAGCCCGATTTGCGGGATCCAATCCCACCGCTGCTCCCACTGAAAGCCGGTCGCCTGCACGTCGAAGCGGGTAAACAGAAATAGCGAGATGGCCAACGGGATCCCGGCCAAGACCACCGCCAGCTTGCGCCCTCCCAAGCCCAGGAACAGCAGCAGGGATCCCAAAATCGGCAACACAATCAAGGCACTCAGCATGGTCTTTTCCCTCTTTCTTAAGGACTCCGTCCCCCTCTGCCTAGAGAATTAGCCAGCCCAGCAGGGCCACCCCCACCACAATCGTCAGCACATAGGCCTGCAACTGGCCGGAGGTGGTGTATTTCAAAACCTGACCTCCTGCCAGCACAACTAAGCTGGTCAAATTCACCACGCCGTCCCACCACGTAGCGGTCAAAGAGGGCCGTAACCTCAGAAATGATGCGCACCACAAACACCACGCTGGCGCGGTAGAGCGTGGGGGTGTAGAAGTCGTTGGCCAGCAGATCCTGCCAGTCGGCCAAGAAAGCCCAGTCCACTGGCCGCCGCCCCCGCGGCAGGTACAGCCAGGCTCCCAACGCGATGCCCGCCAAGCTGGATCCGGCCATCACCGCAATCGGGATCCCCTGCAGAGCCGGCAAGAGATCCAAGGCCGCCAGAATCATCGGCACATGCAGCGTCACCCCCATCATGGCCGTGCTGGGCAACATCATCGGCCAGTGCACCTCTGGGGAGCGCTCGCTCATCTGCTGCGGCTTGCCTCCCCAAACCAGGCCGAATACCCGCGTCAGCCCCAGCGCCGTTACCGCGTTGGTGACCAGCACCACTGCCGCCCACAGCCCCTGCCCCGATTGCGCCAACTGCTGCCACAGATCCGTCAGCACCCAGAAGGAGCCGAAAGGCGGCAGGGCCACCATGCCGGCCATCCCCGTCAAAAAGCACAGGCCGGAAATGGGCCGCCGCGACCACAAGCCCCCCAGATAGCGCAGATCCTGGGTAATGCTGTTCCAGATCACCATGCCCAGCGCCATCACCAGCAAGGCCATCGCCGGCGCATAGGTGAGCAGCAGTTGGTACGCTTGTTGCGTGTGTCCTGTGCCCACCGCTACAAAGATCAAGCCCATGTAGGCGCTCACCAGGTAGGACAAGGCCCGCTTGGCATCAATTTGGGCCAGGGCCACCAAGGCTCCCCCCACTGCCGTCAGCCCCCCGATCACCAGCATCACCCGCAACACCGTTGGGGAAAGAGCATAGAGCGGCTGCAGCCGGATCAACACCCAAGCCCCTGTGCCCACCACCACCGCATTGCGCAAGATTGTGGCAGGGATCGGCCCCTCCATCGCCTCATCCAGCCACAGATGCAGAGGGAACTGAGCACACTTGCCCACAGGGCCAGCCAGCAAGCCCAGCCCCACCAAGGCAATCAAGTTCGGATCCACAGAGATAGCTCCTGCCTGCACCGACTTTGCCCAAGCCGTCAAGTCCTCAAACTCCCAGGATCCCGTCAAAGGATAGATGGCGATGACCCCCATCAAGAGCAACAGGTCGCCGATGCGCTTGGTTAGAAAAGCATCCCGGGCCCCAGTTACCACCAGCGATTGGTTAAACCAAAAGCCCACCAACAGGTAGGTGCCCAGAGTCAAAATCTCCAGGATGACGTAGCTGAAAAACAAAGAGTCGCACAGAGCCAGAGCGCACATCCCCCCCTCAAACAGGCCCAGCAGCGAGAAGAACCGCGCCCAGCCCCAGTCCATTTCCATGTAGCCAAAGCCGTAGATCTGGGCCGCCAGGTTTAGCCCCGTCACCACGGCGCAGGCCCCCAGCGTTAGCGATGAAACCTGCAGCGGCAGCTCCAACACCAGATCCCCTACCTGCAGCCAGGGCAGCCGAATCACCTGCGCCGGCTGATCCCAAATCGCCACCAGCGCCCCCACACTGTGCAAGAACGCCACCAAGGTCAGCAGCGCATTTAGATAGCCCGCCGGTCGGGGGCCGGTGCGCCGGGTGATCCCAGGGGACCAAATCAACGCCCCCAGCCACGCCACTAGCGCATAGAGGGGAATTAACCACGCGGTTCTGACCAGCCCGTCCAAACTCATAATCCTCCTTACGGCCAGGAATCCCGCCTGACCCCATCGCCTACTGAGATCCTGTAAAAAATCTTAAGAGGCATCCTAGTGGCAAACTAGGATAGACAAAAATCAAGTTTTCCGATGAAGGCTATAGATTTCTAGCTAGGGAAGCGGAAACCTTCTCGCAGGCAACACAGACAGGCAGGAACCGTTGCCGGAGGGCTCCAGGTGGAGAGGGCCTCGGCCAAGGGACAGCTTGGCGCAAAAAGTAGAGGGATCCCCTTTTCCAGCGGGGATCCCCGTCGAGCTTTGGATGTCATCGTCGACTGTGAGCCTTGGTTCCTCAGCAGGAGGTAAGACTTGCCTTCATGGGCCTAGGTCAGCTCTCCGACTTGCTGGAAGTCTGCACGTACAAGATCACCAGGAAGATCGAGGGTACCAGAATAACCAAAATGGTGGCCAAAAGGCCCAGGTAGTTCGTCTCCATAGCTGCACACGCCGCAAACCCAACTGGCAGCTAGCATACCATTCTCAGGTACGCCTTGCCCAAAAGCGGCCAAGCCGGCTCTAGGGTTTCGTCTTCACCGCAACATCCCCCAATACCTTCGTCTGGCAGGCGAGACGATAGGTATCGGGCTTGCGCTTGAGCTTGCGGTTTTCCGCCTCGGTGCGGGGAGAGAGGTTCTCGGCTCCCTCGACGATCTCCACCACACAGGTGCCACACTGGCCGTTGCCGCCGCAGTTGAGCAGCTTGGCCATCATCTTGTAGAGGTCGATCTGGTTCTCCAGCGCCTTCAAGCGCAGGTTAGCGCCTTCCGCGACGACGATCTCTCTATTCTCGTTGACAAAGCGAATCGTTGCCATAATCTCGCCCGAAACCACGACACCTTTCAGATTGAGCCAGGAAAGCTCCAGGGTTTGCTAAGTATTGTTACACTTTAAATCATATTTTTAATCTTTGGCGAGAGATCTGGGAAGATGATGGCAGATAAGAGGGCATCCCGCCTGAAGCCGCTCAGGTCAGTTGCGTTTCGTTATACTGTTTGATGCCTGTGATGAAAATTCTGAGAGCGATGTCCTCACTGGGTGCGCTCTTGGGTTAGGTGGGTGCGGCACCCCTCGACACTGAAGAGACTGCTTAGGTAAGGATCCCAGGTGAAGATGTCGGCTTCAGTTTTTTGACTGGATATCGCGCAAGTGTTGGAGAACGTGGAGGATCGAGCTTTATGGGACTACCGTGGTACCGGGTCCACACCGTTGTATTAAATGACCCAGGTCGCCTGATCGCGGTACACCTGATGCACACTGCGCTGGTGGCAGGTTGGGCCGGATCGATGGCGCTGTATGAAACGGCTATTTTCGATCCATCGGATCCTGTCCTGAATCCGATGTGGCGTCAGGGCATGTTCGTCATGCCATTCATGGTGCGTCTGGGGGTGGTCAACTCCTGGGGCGGCTGGAATATCTACGGCGAGAGCGTGGCCAATCCCGGCTTCTGGACGTTTGAAGGGGTAGCCACTGCTCACATTGTTTTGTCTGGCTTGCTCTTTTTGGCCGCCTGCTGGCACTGGGTGTACTGGAATCTGGAGCTGTTCCGGGATCCCCGTACCGGCGAGCCGGCTTTGGACTTGCCGAAGATTTTTGGGATCCACCTGCTCTTGGCCGGGATCCTTTGTTTCGGCTTTGGGGCTTTTCACCTGACGGGGGTGTTTGGCCCAGGGATGTGGGTCAGCGACCCCTACGCGACGACAGGGCATGTGCAGCCGGTGGCGCCGGAGTGGGGGCCGGCAGGGTTTAACCCCTACAACGCTGGCGGGGTGGTGGCCCACCACATTGCCGCGGGCATCGTGGGCATCATTGCCGGCTTGTTTCACATTACAGTCCGTCCGCCCCAACGCCTCTACAAGGCTCTGCGCATGGGGAACATTGAGAGCGTGCTCTCCAGCTCGATTGCGGCCGTGTTTTTTGCTGGCTTTGTGGTGGCCGGGACGATGTGGTACGGCAGTGCCACCACTCCTGTGGAGCTGTTTGGCCCCACCCGCTACCAATGGGATTCCGGTTACTTCAACCAGGAAATTAACCGGCGCGTCAATGCCGCTATGGAGGCCGGGATGACCCGCAGCGAGGCCTACAATTCTCTCCCCAAGTCGCTGCTCTTCTACGATTACGTGGGTAACAGCCCGGCCAAGGGTGGTTTGTTCCGGGCTGGTCCGATGAACAAGGGAGACGGTATTGCTATCGAGTGGCTGGGCTACCCCGTCTTCCGGGACCGTGAAGGTCGGGAGCTGACGGTGCAACGCATGCCCAACTTCTTCGAGACGTTCCCCGTCATCCTGCGGGACGCCGATGGCGTGGTGCGGGCGGACATTCCCTTCCGGCGCGCCGAGTCACGCTACAGCTTTGAGCAGGTGGGCGTGACGGTGGAGTTCTACGGCGGCAAGCTGGACGGTCAGGTGTTCACTGACCCGCCAACGGTTAAAAAGTATGCCCGTATGGCTCAGTTGGGCCAGCTCTTCGAGTTCGACCGCGAAACGCCTAAGGCCGACGGCACTTTCCACACCAGCCCCCGCGGGTGGTTTACCTTTGCCCACGCTGTCTTTGCCCTGCTATTTTTCTTCGGGCACATTTGGCACGGCGCCCGTACCCTCTTCCGCGACGTGTTCGCTGGCATTGACCCGAACATGAGTGAGGAGATGGTGGAATTCGGCGTCTTCCAAAAAGTGGGGGATCCCACCACCCGCAAGGTGCAAGAAGCCTAGAGCTTTCTTGGTTCCTAGCCGTCGGCACTCGGTTCTCTTTGGGAATGGGGTGCTGGCGGCTCTAGAGAGTCCATGGGAGGTTGCTATGGAAACCATCACCTACACCTTTATCCTGTTTTTGACGTTGGGCCTTCTGTTTTTTGCTGTTGCTTTTCGCGAAACTCCCAAGATCCCTAAGAAGTAAGCCCCACCAATTGGGTCCGCCACGCTAGTAGGGTCTGAGGCTAGGAGGCCGCGCAAACAATTGCCTGGATCCCTGGGCAAGGGCAGTTGCCCCGAGACTAGCCTGGGGATCGCTACAATTGCTTGGGGTTGGTGCTAGCTGGGCTCTAGAGCCCAGGGGAACGATGGCAAAGGTGCTACTGGTAGAGGATGATCCGGCCAATGCCCGCATATTCGAGAAGGTGCTGCAGCGACGGGGTGGGTTTGAGGTTCTTCACAGCCAGGATGTGGAGCAGATTCTGCAGCTGGCCCAAGCCCGTGAAGTGGACGTCATTTTGCTAGATGTCTCCCTCTCCCAGAGCACCTTTCGCGGCGAGGCAGTGGACGGGATCCGCATTGCCCAGCTGCTTAAGGGGGATCCCCGCACCAGCTCCATTCCCATCCTCTTGGTAACGGCCCACGCCATGCGGGGCGACCGGGAGACTTTTTTGGCCCAGAGTGGGGCCGATGGCTACATTGCCAAGCCAGTCGTGGATCACGAGGAGATGGTGAACCAAGTGCGCCAGGTGTTGGCTCAGGCTCAGCAGGGCTAACTGGACAGGCTTTGCACAATCGACTGCCAAAAAGGGATCCCATCCTGGCCTGGCAAATCGGGGTCGGCAGCGCGTTCTGGGTGAGGCATCAAGCCGAGGATGCGACCGCTGGGATCGCAAATGCCGGCGATGTTATCCACCGAGCCGTTGGGGGCAACGGGATCGTAGCGGAAGACAATCTGACCCCCATCTTGCAGCTGCTTCAGGGTGTCGGCCTCGCAGACGTAGCGTCCTTCTCCATGGGCAATCGGCAGGGTTACAAGGGCGGACGGGGGGTAGGCGCTTGTCCAGGGCAGATCTGGCCGCTCCACGCGGATCCTCACTCGGTCGCAGATAAAGTGCAGATTAGCGTTGCGCAGCAGCGCCCCTGGCAGCAAGCCCGCCTCTGTCAGGATCTGGAAGCCATTGCAAATGCCCAAGACATAGCCCCCCCGGGCTACGTGCTCGGCTAGAGACCCCATTACCGGCGCAAAACGGGCCAGCGCGCCCGCCCGCAGGTAATCTCCGTAGCTGAATCCCCCCGGCAGCACCACCACATCCAGCCCTGACAAATCGGTTTCCCGGTGCCAGATGAGTCGCGTCGGACAGCCTAAGAGGCCGCGGGTTACCCAGGCTACGTCGCGGTCACAATTGGAGCCAGGAAAAACGACAATGCCAAACCTTACCTTGGCCATGGGGATCCCTTGGGGCGAAGGCAAAAGCGGTGAGGGCTGGAGCGAGAGAGCTTCTGGGTGAGAGATCAGCCCTCTAGAGGCTCCACTTGGATTTGATAGGTCTCGATTACTGGATTGGCCAGCAGTTGCTCGCACAGCTTGCTCACCTGCTCTCGGGCAGTTTCGGCGTCAGGGGCCTCTAGCCGCAGTTGGATGTGTCTGCCAATGCGCACTCCCTGCACCTGGGTATGCCCTAGCTGATGCAAGCTAGCCTGGAGAGCAGCCCCGGCAGGATCAAGTACCGAGGGGCGCAGGTGGATCTGAATCTGGGCCTGGAACTGCATAGAATAAAGCTGGACTTCTACAAGTGTATAGCTGGATGTCGCTTGCTTGAGGTCAGCTTATGGATGCGGCGCGCGTCGTGGCCATTGCCCAGAATGTTTTCCGGGAAACGATTCGGGATCGCGTTCTCTATCTGGTGATGGTGTTTGCGGTGGCCATGCTGGGAGCCATCGTTTTGATTCCCCAGGTAGCCAACCAGGCCCACAACAAGATCATTGCCGATTTGGGTCTGGCCGCTATCCACTTCCTGTTGCTGGTGGTGGCCATTTTCGTCGGCACGGGGCTGGTAAATAAAGAGATCGAGAGGCGCACGGTCTACGTGCTGATTGCCAAACCCATGAGCCGGGCGGAGTTTATTGTCGGCAAGCATCTGGGCCTGTCGGCTTTGCTGTCGGTGCTGCTAGCAATGATGACGGCTGTCTTTTTGCTCAGCCTGCGGGTGGTGCAGGCCCCCATTTCCCCCTGGGCCGTTCTCTGGGCAACAGTTTTTACCTTTTTGGAACTGGTGCTGATTGTGGCAGCAGCGCTGCTGTTTGGGGTTTTTACCTCCCCGATTTTGGCTACCCTCTACACCATTGCCCTGTTCATTATGGGCCACACGAGCCGTGCCCTGCTGCAGTTAAGCAAGCTAGTGGAAGACACAGGCTTCGGCAAGGTGTTCGAGGTAATCTACTTAGTCCTGCCAGATCTGGAGCGCTTTAACCTAAGAGATGCTGCCGTTTACGGACAAATTCCCCCGCCCACCCAGCTTCTTGGCGATGCGCTTTACGGCCTGATCTACACCGTTTTGCTGCTCATTTTGACGGCGCTGGTGTTTGCCCGGCGTGAGTTCTAATAAGCTCTCGGTGGATCCTTCTCTCATGCGATTTTTCCACTTCCACACCCCTGAGCAAGTCCCCTCGTCAGGGATCCCGGCCTGCGCGGTGGCCATTGATGTGCTGCGGGCCACCACCACCATTGCCACAGCCCTGGCCGCAGGGGCAGAGGCCGTGCAGGTGTTTGCCGATTTACAACCCTTGCAAGCGACCAGCCAGAGCTGGCCGGCCTCCAAACGGCTCTTAGCTGGGGAGCGAGGCGGCAAAACAGTGGCGGGCTTTGACCTAGGCAACTCCCCCCGCGAGTATACGCCGGAGCGTGTGCGGGACAAGCGCATCTTCATGAGCACCACCAACGGCACCCGCACCCTTCAGCGCTTAGAAAGGATCCCGGTGTTGATCACAGCAGCCCTGGTGAACTTGGGAGCAGTGGTGGAGTTTCTCAGGCAAGGAGCTTTTGCCGAGGTGTGGCTGGTGGGAGCTGGCTGGGAGGGGGCTTTTGCTTTGGAAGACACCGCCTGTGCCGGAGCCATTCTGCATCGCCTGGGCTGTTCGGAGGAGCAGTTGGGCAACGACGAGGCAGTGGCCGCCCTGGCCCTCTACCAAACTTGGCAAGACAATCTCCTGGGCCTGTTGCGGCGCTCCAGCCATGGGCAGCGGCTACTGGCAATTAGCCCTGAAAACGACAGGGACCTGGCCTATTGTGCGGAGTTGGATCGGCTCTCAGTGGTGCCCCGGCAGATTCAGCCCGGCGTTTTGGCCCTCGCCGGCTAGCTGGCCTGGGGTGTCTCGGCGGCAACAGCCAAAGCCTTCTGGTGCAGCCACTCCTGCCATTCTCCCGGGATCAACTTGCTGTGAAACGCATCTCCGGAGACAAACATATCCCGCTGGTTTTGGGCCAAAACAAAAATGGAGCGGCGGTCGAAATGGGAGGTGAGCTTGTAGAGGGTGTAGGGGCCTTCGGAGTAGAGGGTTAAAGTTTCCTGATCCAGGCCGTGGCGGCTGCTTTGGCCGCGGGCTCGCAGGATCATGTTGATCAATTGTTCGTAGTACATACAACCCTTCCCGACGAGGTAGGGAACATCCCTGGGCAAGACCTCAACAGCCAAGGCGGCTGCCGAGGCTTGGGCGGCTCGCGTGAGCCCAGTATAACTCCCGGCTCAGGCAACACTGAGCCCAACAGAGCAGGTGAGTTCAACCAAGGCAGCGGCAAATGCGATAAATAGTAAGGCAACCCGTCAGTTTTGCAATTCTGCACAGGCAGCCCCCATGGCCACTACGGCGCCTCGTTCTCTTCCTCCCACCAATCCTGTCCGCGTTGCCATCGTCGGGGCCTCCGGCTATGGAGGGGTGCAGCTGGTGCGGCTGCTCAGCGAACATCCCGGCGCGCAGATCACCTACCTGGCCGGTCAAGACAGCGCCGGCAAACGCTACGGGGATCTCTATCCTCACCTGGCCCAAGCGGTGGATTTGACCATCCAGCCTGTGGATGTGGAGGCCATTGCTGCTAGCAGCGACGTTGTCTTTTTGTCTCTGCCCAATGGCCTGGCAGCAGACTTGGCGCCGCCTTTGCTAGCCAAAGGGTGCAAAGTTCTCGATCTCTCGGCAGACTATCGCTTTCGCAACCTGGCCACCTACCAATCCTGGTATCGCTTGGGGCAGACGGATCCCAACTGGCCTAGCCCTGCCTATCGCCAGGCCAACGAGCAGGCGGTCTACGGGCTGCCAGAACTCTACCGGGAGGCCATCGCCCAAGCCCAACTGGTAGCCTGCCCCGGCTGCTACCCCACCGCCTCCCTGTTGGCGGTTGCCCCCCTGCTGCGGCAGGGGTTGGTGGAGCTGGACAGCCTTATTTTCGATGCCAAGTCCGGCGTCTCGGGGGCGGGCCGCACCCCCAAGCTGGGATCCCTATTTGCCGAGGTAGATAGCTCTCTGGGGGCCTATGGCGTGGCCCAACACCGGCACACACCCGAGATCGAGCAGGCCTGCAGTGACCTCACCCACACTCCCATCACTGTACAATTTACGCCCCACCTCGTGCCGATGGTGCGGGGTATCCACGTCACCTTGTACGCCAACCTGCGGGATCCCGGCCTTGTGGGCGAAGATCTCATCACCATTTACAACGCCTTCTATCGCCAATCCCCCTGGGTCAAGGTGCTGCCCCGCGGCGTTTACCCGCAAACCAAGTGGGTTGCCGGCACCAACACCTGCATGATCGGGGTGGAAGTGGATACCCGCACCAACCGAGTCATTGTCCTGTCGGTAATCGACAACCTCATGAAGGGACAGGCCGGGCAGGCGGTGCAATGCCTCAACCTAATGATGGGGTGGCCGGAAACCTTGGGCTTACCGCAGCTTGCCTTTTACCCCTAGCTATAATGCCGGTAATTCCCCTGCAGCCCAGTTTGCCCATGCCTAACCTCTTCTCCCCCAATCTTGATCCCAACAGGCCCGCCGCGCCGGCGAACTCTCCACCTTCATCCGGTAGGGCTGGGGACCTGAACTGGGAGGGGCTGTGGCGGCAACTGGAAGCGGGCTGGCAGGAGCTGCCCCGGCGCTCTGAAGAAACCCTGCAGCAAACCCTAGCTCGTTTGCAACTGGAGTGGGGCGGCCTGTGCCGTGAGGCGCGAGATCGGCTGCAGGCAACTTTAGACAAAGCCAGAGCCACAACCTCTCCAGAGCCCCTCCAGCAAGAGCTGCAAGCGCTTTTGCCTCTGCTCAGCCCCCGCCAATGGGAGGTGGTCATTGGCTCTCTGGAACGGGCCGCCGACCGCGCCTGGGTGGCCAGCCTGCTGTATCACAGCCTGCAGGACCAGGCCTATTCTGGGGCAGAAACCAACGGCATCCCTTCTTGGGCAGGGGCCTTAACCGCTGAGCAACGCTCCACCTTGGAGGCGATGAGCCTGCGGGCCTATGGCAATAGCCGCCTACCTCTGGTGGTGGACAAAAGCGGCGAGATCCAGGTGAAAGCCTCAGCCGCCCTCTTGGCCGCCCTCATTGCCGTCGAGATCGGCAGCGTGGGATCGGCAGGGGCCCTCTCTCTGCTGGGCACACCGGAGCTGCGCAAGCTCTTGAATGCCGAGGGCAAGCTGCGGCGCAGCGTCTTAAAGCAGGGGCGAACTGCCCTCACCGAAGAGGAATGGCAAACCCTGCGCCAGTGGCTCGATCCCAAGGGATCCCCCCCCGACTGGTACCTCTCCCTCACCCAACTGGGGATCCAAACCACGCAGGTGGGGGACTATCTGGCGCGGCGGCTGCGGGAGTTTTTCCAAAGCGAATGGATCAAGCTGGTGATCCCTCCCCTGTATCACCTGGTTATCGACGCTGTGCGGCTGTTGACGGGGGAAGTGTTTCTCAGTGTGGGCACAACCCTAGAAGCGGCTTTAGAGTCGGCAGAAGCTGAACGACGCCTGGAGCTGCTGCTGCAAGCTTTGCCCCAGGCCCGGCACATTCCCAGTCCCGAGCGCATCCAAGCCGCCCTTCCCGCCGTTGTGGAGGCTGCTGAGACAATCCTTAGGCCGCTCCTGGGCCGTCAGTTGATGACGGTGGCCGACATCTTCGACCCGCCCCTTCGCAACGAAAGCCTCAACGAGTTGGGGCGGCAGCTCAACCTCTGGAATCCCCTGCAGTTTTTGCTCACCTGGGGTACGTCTGGCTGGCTAGAGGCTCTGCTGGATCAGATCAAGGAATTGCAGCAGACCTACCCGGAAATGCCCCTGTGGGAGAGCTATCGGCAAGGGGTTGAGACAGCAGTGCAAGCCCCTCGGGTGATGGAGCAGGCAGAGGCCCTGCGCCTTACCGCCAAGAGCTTGGATCCCGAGATAGAACCCTCGGACGACTGAGCCATTCAAGGGTACCCCCCCTTCTGGGCAGGGCCTTCTTGAATGGTGGCGGATATCAAGAGATGCTCTTGTGCTACAATGTGTAAGCCATGTTTAGGGATGTCCATCAGTAGATGACAGCCAGATAGTCTAGTCTACCCCTCTTGCGCCTGTAGCTCAGTGGACTAGAGCACGTGGCTACGGACCACGCGGTCGGGAGTTCAAATCTCTCCAGGCGCGTTCCAGTCCCAGATGATTTTTCGTCTGGGGTGTCTGCTGTCCCTTAGCTGGCCTGAATCCTGTGTTAGGATCAGGCCTATCAGGTCCGCCTTGATGCAGGCGTAGGGAGCTCGAGGATCATGTTTGAACGCTTTACAGAAAAGGCCATCAAGGTGATCATGCTGGCCCAGGAGGAGGCCAGGCGGTTAGGTCACAATTTCGTTGGCACTGAGCAAATTTTGTTGGGGTTAATCGGCGAGGGCACTGGGGTCGCCGCCAAAGTTCTCAAGTCCATGGGAGTGAACTTGAAGGACGCCCGCATTGAAGTCGAGAAAATTATTGGCCGGGGATCCGGCTTTGTGGCCGTCGAGATCCCTTTCACTCCCCGCGCCAAGCGAGTGCTGGAGCTCTCCTTAGAAGAAGCTCGCCAGCTCGGCCACAACTACATCGGCACTGAGCACCTGCTCCTGGGCCTGATCCGCGAAGGGGAAGGGGTAGCTGCTCGCGTCCTGGAAAACCTGGGGGTGGATCTGTCCAAGGTGCGCACCCAGGTGATCCGCATGTTGGGCGAGACCGCCGAAGTGACGGCAGGGGGTGGGTCTTCCAGCCGCACCAAGACGCCAACCCTGGACGAATTCGGCTCCAACCTCACCCAATTGGCCCAAGAGGGCAAGCTGGATCCCGTGGTGGGTCGGACGCGGGAGATCGAGCGCGTGATCCAGATCTTGGGCCGCCGCACCAAGAACAACCCCGTTCTTATCGGCGAGCCGGGCGTGGGCAAGACCGCCATCGCCGAAGGTCTGGCCCAGCGCATCGTGCAGGGGGACGTGCCCGACATCTTGGCCGACAAGCGGGTGGTCAGCCTGATATCGGCCTGTGTGCTGCACCAGTACCGCGGCGAGTTGAGGACGCCTCAGAGATCATGGATGAGATCCGCA
>AFSR01000654.1_pt1 | contig 26855 bp, 24 predicted proteins | sample 296848 | NCBI WGS metagenome assembly AFSR01 (sample SAMN02954305, study PRJNA68063) | hot springs metagenome | biome: terrestrial; feature: Mushroom and Octopus hot springs; material: microbial mat core samples; isolation source: Yellowstone National Park Mushroom and Octopus hot springs ...
GGCAATCCATTGTCATCAGAGCGCGTCTTTCAGCGGTATGGCGACGAACTTGGTCTGGATGGTAATGCTCTTCAGCAATGTGTACGTAACCCCGCGACCGATCGCGCGATTGCTGCTGATATAGAAGAGGCGCGCAATCGTGGGTTGCGAGGTACACCCGCTTACATTTTGCACTGGCCCGGCGGTCCAGAGCGCGGCGACGTGTTGACCGGAGCGCAGAGTTTTGGCACCTGGCGCTACCTGCTCGATGAGCGCCTCAACCGGCAACCCGAGCCGTCTGCATCGACGCCAGTGTCGCAGGGGTCGATGTCAGTACTGTTCTATCTGGCGCTGGGGGCGGCTGGCGGTCTTGGCGTGCTGGTCGTCGGCGGCAGTGTGATCTGGTGGCTTGCCGCACGCAGTCGTCATCCGCGTACGTAATATCAAATCTAGTAGAACACGACGCGCGGTACACCATTGTTCGTTCCCAATCCGCGTTGTTTGCCTGGGAGCGAGGGTGTCCCGCACTTACGGAGAAACAAAGGGCAAGGTGCCCTCGCCCTCGTGATTGGTCACATCGCCGCGTGCAAGCGCGACGCCCGCCACCCAGTCTGTGCAGAAGCGCGTGCTGTTCCAATAATTCTCAATCTTCACCAGAGCGCGCGAAGCATTGCAGAACGACCACGTTTCCCACCTGGAACGCATCCCATCAATCAAGATTTGGTATGAAAGAAGACGCACATCATACGTAGACGCAGGTTGCTTCAGGAACTCTCCTCTGCTATACTCATGCCTGTTGCCGCCTGCCATGGGTACAGGTAGTCCTCAGAGCGCCACGTTGCTCTCTACCCCAGCAGGTTGAGTATGTTCAGCCGCACTGCTTAATGCTCATTGCAACGCTAACACACCATAGTCACACAGGAGCAATGTTATGAGCACCAATACGACCCCCGACGTAACAACATTGCTGGCGGATCACGGGCGTCTGCGCGAGCAGATGATGCGACTGGAGCGCGATCTGGCGCGTTTCCGCGCTATCATCGAGGATACCGATCTGCTCATCACCGAAGTGGACGCAAATGGTCTCTTCACCTATGTGAATCCTGCGGCGCAACGGGTCTTTGGATACGCCCCGGAAGAGTGCATTGGCAGGTCATCGCTCGAATTCGTGCACCCAGACGACCTCGAATACACGCAGAAGGCATTCGTCGATTGGGTGCAACGGCACGAACGTGCGGTGACCATCGAGAATCGTGTGGTGCATCGCAACGGACTGGTTTTTCATATGCTCTGGTCGATCACCCTGCATTACGATGAGCAGGGGCAGGTTCAGCGCGCAACGTCGATCGCATACGATATTGGCACACTTCATCAGTTGCGCAGCGAACTGCGCGAAAGCCGTACCATGCTGCAACTGGTGATCGACAACCTGCCGCAGGCTGTGTTCTGGAAGGATCGTGAGTTGCGGTTCCTGGGGTGCAATCACCGTTTTTTCGTCGATGCCGGGCTATCCTCGGTTGATGAAGTGATCGGCAAGACCGACTTTGAGATGCCGTGGAAGGAACACGCAGCCGGGTATCAGGAAGATGATCGCGCAGTGATTGTCCATGGACCTCAATTCAATATCGAAGAACAACTGACGCGCAGCGATGGCTCGACCATCTGGTTGCGCACCAATAAAGTACCGCTGCGCCGCGATGGCGAAGTTATCGGCGTTTTGGGCATGTACGAGGATATTACCGCGCTGAAGCGGCAGGAAGAAGAACTGCGCACCTTCAAGTTGCTGGTGGAAAATGCTCCTGATGGGATCGGCATCGCGGATACCAATCTGGTGTTGACATATGCCAATCCTGCTTTTACCACCATGCTTGGATACTCCAGTCTGATTGGGATGAAGGTGCCAGAAATCACGCATCCCGAGGATCTGGACCGATTAGGCGCCATTGCCCAACAGGTGATCCAGGGTGGTGCGCCACGCGAGATGATCCGCTATCTGCGCAGCGATGGTTCAATTGTCACGGTGCAGGCGTCGGCGCTGGCATTGCACGACGGGCATGGCAACCTGATCGGCTTCGCGTCGATCAACCGCGACATCACCGAACAGTTGCAGGCGGAGGAGAGCCTGCGCGCCAGCGAACAGCGCAACCGCGCGTTGCTCAACGCCATCCCCGATCTGATGTTCCTGCTCACTCCCGATGGCGTCTTCCTGGACTACAAAACAGACAGCAGCGGCGATCTCATTCTTCCGCCCGAAGCATTCCTCAACCGGAATGTTGCTGAAGTCCTGCCGCCGCATCTGGCGGAACAGGTCATCACGCATATGGAGGCGCTCAAACGTACCCATGAGGTACAGACCTATGAATATCAGGTTGTGATTAACGATCAGATCCGTGATTTTGAAGCGCGCATGGTGCTGAGCAACAACGATGTTCTCGTGTTGTCACGCGATGTGACAAAGCAGCGGCGTGCTGAGCGCGAGCGTCAGGCGATGCAGGAGCAGATCATTCAGGCGCAGCAGGCGGCGTTGCGCGAATTGAGTACGCCGCTCATGCCGATCGCCGATGGGGTGGTTGCCATGCCGATTATCGGCACGATCGATACCATGCGCGCGCAGCAGATTATGGAGGCGCTGCTCCAGGGCATCGCTGAACATAACGCCAGTATTGCCATTCTTGACATCACCGGGCGTGAAAGTGGTGGATACTCAGGTTGCTGGCGCCCTGATCCGTGCGGCGCAGGCGGCGCGCATGCTTGGTGCACAGGTCGTGCTAACGGGCATCAGCCCGGAGATTGCGCAGACCCTCGTCCACATCGGTGCTGAAATGCGTGAAATGGTGGCAAAACCAACCCTTCAGCAAGGAATTGCCTATGCCCTGAGTAGGCGCGTCTCGTGATGTCGCGCGGGTGACACCTGGACATCCTGGACACAATTGAATGCTCCACCGGAAGTAAGTGTTCACATTTCTCGTGGGAGCGAGAGCATCTTGTCCTTGTAGACTCGACGAGGGCAGGATGCCCTCGCTCCCGGGTGTGTTCCCTTAAATGTGGACAGTTGCTCATCGGAAGCGTCCACCTCGTGCGATATGGCAGACGCCAGCGACAGTCAGGGTACACGAGAAATGCTGCGTGCACTCTACCAGGAGCACCCTGCTGACGGTTATTGAACAATAGCCCGCTCTCGCCCGCGCAGGCGGGCTTTGCCCTGGATAGCCGAGAGCTTTAGCCCGACGGCAAGGGCGAATACCGGATTATAGCAGTTCTCAGATACGTTGAACCCTTGACTGGATTTCTAGACCGTTCCGGGCTTCGCCTCCGGCCGGTGCTTATGGTCTTTGAGTAATTAGTCCGCTACAGCCCGCGCAGGCGGGCTTCGCCCCGTATAGCCGAGGGCTTCAGCCCGACGGCAAAGGGCGCATACCGGTTTATACTCTTAATCTCCATCAGCCCGACGGCAAGAGACGCATACCGGATTTAATGCTCAATCTCCATCAGCCCCACGTCCAGTTTGGCATACCGGATTCCAGCACTTCTCAGATACGTTGGCCATCGTCTGGATCTGCCATGTTGCACCCCGACACATAACCCGTATCATGAATGTCGGTCTGTAACCTGTGCAACGCAATGGGGGAGGTGCGTGATGGGTGATATCGGACGCCTCCTGATAGGGATGGGTGTGCTGCTGATCGTGGTCGGCGTGGTGTTTCTTGTCGCGGGTCGGGTGACGTGGTTGGGACGCCTGCCGGGTGATATTCTGATCGAGCGCGAAAACGTGCGGATCTTTATCCCGATCGGAACAATGCTGCTCCTCAGCCTGCTGCTGACGGTGATCGTCAACCTGATTGCGCGCTTCTGGCGCTGACCGCGCCTTCCACGTCATGCCAGCATCCCTCTGCGTGATCTGCGGCGCCGCGTGCATCGGATATGCTCACGCGGAGGAGCGGAGGCGCGGAGAGGTGGAGCGCAGTTCTCAAGAAGATGCAAGGCAGACGCCTTTTTCACCAATCTGGACAGGAGGCGCGGAGAGGTGGAGCACAGTTCTCAAGAAGATGGGTTCTGTTGGATAGGGTTGAATGCTCCGCCGGAAGTGGGCGCCTCGTGTGACACGGTGACACGGTGGTACGTTTTTGCATCGGGGTCGTATCAGGCATTGTCATGGTTGAGTGCGGCATAGTGGTCGCCTCCGGCAGTATCGGGGCAGACGCGCAATTGCGAAATACAAAACCCCTGAGATTCCTCAGGGGTTCCGCTTACGTGGAGCCGGCGGCGGGATTCGAACCCGCGACCTACTGTTTACAAGACAGTTGCTCTGCCAGCTGAGCTACGCCGGCGCACCCCTATTGTAGCACGAGCGCGCCATGCGCGTCAATCGACGCAGCAGAGTGGTATAATGGTTCCGCCAACACGATGATGGTGTGGGAGAACATGTATGTCTGCTTTGCTCGCATCGCGCAATGGCCTGCCGTCGAGCATCGAGCCGCCGACACCGGAGGAAAGTTTGAACGATGCACGACAGCGCATGGCGCGCACCTTTCGCCGCGATGAATTTGTCTGGATTATTAACGAACGGTATGATGAACACGCCGCTGCCTGGCTGATCGATGTGCTGCGTCAGGGAGCAGAGGGGCGCTGGATGCGTCAGCGCTATCGCTACGACGTTCCGGCAGGCGTTCTCTACTTCCTGGGCGAAAGCGCGGTTGACCGCCAGACATTTCGCTCATTGCGCCGCTCCTCCACGCCGTTCGATGTCCCTGCGTGGCAGGATCGCTAATGTCTATCGGGTGCATACCTGCGCTTTGGGTGCGGCGACATCGCGGTTCACGTCGGCGCCCGAAATGGGAATTGAACGATTGACCTGCTACAGGGAGCATCCGTGCTAAACACTGCCTCTCCGTTTACTGTCGAAGATCTTTATCGCCTGGGTTGGCTGGAAGACCCGCAGGTGTGTCCGGATGGCCGTGTGGTTGCGTTTGTGCGCGTCACCATCGATCGTCCGGCAAACGCCAACCGTCGTGCGATCTGGATTGCGCCACCCGATGGAGGTCCTCCGCGCCGGTTTACGTCCGGGGTGAATGACACGTCGCCGCGCTGGAGTCCTGATGGCCGCTGGCTGGCGTTCGTTAGAGGACGTGGAGATCAGACGCCACAACTGTATGTCATTCGCCGCGATGGAGGCGAGGCGCGCTGCCTGACTTCGCTGCCGCAAGGGGTCAGCCATCCGGCGTGGAGTCCCGATGGGCGCTGGATCGCCTTTCTTTCCCGATTGAATGCCGCTGAACGTGCGCGCGAAGATGCAGGCGAGTCGGAGCCGACGCCGCCCGATGAGTTTACCCGCAAGCAGATCGCCGAGCGCCGTAAGTACGAAGAGGAGCGCCGCTTCGACCCGCGCGTGGTGCGTCGCCTGCCCTACCGTGCCGGGGTCGATTTTTTCGACGACCGGTATGCGCAGATCTATCTGATCGACGTGCCGGAGGACGATGATGATCCGGCACCGCAGCCACGCCGCATCACCGATGCTGACCTCGATTTCGGCGCGCCGGTGTGGATGCCCGATGGGCAGGCGCTCCTCACGACGGCGACGCGCAATCCGGAAGGGGACTCGCAATTCTTCTTCTTTGATGTGCTCCGTGTGCCGGTGATGCCCGAAGGGCGCGCTGAACCGCAGCGCCTGACCGCTCCTGGCTTCACGTACTGGAACCCGCGTCCCTCGCCGGATGGACGATTGATTGCATGTCTGCGCGCGCCGGAGGGACAGCCATTCTCGGCTGGAACATCACTGGCGGTGATGGATGCATCTGGCGATGCGCTGCGCGATCTGACGTCTGCGACCGACCTGAGCATCGAAGCCTTCGACTGGTTGCCGGACGGTGATGGGTTGCTGTGCCTTGCCGCGTATCGCGGCGCGCAACCCTTGTGGCAGGTTGCGCTGGACGGGAGTGGATGTCAGCGCCTTGATCAGATGCCTGGCGACCGTCTGATCGCCGAATGTGATGTCGGTACAGATGGAACGGTCGCTTTCGTGGCTGGCAATGCCGCCAATCCGTGTGAGTTGTATGTCCGTGATCCGGTTGGGGTTGAACGGCGATTGACGGCGTTCAACGCACCATTGCTGGAGGAACGGATCGTTGCGCCGTATGAAGAACTGATCTACGCCGCGCCCGATGGTCAGAAGGTTCAGGGATGGGTGATCCATCCGTCCGACTTTGATCCCGCGCGTCCGGGAGGGTATCCGCTTGCCGTCTACATCCATGGCGGTCCGCATCTGATGTGGGGACCGGGTGTGCGCAGCATGTGGCACGAATGGCAGGTTGCCGCCGCCCGCGGGTATGTCGTATTCTTCTGCAATCCGCGCGGCTCGGATGGGTACGGCAACGCCTGGCGTCTTGCCACGCAGTCGAACTGGGGGTTTGCCGATGCCCCCGACATCCATGCCGGCATCGATGCACTGCTTGCGCGCGGCTATATCGACCCGCGTCGCATTGCCGTCACCGGCGGTTCGTATGGCGGGTACATGACGGTCTGGTTGATTGCGCACAGTGATCGCTTCGCCTGCGCTGCGGCGGCGCGCGGGGTGTACAACCTGCTGACGCAGCACAGCACCAGTGATGCGCACGAACTGGTCGAACTGACATTTGAAGGCTTCCCGTGGGAGAACCATGCGTTGCTCTGGCGGCATTCGCCGCTGGCATACGCCCATCGCATCACGACGCCGCTGCTCATCCTGCATGCCGAACGCGACTATCGCGTGCCGATCAGTGAGGCGGAGCAGTTGTTCGCATTTCTGCGTCGGCGGAAGCAGGTCGTTGAGTTTGTGCGCTACCCGCGTGAAGGGCACGAACTCACGCGCACCGGCGAGCCAGACCATCGTGCCGATCACATGCGTCGCATCCTGGAATGGTTCGATCAGTTCTGCCAGATGCCTGCCGACAACCGCGCGTCGTCTCGTGGGGAGAAAACCGATGACTGAGCATCATCAGGCGTCTGATACGCATCCCTGGGCTGATTTGACCACAACGCAGACGCTGGCGCTCCTGCTGCGCGAACTGTACACACCGGTCAGCGCCCTCGGTGATCAGGTGAGTCGGCTGGCAGCCGATCCTCTCGATGAGCGTGAACGCGCCGTGATTATCGGGCACATGCGTGCCCGGATCGACGATCTGAGCCGCCTGGTCGTGCTGCTCAAGCGGTACCTTGATGAGCAGCCGGCGCCCGATGCATAAGTGAGCACCGGTATGACGCCATTCCTTACCCGCCGCACCTTGCTGACCGAGCGCCAGGAAGCGTTGCTCGAAGAGATCCGTGCGGCGCTAGCAGCGTTACGCACTGCACTGCACCGCTTTGGGGTCGATGTGGCGCCGGGCGATATGCGTATTCTGGACGATACGATCACCCATCTGGATGAACTCTTTTTGCTGGTGGTGGCGGGCGAATACAACTCCGGCAAGTCGAGTTTCATCAATGCGCTGCTTGGCGCGCCGGTGGTGGCGGAGGGCGTCACGCCCACCACCGACCGGATCACCATCCTGCGTTACGGCGACGCGCCGGGTGAAACGGTGAGCAGCGCGTTTCTGGTGGAGCATCGCTTCCCGGCTGAGGTGCTGCGCCGTATGGCAATTGTTGATACGCCCGGTACGAATGCCATCATCCGACGCCACGAAGAACTGACGCACAATTTCATCCCGCGCGCCGACCTGGTGCTGTTCGTAACGTCTGCCGGTCAACCGTTTTCTGCCAGCGAACGTGCCTTTCTGGAACTCATCCGCGACTGGGGGAAGAAGGTGGTGCTGATTATCAACAAAGCCGACCTGCTCGACGATGCCGGTCTGGCGGAAGTCGTCGCATTTGTTGGCAGGCACGCTGAGGATTTGTTCGGCATGCGCCCCCAGATATTTCCGGTCTCGGCGCGTCTGGCGCGTCAGGCGCGCGACACCGATGATCAGGCGCTGTGGGAAGCCAGTCGGTTTCCGGCTGTCGAGCAGTACATTGTCACCACCCTCGATGAAGAGGAGCGGGTGCGGTTGAAACTTCTCTCGCCGCTGGGTGTGGCGCGTCGGCTGGCGGAGCGATACCTGCTCGCCGTCGAGGATCGTCTATCCGCGTTGCGTGAGGATGTGGCTGCCATCGACAACATCGAGCGACAACTCGACCTGTTCCGCCGCGATCTGACCGAAGATTTCGAGCGTCACCGGGCTGAAGTCGCCAACATTCTCAACGAGTTCGAGTTGCGCGGCATACGATTCTTCGACGAGACCATCCGCGTCAGCAACCTGTTCAACCTGGTGCGCCATCAGCAAGAGATCAGCGAGGCGTTTGCGCGCGACATCGTCGCCGACGTGCCGCAGCAGATCGAAGCGCGTTTACAGGCGCTGATCGACTGGATGGTGGAAAAGAATCTGCGCATGTGGCAGGGAGTGATGGATTATCTGCGGCGGGAACGGGCGGTGCAACAACGCAGCGGATTGATCGGCGAGATTGGCGCAACATTCGAGTACAATCGAGCCGCGCTGATCGAATCGGTCGCTCGTGAGGCGGAAAAGGTCATTGCCACCTACGACCGCGAGGCTGAGGCGCAGGCGTTGACGGCGGAAGTGCAGGCGGCAATCGCTGGCTCGACGCTGGTTGGGGCAGGCGCGGTGGGGATTGGAACGCTGCTCGTGCTGCTGTTGCACGGCGCGATGCTCGATGTCACGGGTGTGCTGGTTGCCGGGTTGCTGGCAGTTGGCGGGTTGTACCTGATTCCTAACAAACGTCGCCAGATCAAGCGGCAGTTCCATCAGCGCGTCGCCGACCTGCGCGAGACGCTCGCCGAAACAATGGAACGCCAGTTCAACACCGAATGCGATCGTATGATCACACGCATCCGCGATGCCATTGAACCCTACACCCGTTTCGTGTATGCACAGCACGAGCTCCTGTTGACGACTCAACGCGATCTTTCTGACACGGAAGCGGAGATCAGTCGATTACAGGCGGAGATCGAACGCCGTTGATGAGGTGGGATATGCAGCCATCGGGGATCATTACATTAACAACCGACTTCGGGCTGTCCGATAGTTATGTCGGCATTATGAAGGGAGTTATTCTGGGAATTGCGCGCAACGTAACGATTGTGGACATCACGCATCAGATCGCACCGCAGGACATCCATCAGGCGGCGTATATCGTTCAGACGTTCGGGGCGTTTTTTCCGCCGGGAACGATTCACGTGGTGGTGGTCGATCCGGGGGTGGGAAGCAAACGACGACGCATCATTCTCACGACGCCGAATGCCGTGTACGTGGCGCCGGACAACGGCGTCCTGACGTATGTATGGCGCGAAGCGATCACGCAGTGGGGCACGGAGCACTGCGCCGTCTACGATCTGACCGAGCCGCGCTACTGGTTGCCCTACGTCAGCAGCACCTTCCACGGGCGCGATGTCTTTGCACCGGTGGCGGCGCATCTCGCGCTTGGGGTTCCGCCAGCGCAGTTTGGTGAGCGGCGTGCGGAGATTGTCGAAGCTGCGCTCGAACAACCGTCGCGCGGGCGGCATGGCGAGCTGGTGGGTCGCATCATTCATATCGACCATTTTGGCAACTGTGTTACCAACATCACACTCAAGCATTTGCAGGAAGCGGGCATTGGCGAGCGCATGACCGCCCAGTTGATCGGGCAGCGCATCGAGGGGTTGTACCGGACCTACGCCGATGTTGCGATCGGCGCGCTGGTTGCACTGATCGGCAGCAGCGATCATCTGGAGATCGCGGTGCGCAACGGCAGCGCTGCGCAAACGCTGGGCGCCGGGATCGGCGATATTGTGCGGGTGTTCCCCGCTTCGCACCAGGCAGCGTAGCAGGCTGGCGAAAATTTGTTTTGTAGATGCGCCAATTTTCCTGTTCTCATCCCTTGACGCTCGATAGACGGATTGCTATAATGATCAACACCTGGAAAACCAGGCCTCCTACCCGCCCCCTGAGATGTCTAGCTGTACAGGTGCAGCAGCCAGCGGGTGCAAATATCTGCGGTTAGCCGCATCTCTTCGTCGGGGCAGCGCACCATATCTACAGTTTGGAAGTCAATGCACGTTATCAGGACCACAGATACCCGACCGGCGGCAATAGCACACACTATTGCATTCGGTCCATTGTGCCGCAGGCATTCGCGGGCGACGCGAAGAGCGGCATCACACCAGGAGGATCATTCATGACAATCCAGAGCGGCGTTTCGTTGCTGCAGCGGGTGGTCGAGCTCCAGGATCTCAAAAAGTTCCGTGAACTGAACTGGACCGGCACCTTCGGCGATTATCTGGATATCGTTGCCCGGAACCCGAAGGTGACGCGCAATGCATTCCAGCGTATCTACGACATGATCATGTCGTATGGGTACGAAGAGTTTATCGATGCCAAGAAGAAGTTGATCCGGTATCACTTCTTCAGCGATCCGTCGTTCGATGCCGATGATGCGATCTTCGGTCTCGAAATCCCGCTGATGCGCCTGGTCAACTTTTTCAAAGCAGCGGCGCAGGGGTATGGCACCGAGAAGCGCGTCTTGCTGCTCCACGGTCCGGTTGGTTCGTCGAAGTCTACCATTGTCCGGCGTCTGAAGCGCGGGCTTGAGCACTACTCGAAAACGGAAGCCGGCGCACTCTATACGTTCGACTGGTACATGGGGACGATAGACTCCGAGAACTGGGACTGGCGCCAGGTGCCGGAGTCGGAGTGGGAGAAGTGCCCGATGCACGAGGAGCCGCTGCGTCTCATTCCGGCAGAGGCGCGCGAGCGCTTCATTGAGGAGTTGACCGACGGGTACAACGGCGACTATCCTATCCGTATCGAGGGCGATCTCTGCCCGGCGTGCCGCTTCAACTTCCGCGACCTGATGCTGCGCTACCAGGGTGACTGGAGTCAGGTGATCCGCCACGTTCGGGTGCGGCGCCTGGTGTTCAGCGAGCAGGACCGCATCGGGATCGGCACCTTCCAGCCCAAGGACGAGAAGAACCAGGACTCGACCGAGTTGACGGGCGATATCAACTATCGCAAGATTGCGATCTATGGATCGGACTCCGACCCGCGCGCGTTCAACTTCGACGGCGAGTTCAACATCGCCAACCGCGGCATCATCGAGTTCATCGAGATGCTCAAGCTCGATGTCGCCTTCCTCTACGACCTGCTGGGCGCGTCGCAGGAGCACAAGATCAAGTCGAAGAAGTTCGCGCAGACCGATATCGATGAGGTGATCATCGGGCACACGAACTCGCCGGAGTATCGACGCCTCGAAAACAACGAGTTCATGGAGGCGCTCAAGGATCGTACCGTCCGCATCGATATTCCCTACATCACCCGCCTGCGCGATGAGATCAAAATCTACGAGCGTGACTTCAATAAGAAGCGGGTCAAGGTGCATATCGCGCCGCATACACTCGAAGTGGCAGCGATGTGGGCGGTGTTGACACGCCTGGAAGAGCCAAAGAAGCCGAACCTGACCCTGTTGCAGAAGCTCAAACTCTACAACGGGCGCACCCTGCCGGGCTTCACCGAGGACAACATCAAAGAACTGCGCAAGGAAGCGCCCAATGAGGGCATGCAGGGCATCAGCCCACGCTATATCCAGGATAAAATCTCGAACGCGCTGGTCAATTACCAGGCGGACGGGTATATCAACCCGTTCATGGTGCTGAACGAACTGGAGAATGGTCTGAAGAACCATGCGCTTATCACCTCGGAGGAGGATCGCAAACGCTACCGCGACCTGCTCTCGGTGGTAAAAGAGGAGTATACCGAGATCGTGAAGAACGAAGTGCAGCGCGCCATCAGCGCCGACGAGGAAGCGATCAAGCGTCTCTGCGCCAACTATATCGACAACATCAAAGCCTATACGCAGCGCGAGCGCGTGCGCAACAAGTTTACCGGGCAGTTCGAGGAACCTGATGAGCGGTTGATGCGGTCGATCGAGGAAAAGATCGATATTCCCGAGAGCCGCAAAGATGACTTCCGCCGCGAGATCATGAACTACATCGGTGCGCTGGCGGTCGAGGGCAAGACGTTCGATTACAAGACGAACGAGCGACTCCACAAGGCGCTCGAACTCAAACTGTTCGAGGACCAGAAAGACTCGATCAAACTCACATCGCTCGTCTCACGGGTGATCGATAAGGATACCCAGGAAAAGATCGATGTCGTCAAGGCGCGCCTGATCCGCGATTTCGGCTACAATGAGCAGAGTGCGACCGATGTGCTCAACTATGTAGCGAGCATCTTCGCACGTGGCGATGTGAAACGTTGAACGAAGCCAGGACGGGCGCCGGAAAACGGTCGTGATGGCGTCTGGCAGGGCGTCAGCGGTTGTCCTGGGGATCAGGGGGGCTGCCTGGAGCAGTTCCTTCCTGATCCAGTCTCTCCAAAAAGGTGCATGCTATGTCGATACACCGCGTTGAGCGCGATCTGAACCGCTTTCGCCAGATTGTGCGCGGCAAGATCAAAAAAGACCTGCGAAAATACATGTCGCAGGGCGAAATGATCGGTCGCCAGGGGCGTAAGTATGTCTCGATCCCGCTGCCGCAGATCGATCTGCCGCAGTTTCGCTACGGCACGCGCCAGGGCGGTGGCGTCGGGCAGGGCGATGGGAATGTCGGCGACCCGATTGCGCAGGGCGATGGGCAGTCGGGTCAGGGTGAGGCCGGATCCGAACCAGGGCAGCATATCATCGAGGTTGATGTCACCCTGGAGGAACTGGCGCAGATCCTCGGCGAGGAACTGCAATTGCCCAACATTCAGCCGAAAGGCAAAAAAAATATCATCTCGCAGAAAGACCGCTACTCCGGCATTCGTCGCGTCGGACCGGACTCGCTGCGGCATTTCAAGCGCACGTACCGCGAGGCGCTCAAACGCCAGATTTCGTCGGGTGAGTATAACATCGCCGATCCGATTGTTGTGCCGATCCGACAGGATATGCGCTTCCGTTCCTGGAAGGAAACGCTCCAACCCGAGTCGAACGCCGTCATCATCTATATGATGGACGTCAGCGGCTCAATGGGCGCCGAGCAGAAGGAACTGGTGCGCATCACAGCGTTCTGGATCGAAACCTGGCTGCGCTCGCAGTACAAAGCGATCGATATTCGCTACATCGTGCATGACGCAGCGGCGAAGGAAGTCGATCAGGAGACGTTCTACCATATTCGTGAGGGCGGCGGCACGAAGATCAGTTCGGCATACAAACTGTGCAACAAACTGATCGATGAGCGCTATCCCGCCGATGAGTGGAACATCTATCCCTTCCACTTCTCCGACGGCGACAACTGGGGCGGGGGCGATACCCGCGAATGTATTGAATTGCTGCGCACCCAACTCCTTCCCAAAGTCAACCAGTTCTGCTATGGTCAGGTGCGTTCGCTCTATGGATCCGGTCGCTTTGCCCATGACCTGGAGGAGCACCTGGGCAAGCACGATGGGCTGGTGATCTCGGAGATCGCCGATCGCGACGATATCTACGACGCGATCAAGGACTTTCTCGGCAAGGGAAGGTAGTGCAGATCAGGACACACAAAACATCTATGAAGAGTACTCGTCTTCCACCAGAGTTGCAGGCTGCGTGGGAGGAGATCGAAGCCTATGCGAAAGAGTATGGGCTTGATTTCTTTCCCATCATCTATGAAGTGCTCGACTACCGCACGCTCTACGAGACGGCGGCGTTGGGCGGGTTTCCCATCCGCTATCCCCACTGGCGCTTCGGGATGGAGTATGACCAGCTCATGAAGGGCCACGTCTGGCTTGGCTCGACGATCTATGAGATGGTCATCAATACCAATCCATCGTATGCGTACCTGCTCGAAGGCAACGACATGGTGACGCAGAAGATGGTGATGGCGCATGTGGCGGCGCATGTCGATTTCTTCAAGAACAATATGTGGTTCGCGCATACGAACCGTAAGATGCTCGACGAAATGGCGAACCACGCTGCCCGCGTGCAGCGTATGATAGATCGCTACGGCTATGAGACAGTTGAAGAGTTCATCGATATCTGTCTCTCGCTCGAAAATCTGATCGACTATCACGCGCCGTACATCAAACGCCCCGAAGCGCAGACCCATCAGTCGGTGCTGGCGGAGGATGAGCCGCTGGTAGTGGAGGGATTGCCGGTTGAGCGCAGTTACATGCGCGATTATATCAACCCGCCGGAGTTCCTCGAACAGCAGCGTAAGCGTCTCGAAGCGGAGCGCGCTCGCCATAAGAAGTTCCCGGAACATCCGCAGAAGGATGTGCTCCTCTTCCTTATGAATTATGCGCCGCTGGAACGCTGGCAGCATTCCATCCTCGAAATTGTGCGCGATGAAGCATATTACTTCGCCCCCCAGGGGATGACGAAGATACTTAACGAAGGTTGGGCCAGTTACTGGCACTCGGAGATTATGACGCGCCGGGCGCTACGCGATAGTGAACTGATCGATTTTGCTGACCGTCATTCCGGCGTGGTGGCGGTGCACCCCGGTCGTCTCAATCCATATAAGCTCGGTCTTGAATTGCTGCGTGATATCGAGCATCGCTGGAATACCGGGCGCTTCGGGAAGGAGTATGAGGAGTGTGAAGACCTGGCTGAGAAACTGAACTGGGATAAGCAACTCGGTTTGGGGCGGCAGAAACTGTTTGAGATACGTCGCCTCTACAACGATGTGACGTTCATTGATGAGTTCCTGACTCCTGAGTTCGTGATGCAGCAGAAGCTCTTTACATTCCGTTACAATCGTGATACAGATATGTATGAGATCGCGTCGCGCGAGTTCAAGGAGATCAAGGAGAAACTCCTGTTCCGCCTGACGAATTTCGGTCAACCGTTCATCTATGTCGAGGATGGCAATTACAATAATCGCGGTGAACTCTATCTGCGCCATCGCTATGAGGGGGTCGAGTTGAAGATGGATTATGCCCGTGATACGATGCGCAATATCCAGCGTATCTGGACGCGCCCGGTGCACCTCGAGACGGTGGTGGACGAGAAGCGGCGGTTGATTACGTTCGACGGACGCGATTTCTCGGAACGGAAGATGGATTGATGACCTGGAGAGGAACCATGATGTCCGGTAAACAAACGGTTGATGCCTTGAAGCGCCTGGCAAGCGAGGGTCCGCACGCGGTGAGTGCGCTTTCCTGGACCGATGATGGTCTCAAAGTCATAGGGGTGTCCACCGGGTCGGTCGATGTGCGCATCGATCTTGCCGATCTGGATCGCTTCAGCGTTGCGTTGTGCGAACTTGCGACGACCTGCCGCACTGCGCCGGTCATCGATGATGCACGCGCCTGGCTCAGCGACCATGCAGCCGTAGCGATCCGGTCGTTGGGGTTCCTCGAGGAGCCGCTGGCGGTCTGGGAACTCGATGGTGATGAGGGTATCGCGCAGTTGCGCTCGTCGCCGCCGCTGCGCGAAGGTGACGATGTGACCTACTGGGAAGTCGTGATCCGCTGCGATGATCGCCCTTCCGCCACGATTGCCCGCTACCACTGGGCGCCTGGTTTGCCTGAACGCGAACGGGTGATCTATCCGGCGACTTTTGCGCAGATCGGGCGTATGGTTGCCGCTCTCGAGCAGGCGTTGACCTGTGAGGAGTAGCGGTGACAGGTTCTGCCCTTCGCGTCACGCTTGCCGACGCTATTGTCTGGGCGGTCGAAACGCTGCGTGACGCGAGTGAGACGCCGCGCCTGGACGCTGAGGTGCTGCTGGCGCATACGCTGGGATGGTCACGCGCACGGGTGCTGTCCAGGCTTGAGGAACCCTTTACCGACGAATCGCTCCATCAGTTTCGCACGCTGATACTGCGCCGCGCCGCGCGTGAACCGGTCGCCTACCTGGTTGGGCGGAAAGAGTTCTATGGTCTTGAGTTTGTCGTAGACCGGCGCGTGCTCGTGCCGCGCCCCGAAACCGAAACGCTGGTCGATGCGGCACTGGAATGGGCGAAACAGCGCCCTGGACCGCTCGTGATCGCCGATATCGGCACGGGGAGCGGATGTATTGCTGTTGCACTGGCAGTCCATCTCCCCCAGGCGCACATCTATGCCATCGATCTCTCCAGCGATGCGCTGGCGGTTGCCCGGCAGAATGTCATACGTCATCACGTTGACGCCAGCGTGACGCTTCTGAACGGCGACTTGCTGGCGCCGTTGCCGCAACCGGTCGATCTGCTGGTCAGTAATCCTCCGTATACCGTTCTCGACGAGGTTGATCCCGGTGTACGCATGCACGAACCGCACCTGGCGCTCGACGGCGGGAGTGATGGTCTTGCCGTCTATCGTCGTTTGTTTGCGGCAGCGCCGTCAGCGCTGCGACCCGGCGGTGCGCTGATGCTGGAGATTGGCGCAACCCAGGCGCGTGCGGTCGTCGATCTGGCGCGGCAGGCGTTTCCCGAAGCAGTCATTCGCGTCCGACAAGACCTTGCCGGACGTGATCGAGTGGTGATATGCTTTTCCGATTAATCGCCCTTGATCTCGATGGCACCGTAATTGACCGTGATCTGGTCATTCACCCCGATGTGCGTGAAACGATTGCCGCAGTTCAGGCGCGCGGCATTCATGTGACCCTGGCGACCGGGCGTATGTTTAACGCAGCGATGCCGTTTGCGCGCGAACTCGACATCCGTGCGCCGATCATCTGCTACCAGGGTGCGCTGGTGCGCCATCCGCTCACCGGTGAGACGCTGTACCACGCGACGATGCCTGCCGATCTCGCTGCTGCGGCAGTGCACACGCTGCTCGATGCCGACATCTTCGTGATCGCCTACATTCACGATGTTCACTACATTGCTGCGCATCGAGCTGAACTCGAAGCGTACCTGGCATTTCACCCGGAGGAGAACGAGATTGTCGTCACACCCGATCTGGAGCGTCTGGTTGCGCGAATGGCGCCGACCAAACTCCTGTTTGTGGCAGAGCCACAGATTGTCGAACGTGAGCTGGCGCGACTGAGCGACCGGTTTGGCGAGGCGCTGGCGATTGTTCGTTCACATGCCATCTTTGGCGAACTCACGGCGCCGCACGTCAGCAAAGGGCAGGCGCTGGCAACGCTGGCGCAGTCACTGGGTGTTGCGCGCGAAGAAGTGATGGCAATCGGTGATCAGGAGAACGATCTTTCAATGATCACCTGGGCCGGGTTGGGTCTGGCAATGGGCAATGCCGTTCCTGCCGTGCGCGCGCAGGCGCACGCCGTTCTGCCACCGGTCGGCGAGGCAGGCGTTGCCTGCGCTTTGCGGCGCTACGTGCTGAATTGCACGTCCTGACCCTATCCGCTATAATGGCGGGCGTTTTCATCGTGGCGCCCGGCAACGAAAAAGGCTGGCATCGCAGCGCGGCGCCAGCTGAGCGGTCAGTCGAATGATATTCAGCGCGCCCGGTACATTGTGCGCAGGCATCTGGTGCAAACCTTGATCTGCACTTTCTCGCCATCGACCATGATCGTTGTTTTCTGCACATTCGGCTTGAAGGTGCGATTGGTCTTCGGCGCACGCCGCGCCCAGCCACCCGACGCTTTATGCCGGATGTTTCGTCCAAAACTGACGCTCTTGTTGCATACCATGCACTTTGCCATACCAGCAATCACTCCCCCGGCTGCGCCAGGAACTTCTTGATGTCATTGACACACTGGTGGGAGACTATACCATATTCCGAAGGAAGACGCAACCTTTGCACAAGGACGCCAGCGCTATGCACAATCGATCCGCAACCATCACCATTCCGGCCGGACGCGCAACCGTTGCCCCGCGTGCTATCGCCTCGATTGCCGCTGCTGCTGCTCTACGGTGTGATGGCGTTGCAGGGCTGAGCGATCCGCAGGGTCCGCCGATCATCCTGCCGCCATGCGACGCGCGTCGTGGCATTGAGGTGCACCTGCACCAGAATTCACTCGCCGTCGATGTGCATCTGATTGTGCAGGCAGGCAAACCGATTGCCGATGTGGCGCATGCTACACAGTCTGCGGTGCGCGCGGCGTTGTCCTTTGCGCTTGATCTCCCTGAGCCGATGGTCAACATTCGCGTGCAGGGAGTGGGAGGACGATCATGACCGGCGCGTGGAATGGTGAACATCTGCTGGAAGCGCTGCGCGCAGCCGCGCACGATCTTGAGCGCCACGCTGCGTCGCTCAATGCGCTGAATGTGTTTCCGGTTCCCGACGGCGATACCGGCACGAATATGGCGCTGACGCTCAGTGGGGCGTTGCGCGACATTGCGCCAGACCCATCGTGTGGTGTGGTGGCGGAACGGGTCGGGTACTGGGCAACACTGCGCGGGCGCGGTAATTCGGGCATCATTCTGTCGCAGATGCTGCGCGGCGTCGCCGCTGCTCTCGCCGGGCATCACCTGATGAGCGGGCGCGAAATGGCAGCAGCGCTGGCGCACGGAAGCGCGCGCGCCTATGAAGCGGTGCTGCGCCCGGTGGAAGGCACGATGCTGACGGTCATTCGCTGCGCCGGTGAAGCGGCACAGCGGGCAATTGCGGCTGGCGAGGCGTCGCTTGGCACCGTGCTCGATGCTGCGGTGCGTGAAGCGCGTGCAGCGGTAGCGCGAACGCCGCAATTGCTGGCAACCCTGCGTGAGGCAGGAGTGGTCGATGCTGGCGGTCAGGGTATGCTGGTGCTGCTCGAATCGCTGCTGCGCTACGCGCGCGGCAAAACAGGCGAATCGTTCGCACCGCCGGTCGCAGCGCCAGCGCGCATCGAAGCGCATGCAGATGCAGCTGGCTACTGCACCAGTTTTGTGATCCATCGGGTGACGGTGTCGCTGGATACGATCCGGCGTGTGTTTGCAACGCTCGGCGACTCACTGGTGGTTGCGGGGGATCAGGCGCTGGCGAAAATTCATCTCCACACCCTGCGACCGGGTGATGCGCTCAACCAGGCGCTGGAGTATGGCGCACTCGATCAGGTCGAAGTCGTCAACATGGATCTGCAACGTGCTGCGCTGCATTCCAGCGCACCGGCTCCGGTCGAACAGGCGGACGTTGCCGCAGCGCCCGAAGCGGTCGGGATCATTGCCCTGGCGCCGGGCGCCGGTTTCGCAGCAATCCTGCGCGACCTGGGCGCCAGCCTGGTGGAGGAAACCGTAGCGACGCCGACGGTCGATGAATGGCTGGCGCTCTTTGAGCGTGTGGCGGAGCGCAGCATGATCGTTCTGCCCAACGATCCGCAGGCGCTGGAGACCGCGCGCAGTGCAGCGCAACAGGTCAACCGACGCATCGATGTCGTACCGGCAATGTCGTCGCCCCAGGGGATTGCCGCGCTGCTGGCGCTGAACTTTCAAGCCGGGATTGATCAGAACCTCCAGATGATGAAGGCGGCAGCGGAGCGCGTGCAGGTGATTACATTCGAGGTGCAACAGGACGGCGAACGACACGTGCCTGCAGAAGCGCCGCAAGATGCGTATAATGTGTGCCATGCACTGCGCCAGCACGGGGCTGACGCTGCTGAGATCGCAACGCTGTACTATAGTCGGGGGGGCGATGTTGCCCGGGCTGAAATGCTGGCGGAAGCGATTCGCGCCGCTTTCCCCGCGCTGCATGTCGAAATACACGCTGGCGGGCAACCCGGCGACAGCATGATCATTGCGCTCGAATAGATGCCGCCGGAAGTCCCGCAATCCTTGCGCATATGAAATGAGAAACGTATGGCAAGCATCAAAATCGTGACCGATAGTTCCTGCGACATCCCGTTGAGTGTGGCCCATGAATTAGGCATCGAAATCGTACCGATGCAGATCGTCATCGGTAATCAGAGTTACCGGGCTGGTCTCGACATTACTGCAGAGCAGTTCTATCAAGCCTTGCAGGAAAACCGGACTCAGGTTGCCGTGCAACCGCCGCCGATGGCGGTTTTCGAGCAACTCTACCGGCGTTTGACTCTGGAGTACGATCATATCTTTTCACTCCATCTTTCCAGTCGTCTTGTGCCAGCCTACCACGTGGCGCAGCAGGCGCGCAACCGTTTGCCGGCATCGTCGAGCCGGGTCGAAGTTATCGACAGTAAACTCCTCTCGATGGCACTGGGCATGGTCGTGGTGCACGCGGCGCGAGCGGCGCGCGATGGTGCAACTCCCGAAGAGACAGCGCACCTGATCAACCTCCTGATTCAACATTGCCATCTTGTCTTCTTTGTCGATACCATCGAGTATCTCGAACATAGCGGGCACCTGGCGCTGGCAACGACCGTTCTCGGATCGATGCAGCGCATCAAGCCGCTCCTCCTGCTCGATGATGGCGAAATTGTGCCCTACGAACGCACCCGCACCCGCGCCAAAGCCATTGAAGGGTTATACACCTTTATTGAGGATTTTCCGCGCGTCCGTGAGGTGACGGCGTTGTACGCCACAACGCCGGAAGATGTCGAGAAATTGCTGGAAAAGGTCGATCCGATCTTCCCGCGTGATCGGGTGCAGACGATGCAGTTTGGACCGAGCGTTGGTGCGTTTCTTGGACCAGGCGCGATGGGTGTGGCGGTGTTTGAGGGAATTGATTGACGTATGCCATCAGTCCATATTGTTGTCGATTCGACAGCCGACATACCTGCCGATGCCCGTGCTGCATACCACATTCATGTGGTACCGGTGCTGCTGCATCGTCAGGGTGAAACGCTGCGCGACGATATCGATATCAGCCGTGATGAGTACTATCGCTGGATCGCCGAACACGACGAACTTCCGACCACCTCGGCGCCATCGGTTGGCATGTTCGAGGAAGTGTTCCGCGAGTTGACGCGCGACGGCGGCGCAGTGCTGTCGATCAGCGTTGCAGCCGGCTTGAGCGCCACGTACAATGCCGCCGTGCAGGCGGCGCGGCTTGTCGAGGGCGCGCGCATTGTCTGCGTCGATAGCCATTCGATTGCCATGCCCATTGCCTATCTGGCGCTTGCTGCTGCGCATCGCCTGGCGCAAGGCGCAACGCTGGAAGAAGCGGTCGCCCTGGTCGAAACGTTGCGTGAGCAGACGGTGGCGTATGTGGCGCTTCAGACCCTGCGCTATCTGGAGCGGGGCGGGCGGATCAGTCGCACGCGGGCGTTGCTCGGCACGCTGCTCGATGTGAAGCCCATTCTGGAGGTGCGCGACTCGCAGGTATTGCCGGTTGAACGGGTGCGCACCTGGCGGCGCGTTCCCGCACGGTTGCTCGAACTGGTGCAGGCGCGGGGTGCATACCAGGAATTGAGCGTCGTATATACAACCAACCGCGCCGAAGCCGAATCGCTGGCAGACGCATGCGCTGCCGCAGGGTTGCTTGCGCGCGACCGCATCCGCACAGTGCAGATCGGCGCTGTGCTGGGAACCCACATGGGACCCGGCGCACTGGGGATTACAGGGTTGTTGAATGCGTGACCCTGACAGCGTATGGACGAGAAAGAGCAGATCATTCGTCTTGGCAGATTGCTGGCGGAGGAAGAGCGTCGCGGGTGTGACAACAGCACCGTTGCAGGCGGGTTGGAGCGTTTTCTGACGACATGGCGCATGGAAGCCGGAGATGCGCTGCGCTACGAGCCGGTGCAGCAGGCGCTTGAACTGCTTGCCGGATACGCCGTGCTCGATCAGCCAACCCGGCGCGCGCGCGTCGGCATTGCGCTCGAAAGCCTTCGCTCGTTGTTTCGCGCTCAACCGGCGTCGCATTCCTCAGCGGCGCCCCAGGTCACGATGCCGACGCGCGCGCCAGCGCGTCGCCCTTCCCGTCCGGCGCCAGCGTCAGCGCGACCGCTCACACCCGACTCGCCGCTTGAAGATGTGCCGGGCATCACCCGCATCATGGTGCAGTCGTTCCGGCGTCTTGGCGTGCGTACCGTGCGCGATCTGCTCTACCATTTTCCCCATCGCTACGATGATTTCACCTCGCACCGCACTATCGCCGAACTGCAACCTGGCGCAGTCGAAACGATCGTTGCCGAGGTGCTGGACGCGCGCACCGTACCGATGAAGAGCGGTGGTACACGACTCGATGTGCTGGTAGGCGACGAAACCGGCACGCTGAAAGTCGTCTTCTTCCGTCAACCCTGGCTGGCACAGCGCTTCACCGTGGGCACAAAGGTGGTATTGAGCGGCAAGATCGGCATCTACGACGGGTTGCGCCAGATGGCATCACCCGAATGGCAACCGTTCACCGACGATGACCTGATCCACGTCGGTCGTCTGGTGCCGGTGCATCCGCTGACCCGCGGGCTGGTCGAGCGCAGCGCGCGCACCCTGATCAAACACGTGGTCGATAGGTGCGCCCCAATGCTGGAAGACCATCTTCCCCCGGCGGTACTCGAACGCACCGGGTTAATGCCGTTGTCCCAGGCGATCGCGCAGATCCATTTCCCCGAAAGTCACGAGATGCTCGAACGGGCGCGCCGTCGCCTGGGATTCGACGAATTCCTCTTCATTCAGCTTGGCGTCCTTCAGCGCAGAGTGATCTGGCAGGCGCAGCAAGGGTACGCCATTACGCGCCGCGACGATGTGCACGAAGCGTTTCTCAGGCAGTTGCCGTTCGAACTGACCGGCGCACAGGTGCGCGCGCTGGAAGAGATTTTCGCCGATATGGAGCGCCCTGTGCCGATGGCGCGCCTGTTGCAGGGAGATGTGGGCAGCGGTAAAACCGTCGTCGCTGCCGCAGCCGCGCTTCAGGTCATCGCTGCGGGTTTCCAGGCGGCGATCATGGCGCCGACCGAAATCCTGGCGGAGCAGCACTACCGCAGTTTGCGGGCGCTGCTCGGCAAAGTCCCTGTGCCGCGCGATGATCGGCACGCCCCGATGGATGACCTCGATCCCGAACAGCGGGAACGTCTGGAAGAGATCAGGCGCATCCTGGGCATGAGCGGCGATGACGATCTGGACGGACGTGGCGTGCGGGTAGCGTTGCTCACCGGCAGTCTCGGCGCAAAAGAGCGACGCCGCGTGCTGGAAGGGATCGCGCGCGGTGATATTGACCTGATCGTCGGGACGCATGCCCTGATCTCCGAAGGGGTGCAGTATGCTGCGTTGGGTCTGGCAGTCATCGATGAGCAGCATCGCTTCGGTGTCGAACAGCGTCAACGCCTGAAGGACAAAGGGTACAATCCGCATATGCTGGTGATGACGGCGACGCCGATCCCGCGCACGCTGACGTTGACCATCTACGGCGACCTCGATGTATCGGTACTCGACGAACTGCCGCCAGGACGCCAGGAGATCAAGACCCGCTGGATCACCACCGTCGAGCGCGAAAAAGCCTATCGCCACATCCGGCGCGAAGTCGCAAAAGGGCGTCAGGCGTTCGTCATCTGCCCGCTGGTCGACGAAAGTGAGAAGGTCGATCTCCCGTCCGCCGAGGAAATGTATGCAACGCTGTCGCGTGATGTCTTCCCCGACCTGCGTGTTGCCCTGATCCACGGCAAAATGACGCCCCGCGAGAAGGATGCGGTAATGATCGCCTTCCGCAATCACGAATATGACATCCTCGTCGCCACTGCCGTGATCGAGGTCGGTATCGACGTTCCGAACGCCACCACGATCCTGATCGAGGGAGCGGAGCGGTTTGGTCTGGCGCAGTTGCACCAGTTCCGCGGGCGCGTTGGACGGGGCATTCATCAGAGTTACTGCATTCTCGTCTGCGACAAAGACCAGAACGATGTCACGCGCCAGCGCATGGAAGCAATGGAGCAGATCAGCGACGGCTTTCGCCTGGCAGAGATCGACCTGCAACTGCGCGGACCGGGAGAGTTCTTCGGCACTCGTCAGAGCGGCACGCCTGATCTCAAAGTGGCGCAACTGGCGGATACGCGCCTGCTGCACACTGCGTACCGCGAAGCGCAAAAAATCCTCGCCGATGATCCGCACCTCGAACGCCCGGAACACGCGCTGCTACGCGCTAAAATGGACGAATTCTGGGTCGATACGGTGCAGGCAGGGTGACAGAACCTGATATGTCTGCCACGGAGCGAGGGTGTCACGCCCCTGCAGGTTGGCGGAGGGCAGGATGATCTCGCTCCCGTACCGGAATGTTGAACAATCACTGTTCGGGGGTGCTGTTGAGATTTCGTTGAAACTGGTGTAATATGGTGGTACACACACCCTGAACCGGCTACATCATCCCGCTGCCGCATACCTCGATGTTCAGAGGCATCTGTCAATGAGCGCGACGACCGACATTCCGGGCATGGATCGCCCAATCGAAGCGTATGTCGAACGCTGGCGAAAGCGTCAGGAAGCTGCGTATGCGTACAACCGGCGTCTGGCGCAGCAGGCGCGGCAGGATGTCGAACATATTGCAGCGATGCTGCGGCAGAAGTTTGGAGTTACCCGGATTCTTCTCTTCGGATCACTGATGACCGATCGTTTCTCCGCCGAATCGGACATCGATCTGGCTGTTGCCGATCTCGCGCCTGCCGATTACTTCCCTGCGCTGGCAGAAGCCGGAAAACTCACCGATTTTCCCGTCGATCTGAAGCCGCTCGAAGCGCTGGCTCCGCATGTTCGGGATCGTATTCTGGAACGTGGAGAAGATGTATAAGCGATGCAATCAGTCTCCCCGGAACGTTTGCGCGGCATTGCTGCCGATATCCAGATCGAACTGAAGCGTTTGCAGCGTCTGGCGGACGATATTGCTTTCGTGCGGGGAGAAATCGTGCGCGATCCGGGTCATGCCCGGCTGTTCGATGAGAACCTTGCGCTCAAACTGCACAATTTCTACACCGGGTGCGAGCGCATTTTTCAAACGATAGCAACCGAACTTAACGGCGCGCCGCCAGACGGTTTCGACTGGCATCATCGCCTGCTCGAACGCATGGGAATGGATCGGGGGGATCGTCCTGCAGTTCTGTCGTCAATAACTAAGTATAGAGGGGTTGCGCGAATACCTGGCATTTCGCCACGTTGTACGATATCTTTACGGCTTCAAGCTCAATGAGGAGCGGTTGGAACGGTCGGTGACTCGCTACACTCTCGTATGGCGACAGGTCGAAACCGATATTCAGCGATTTGTCGCCTGGCTAGAAGCGCTCACCGAAGAAGAGTTGTCGTCCGTCTGATCCGCGTCGTTACCGTACATTTCCGCCACGTCTTGCTTGTCCGTCGTCCGAATCCGATTGTCAAGTCGCGCATTGTAATGTCAGGAGGAGATGATGCCGCGGGTGATCGTTTTCGATGTGAATGAGACGTTGCTTGATATGCGCGCGCTTGATCCACTGTTTACACGCATATTCGGTGTAGCGAGCGCGCGACAGTCCTGGTTCGGTCAGGTGCTTCAATCCGCGTTTGTGACCACAATTACCGGCAGGTATGAGAACTTCTCACGGATCTGGGCAGCGGCGCTTGAGATGACAGCAGTGCGCTATGGCATCTCTCTCGCGCCAGATGATCGCACCGCCATCCTTGCCGGTATGCGCTCCCTGCCGCCCCATCCCGATGTTCCGGCATCGCTCGAGCGTCTGCGCTCCGCCGGGCTGCGGCTGGCTGCTCTGACCAATTCGACCGAGGAAGTGGCGATCGCGCAGTTGACCAATGCTGGTATCAGTCACTTTTTCGAGAACATTTTTTCCGCCGATATTGTGCGACGTCTGAAACCGGCGCCGGAACCCTACGAATATGCCGCCGTTCGCCTCGGTGTTCCCGTAGGACGCATCCGCATGGTCGCTACCCATGCGTGGGATATTGCCGGTGCACTATGCGCCGGTTGCGCCGCAGCATTCGTTGCGCGTCCCGGCGTGGCGCTCGACCCGCTCTTCCCTCGTCCCGACATCACCGGCGCCGATATGATGGAGGTCGCCGAGCAGATTCTGGCGTATGAATGCCCGTAACTGCGGGATGCCTGCGTCGTTCTTTTGGCTGATCGTCCCATTTTGGCGGTCATTGTGAAGCGTCAACGGCATTGCAGCGATCCTCCGGGCAGGCGGGGGATCGCCGCGTGGCGCTGGCTGTGTCATCCACCGCGTCCTATCCCCAACCGATGTGGTCTCGATCACGCTGCTGACCGGTTATAGCGGTTCTCAGATACGTTGACCCCTGTCCGGGTCTGCCGTGTCGTGCGAGGCGCCCGTTTCCGGCAGAGCGTAGACCGAAATTCATTTCGGTCGCCGTGTTGGGAGCGCGATTCTGGGAGTGTTCAACCCTGTCCAATTGGTTCAACCTCTATGGGAACTGCTATAATTGCCGGGATCGTGTAGAATAGCGGCGTTTTCCGTATCTCATCGTGAGAGGACGCTATGAATGCCGGACGTTCTGCACGGATCGCTATTGACGAAGAGCGGGTGATCGGGCGCATCTCGCCGCTCTTGTTCGGCGGCTTTATCGAGCACATGGGGCGCTGCGTCTATCGGGGGATATTCGACCCTGGATCGGCATTGGCGGATGAGCATGGTTTGCGCACCGATGTCGTGGCGGCGCTGCGCGAACTGAATCCGCGGATCATTCGCTATCCAGGAGGAAACTTTCTCTCCGGCTACCACTGGCGAGATGGCGTGGGTCCGGTCGCGCAGCGCCCGCGCCGCCGTGAACTGGCGTGGCAGTCCATCGAAACAAACCATTTTGGCACGCATGAGTTCATCACCCTCTGCCGCATGCTCGGCGCCGAACCGATGCTCGGCGTCAACCTGGGGACCGGAACCATCGAGGAGGCTGGCGCATATGTTGAATACTGCAACGCACCGGCTGGCACGCTCGAAGCCGATCGGCGCGTCGCCAATGGCGCGCCAGAGCCGTTTGGCGTGCGCTACTGGTGCCTGGGCAATGAGATGGATGGTCCCTGGCAGATCGGGCATATGGACGCAACCGCTTATGCGGTGAAAGCCCGTGAAGCGGCAAAACTGATGAAGTGGCATGATCCGTCGATCAGGCTGACCCTCTGCGGTTCGTCGAGCAGTCATATGCCCACCTATCCAGAATGGGACCGGATCGCTCTTGAGATCTGCTGGGAGTATGTCGATTACCTTTCGCTCCA
>AFSR01000510.1_pt1 | contig 26752 bp, 17 predicted proteins | sample 296848 | NCBI WGS metagenome assembly AFSR01 (sample SAMN02954305, study PRJNA68063) | hot springs metagenome | biome: terrestrial; feature: Mushroom and Octopus hot springs; material: microbial mat core samples; isolation source: Yellowstone National Park Mushroom and Octopus hot springs ...
ATTCACGCTCCATCACTGCACCCAGATCGCGCCAGAGCACATACAGAATGTAGAGGAATGGGATACTGCTCAGCGTGCCCCACACAAGCCGCGTGGTGACGTCTGACGAAATCTCGCCAGGGTAGCCCAACACGATCATCAACACTGCTGCAATCACCAACCGCGCGATCATCCCACTGCGCTGCTGTCCCGTGATATGCAGAACCGCGACGAGCTCGACGAGCAAGAGCGGGACGGTCAGGAGCCAATCGGCATAACGGTATGCTTCATTGAACGGCTCGCCAGTAGGCGTGTAGATCGCGCCGCTGACGGTGAAGGCTGTGCTCCAGCTGGTAAACATCCGTACATAATGATACGCAGCAATCCCGACGATGATTGCTGCGAGCACCATCGCGCGCTGATAGGTGGATGCTACGGTGTTGCGCGCGAGCAAGAAAAATACGAACGCCGCGCCCATCGCCGCGATGGTGAACGATAGCGCGTTGTAAACCAGGTCATACTGAGATAGCGTAAGGTTTGGCATGACCAGGAACTCCTATTCTGATACGAATATAGTGATCTTTGTCGAACGACACGTGGTCAAACGAGGTTCTTGCTCATAGCGCCGATATTGATCCTATCTAGGTTGAGTGATGCTGCGAGATAGGGCAATCACTACAACATACGGCAAACTGGCTTGTGGTCTGGTATCACTACCGCCTGAGCGCTCTGCGAACCGGGCCGCTCTGTGGTAAGCCACCAGATTGTTCCCCACATCACAAAGTATACGCGCTTTTCAGCATTTTGTCAATGAAACGTTCAGGTTTTATCACGATTTTGCACAAAGACTGGCGAACATCTTCTCCAGTGAAACATTAACCAATGACGAGACAGTTGCCTGGGGGCGCTGCCCGCACCGCCCACTGCCACGCTAACTCCTCTCTCCCGTTTCAGGCATCAGGACGCCCAGACACCCCCTTCTCCCCGTGTGGGAAAAGGGGGTTGGGGGGATGAGGGGGCAAACGCGCACACGCGGGCGAGACGCCCGCGCACCTGATCCACGCACAGGGGGCGCGGCTATTGTCAGAGCGCACCAGGCGCAGGGATCGCATTCGCGCGTGCGATAATGGCGTAGAGCGCCGCCGACGGGCGCATCCGCCGTTCGCCGGTTCGCTCATCGAGCGCATACAACCCGAAGCGCAGCCCCCATCCCTCCGCCCACTCGAAGTTGTCCACCAGCGACCAGATGAACACTCCACGGACATCGATCCCTTCCTGGATTGCTCGATAGACCGACTCGAGATGGTTGAGCAAAAACCGCGGACGCTGATTGTCGTCCTCGTCCGGCAGACCGGTCTCGGTCACGTAGATGGGGAGTTTCAGCCAGCGATAGGCTCGTTTGAGCGCACGGTACAGACCATTGGGATAGATCTCGCCGAATGTGCCAAGCATACCGGCATCGCTCTGTTCCACATATGGAGGTGTGAAGCGACGAATGAACAGATGGTACGGTCGTCGCAGGTCGAAGGCGATGTGATCGCGGCTGTAGTAGTTCAATCCAAAGAAATCGGACGTCTCGCGCAGACGGCGCAGGACCAGGCCGTTGACCAGATAGTCGTACATGACCGTCGTGAGCACATCGTGACCGGCAGGCGATGCCGGATCGAGAATCCGTTTATGGTGCACGATACCGACACGATGCGCCGGATGCTGCCTGTGAACCGTCTGCGCTGCAAGTTCATGCCCACGCATCAGATTGACAAAGACCCGCAGCGCCTGCAAGATATTACGTCGTCCGGGGGGCCACACGCCCTGCAGATAACTTAACGCAGCGTAGACCGTCGGCTCGTTGATGGTGCACCAGAGATTGCAGAGATCGCCCAGTTCTTCGACTGCGTATGCGACGAACTGCGCAAATCGCTTTGGAGTCGCCGGGTTCAACCAGGCGCCCTTTGCCTCGACCCAGAGCGGATTGGTGAAGTGGTGCAGCGTAATCATCGGCGTCATTCCGCGCCTGACGATTCCACCAATGATCTCGCGGTAGCGACGAATTGCCTCACGATCGAAACGCCCCTCTTCCGGTTCGATACGGCTCCATTCGATCGACATACGATGGGCATTCGTACCAAGCGCTGCCGCCCGATCCAGGTCGCCCTCGGCATCGCGCCACCAGTCGCAGGCATCACCGGAAACATCGCCATGCCAGCAGCGCCCCTGCTGCTCCCAGACCCACCACTGATTGTTGGTATTCTGCCCTTCGACCTGATGTGCGCTGGTTGCGGTTCCCCACAGGAAGCCTGGCGGAAAACGAAGCGGTTCAGGAAGCCGCGTATGAGGACGGGAATGAACGAAAAGACCGATATCGTACTGAGATGTCATACCTTGTAGAATTGTTCGCTCCTTATTATTTTCGGTATAGTATACCATTGCTGTGGTAACGCGCGGGCACAGAAATACAGCGGGCGCTGCTCACTGCGCCGTCGCGCTTATCCGTCATCGCCTCCCGCCCGTACAGGTGCAGCAGCGTGGGGAGGCGTGCGGGAAAAGGCGGGAGAGCGCCGCCCCTGAGTACGGGTGCAGCCAGCGCCAGACCCGACGCGCGACGGCGTTGAGCGCCAGGAATCGCTTTGCGCCTGTACCGTCGCAGCAGTGCTATGCCCCGATTCCGAAGGCAAAGGTCTTGTTGCAGCGCCAGGGGCGCGCCTGGATCGCGCTGCGTCTCTCCTCTGGCGGCAGAGGTATGCATAATCCAGGGAACTAGTATGCTAGCATACTAGTATACTAGTGCCACGTCTCTACACCTGCGCCTGGTGCATGCGGTCTAATGCTTCCCGCGCATGCACGCTCCTGCGACCAGTCCGCCTATCAATACTGGCGCACGCATGGCGCACTACGAAACTCCCGCCTATCCACGTGCATGCGGTTTGAATGCCGGATGTTCAGGCACAGACATGCTGGCAGACGCGAGCAAATGGTCTTTGAAGAAATAATCCGCCACAGCCCGCGCAGGCGGGCTTCGCATTCCATAGCCGAGGGCTGATGGTCGTTGAGGAAATAATCCGTCATAGCCCGCGCAGGCGGGCTTCGCATTCCATAGCCGAGGGCTGATGGTCTTTGAGGAAATAATCCGCCATAGCCCGCGCAGGCGGGCTTCGCCCTGGCTAGCCGAGGGCTTCAGCCCCACGGCTAGCGCGGTAGAGCGGATGTATAGCGGTTCTCAGATACGTTGACCCCTGTCCGGGTCTGCCGCGTCGTGCGAGGCGCCCGTTTCCGGCAGAGCGTAGACCGAAATTCATTTCGGTCGCCGCGTGGAGAGTGCGATTCCGGGAGTGTTCAACATTGTCCACCAGGTTCAACCTCTGTGTGCTATAAATTCTCAATCTCCGCATGCTCAATGCCCCCTGACCGCTGCCATAGCAATACCGATGTGCAAGCATCCACCGGGAGGCGTGGGCATCTGTCTGACGCGCGCTAGCTGCTGCCGAAGCAATGCGGATTGGCGCGCATGAGGTCATCAACGCTGCGGAAACCCTGCAACACAAGCGGCGTGCCGAGGCTGCCAAGCGCCACAATCGGTCCGGTCACCATAAATGTATAACGCCCGGTGCGTTTCGGATCGGGGAGGGAACAGTAGCGCGCAAACCCCTCTTTGCCCAGTTCAGTCTCGACATACTCGCGATCGGCGCCAAGTTTGAACCCCTGCCCAAAAATCTTCACCTGCAACTGCCGCAGGATTGTCTTGTCGAAATCGTGCAGCGTCTGTGTAATGAACATCCAGCCGACACCATACTTGCCGGTCATTCGGATGCTTTGCGCCAGCAGAGAACGGGTGCGCGCGCCGTCACCGGTGTCGTCGGCATGTTCACCGGCAAACAGGTGCGCTTCGTCGAGCAACACGAGCGCATTTGAGGTGCGTCCATCCTGGAAAGAGCGGTGGATCACCTGACGCAGGCGGGTCAGGATTTCGTTGAGCAGAAAGTACGGCGTATCGGCGACATTCTCCTGGGCGAACGACAGGATCACGATGGCGCGATCAGTCAGCACCTGCTGGATGACCTGTGACAGCGGTTGACGTTTCCCTGGCTCGACGCGGAAACGCTGCAACGCATCGTCCCACAACCGGCGCAGGCGCGTCTCATCAAGACTGTAGCGCGCCAGCACATCGGCGGCGCGCTGTCCCTCTCCCGGCATCGTGCCGGGACGGGTGGCATAGATCACATCCGCGAAGCGCGCCAGGTCCTTCACCAGCAACGGCAGATCCGCCGCCGTCAGATCACGGATCGGACGACGACGCCCACCTGCGTCGGTCAGGTCGGTCAACAAGCCAGACAGTCGTTCGGCAGCTTCGCGCTCCTTATTTGCGCCCTTGAATCCCAGACTGTCGAAGAACCCGGCGCGGCGCAACAGTTCGGTGAACGCCTCCGCGCCCTCCATCGCCACGTCATCGGTCGTCAATGTAATCACGTCGCGGCGGTGGCGTAGACCGGCGAGCAGACGGCGGATGCTGAAATCGACGCGGTGATCGCCGGCGGCGAAACGGTCGCGCCCGAACTCGCCTTGCGGATCGATCACCAGAATGCCCATGTGCGGGTTGGCAGCAAACCCGGCAAGCAACTGCGCCGCCAGGATCGATTTGCCGCTGCGCGTCTGCCCGAAGATGCCGATCATCACTGCTTCGCCAAACCCGCCCTGCTCGGTCGGACCGAAGTGGCGCAGCGTCAGCGGCACCGGCAACCCATCTCCCGGTGATTGCCCGGCATAGAAAATTCCCGGCTCGGTATGCACCAGGTCCTGCAGGGTAGCGGCATCCGCCGGATAGACCGGCGTCCCTGATGGCGGCGGGGTCGAAAGGGTCGTGCGTCGCACCACCCGCCCCTGATCGTCGAGCAGAAAAACGCCGAGCGCCGAGAGTTGCGCCGCCGTCAGGTCACTCTCGCCAGAGAGTGCGGGGAGGGCGCCCTGATGCTTGATCACCGCGCGGATAACCGGATCTTCGTGCCAGCGGTTGCGGGTGATGATTCCTCCCAACTGACAGAGCGCACGTTTGCGGTACATCTTGCCATTGAAGCGCTCGGTCACTTCGAACACCACCCAGGCGTGATCGAGCGCCCGGTCGCGCGCGGTTTCGAGAATATCAACCGTAAAGTGGGTTGTGGAGTTCGGACTGCCGATCACTGCGATCGGCGCCGCTACCAGAGGCGCCGCAGTCGAACGCAGACTCGACGCTTCCTGACGTTCACGCAACGGACGCATGCTACTCCGAACAGAAATGCTAAACACCTGTTCGCAGTATAGCAGCCCTTGATGAGGAAATCAAGAGGGAAACGGCAAAAGTTTACAAAATCACTACAAATCCAGCAGAGTAGCAGGCGTCCCCGCTGTCGGAGACGCCCGCCTGCACATCACAGCATCTCGACGATGCCGGCAGCTCCCATGCCGCCGCCGATGCACATGGTGATCAGACCGTAGCGCCCGCCGCGACGCCGCAGTTCGTGCAGGATCTGCACTGTCAACTTGGCGCCAGTGCATCCCAGTGGATGCCCGAGCGCAATAGCGCCGCCGTTGACGTTGACTTTCTCTTCGTCAAGTTCGAGCGCGCGAATCACTGCCAGCGCCTGCGCCGCAAACGCCTCGTTCAGTTCGATCAGGTCGATCTGGTCGATGGTCAACCCGGCCTGCTTGAGCGCTTTCGGGATTGCGGCAACCGGACCGATCCCCATTATTTCCGGCGGCACACCCGCAACCGCGAACGATACGAAGCGCGCCAGCGGCTTCACCCCGAGTGCATCAGCCTTCTCGCGGCTCATAACCACCACCGCCGCTGATCCGTCGCTGGTCTGCGAGGAGTTGCCAGCAGTGACCGTGCCGTTGACCGCAAAGACCGGTTTGAGTTTCGCCAGCGCTTCAGCCGAGGTGTCGCGCCGCGGACCTTCGTCGGTGTCGAAGATCATCGTTGAACGCTGTACCTTGCCGTTTTCGAACCAGACGTGCTCCACTTCAATCGGTACAATCTCGTCCTTGAACAGACCGGCGTCGATGGCGGCAATCGCGCGCTGGTGCGACCGCAGCGCAAACGCATCCTGATCCTCACGACTGACCTCGTACCGCCTGGCGACATTCTCAGCGGTCAAACCCATGCCGAGGTATACATCGGGACTCATCTCCGCCATTGCCGGGTTGGGCGCGAAGTGATGCCCTCCCATGGGTACGGCGCTCATGCTCTCGGCGCCCCCGGCGACGATCACATCACCCATGCCGCTCATCACCTGTTGCGCTGCAAGGGCGATGGTCTGCAAACCCGACGCGCAGAACCGGTTGACCGTCTGACCTGGCACATCCGTGGGCAGACCCGCGCGCAGGAGCGCGACACGCGCCATATTCAAGCCCTGTTCCGCCTCGGGCATGGCGCATCCCAGAATAACATCATCGATCTCTTTCGGGTCGAGACCGGGAACGCGCTCGACTGCCGACCGGATCACGGTTGCCGCCAGATCGGTCGGATGAACACTGCGCAGTGCGCCGCGCGGCGCTTTGCCGACAGCTGTGCGAACTGCGCTGACAATCACTGCCTCTCGCATGCTCTTTGCCTCCACTCTCTCGTGATGGAATGCGGCATACCGCGTCGCCGGGGCCGCGCCACGCCGGTACGCCGCGTCACTGTGATCAATTCCGCAACGGCTTGCCGGTTTGCAGGATCGCCATGATCCGTTCCTGGGTCTTCGGTTGCTGGATCAACTGGCTTGCCTGCTCGAACTCCAGGTCAAGGAAATACTGCTCGGTGACCCACTGTGGCTGGGTCAGGTCGCCGCCGCACATCACATACGCCAGCGCGCGCGCCAGTTTCATATCGTAATCGCTGATGTAGCCGCCCTGGCGCATGCCATAGACCATGGCATTCACGGCTGCAATTCCGCGCCGCCCGATAGCATACACCGGCTCACCCTCCGGCGGAACCGGCGTATACCCCTCGGCGACCATCAGCAGCACTTCCTTCTTCGCTTCGGCGATCAACCGCTCGCGGTTCATCACGATCTTGTCGTCGTCCATCAGGTAGCCAAGCTGCTTCGCCTGAACAGCGCCCAGCTCACTGACCTTCGCCATCGCAATCGTCTCGAACGCCTGTTGCAAATAGGGAAGCGGATCAGCGCCAGGCGTTCTGACATGCGGCGAGACGTGCCGGCGAACAAACTCCTTGCACCCGCCCCAGGCGGGGATCAGACCTACCCCCAGTTCCACCAGACCCATATATGTTTCGGCAGCTGCCACCCGTCGCGCCGCTGCCAGGCAGACTTCGACGCCGCCGCCGAGCACGCGGCCATACGGCGCAGCCACGATCGGTTTTGGACAGGTGCGGAAGCGGAAGAAGAGGTCCTGCGTTCCTTTGGCGAACTTTGCCGACTCTTCGGGTTTGCCGCCCATTACCCCCATCAGCACAACCCCCAGGTTCACGCCGGCGCAAAAGTCGGACGACTGATTGCCGATCACCATGCCGACCCAGCGATCATCCTGGAGCAACTCAAGCGCTTTCCACCCCATCTCGGTGATCAGCGGATCGATGGCATTTACCTTGGCGTGGAACTCGAAGCAGAGCACGCCATCTCCCAGGTCGATAAGCGATGCGCTATGGTTGCGCGCGACTTCTTTCCCCTGTGCGCGCAGGTCGTCGAGCGACAGCACCCCTTCCGGCGGCGTGTATGCGACATACTGCGCCTCCATCGGGCTCCACACGCTGACGATCCGGCCATTCTCGCGGCGGTAGAAACTCTCGCCGCCCCTCGCCAGCATGTCTTCGACCCATGGTGCAATCGCTATGTCGCGTTCACGCATGCGCTCGACTGTCTTCCGCACCCCGAGGGTGTCCCACACCTCGAAAGGACCAAGTTGATGGCTGAACCCCCAGCGCATGGCGCGGTCGATATCGACGATGCTCTCAGAGATCTCCGGGATGCGTCGCGCTGTGTACGCCAGCATACGCAGCATGGTTTCGCGGATAAAGACGCCAGCGCGGTCGGTATCGGCATTGTCGAACAGGAAGCGCAACCGCTCATGGAGGTCCTCAATCTTGCGCGCCTTGCCGACCAGATCGAAGCGCGGCTTCTTCGGCGGTTCATGCTCCATCGTTTGCAGATTGAGGGGCCAGAACTCGCGCCCGGATGCACCTTTCGTTTCTTTGTAGAAACCGATGCCGCTCTTGTTCCCCAGCCACCCTCTGGCGGCGATCGCCTCGATTTCAGGCGCGATCTTCAGCGCCTCACGCTCCTCGTCGTCGGGAAGCGCCGCATACAGATTGCGTTGCACATGCAGCATCACATCGATGCCGACAAGATCGAGGAGGCGGAAGGTTGCCGTTTTCGGTCTGCCGATCAATTCACCGGTCAGGGCATCGACCTCTTCGACGCTGTAGCCATTGCGCAGCGCATACCCCACCGTGGTGGCAATATCGTAACTGAAGATGCGATTGCCGATAAAGTTGGGGCGATCCTTGCAGATCACCACGCCTTTGCCAAGCGTCACATCGGCGAAGCGGCTGATTGCGGCAACGACCTGCGGGTCAGTATCAGGCGTTGGAATGACTTCGAGGAGGTAGAGATAGCGCGGCGGGTTGAAGAAATGCGTTCCCAGGAAATGCCTGCGAAAATCGTCGGATCGACCTGCTGCAATGGCGGCGATCGGGATGCCGGACGTATTGGACGAAACGATGCTGCCCGGCTTGCGCACCTGCTCGATCTTTTCCATCAACGCGCGTTTGGGTTCGAGTTGCTCGATAATCGCCTCGACGATCCAGTCGGCATCCGCGATCAGTGCCAGGTCGTCCTCCACATTGCCGATCACAATCCGGGAGATCGACTGCGGATCGAAGAGCGCTGCCGGGCGAGCGTTTTTGATCCGCTCCAGACCCGCCCGGACGAAGCGGTTGCGCACCTCCTTCGACTCGAGCGTCAGACCGCGTTTTTCTTCTTCGGGGGTCAGGCTGGACGGAACCGTATCGAGCAGCACGACCTGCAATCCGGCATTGATGCAGTGGGCGGCGATGCCGCCTCCCATCGTACCGGCGCCAATGACGGCCACTTTCTTGATCTGGGTCATCGATGACTCCTTATCATCAAACGGAGAAGCGGGGGCGCCGGTGAAACGCCCCCGTTCCCCTGCCGAACAACCGCTGCATCAGCGCAACTCACGACTGGTATACCCCAGCAGGCGTCGCGCCACGATCAGGCGATTGATCTGACCGGTGCCCTCGTAAATATCATTGATCCGGGCGTCGCGCATCCACTTTTCGACCAGCAGTTTGCACGAATACCCTTCAGGACCCAGCAGTTCAACCGCTTTCTGCGAGACATACGTTGCCACCTGACCGGCTTTCACCTTCGCCATCGACGCATCGAGCGCATTCTCCTCACCGGCATCCATCTTCGTCACCGCTTTGAGCACCAGCAACCAGGCTGCCCGATGCTGCATCTCCATATGGATCAGGTCGCGCTCGACCGCCGTTTGCAGGTGCGGAGCGATGCCGTAGCGCACCTTTACGCCACGTTCTTTCAGGTACGAGGCAGTGAACTCAAGCGCAGCGCGCGCGATGCCCAGCGCCGACGCCGCCACCAGCGGGCGGGTGGCATCAAACGTCTTCATCGCACCCTTGAAGCCCTTGTGCTCCGCATCCCCCTTCACGACTTCCGGGCTGCCAAGGATATTATCATACGGAATGCGGCAATCGTTGAACACAATCGCTGCCGTATCCGACACGCGAATGCCGTGCTTGTGCTCCAGTTTCGTCACCGTCATCCCCGGCGTACCGGCTTCGACCACGAACGGCTTCATCCCGGCGCGTCCAGCCGACGGATCGACGGTCGCCCACACCACGACGAACCCGCGCGATTCTTTGGCAGCCATCAGACCCCCGGTGACGAAGATTTTCTCGCCGTTCAGGATCCACTCTTTGCCATCTTCGGAGAGACGCGCCGTGGTGCGGATCGCCGCCGTATCCGATCCGCAGTGCGGTTCGGTCATCGCCATCGCCGCCCATTTCGGCTCCCCCTCGCTGAAACGCTTCAGGAAGCGCTCCTTCTGCTCTGGCGTGCCGGTGGCATCGACAGCTGCACCACCGAGCGCACCGCCCGGCGTGCAGAGGTACAGCCCGGCGTCGCCCCACGACAGCGCCTCAACCACGTGCGCCAGCATCAGGTACCCGATCCGCGGGCGCGGCTTACCCTCCTTATCAACCTTCTCCTTGCCATCTTCGACTGAGAACGAGCGCCCGCCGCGATCGCGGATCGTGGGCCAGATCAGATTGATATAATCCCACGGACGTTCCGTTTCGTGCTCATCGTAATAGCGCGCCACCGGGCGCATCACCTGCTCGCCGAGCATCGTGATGAACTGCACCTGACGCTTGATCGGGGTTGGTATTTCAAAGTCGATCATTGTGGTTCTCCTCACACCATTGCCAGACCGAGGAACGTGCTGAACCCGCGCCCGTTCCGCAGCCAGCGCTCGACCGGATGCTCGCGAATATAGCCATGACCGCCCAGGATCTGCACGGCGCGGTCGGTCACCATCAGCGCCATTTCATCGGCATACGCTTTGGCGAGCGACGCCGACTGCGTGGCATTGTGGCCTTTGTCGAGATGCCATGCCGCTTCATAGGTCATCAGGCGCGCTGCCTCGATTTCAATCGCCATCTCAGCCAGCATGAACGCAATCGCCTGGTTCTGCGCGATCGGTTTCCCAAACGCTTCACGCTGCTTCGCGTAATCGCGCGCATACTCGAAAGCGCCGCGCGCCACACCGACCGCCAGCGCCGCCAGCGCAACCCGCGAATAATTCATCAGCGCATCGATATCAATGCCCTGCTCGCCCCCCAATCGACACGATGCCGGTACGTGCACATCGTCCAGCCGCAATTCGTAGGTCGGCAGCGCGCGAATGCCCATGAAACTCTCGCGTTCCAGCACTGCCAGCCCTTCCGTACCGCGTTCGATGATAAACGCCTGGGTCGTATCGTTCTCACGGGCATAAACCAGGAACGCCTGCGCATCGGCACCGAGCGGCACAAGCGCCTTATGCCCCGTGATTTCATAGATATTGCCCTCACGCTCGGCAACCGTATGCAGCGCATGCGGGTCGAAACTCCAGCGCGGCTCGATCAACGCCGCCGTATACGGCGCAAACCCGCCTTCCACCGTGCGTGGCAACCAGCGTTCCTTCTGCTCTTCAGTGCCGAAGTGCAGGATCGGGATCGCAAACAGATTGGGGGTCATCAGGTACAGCGCCATGGACAGATCGCCATACCCCAACTCTTCTGCCGCCAGAACGCCGGTCAGCGCCTGATGCGTCTCGCCAAAGCCGCCATACTGCTCCGGGATGGCGCTCGGCAACAAACCCAGATCCCACCCCCGCGCAATAATGTCCGATGGAATTGCGCGCTTCTCGTCCGCCTCGTAGGCGGCGGGGCGCATCCGATCAACCGCATAGCGGCGCACGGTGTCGATGATCAACTGCTGCTCTTCCGACGGAGTAAACGATATCATAGGATATCTCCTTGTGTCTGGATGATGAGACTGCGTATGTCGTGCAATCTCGAATCCGCTAGCCGCTCAGCGCACCGATCTGCATCAACAGCGGCAGGCTGCCCTCAAACCGCAATTTCCCCATCATAAACGCCATCTGCCCGTTCAACTCGCCCGAAAGCATCTGTCGGTAATCATCCGTCGTCATCCGCAGCGTCACCGACGGCTCGGATTGACCGCCAAAGATGCTGACGCTCTCGAACAAACTCTCGTCGGAGCGGGTCAACTCGAGTTTGACCGTCCCGCGCAGATTCTTCACGATCTCGACCTTGCGACGGAGGAAATAGTCGATAAATGGCTCGACGGCATCCCCCTCCGCCACAGAACGCCAGTTGTCGTAGGTCATCACGAGTTGCAGATCGGCGTTTTCGATGCCGCCATCGACGAATTCAATCGACCCGCCCGAAACTTTCAACCCAAAAACGCCACCCTGATCGCCCTCCCCTTCAATCGTGTAGGTCACCGTCAACTCAGGCTGCGCCAGCACCTCTTCTGACGCGCCAGCAACTGCTGCAGCGAAGCGCTGCGGCACGACTTCCGCAAAATAGACTGCCGGGGTGATGTCGCTCATTGGGGTCTGTTTCCTCTCCGTTATGAATTCATGGAACGAACTGCCGATCGACGGTGTGCCAAAAAAGGCATCATCCGCCTCAAGATTGAACGATTCCGACACCGGTGCAATGCTGTCCACGCTGACACTATCAGGTCACTGGTCGGGGATGGTGACTTCCATAACGCACTGTACCATGAGGATGTTGCGGAAATGTTGTGAAGATGTTGGCAAGAGGGAAAACAGAGGAAGTTGCCATTCTGACGCCCGGGTGAACTGCCGCGCCAACGCACCTCACCGCCGATTCGGCGTCCGGGTGCGAGCGCCGCCTACTCGACGACTTCGAGCGTCAGCGTTTGTTCAAGGGGCGGATCGGGCGGCAGATCGAAAATCAGCGTCAGACCGCGATCGGGGGGCAGTGGAACGGTAAACTCAAACGTCGTCATTTCCCCTGGCGCCAGCGTCGCACTGCTGCTTGCTTCGGTCGTATAGCGCACACCATGGCTATCGCGAAAGACGAAAGCGCCGGGCGGAATCGTCATATCCCGGTTCCCCGCATTGCGGACGCTGCCGCTCACGATGATCTGATCACCGCGGCGACGCATTCCACTGACGCGCACCTCGGCGCGTGGACCGGTCGCGGTTGGCGTCAATGCTGCCACCGTCCGACCTTCAGACAGGCGCGTCTGCAACTCTTCGAGCGTGCGCAGGAGATCGGGCGGCGCCTGCGGCAAACCGATGCGCGGCAGATCGAACAGCGGATCAGAAGGATCGGGGGGACGCGCCGCAAAACGCCGCGTCAACTCCGGCGAACCAAAACCGCCGCCTGAGCTGCCGAACGCAATCAGCGCCAGCGCAATCAGCACGCCGAGCGCCACCATCGTTATCGTTGTGCGTTGTTCACTCATACGTGACTCTGCGTCTGTTGCGCTGCTGCGGTAAACTTTGCAGCGGACTCATCAATCAATGATGTCAGCAACAGGCGTTAACGAAACTTGACAAATTTCTATGATATGGGTACACTCGCAGTATCATACATCGTTGAGGATAGGTCTTTATCGCCCTGAAGCCGACGGCCCTGCACCCGGACGGCATTGAGGGACCACACCATCTGCCCGAACAGCCAGGCCGCATGATTCAGTGTCGGGCGTTTCACAGCCATACACGCAAGGTAGCGCCTCTCCGTCGAGGATAGCCGGTCCTGATCATGCTGTCAAGGAGAGGAAGGGTTTGCGGCAGTGCAAAAAGGAAGGAGGTGGAAGGGCTGCGTATGCGTTCAGGAATGGCCTGCCGCCCAGACACGGCAGACATACAATGCGGGTAGCCGCCGCACATCGATACTCTGGCAATGCAGATTCCCGGAACAGATTCTCTCAGTGCACAAAGGAGAAGCACCATGATGAAACGTATCAGTGCGTTTCTCATCTTCGCCCTGGTAGGCGCGATCCTGGCAGCATGCGGCGCGCCTGCTCCGGCACAGCCAACACCGGTGCCAGCGCAACCAACACCGGCGCCAGAGCAGCCAACACCGGCGCCCGCCGGTATGACCGGCACGATCAAGATCGCCACGCAAAGCCCGCTTTCCGGTCCGCAGGCGGCGCTGGGCGTCGGTATTCGCAACGGCGCCGAACTGGGTCTTGAGCAACTGGGTGAAACCCTCACTGCTATGGGCTTTACGGTTGAACTGGCGCCGTTCGATGACCAGGCGAAGCCAGAAGTTGGTTCGGCGAACGCGAAGAATATCATTTCCGATAACGATATTCTGTGCCTGGTCGGTCACCTGAACTCGGGTGTGGCGCTCGCTTCGTTGCCCGACTACCAGGCAGCCAGCCTGGTGATGGTGTCGCCAGCGAATACGAATCCGAAGATCACCGAGAGTGGCTATCCCAACGCCTTCCGGATCGTGGGACGCGATGATGTTCAGGGCGCAGTCGGCGAAGAATTCGCCCGCACCGAACTGAATATCAAGAGTGTGTACATCATCCACGATAAGACTGACTACGGTCAGGGCGTTGCGGAGTTCTTCCGCCAGAACGCCGAGAAGAACGGCATTACAGTGCTCGGTTTTGAAGGCACCGAAGAAAAGTCGGTCTTCGACTCGATCCTGACGCCGATCCAGGCTGCTAACCCCGACCTGATCTACTTCGGCGGGATTTACGACCAGGCAGCGCCGCTGTTCAAGCAGGCGCGCGACCGCGGCATTCAGGCGGCGTTCCTGGGACCGGACGGTCTCGACTCGCCGGTGCTGCTGGAGGTTGCCGGTGATGCGGTGAAGGGGATGTACTACACCTCGGTCGCCGCGCCGGTCAGCCAGTTCCCTGATGCCGCCAAGTTTGCCGAGGATTATCAGGCGAAGTATAACGAAGCGGCGCCGCCGTTCTCGGCGCAGGCATTCGATGCGATGGGCATCTGCATCCAGGCGATTGCCAACGCTGCCAAAGCAGCCAACGGCAAGCCGACCCGCGCACAGGTGCTTGACGCTATGAAGACCCTGGGCGCCTATAAGGGCATCACTGGCACGTATGAGTTCAATGCCAAGGGCGACCCGGTGAAAGGCACCTACTTCGTGCTTCAGGTCAGCACCGAGGCAGGCGCTCCGGCTGATGTGTGGAACAAGAATGCAGTCGTCAAGCGCCTTGAGATTGCTGCACCGTAGGCGACGTTCCAGTTCTACCGTTGAATGACAGCGGAGAATGACCCGAAGTGTTCGACATAGACACTTCGGGTCTTCTCAAAAGTAGATTGAGGCAAGAGTCGGTTCATGGCAGCTGAAGCAACTACCGGTTCGGATCTGCTGATCAGGCGTCGCTCCTTCCGCTCGTTTATGAGTGAGGTTTTCGGTCCGCTCCTTCAGGTCTTTCTTTTCGTCATCGGCAGTGCAATTGTCCTTGGGGGAATTGTGCTCCTCTTTGCCGTGATGCTGCGCGGCACACGCGAAGACATTGATCTGGTTCAGGGCACGATAACCATCCTGCCGCAGGTTATGATCGATGGTCTGGTGCGCGGTTTTCTCTACGCCACCATCGCCCTCGGCTACACCATGGTCTACGGCGTGCTGGAATTCATCAACTTCGCTCACGGCGAAATTTTCATGGTCGGCGCCTTCGTCGGCGCCTTTTTTAGTGCGGCGCTGGCTTCTTCCGGCATGCTGACCACCCTCAGCCCGATTCTGTTCGTCATTGCCGCCGTCCTGCTTGGCATGGCGGTCTCTGGGGTTCTGGCGATGTCGATCGAGCGCGTCGCTTACCGCCCGCTGCGCAATGCGCCACGCCTGGTGCCGCTCATCTCGGCGATCGGCGTTTCGCTTGTGCTCCAGGATGTGATGCGTATGATTGCGGTGAACACAGGGTTAGGGTTCAATGCACAGTTCCGCACGCCCGACCTCGGTCAACCGCTGGTGCTGGCGCAGATGCCGATCGCCGACGAGCGCACCATACCGGTCAGCATCGATAGTCGTTCGCTGATCTTCATCGTGGTGGCGATCCTGATGTTGATCGGGCTGAACTATCTGGTCAATATCACCAAACTGGGAACGGCGATCCGCGCCGTGGCGCAGGACCGACCGGCAGCCAGCCTGATGGGGATCGATGTCAACCGCGTGATTGCGATCACGTTCCTGATCGGCGGGGCGCTTGGCGGTGCGGCTGGTATTCTGTTCGGAATGCGCGTTGGCACAATCAACCCCTACGTCGGGTTCCTGCCGGGTCTCAAGGCGTTCACCGCTGCGGTGCTGGGAGGCATCGGCAACATTACCGGCGCCATGGTCGGCGGTATTGTGCTCGGCTTTCTGGAAGCGTTCGTCGCTTCATATCTGTCGCTTTTCACACGCGGGCAGTTCTCCGGCGCAAGCTACGCCGATATTGTGGCGTTCAGCATTCTGATCCTGATCCTGATCTTCCGACCCTCTGGCTTGCTGGGCGAAGCGGTGACGCAGAAGGTGTGATGGTATGGCTACAGAGAAGCGGCAAGTCAGTCCGTCTCCATCGCTTTGGGCGCAACTGCGGTCAACAGCGGGACGCGGTCCGGCGCCGTATGTGTTGATTGCCGCATATGCGGCGATTGTATCGGCGCTGCTGCTGTCCAACCCGACGACCGGGCTTGGCACCGATATGGTCGTGGTGCTGTTCCTGCTGCTGATGTTCGTCATTTATCGCGCGCCGACGATGCTGGCATTCAAATTGACGCTCGGCACGATCCTGCTGGCAGTTGTCATGCCGGTCTTTGGCGTCCTCAACCCGTTCTACATCGATGTTGTGACAAAGGCGGGGATGTTTGCTGCGCTGGCACTGGGTCTGAATGTGGTCGTCGGGTTTGCCGGTCTGCTCGACCTGGGGTATGTGGCGTTCTTCGCCGTTGGCGCCTATCTGTGGGGCATCTTCAGCACGCCGCAGATCTCCAACATTGTTCCCGGTATGGAACCGCTGCACGGCTCGTGGTTCTGGCTGTTCCTGGCGATCGGTCTCGCGGTAGGCGCCCTGTTCGGCGTGCTGCTCGGTCTGCCGGTGCTGCGCCTGCGCGGCGATTACCTGGCGATTGTCACCCTCGGTCTCGGCGAGGTGATCCGGGTGCTCGCCACAAACCTCGACCGACCGATCAACATTACGAACGGTTCTCAGGGCATCAAAGATGTTGGACGACCGCCGCTCTTCATCGAGCCGATCTTCCAGTCGTTGGGAATCACTATCTCACGGGTGCAGGAGTATCAACTCTATTTCTATTTCCTGGTGCTGATCATTCTTGGGCTGACTGTCTTTGTCGTTCATCGCCTGAACGATTCGCGCATCGGGCGCGCCTGGACTGCGATCCGTGAGGATGAGACCGCCGCGATTGCAATGGGGATTCCGCTGGTGCGGATGAAACTGCTGGCGTTTGCGGTCGGCGCGTCGTTCGCCGGCGTCATGGGGGTCATCTTCAGCGCGCTGCAAACCTTCATCAATCCGCCGACGTTCGACCTGCTGCGGTCGATCGGCATTCTCTCGATGGTCATTCTCGGCGGCATGGGGAGTATTCCAGGCACGATGCTGGGTGCGGTGATCGTGACCCTGCTCGACCTGCAACTGCTGCCGCGCATCGCCAGCGAACTGGCGGCGCTTCAGCGTCGCGGCGTTCCTATTCCGGCATGGTTCGACCCGGCGCAGTACCAGCGTTTGCTCTTTGGGTTGTTGTTGATCATTATGATGATTTTCCGTCCCGAAGGATTGCTGCCGGAGGATCGCCGCCGTCAGGAGTTGCACCACGATGAACCTGAACCGGCGCCTGAGACGCAGCAAGCAGCATCCGTTACGGAAACCGCGCAAAGCGCTGAAGGTTGAGAGGTTTGATTGTGGCGCTCCTGGAAGCAAAACATATTACCAGGCAGTTCGGTGGACTCACTGCGGTCAACGATGTGTCGCTCACCGTTGAAGCCGGCAGTATTGTGAGCGTTATCGGTCCTAACGGTGCGGGAAAAACGACCTTCTTCAATGTGCTGACCGGGATCTACAAGCCGACGAAAGGGACTATTCTGTTCGACGGTAAAGATATTACCGGTTTGCGCCCCGACCAGATCACGGCGCTGGGGATCTGTCGCACATTCCAGAATATCCGCCTGTTCAACGCAATGACTGTGCTCGAAAACGTTCAGGTTGGGATGCACACGCGATTGAATGCCGGATTGTGGCAGATCATCTTTGGCACCCCCTCTGTCCGTGCTGAGGAGAAGGCATCGCTCGAACGGGCGCGCGAGTTGCTCCGATTCGTCAACCTGGACGACCAGCGTAACCAGCTGGCGCGCAATCTGCCCTACGGTGATCAGCGCCGCCTTGAAATTGCGCGGGCGCTGGCATCTTCACCAAAACTGATCCTGCTCGATGAGCCGACCGCTGGCATGAATCCGCAGGAAACAGCGGAAGCGACCGATCTGATCCGTCGGCTGCGCGATGAACTGGGAATCACGGTAGTGCTCATCGAGCACGATATGCGGGTGGTGATGACCATCTCGGAACGCATTACCGTGCTCGACTATGGCACCAAAATTGCGGAGGGTCTCCCCCACGAGATCCGTTCCAACCCGCGCGTGATCGAAGCCTACCTGGGCAAAGGCGCCGCTGCGCACGGAACGGTGAAGGTTGAAGGTTGAAATGGTAGTTCTCATCACCATGCCACTACTTGAACTCAAAGACGTTCACACCTACTATGGCAACATTCACGCCCTAAAGGGTATCTCGCTGGCAGTTGAGCCAGGTGAGATCGTGACCCTGATCGGATCGAACGGCGCAGGGAAGAGCACGACGCTCCGCACCATTTCCGGACTGTTGAAGCCGCGCCGTGGCGAGATCTGGTTCCAGGGAGAGCGGATTGACCATCTTCCGCCACACAGGATCGTCGAGATGGGCGTGATCCAGGCGCCGGAGGGACGCCGGATCTTTCCGCGCCTGACGGTGCGCGAAAATCTGGAAATTGGCGCATTTCTCCGCAAAGATAAAGCCGGGATTGCCAGAGATATGGAGCGCGTCTTCCATCTCTTCCCGCGCCTCTACGAACGCCTCAATCAGCGCGGCGGCACCCTCTCCGGCGGTGAACAGCAGATGCTCGCCATTGGACGGGCGCTGATGGGACAACCGCGCGTGCTGCTCCTCGATGAACCGTCCATGGGGCTTGCCCCGGTGCTGGTCGAACAGATCTTCAGTATCATCAGCGACATTAACGCGCAGGGCACAACAATCCTGCTTGTCGAACAAAACGCGCTGATGGCACTGGCAATTGCCCATCGCGGCTATGTGCTCCAGACAGGAGAGATCGTTCTAACAGATACGGCGCAGGCGCTGCGTGAGAATACACTTGTTCAGCATGCGTATCTGGGCATCGGATAGTGTGTGCCTGACTGATCATCCGATCTCGGTCTCGCGTGGTACCCTTGGCAGGATGGTCGCCACTATGTCGTAACTGATCGTCCCCAGCCATTCGGCGACCTCAGCGACGGTAATACATGCATCGCCCTGCGCGCCGATTAACGTTACCAGATCGCCGCGCCTGACATCTGTATGCTCAGTGACATCGATCATTGCGTAATCCATACAGATGCGCCCAACAACTCGGGCACGCCGACCGCGTACCAGCACCTCGCGCCAAGGCGGTACACGGCGCATGCCGTCTGCATACCCTACAGGAATAGTCGCAATCCGCGAATGGCGGCGGGTGACGAACGTACCGCCATACGATACTGGCGTTCCCGGAGGCAGATCACGCACCTGCGCCACCTCAGAGTGGAAGGAGAGCGCAGGACGCAGCGCTGCAGGCAGCGTAACCCAGGGTGATGGCGCCAGCCCGTAGCACGCAATACCAGGACGCACCATATCGCAGCGCGCTCCCGGCAGACGCAACATGGCAGCGCTGTTGGCGGCGTGCACGACCGGCGGACGCAGCCCAGCGCCGGTCACCGCGTCGAGCACGCTGCGGAATCGGCGTAACTGCGCCTCTGCTGCGCCGGGATCCGCAGCGTCGGCATCGGCAAAATGGGTGTACAACCCTTCGACGCGCACCCCCGGCAATCCGGCAAGCGAGCGGAGAAACGGACCCAACTCGTCCACGCTCAAACCGGTGCGCGCCATACCGGTATCCACCTCGACATGCACTGTAACCGGCACGCCGGTCTCGGCGACGGCAGCACAGGCGCGCACGGCATCATTGTCGAAGACCGTGATGGCGACACCCAGCCGCGCCGCCTGCGCCACCTGCCACGGCGGCGTGTAGCCGAGCGCCAGGATCGGCGCGCCGATGCCGGCTTCGCGCAACGTTCGCGCCTCACCAAGCGTTGCGACTGCCAGGGCGACGGCGCCGCCAGCCAGCGCCGCGCGCGCTGCACGCACCGCGCCATGACCATACGCATCCGCCTTGAGCACCGCCATTACTGGCACGCCAGCAATTGAACGCAACGCGCGCACATTGTCGCGGATCGCATCCAGATCGATCCGCACCCACGTCGGTCGATCGGGATTGGCGATGCGCGCGGCGCGCCACCCGGCGTCCTGACGCACCAGCGCCTGCGATGCTTTCACCGACGGATCGATCAGCGCAGCGACCAGGCGCTCCAGGCGCGCCGTTGCACCGCCGCAGACCAGCACTAGATCACCTGCCCTCAGGTTAGGCGGCAAGGCTTCAAGCGTACCGGCAATCGTATGCACGACCGTCGCCGCCATGGCAGGACGCACACGTTGCACCGCACGCATTACGTGCGTTCCGGCATCACCCTTCCAGATCAACACATCGGCAGTACGCGCCGCGAGCGTTCCGATTGTTGCATAGATATCGTTTTGTTCACCAGGGATGGAACTGTCGGCGGGAAGATCGCCGAGCACTGCGATTCGCCGTTGCGCCGGAAGGATCGCTAGCGTTCGTAACGCTGCCAGCATCGCCGATGGTTCAGCACCAACTGTATCATCGATCACAATCGCACCGCCGCGCGCCGGATGCGGGCGGAGACGCCCGGCTGGCGGCTCGACCAGCGCCAGCCGTTCGGCAGCGTGATCCAGCGGCATCCCGCACGCAAGCGCCACGCCGACGGCAGCCAGCGCCGCGCCGACCGCCGGTTCACCGATCAGCGGAATGACCGCATCGACCGACTCGCCGCGATAGAACAGGCGCATGCGCGTCCCATCGAGGGCATACTGCGGCGCCGCTGCGCGCAGATTGCAGGATGCGCCGGTTCCAAACGTCAGCACCCTGGCGCGGGTCATGTCACACAGCCCGACGAGCGCAGGATCGTCACCGTTCACCACTGCCCATCCATCGGCGGGAAGCGCAGCGACCAGTGCACCATACTCTCGCAGCAAACCCGCAACCGATCCAAATGCCGATAGTCGCATCGGAGCGGCAGACGTGACAACCGCGACGTGCGGCGGAAAGAGCGCCGTCAGACGCTGCAACTCGCCAGGATACGCCGTGCCGTACTCCAGCACCGCAAAGCGGTGATCGTCCTGGAGCCGCGCAAGCGAGACCGGCAGCCCGATCAGCGAATTGAAACTGCGACGACTGCGAAAGGTCGGCGCAAGACGGGAAAGCACAGCAGCAATCGCGCGGGTCGCCGACGTCTTGCCGACACTGCCGGTTACCCCGATGACCCGTGGCGCAACCTGGCGCAACCGCGCTGCTGCCCAGCGCGCTGCAAGGAGCGCCGGATCGTCGGTGACGATCACGGTGGCATTGGACAGATCGGCAGGCGGCGTCTCACAGATCACGCCGGTGGCGCCAGCCGCCAGCGCATCGGCAATATAGGCATGACCATCGCCGCGCGGCGTGCGCAGCGCCAGGAACAGTTCCCCCGCAGCGGTCAACCGCGAGTCATACGAGAAGCCGCTGAACCGGCGCGCATGCACTGGTGACGCCAGTTGCCCGCCTGCCGCAAGAAGGTCGTCCAGATCGATCACGGAAAACCCCTATGTGAACAGTTCCATCGCTTGACATTTTTGCGCACCCATGCAACAATTGCACACCTGCAATCGGATGATACCACACCGTCGCCCTGATACCTGTAGCACGCCGCTATGACTGCACCGACAACCATTCGCGCCCTCACGGTTGCGCCGCTCGATATTCCGCTCCACGAACCATTCGGCATTGCCAGCGGCGCGCAGGAGGTGGCGCGCAATCTGCTGGTTGCGGTGGAATTGACCGATGGCACACGCGGCTACGGTGAAGCGGCGCCATTCCCGGCGTTCAACGGCGAGACGCAGGACATGGCGCATGCCGCCATTCTGGCGGCGCGGTCGCTGGTTGAAGGCGCCGACGTGCGCGAATGGCGTCGGATTGCCCTGGCGCTTCCCGCTCTACCCGGTATGACCGGCTCAGCGCGCTGTGCCATTGAAACTGCGATCCTTGATGCCCTGACGCGCCGCGCGCGCCTGCCGCTCTGGGCATTCTTCGGCGGCGTCGCCACCCGGATCGAGACCGATGTCACGGTCACCACCGGCGGCATTGCGGCGGCGGCGCGCGCGGCGCAGGCGATTGTCGCGCGTGGAGTGACGACGATCAAGATCAAGATCGGCGCCGGTGATCCGGACACCACCACCATCCGCACGATGGAACACGATCTGGCGCGGATTGTCGCCATCAGAGACGTTGCGCCTGCAGCGCGCCTCATCCTCGACGGCAACTGCGGCTATACCGCTCCCGACGCGCTCAGGCTGCTCGATATGCTTGGCGTGCACGGCATCGTTCCTGCCCTCTTCGAGCAACCGGTCGCAAAGGACGATGAGGAAGGGTTGCGCCGCCTGACCGCAACACGCCGCGTGCCGGTCGCCGCCGACGAAAGCGTTGCCAGTGCAACCGACGCAGCCCGGCTGGCGCAGAATGCCGCCGTGGATGTGCTGAACATCAAACTGATGAAATGCGGCATCGTCGAAGCGCTCGACATTGCTGCCATTGCCCGCACCACCGGCCTGCACCTGATGATCGGCGGCATGGTCGAGTCGCTTCTGGCAATGACCGTCTCTGCCTGTTTTGCAGCCGGGCAGGGCGGCTTTCGCTTCGTCGATCTGGATACGCCCCTCTTCCTGGCAGAGAATCCGTTTGATGGCGGTATGACCTACCACGACGGCACTATCGACCTGACGCAGATCGAAGCCGGGCATGGCGTCACGCCTCGTTCGCCAGCCGTGTAGCCCCGTCATCCTGCCGTTCCACCGTCAAGAGTGCGCTCCTGATTTAGTCATTCCATCCAAATCGCCTTCGCCGATCTTCGTACCGAGTCGCCCTACCGAAAATGGTTGCGATTTCATATAATGCGAAACATTGAACGTTCCTGGCACGTGTCATGCAAGGGCGCAGCGCGGATGACCACGTTTCGTCATCTGCGCCTGCGTATTGTCTGCGACATGGCGCACAACACTTCTGGGAGGATGGCTCAATGGGAATGACTCCAAAAGATGTCCTGGCACTGATCAAAGAGCACGACATCAAGATGGTCGATGTCCGCTTCACCGATATGCCAGGCACGTGGCAGCACTTCTCGCTGCCTGCCAGCATGCTCAGCGAGGACGACTTCGTGCATGGTCTGGGGTTCGACGGATCATCGATCCGCGGCTTCCAGGCAATCAACGAAAGCGATATGCTGGTCGTCCCCGATCCAGACACTGCATTTATCGATCCGCTGCTGAAAATTCCCACTCTTGTGCTCATTTGCGACATTCGTGATCCAATAACCGGGGAAAACTACAGCCGCGATCCGCGCTACATTGCCAAGAAGGCTGAAGACTATCTCCGCAGCACCGGTATCGCCGACACTGCCTATTTCGGACCTGAGGCGGAGTTCTTTCTGTTCAGCGATGTGCGTTTCGACCAGGGGAGCCATTTTGGTTACTACTTCCTCGACAGTGATGAAGGTATCTGGAATAGCGGCGCTGATCGCGGCGGGAAGAACCTCGGGTACCGCCCGCGCTACAAGGAAGGGTACTTCCCTTGCCCGCCGCTTGACACGCTTCAAGATGTGCGCTCACAGATCACGCTCAACATGATGGCGGCTGGCATTGAGGTTGAGGTGCACCACCACGAAGTCGCCACTGCCGGTCAGTGCGAGATCGATATGCGCTTCGATTCGCTGCTGCGCATGGCGGATAAACTGGTCAAATACAAGTACATCGTCAAAAACACCGCGCGACAGTTTGGTCTGACGGCGACGTTCATGCCTAAGCCGCTCTTCGGCGATAATGGCAGCGGTATGCACTGTCACCAGAGTCTGTGGAAGGAAGGACAGCCGCTGTTCTACGATCCGAAGGGGTATGCGCTGCTTTCTGATACAGCACGCTGGTATATTGGCGGCATTCTGGCCCACGCACCGGCATTGCTGGCCATCTGTGCGCCAACGACCAACTCGTACCGCCGTCTGGTACCGGGATTCGAGGCGCCGATCAACCTGGTGTACTCGCAGCGCAACCGCTCGGCGGCGATTCGCATTCCCACCTATTCGGACTCGCCGAAGGCGCGCCGCATCGAGTTCCGCGCGCCTGATCCGACGTGTAACCCGTACCTGGCATTCTCGGCAATGTTGATGGCCGGCATCGACGGGATCAAGAACCGAATTGAGCCGCCGCCGCCGCTCGATGTCGATATTTACGAACTGACGGCGGAGGAAAAGGCGCACATCCGTGGAACGCCTGGCTCGCTGGCAGAGTCGCTTGACGCACTTGAGGCGGATCATGATTTTCTGCTGGCAGGCGGAGTCTTCACCCCCGACGTGATCGAGACCTATCTGGACTACAAGCGGTCACGTGAACTGATCCAGGTTGCCATCCGCCCCCATCCCTACGAGTTCTTCATGTATTTCGACGCATAGGTGCGCTCCCCCATTGCGCAGGCACAGGGACGTTGTTCTCTCACGTCCCTGTGCCTGTTCGTGCTTCCAACTCAGATAGATCATACAATCAAAATTTCATTGATAAACCATATTTGAGGACTAAAAAATGTATGGTTTGTATAAAGTAAACAAGAACGAAACCGGATATTTCATATGAACCGGACGTAGCGCAAACGCCGCTTCTGTCGTACTCTTCAGCACATAAATCGTCACACGTGTTCAACCTGATGCGAGGAAGCGGATCCTGCGCCCACGCGCGTCGCAGGATGTTTTTCGTTCTGTCCTGCATTGCGGTTGAACATCGTGATACCCGGCACTATCCTCACACAGAAGGAAGGAACAGCATGGTCAAGCGACGAACAAAACTGATGCTCGGCATTGGCGCGCTCGCCGGTCTGTTGATCGGCACAACCGGAACATCCTTTGCCCAGGAGATCGATCCGGCGATTGCGGAAATGGGGGTTGTTACCGATACGATGTGGCTGCTGATCGCCGCCTTCCTGGTCTTCTTCATGCAGGCGGGTTTTGCGCTTGTTGAAGCCGGTTCCACGCAATCCAAGAACATGATCAACATCATGTTCAAAAACTTTATGGACTTCTGTATCGCTGCGCTGGCGTTCTGGATGATCGGTTGGGGTATCGCCTACGGCGCGACGGTCGGCGGGTTCTTTGGAACCGACCAGTTTTTCCTGGGAGATGTACGTGAGGCGGGGAGCGTGCCGACTCTTGCCCTCTGGCTGTTCCAGGTGGTGTTTGCGGGAACTGCGGCGACGATCGTGTCTGGCGCGATGGCGGAACGTACAAAGTTTGTTGCATACCTGATCTATAGTCTGGTTATCTCGATCCTTATCTACCCTGTCGTGGTCCACTGGGTATGGAGCGGCGCCGGCTGGCTCAATGACTACGATCCGACCACCACCGGCGACTGGGGATTCACCGATTTCGCTGGCTCGACAGTGGTTCACAGCGTTGGCGGTTGGGCGGCGCTGATGGGAGCGTGGCTCCTCGGTCCGCGTATGGGGCGCTATGGTCCGGATGGCAAGCCGCGCGAAATTCCCGGACACAGTGCAGCGCTTGCCGGTTTGGGGGTCTTCATTCTCTGGCTGGGGTGGTATGGCTTCAACCCCGGCAGTCAGCTGGCGTTCAAAAGCCAGGATGATGCCGATGCGATTGCGCTGGTGGCTGTGACGACCACGCTTGCTGCGGCTGCGGGCGCGGTTGGCGCAATGATCGCAAGCTGGATCAAGAGTGGCAAGCCGGAACTCGGCGCATCGCTGAACGGCGTGCTTTCGGGTCTGGTGGCGATCACTGCCGGTTGCGCCTACATGCGCCCGATTGATGCGGTGATTGTCGGTCTGGTCGCCGGTCCGCTCTATGTTATCTCGATGAAGTGGCTTGAGGCGCTGAAGATCGATGACCCGGTCGGCGCAGTGCCGGTGCACCTGGTGAACGGCGTGTGGGGGACGCTGGCGGTCGGTCTGTTTGCAACTATCGAAGGCAATACCGGCACGGTCGGTCTGTTCGCTGGCGGCGGTCCGCAGTTGCTGATCGCTCAGATCGTCGGCGTGCTGGCAATCGGCGTCTGGAGTGCGTTGACCAGTTTCCTGCTCTTCTTCATCATCAAGCGCACGATTGGTCTGCGCGTTTCGCCGGAAGAGGAAGAACTCGGTCTCGATATCGGCGAGCACGGGACGGTCGCGTACCCGGATATCCATAAGATGCCCGAACCTGAGACAATCCGTGCGATTACCGGGAAGCCAGCTTCCAGCACGGCTGAGTAAGCCAGGCAAGGCGAGGTCTGGAGCGCACGCTCCAGACCTCGTTCCTGTGGAACGATCTTCCCCGCGTGGACATCTCGCATATCATGGAGATTGAGAAATAAATCTGGTATGCGCCCTTGCCGTGGGGCTGATGGAGATTGAGTATTTATTCCGCTATACCGCGCTAGCCGTGGGGCTGATGGCGATTGAGAATTTATTCCGCTATCCCGCGCTAGCCGTGGGGCTGATGGAGATTGAAAATTAAATCCGCTATACTGCGCTAGCCGTGGGGCTGAAGCCCTCGGCTAACCAGGGCAAAGCCCGCCGGCGCGGGCTATACCGGATTATTTCTTCAAAGACCATAAGCCCTCGGCTAGACAAGGCGAAGCCCGCCTGCGCGGGCTATGGCGGAATAATTACTCAAAGACCATAAGCCCTCGGCTATGCGAGGCAAAGCCCGCCTGCGCGGGCTGTAGCGGATTATTTCTTCAAAGACCATAAGCCCTCGGCTATGCAAGGCGAAGCCCGCCTGCGCGGGCTATAGCGGAATAATAACTCAAAGACCATT
>AFSR01001167.1_pt1 | contig 26712 bp, 21 predicted proteins | sample 296848 | NCBI WGS metagenome assembly AFSR01 (sample SAMN02954305, study PRJNA68063) | hot springs metagenome | biome: terrestrial; feature: Mushroom and Octopus hot springs; material: microbial mat core samples; isolation source: Yellowstone National Park Mushroom and Octopus hot springs ...
CGCCCGCCCTACGGCCGATGTTGTCCAACTCCATGTGGCTGCCAGTGGATGGAGCTTTCCTTCCGGGCATGTCATGTTCTACACGGCCTTTTACGGCGGGCTGGGCTGTTTTGCCCGTCGGAAACTGCCGCCAGGGGGCAAACGTACAGTCATCTCAGCACTTTGTGCTACCCTTGCGGGGCTGGTCGGTTTGTCACGAATCTTTCTAGGGGCGCACTGGCTGCTGGATGTTGTCGCCGGCTACGGTTTTGGGCTGGCGTGGCTGCTTGTTGTCGGCGCTCCGCTGTGGCAGGCGGACGGGCCAGTCTCACCTGCGGTAAAAACAACGCCGTCGGCTGTGTCCCGGCAGGTCGAACACCACGGATGAAAGGTCGCCCCCTATGTTGGAAACATCGCTTCCACCCTGGCTCTTACCTTGGCTTCCGGCTATTCCCTGGATGCGCCTCTGGACCTACTTCATCGTCTTCTACGTGACCTATTCTCTCTTCACGCTCTGGTCCTACCGCTTTGCCATCCGGGCAACAGGTATGCGAGAAGCTACCTTCCAGCAGGCCGCTGTGGCGCGGGCCGTAGACATCGGGCTGCTTATCTTAGCGTTCTTCGTACCGGTGTCGTGGCTCATCAAAATACCCCTGTTGTTTTTAGGACAAATCATCACCTTTGCCGTGGTGTTTCGGGCCCCCATTGGACGTGCCATTATCGGCGCCATGCTATCGTGGTTGATGGGTGGCCTGTTTACGATCATCTACCTTGTCCTGCTTGTGCTGTACGTCTGGTTATTTGGCAGGCTACCTTATGAATACGGCGATGCACCGGGCATTGCGTGATGTCCCGGCGCAGCCGCACGCAGGTAGATGTTCTTGAGTTCGATGTAGTGCCGGACGCCTTCGGCAATCCGGGCGCGCTCAATGTCGGTGACAGGACGCTTGACTTTGGCAGGCACACCGGCAACGAGCATTCCGGCCGGCACCACCATGCCCTCTGGGACAACTGCCCCGGCAGCCACGATGCTACCTTCGCCAATGACTGCCCCATCGAGAATGATGGCGCCCATCCCAATCAGGCAGTGGTCGCCAATCGTGCAGCCGTGTGCAATGACACGATGCCCGACGATCACTCCCTGTCCGATACGGAGTGGGAACTGCCCGCCCGTCACATGAAGCACGCTATTGTCCTGAATGTTTGTCTCCCGCCCGATACGGATGTCGTTGACATCCCCGCGCACCGTGCAGTGGAACCAAATGCTGACATCTGGGCCGAGTTCGACATCCCCGATGACATCCGCCGACGGCGCGACATACACTCCACTGGCTAGCTTTGGAAAGGCCTGCTGAAAAGCAAGGATCGCCATACATGACACCGTTGCTGTAGATTCAGTTGCGTTGCTTTTAGCCTACACGCCAACCTATGTCCGAGGCCAAGTGCAAAAAGGATGTTGTTGGGTGGACGTTGCCCCTTGCTGAAGCCCAGCTCGGTGATCTTGGCTGGCAACGTGAAGCACGCCCGGACATATATCGCCAGGCTGTGTTTGGTGAAGGGGCTAAACGGCTGTGGGTTACGGCTGATGGCTGGTTGCTTGCCGGCGGCCGTCTGTGCGCCCGGTATGCGCGCATTCAGACGGCAGCGGCTGATGTAGCCACACTGATGGTCTATCCAACGGCCAGCCCTGACTGGCTGCCCATCTTTGCGTGTGAGTGGGTCATTCTGGGCGACCGTGCCCACGTGCTCGTGCTCGATGTTGAGTGTGTGGGTGAAGCAGCCGACTGGCTGCGGGAGCGCACCCGGTCAGCCCTGATGCCGCTCTACACCCGCTATGCTGATGCCTTGCCTACACCAAATGACCTGCCGCCATGGTTTGCCAAGATTCGGGAGGACTGGGCGCTGTTGACATCAGGCGACCTGACGCGGCTCGCCGTGATGCAGCAGGCGTTTGAAGCCTACCTGCAAGCCACTGCCGAGAACCTTTACCGGCCAGGACTGACCAACGCCCGGCTAGGACCCGAGCATCCGGCCGTGACCGCTTACAAGCAGCACCATGCTGCCCATTCACCGGGCTATGCCCTGCTGGCGCCCAAGGCCGGTGAAGCCTGGACTCGAGCCTTTCTCTGGGAGTGGCACTTTGGCCCGCTGCATCCACCGGCCTGAACTATTGCCCCAAACCAGGCCATGAGCAGCTTGGTTTTCAGCCGGGTAGGTGTGGTATCTTTCAACCTTCAAGTTCACCCTTAGCCTGCACGCTTTGTCACTTTTTGCACACCTTTGGTGCATCCCGACACTGTACGGCCTATGACCCCCGCCATGTCATCGCCGGCGTCTCATTCTTCTGCCATGTGGTGGCCGGCCGATCTGGCCATTGCTTTGCACCGGACACTTCGACAACGCCTGCCGGATGACGCGGCCCGCATGCTTTATCACCTAGGCCGGCTCACGGGAGCACGTCTTATGCGCGAACATGCCTTTGACTCAGACGACACACATCCTGTTCCTGGAGCACACCCAACATCTCTGAGCCGTCGTTTGCAGGCTTGTGACGAATGGTTTGCCAATGCCGGCTGGGGACGCTTTGATGCCATCCCGCTAGGCCTGGCGACGGTCATCAACCACTATGACTCACCCATTGCTATGGCGCTGCGCCTAGATGGCCCGGCCGACGGCCCTGTGGATGATTTCTTTGCCGGCCTATTTGCCGAGATTCTCACCCAACAAACCGAGCAGCCCCAAGAAAGCGTAGAAATTAGCTGCTTGGCCAGCCAAGCCCACTACTGCTGTTTTGTCGTCAGTGAAGCCAGCGTTGTGCGCAAGGTCTACGCTTGGCTGACGTATCACCTCAACCCTCACGACATTCTCAAGCGTCTTGCTAACGAGACAGTCCAGTAAAGCAGTTATGGCGCGTTTTACAGAAACCGACGAAGCTGCGCAGCTCTTGCAGCAGATTCTTGCGATGTCCACGGCGGCACAGCCGCCACAATCTACCGGTGTCCCGGAGGCTGCAGCATATCTGTATGATGACGCTGAAGATGACCTCCAAGCCCCGGACAAAACCTCTCCAGCAGGGCCCTTTCTCTCCCCGGTAGCGCCCCCTCCTGTTGGTGCAGCTTTACCTCAGCGACTTTTGCCGGCAGCTCCAGGCAGGGTCATCCGAGAGGTTGTCACAACGCAAGCCGGCCAAGTACAACTGACCCTGCATACCTCGGGGCAGCTACCACTGAGCAGCAGTGGTTTAGATGCAGAAACCGTTGCAGAGTTCTTCCAGCGTGTCGTGCGCCCACTTCCTAACACCGATCTTTCCACTACGTAGGGTTGTCACATGCCGAAAACGCTGGCTGTAGTGAGCCTCAAGGGGGGCGTCGGCAAGACGACGACATGCACGAATCTGGCGGCTTACGTGGCGGCCATGGGAATTCCGACGCTGCTTGTGGACCTCGACGTACAAAACGGCGTGCGGTTTGGCGTTGGGCTGGATGACTATGCCGGCGTTACACTTGAAGATGTACTCCTGCACCACAAATCCCCCTCGGAAGCCCTCGTGCTCACCAACCGCCTGGAACTGTCGGTTGTGCTTTCCGGTCGCTTCATCAACGACCAGGCAGTAGAAGCCTACGAACAAGCTTTTGAGCAAGACGTTACCTGGCTAGCCCGCCTGCTGCCACACTTCACCACACCGGACTTTTCGCCCCAACTCGTGCTGTTAGATACCCCGGCCGGTCTCGGTGCCGTAACGACCAGTGCCATCGTAGCAGCCGATAGCCTCATCCTGCCCATCCAGTGCGAGCCGTTGAGCCTGCGTACCCTGCCGCCGCTGTTGCGCCGTATTGTCCAGCTCAAGGCCCAGTACAACCCGCGCCTGACCATCGAAGGCATCCTGTTGACGATGTATGACGAGCGCCAGGGCGCGGCAACCGATGTCGTCCGGCAGGTGCGCGAAGCCTTCCCCGGCGAACTCGTCTTTGACACCGTTATTCCACGCCACGAGGAACTGTCCGTCTCGTTTGCCGTCGGCGCTCCGGCTGTCACCCTCAAGACCCGCGCCGCCGGCGCTCAGGCCTACATTCAACTTGGGCGTGAAATCATCATGCGGCTGCCGGAAGAGGTTGGCTACGCCGTGTCGGGCTGACCTGTCAGACAAGGGTCATGGGCATGTCAGGCTCCGTCAGTGCCGCCCGGAGACGATGACGGCTTGGATGGCTTTGAAGCCGCCAGGGCGCTGCGGCAGTTAGGGCAGATACCGTGCGTGAACTGGTAGTTGCACATCCGCCGGAAGTAGGTCTCAAAGCGGACCGTGACCGTCTTGCCGCTGGCATCCTGCTCCATAATGTCGCGGCAGTAGGCACACACGCGGATGAATTCGGGCAGGCCCGTCTGAAGCGATGCCAACGGCAAGGCATGCAGCAGCAGGACCACATCCAAGGTGTCACCCTTGGCCTCTGCTGCCTGCCCTTCTGGAATCGGGATGACATCCACCATGCACGTGGGCACGTTTCCCGGCGCGGGTTTGGCACCACACGTGGTCAAGGATGACTTCCTGCCGCAGCGTTAGGCACTGACCCACCGGGTCAAGCCGCTCGCCGGCTTCATTGACGAAACTCAGCACCTCGCCAATCGAGAAATTGTCCGGGTTTCCGGCTTCGATACCGGTCAGCGTCATGGCGGCCGGATTGAGAAAGCACACCCGCCCGGCGGCATCGAGTACGAAAACGGCCGATTCCAGCTTGGCCAGCGTTGACAGATAGTGCCGTTCGCGCCGCCGGTAGGTGCGCTCCAGCTCGGACTTCTGGAAGGCAATGCTGAGCGTTGACCGCAGCGTGGCATCATCAATGGGCTTGGAGATGTAGCCGTAGGGCTGGCTGCGGATGACACGCTCGATGGTTTCCGGGTCGCTGTTGGCCGTCAGATAGACGACCGGCAGCCTGAAGCGGCTGTGGATGTGCTCGCCGGCTGTAATGCCATCCATCGAACCCGCCAGGCGAATGTCCATAAGCACCAAGTCGGGTGTGGTGTTCGCCACAAGGTTTAGTGCCTCTTCCCCGCTGGCCACCACACCGACGACGGTGTAGCCCATTCTTTCCAGCCGCAGGCGGAGCGCCTCGGCAATCAGGACTTCATCCTCGACAATCATCACCCGCCGGTTGCCCGCCGACATCACCTCATCACCTCAACCTTTCAGCCAAATTCCGGCGGAGTGCCTGCCGGCTCCCCATCCGGTCCAAGTGGAAACGTCAGGGCAGCACAGAAGCGGCCCGTCTCCGGCATGAAATCCACGCTCCCGTGCAGTTGTCGCGCCAGCAGCCGTACCATCCGCAGGCCAAAGTGCCGACTGCCTTCCAGTTGCGCCGGCAAGTCTGGCGGATGATGCCGGCCATCGTCAATGACTTCGATGGTGACCGCATCGGCTGCGCGCCGGAACTGAACGGCAATGTGGTGCGCCCCAGCAGCCACGCCGTGCTTGAAAGCGTTCAGCAGCAGTTCGTGAACGATGAGCGCCACCGGCACGGCCCGGTTGAGCGGCAGGGCCACCTGCCCCGGCCGCACCTCTACTTGGACGGACGTCGCCGGGATTACCTGCTGCATGTGCGCCACCAGCGAAGCACACAGCTCGTCCAGCAGCACGTGGCTAAAGTCGCTTTGCTGGTAAAGCTGCTCGTGAATGAGCGCCATGGCCCGGATGCGCGAAGCCATGTCGTACAGAAGACGGTCGAAGCCGGGCTGTTCGAGATGCGCCGCCTGCAACTCCAGCAGGCTGATGATGGTCTGGAAGTTGTTTTTCACCCGGTGGTGCACTTCCTGAAGCAGCACCTTCCGTTCTTCAAGGGCAGCCTGCAGGATGGCCACCATGGCCTTTTCCCGCGTGACATCCCGCTGAATGGCCACCCAGCAGCAGACGACCTTCCCGTCCGGGTCCCTGACTGGCGAGATGCTGATGTCCACGAGGAACTCCTGCCCGTCCTTGCGATAGTTGACGAGTTCGACCCGAACCGGCTGCCACTGTTCGAGTGCGGCGCGCAGCTTGTCGAGTTCTTCACGCTGGGTGCGGGGCCCCTGAAGGATGCGCGGCGTCTGGCCGATGACTTCCGCCCGCGTGTAGCCTGTCATGCGCTCGAAGGCTTCGTTGACGTAGAGAATGCGCGGCCCGCCTTCATCGGCGTCAATCGGCCAGGCTTCGGTGACAAGCACGGCATCCTGCATCTGCGCAAGGATGACTTCCAGCCACTGCAAAAGCGCCCGTTCCTGCTTCCGCACCGTAACATCCTGCCCCCACGCCAGAACGCCGATGACCTGACCCTGATCATCCCGCACAGGCTGGTAGCGAACCTCCCAGATTTCGACGGACTCCCCAGAGCGCAGCGCGTATTCGGCCGTGACCGGCTCACCGGCGGCAGCCCGCTGGCGATGTTCTTCCACCTTGGCGCGCAGGTCAGGGTCAGGCAGGAGATCGGCGATGGCCTCGCCCGGCTGCGGCACACGCCCGGCCAGCCGCCGGTAAAGCGACGCATAAGCATCGTTGAAAAACCTGATCCGCTGGTCCAGGTCGTGGTAGCACAACACTCCGGGAACAACTTCCCCGATGGAACGCAGAATGGACTCCAGCATGGCGGTCAATCTGGGTTTGTGCTAACACCCTCTACAGATTCCGGATGCGGCTGCCGGCGTTCTGGTCCGGCTGCGTGCCGAACGTTCCCAGTCCACGCAGGGCAAAGGTGAAGGTCAGACGTCCGGCGCTGGCCACACCCAGGTTGACGCTCGCGTAGTTGACCTGCACAGCCGCGCAACGGAAGGCATAGCCGAGTGAAAACGACGTGAAAATCAGCCCCTTTTGCTGAAGACGGCCGGTGGTTGGGCTTGGAGAGCGGGAAAAATCATAGGCCACGGCGGCGCTGCCGAAAAGCCCCCGCGTCGGATCGCCCAGCGCCAGATTCGTAAAGGACTGGCTGCCGGTGAACGTGCCCGGCTCCGGTTGTCCGTCGGCCAGCCGGCGCGGCTGGCTGTAGTACCAGGTCTGGCTCAGTTGGAAGCGCCGCCGGTACAGCCCGCCGGTAAACCCAAAGCTGCGCACGCCACCCAGCACCGGATCAAAATCCAGGCGCAGGTCGGCGGCAAAGGTGGACTGGGGCATCACGCGCAGCTTGACGTTGACAGGCGAAAAGCGCCGCCCGACGCCGCCGTAGGCAAAGCCGCTGAAGGTCAGCAGCGGCGCAATCTGGTTGCGCTGGCCCGGCACGAGCGCGCCGCCAAAGGTCGGGTCGAAAAAGTATTTCTGGCTGATGGTCAGGCTCAGCACCTCCCGCGCCTGGCGCGTCTGCCCGGTCTCATCGCGGACCGGCGCCAGCAGGCGGTTGACGACCGAATACTCCAGCTCGTTTGTGTTGGCAAAGACATCGAGGGCATCGAAACGCAGGATGCGTGGAAAGTCCTCGATACCGGCCACCCGCCGGTAGATGACCGCCGATTCGATGATGTGCTTGAAACGGGCCCGGCCATCCCTGGCGTAGAAGGTCCGCCCAAGGGCCGGCGGACGGACTTCGAGCGCAAAGTCCACAAACCGCCGGAACAGCGATTCGCCGGACGTTCCCAGGCGCGTCCCCGGCGGCACCACGGACGGCGGCGACGGCAGACCAAAGGCCAGCGGCGGACGCGGCGTGAAGGTTGTTTCGGGATCGAACGTCGCGCCGTAGTAGGTGGCCCGGACGCCCAGCGTCGGCGTGATGCTCCAGCCGCCCAGATCGGGCAGCAGCGCCGTCAGGCGCGGCGCGGCATCCAGGCGCTGCACGAACTCCGGCGTGGTGAAGGTGCGCTGGTTCGTATCAGTACGGGTTTCCGTCCGGCGCAGCCCGGCCAGACTCGCTTCGCCGCCAGCATACCAGGTCAGACCGGCAAAGCGGCCGAGATAGGTGGGCAGCCAGTCGAAGTTCAGCGCAGGGCTTTTGCGAATGGAAAACTCGACCAGGGTGGAGCCACGTGCGCCTTGGGGAATGTTCACCCGTGTCGTCCGGTTTTCGTAAAGCGTGCGGAAGCCAAACGTCGGCGTCTGCCGGGTCAGGTGCAGAACGATTTTCGACTCCGGGTTGAAGGCATCCTCGAAGGTGTTGCCGAAAATGGCGCGGAAGTCAAAGCTCGACGTGTAGTTGACATCGGCCACGCCGACGAAGCCGTTGGCAAAGTGGTTGATGGCTTTGGCAAAGAACAGTGTCCCGCCCTGGTTGACGCCCGGCCGTCCAAACAGGCGGTCGGCCACGGTGTAGGTGCCCAGCCGGATGAAGGAATCCTCTGCCAGCGCCGCGCGCAGGGTGGCACCAAAGCCGAGACCCCGCGCGCTGTACAGATCGCCCTGCAGGGTCAGGTCGGCGCTGTCGCCCAGCGTCTGGTAGTAGCCCAGCCCGATGATCCGCCCCTGCAGGGTGTTGTTGCCGAGCGTCGGCAGAAGAAAGCCGGATTTCCGTTCGCGGCGGTCAATGGGCAGCGCCACGTATGGCAACGGCAGAATGGGTGTCCCCTTGATGCGGAAGGCGGCCCGGCGCGCCGAAGCGTAGTCGTTGACCCGGATGCGCGCCTCGCGGGCCGTCACCGTCCAGAGCGGAACGGTGTCTTCGCAGCAGGAAGTCAGCTTGGCTTCGTAGAGGATGTAGGTATCGCGTCCGGTGCGTTCCACCCGCGCGGCGGTAAAGGCCAGCAGCCCTCCGTCGGCGGTCTGGTCGGTGTAGCCGGTCACGTCGTAGAACGTTCCGGTTTTGCTGCGCACATTGACTTCGGCCCGCCGCGCGGTCAGGCGCTGGTTGGGTTGTGGGTCATAGATGACATTGCCTTCGGCGCGGGCGTCACCGCTGGTTTCGTCATACACCACGTGGTCGGCCTGCAGCCGCGCGCCGTCGTACGTGATGACGACGTAGCCATCGGCGTAGAGCGTCGTGCCCACGCGGCGCTGTTCATCGGCGTCAATCTGGACTGTGGCTCCGGGCGTTGTGCCGGGGCGGACTTGTCCGCCGGGTGTGCCTGGCGCGGCCGGCTGCGCGGCCGGGGGAAGTGGCAGCGCCTGGGGTGAAGCGGGTGTTCCCGGCGGCCCGACGACAATGACGGGCGCGGCGGCTTCGGGTGGCGGGGGCGGCGGCAGGGCGGCCGGGGGTGGGATGTATTGGGCGGCGGCGGGCAGGGTCAGGGCCAACCAGAGCAGCCCGGCCCAGCCGGCAGTGCGAAACGGGGTCATCGCGTCAGTGGTGAAAGCGCGCAAGCATCAGCGTTGCCGAGACTCTAGGCCAAAGCGGCCCGCCGTTTGAAGTGCAAAGTCATTCGGACCTGCCCGGCAGCGCCGGATATTCCCCGCACCGATGGGTTTCAGGTCCTGTTGCACTAAATCCGATTGCGCTGAGCAGACTTTTCTGTTTCTATCATCTGAACTTAAGTTAAAAAACGCATGGACTCCCTGAATACGGTGCTACCTCGTCTCTGGCAACCGCTCCGGTTCTAGTGAAGCGCCGGTCCTGCCCGTCACCAGACCGGTTGCACATTACCTGGCCGGGAAGAGGATTCGACTCCGCTATTTCGATTCTGATTGAAAGGAAATCTGCCATGTCTTCGACCTCGCAACATCGTCCACAGCGCGCCAGGTGGCTGGCGGGACTGGTGGCAACAGCGGCACTGGCCGGATTGACGGCACTGCCGCTCGTACAGGTCAGCAGCGCCCCGCCGACTGACACCGGCAAAAAGGGGCGGCACTTCAGATTGGCCGCTCCGTATGACTTCACGGCTGAAACGCACGGTCACAAATTCATCACCCGGACAGCCGACGCGCGCGCCGCAGCAGAACGTTTGGGCGCGCAACTGGTGGCTGACTACGGGACATTTCAACTTTATCGCACTGAAAGCGACAACACTTCCGCCTTTGGAAACATTGCCGGTATCGAGATAGCCGACGAGTTCAACGTCGTCCACCTGAATGTGCCCATCAACACCACGTCCCGGGGTGCGCAGGAGTTGGCGGAGGCAGGGAAAGCCGCACAGGAACGGCTGCGTCCTGGCGGCAAGCGCCTTCACGTCGTCCAGTTTGCCGGCCCAACGCGGCCCGAATGGTTTTCCGCGCTTCAGAAGACTGGTGCCCGCATCATCAACTACCTGCCGCACAATGCCTATCTTGTTTACGGCGACGCAGCCAGCCTTGAGCGCGTTTCACGGTTGGGCGAAGACGCGCGCCAGACAGGCGACACCACCAAGGTGACAAAAAGCTTCAAGCAGTGGGACGGCCCCTATCTTGCCGCCTTCAAACTTGACCCCAGCACGGCGGAGGTTGCCCTGGAGGGCACACAGCGATATGCCGTACAGCTCGTTGCTGACCCAGACACCAATCAGGCAACCCTCCAACTGGCGGAAAGCTTCGTCGGCAAACCGGCCATCCAGAAGTATCAGATTGCCGATTTCGTGAACTTCATCGTGGAGCTGCCTTCCAGCGCCCTGATGACGCTGGCGGCGCAGGAAGACGTGATTTCCATCATGCCCTACACCGAGCCGACCCTGCTCGATGAACGGCAGAACCAGATTCTCATCAACAGCCTGACGGGTGGCATCCCGAACCTTTCAACGCCCTATGCCACGTTTCTGACGGCAGCCGGCTTCCCACCCCTCAACTCGACCTTCACCTCGGCTTTCGTGGTGGATGTTGCTGACCAAATGGTGGACAGCGGAAACTCCATCGCCGGGGCGACCACACCCCCGCCGGGCGGGCCGCCCAACCACACGACCGGCCTTCCTCCCACCTCTCACTTTGCTCTCTACCGCGCCGGTACCATCTCGCAACCGAGCCGGCTTGTGTATGCCAAGTGGGAAAGCACAAACCCGGCTCCCCCAACAGGCAATGACGTGCGAGGCTGTGGCATTGGCCACGGAACCCTCTGCGCGCATATCATCGCTGGCAACGTGCCAGCGTCACTGCCCCGCGCCCTGCCCCACGCCGAAAATGACCCCCCGAACTTCTACTACGGTCTAGGTGTGGCTCCCTTCGTGCGGATTGGCAGTTCAGCGATTTTTAACTCTGGTGGCACGTTTGTGAACCCCAACTTCAACGACATGCTCGCACGGTCATACCAGTACGGTGCGCGCATCAGCTCAAACAGTTGGGGCGCGGCGGTTTCCGGCGCGTACAACACGAGCTCACAAGCCTACGACTTTCTCGTGCGTGATGCTCAGCAACCAGGATCGGCTCACCCGACACCGGGCAACCAGGAAATGGTCATCGTATTTGCCGCCGGCAACAGCGGCCCCCCCCCTGGCGACCAAACAATTGGCACAATTGGCGCACCGGCCACTGCGAAGAACGTCATCACGGTGGGTGCTAGCCAAAACACCCGCAGCGCCGGTGAGAATGCCGAAAACATGGCCAGCTTTTCAAGCCGCGGACCTTGCGCCGACGGGCGCCGGAAGCCCGACCTGGTGGCGCCAGGGACAACGGTTTCCGGTGGGGTGCTCCAGGTTGGCACCCCTGACCCAAATGGCCCTGGTAACCCTGATCCGTGTGTGACAAGCGCCCCTTTGCCCGGAACAACCGGCTACTATCGCGCTTCAAGCGGGACAAGCTTTTCCTGTCCGGCGGTTGCAGGTGGTGCGGCGCTCGTCCGGCAGTATTTCCTCAACAACCCCGGCCCGCCTTTCAACGGCACCGCGCCCAGCCCGGCGATGACCAAGGCGTATCTGATGAACTCCGCCGAGTATATGACGGGCACGGGCGCCGGTGACACGCTCTGGTCAAACAATCAGGGCATGGGTCGCATGGCGCTTAACCGCGCATTTGACAGCGCCCCACGGGTGCTGCGCGACCAGGTCCCGGCGGACAAGTTCACAGCAAGCGGACAGGTTCGGACTCTTGCCGTAGCTTTTCCGGCCTCTGGACCTCTGCGCATCACGCTGGCGTGGACGGATGTCCCCGGCGCCACCACTGGCACCGGGCCACGCCTTGTCAACGACCTTGACCTCCAGGTTAGTGTTGGCGGCGACACCTATCGCGGCAACAACTTCTCCGGGGCCAACTCCATCCCCGGCGGTGCATTTGACCGCCTCAACAACGTCGAGAGTGTTTTCCTTCCGGCAGGCAGCTACCCGGCCGGGACGCCCGTGATCATCCAGGTGAGCGCCTTCAACATTGCCGGCGATGGCGTCCCTGGCGATGGCGACCTACTCGACCAGGACTACGCCTTGGTGGTGTACAACGCGCAGACGGTAACGGGTCCCCTTGCGGCCTTCGCAGGCCAGACCACGACCGAACTACCGGGCGCGGCCAACAGCGACGGTGACAGCTTCTTTGAACCATGCGAGACCCTGCAATCGGCTATCACGGTAACGAATGTGGGCACCGCGACGGCAACGGGAGTCAACGTCACCATCACCTCCACGACACCAGGGGTGACGATTGTCAACGGCAGCGCAAGCCTTGGCTCGTTGGCGCCGGGCGCGAGTGCAACCGGCAACGTGACCTTCAGGCTTCTCCCGACCTTCGTTCCGGGGACAACTGTCACCATCAACGTGTCAGTCACGTTTGGGCCGGGCAGTGGGTCAACTACGGCGAGCTACACAGTGCCGACAAGTTGTCCGTTAGCGCCGGGCGGCACGTTTACCTTTTCCAACCCGGCACCGATCACTATTCCGGCTTTGGGAACGGCGACGCCTTATCCGTCCACCATCAATGTGAGCGGCATTCCTGCGGGACACGTGATCACCAAGGTGACGGTGACAATCACCAACTTCAACCACACCTGGCCTAGCGACGTAGGTGTGGCCCTGCGGGGTCCAGGTGGTCAGATTTGTGTGCTGTTCAATAATGCCATTGGCGGGTCTGGTGGCGTAACGAACCGCACCTACACGTTTGACCAAGCATTCCCGCCATTGCCAACGTCGGGCTTCCCGCCCAGTGGGACCTATGGCCCGAACAACAATAGTACGACACGGACCTTCGCGGCCCCGCTGCCATCGCCGCCCTACAACAGCAACCTGAACATCTTCAACGGGTTGTCCGGGGCAAGCGTGAACGGTACGTGGGAACTGTTTGTGCAGGACTTCGTCGGTGGTGATGCCGGCAACATCAACGGTGGCTGGTCCATCACCATCCAGACCGGCACGCTCAACTGCTCCACCACAGCCCCTGCCTGACAAACGTCAACTCGCAGGTGCAGATGCTGATTTACCCGTCGGCAACCACGGCGCTGTTTGGCTGCCCCGGCTATCCGTTGCAGGCGACGCTGGTTGGGCTGCTGACCAACACCGGCGCCGCGCCCCTTTCCAACATCGCCATTCAGGTGGCAGGGCTGGGCTTCCCGGACTTCACCAATCCGAACGCCGTCATTCTGGCGTCGCCCAATCCACACCGGTTGGCGTCGGCGGATGACTACGCCGGGCCGTGTGCCTACACTGGCGGGCAGGCTGGCTCCATCCAGACCACGCTCAACGGGCAGCCGCCGGTTGGCACTGGTGTGCCGATTAGCCCGCTGGCGGCAGGGCAGTCCACGAGTGTCTTCTTCCGGGTGCGGGTGCCTTCGAACGGTCCGATTCGCCTGCTGGTGAATGTGCTGGCGATTGTCGGCCCCGTCTCAACGACGGAAAGCGTTGAGACGCAGCGGCAGGTGATTCGGACGATGGTCATTGACGTGGTACCTGACGCCGACGGCAAGCTGACGGCGCGGGTTGTCTGCGATGAGCCTGTGACGCCGAAGGCCGCGTCTGGCGAGGACGCCACGGCGACGACGGCTGCTCGGACGCCGGTTGTGGCAGCTCCTGGACGGCGGCGCTGAGCTTCAACCTGGTCAGGGTAGCCTGACCTGAGACTTTTGGCGGTCACGCCCTAATGCGGGCGTGACCGCTTTTTTGTTTCCTGCTGGAACGGTTCCTGGGTACTGGCTTGAGTAGGCACTGAACTGTTCACGTCCATCCCCCACTGCGCGCTGTCTTTTCAATGAGACAGGAAACAGATGTCAACACAGATTTGGGCAGCTATAACCGATGCCGGCAGGACAGTTGAATTTTCGTGCGTCGTCTGCGGGAAGATTCGGCCGCTCGGCAAGCCTTCGGTCATTTGTTTCGCTGACAATCGCTTCTCGTGTCGTAGCGCCGATATGTGGCGTATTTGACTACTATTCTGAGTTTTAGGAACGTCAGCCGGGCAGATGGTGCTGTTGGTTGGTTTCCAAGCAGCTAGAACTCCAAGGTCAGAGGGCTGTGCCACTGGGTGTTCCCTTCTAGCTGTTTACGCCGACGGAGTAACCTTCTCGCCTGGGCAAAAATCAACGTCACCTTTAGGATTGCCCTGCTGTTGGTACGGCGATTCCGCGTTTCCTGCCAACATCCTAGGTTGCGCTACAAGCTCCGGTAATGTACGGGACTACCGGATGTGCTTTCCCTAGACCCACTTGGTTTACTTGTAGCAGTCGCATCCAAAGCAAGTGTGACCGCCTTTTTGTGGTCTGTGAGGGGTTCTGTTCGGGGGCGATGGCTGAAATGTTTTCTGCCTCTACCTTGACTGCCAAGGACAACCCCCAAGCAACTGTCAAAAAAATGGCGGTGTCGCAAGACACCGCCGGAGAAAAAGCTAAACTGGCTACCGGTATCAATAGTCATTCATCCCGGACATGCTCGGTGTGCTGCCTGCCTTTTTCTCTTCCGGCAGCTCGGTGATGAGAGCCTCTGTTGTAAGCATCAAGCCGGCAATCGAAGCTGCGTTCTGAAGTGCCGTGCGCGTCACCTTGGCCGGGTCAATGACGCCAGCGTTGACAAGGTCTTCAAATTCGCCGGTCGCTGCGTTGAAACCGAAGTTTTCAGACTGTTCGCTGGCCACCCGGTTGACAACCACCGCCCCTTCATAACCGGCATTCATAGCAATCTGCCGAAGCGGTTCTTCGAGTGCGCGCCGGACAATCTGAACGCCAAAGCGCTCTTCGTCTTCACCTAGCTCGATGTTTTCAAGGGCTTTCTGGGCGCGCAGCAGCGCCACGCCGCCACCCGGTACAATACCCTCTTCAACGGCTGCACGGGTTGCATGCATAGCATCTTCGACGCGGGCTTTCTTCTCTTTCAGCGCCGTTTCTGTTGCCGCACCAACTTTGATGACGGCAACGCCACCGACCAACTTAGCCAACCGCTCCTGAAGCTTCTCGCGGTCGTAGTCAGATGTGGTGTTCTCAATCTGGACGCGAATCTGCTCAACGCGGGCTTTGATCTTTTCGGGCTTGCCGGCGCCTTCAACAATCGTCGTGTTGTCTTTGTCCACCGTCACCCGCTTGGCGCGACCAAGGTCTTCAATCTTGACGTTCTCCAGCTTGATCCCCAGGTCTTCGCTGATGACTTGCCCACCAGTCAACACGGCAATGTCTTCCAGCATCGCCTTGCGCCGATCACCAAAGCCCGGCGCTTTGACCGCGCAGACCTGCAACGTGCCCCGCAGCTTGTTGACAACAAGCGTCGCCAGTGCCTCGCCGTCCACATCTTCGGCGATGATAAGCAGTGGCTTGCCCTGCCGTGCCACCTGTTCGAGCAGCGGCAGCAGGTCTTTCATGGCGCTGATCTTCTTTTCGTGGATGAGAATGAGCGCATTTTCGAGCGTGGCTTCCATCCGCTCGGCATCGGTCACAAAGTACGGCGACAGATAGCCACGGTCAAACTGCATCCCTTCGACGACCTCAAGCGTCGTTTCCAGCGACTTCGACTCCTCGACTGTGATGACGCCATCCTTGCCAACTTTCTTCATGGCTTCGGCAATGATTTCGCCGATCTGCTTGTCACCGTTGGCCGAGATGGTCCCTACCTGGGCAATGGCTTCACCTTGAACGGGTTTGGCCATGTCCTTGATGAACTTCACGGCTGCATCTACTGCCCGGTCAATGCCCCGCTTGAGCGCCATCGGGTTGTGACCGGCCGCTACTAACCGTGCGCCTTCGCGGAAAATGGCGTGGGCAAGAACAGTAGCGGTTGTCGTCCCATCACCTGCCACGTCTGATGTCTTGGAGGCCACTTCGCGCACCATCTGAGCGCCAGCATTTTCAAGGGCATCCTTAAGCTCGATTTCTTTGGCGACGGTTACCCCGTCCTTTGTGATGGTCGGGCTGCCAAACTTCTTCTCGATGACCACGTTTCGGCCCTTGGGGCCAAGCGTAACTCTCACAGCTTCCGCAAGTTGATTGACACCACGCAAGATGGCTTGACGTGACTCTTCACCGTGAATGACTTGTTTTGCCATAACCGATGTACTCCTCAAGAATGTATTTCCGTAAGAATCCTCAGCGGTTTGCTACCTGGTCCAAACACTCCAACGGGCAAGCCCTTTGAATGGACTTGCCCGTTGCGTCGAACCATCACTTGGCAGCGGCCTGGCCTCTCCCTTCAATAATGCCCAGAATTTCGTCCTCACGCATGATGAGAAACTCTTCGCCATCAATCTTGACTTCCGAACCGGAATACTTGCCAAACAACACGCGGTCGCCCACCTTGACATCGAGAGGTGTCCGGCTACCGTCATCCCGCAGCTTCCCGCTGCCGACGGCAATTACTTCGCCTTCTTGCGGTTTTTCTTTAGCCGTGTCGGGGATGATAATGCCACCCCGCACCTGCTCAGCTTCGGCGACACGTTTGACGATTACGCGGTCATAGAGTGGACGAATCGTCACAGCCATATTGTTGACTCCTTGCCTAAATGTTGATTCGACGTATGATAGCGACGCGGATTAGCATCCACATCTTGCGAGTGCTAATATAGCGCAGCATCCTGTAGCAGTGTCAAGAGAAATCCCGAAAACTGCGGGCCGGTTAACCTGACTGCCTCACAAGGCTGGTTCAAGCAGACACAGCCCCTGACGACTGGCAGTCAATCTGCCCCCTTAGAGCCGCGCCGCATCCAGTGGATGCGCTTAGATGATCGATGGGCTGAATGCCAGCAACTGCGAGGACCTTGCCTCACCTCGCTTGTTTTGGAGGAGGCTTATTCGACTGGCTGGTTCTCTATTCGTTTGAATAGCAAGCCCCCATTTGTGCCGCCAAAACCGGCCGCATTGGAAAGGACATACTTGAGCGCGGCTGAACGCGGTTCATTTGGTGTGTAGTCAAGGTCACACTCTGGGTCTGGTGTCTCATAGTTGATGGTGGGCGGAATAACCTGGCGGGCCACAGCTAGGGCGCTGTAGCAGGCCTCAATGCCGCCAGCCGCCCCCAAGGTGTGACCGGTCATAGACTTTGTCGAACTGACGGCCAGCCGGTAGGCATGATCACCGAAGGCTCGCTTGATGGCGATGGTCTCAAACTTGTCGTTGTACGGGGTCGAAGTACCATGCGCATTGATGTAGTCTACCTGTTCAGGAGCGACGCCGGCATCCTGTAAGGTCGCCAGCATCATGCGGTACATCCCTTCACCTTCTGGAGCTGGCGCAGTAATGTGGTAGGCATCCCCACTGGTCCCGTACCCGACAAGCTCGGCGTACATGGGGGCTCCCCGCACTACCGCGTGGTCATAGGCCTCCAGTACAAGGATGCCTGCGCCTTCTCCCAATAAGAACCCGTCGCGCTGAGCATCAAAGGGACGCGAAGCCCGCTGGGGATCATCGTTGCGGGTGGACATTGCCTTTGCGGCTGCAAAGCCACTTACTCCCATGGGGGTGATGGCGCTTTCTGTGCCCCCGCATACCATGACATCTGCCTCATCTCGCTGGATAAGACGAAAGGCTTCACCAATGGCATGAACGCTGGCGGCACAGGCCGTAGCCGTTGCTCCAATCGGTCCCTGCAAACCGTGCCGAATGGAAATGTAGCCAGCCGCCATGTTGATAAGGAAGGAAATCATGAAGTACGGCGACATGTGGCGCGGGCCTTCGTCAAGCAGGCGGGCATGCTCACGTTCGATGATGTTGAACCCACCGATCCCGCTGCTGACATACACCCCGCAGCGCTGTCGGTCAATTCGCGTTAGGTCAAGCCGACTGTCAGCCAGCGCCTCGTCCGCAGCCGCTACGGCATACTGGATGTAAGGTGCAGTCCGCTTTAGCTCACGAGCATCAAAAAATTGCCGGGGGTCGAAATTTTTGACCTCGGCTGCAAAGCGTACCTCATAGCCACTGGCATCAAAGCGCGTGATGGGGCCGGCGCCAGAGCGCCCGGCCATAAGTGCCTGCCAGTTCTCTTCGCGTGTATTACCGATGGGCGTAACCAGCCCAATGCCGGTTACAACAACCCGTCTTTTCTGGGGGGAAGTTGCCATAATTCCAGAACGTTCAATTACGACAGAAATCACTCCCACTGTCTGTGGAAGTCCAAAGCCTGATCAGACGCCAAGCAGGCGGCCCAGCACCTGCGGAGGGGGATTAAACAACAGTGCCGCCGTCCCAACCTTGACCGTAGGAACCACCCGTCGCCCACCGCTCCACCGGATGATCTGCTCCGGCGCACCGTCTGTTTGTTCAATGTCCGTTCTGGTGTAAGAAGCGCCGACAGCCGTTAGGTAACTCTCTAGGTGGCGGCAATCAGGACACCAGCCAGCACTGTACACATTGACCGGCTCACCGGTCAGCGGTGTGCCAACGCCCGGAGCATAGGCAGGCGCGAGAGTGTTCGGCTTGGCATTGAAAAACAGCGCCTGGATTTTCTCACCGATCCGTACTATGGGAAATCCCGCTTCTGCTACATCTTTCCAAGCAGCGACAGCCTGCCGTGCTGCTTCGTCCTGTGTAACATCCAAAACCTTGAAGTTGACATCAAGTCCCGTGAAAAAAGCCTGAAGCTGGCTTACTTCAGCCTTGTGAGTGCCGTCATCGTAAATGTAAACCACTTCATCCAGCATGCGTTTCTGCCCCTTTGCCCCTGTGTGGATGAGGGGTCTTGGATTCTGCAACCGAAATGATTGACGCCCAAGGAGATCAAGCCTAACATTCGGCTACAGCAAATGCATACGCTCATCTTTCCTTGTTCTCACGTCGAGAGGTCAGGCATGGCGTACTCTTCTGAAGGTCGCAAAACCGTGCATACCATCGAGACGCCACGTGGGAAAGTTGTCATCCCTGACAAGTTGTACTTCAAAATCGGTGAAGTATGCGAGATTGTCGGCGTCGAACCCCACGTGCTGCGCTACTGGGAACAGGAATTTCCACAACTTGCTCCGCAAAAGAGCCCTGCCGGGCAGCGTTTGTATCGGCGCAAGGATGTTGAGATTGCCTTGCGCATTAAATCCCTGCGTGAGGACGAGGGCTTTACCATCGCCGGGGCCAAAAAACGGCTTTCTGCCGAGCGAGCGGCAGCCAATCGGCTCAAAGTCGTCTCGATTGAGCGTGAAGCCGAGCCAGCTACCTCTCTTCCAAGCACAGAACCAACCGCGCATATCTCTGAAGAAACAGCCAACAAGGCTTTGCATACCCTACGGCAGGTTCGCGCCGGATTGGAAGAAATCCTCACCTTGCTCCGCACACCTGTTGGCTAGGCGGTTTCCTACTCACGGCTGGCTGGGGACTGGAAGTGGTACCTGACCTGCTCGATCCAAGCAGGACCGGCAGCGGCCGACTCAACCGTAACCAAGTCAAACACCTCTACGACATCCAGCAACGACGCGATGTTCCTGCCTAAAAAGTCAATTGACTCATCCGATAAATCCTCAAGGGATTTTAGCTCTTGGGACTCCGGCAGCTTTATCAGGCGCAAAGCTCGTTGGTAGTCCGGCGCCAGCGCTCGCAGCCGAAGGCGCGCCTGCCGGTGCGTTCCAGTAAGGGTATTAGGCATCCGCTTAGCCGACTTAGCCCCTACCTCATCCAAGCGTGCCTTGAGCCGCTCGGCATACGTTGCCGAGCTTGCGATCACAACCAGATTACCGCTGACAAAATAAGCCCCACAGCGTTCCAGCGGTGCTGCCGCGCGCGGCACGACCACCCCCGTAGGCGTGGTTTGCCAGCTTACCGGTGCCACAGTTCCGGCAATGAAGTATCGTTGCGCAATTGCACGTCCCATGACACTCTCGTAGGCCTTAGCCTCAAATGGCTGCTGGCAGTACAGCGCCAGTGCGCGCTCAAAGGTCACAAACGGTGCGCTGCCCTCTGTTGTCGTCTCCCCAAGTCTGGCCAGAAGGGTTGGTCGGGCCGACCGAAACAAGCTGGCAAGTTCCGTTTCCAGCGGATCGGGTGGGTGCGTATGAGCGATCTGGTCGGGAGATGGGCCTGAAGGTGGGGCATCGGGATCATCTACATCCCGGTCGAAGCGTTCATCCAAGCGTTGGTATCGCCCGGCCGTGCCGGGGGTAGTGTCTTCGATAACTCGGATGCGGGGTAGGTCGGAGGCATTTAGCAGAGGCGGCGGTGGAAACACAACCTTAGTCACAAATTTGGCCGGGATGTCGCCGGCATCGGCCGGGATGGTTTCAACAGTAGTAAAGGGTGATGCGGCAAGCAAACTCGCTACCACCGGCTGCTGCTGGGGTGTAAAGGATGCTGGAGCCGTGCGCCCAGAGGTCAATAACCAGCGGCGTTCCCACAGCCCCTCGCGGGTCAATTCAACGTCGGCTAGCACGGCTTCAACGCCTTCCAACCCTGGAGCCTTTGATCCATGTACCCAGTAGTAACCAAAGTAAGGCTGCTGGCGCAGGCGGGAAAGATCGGTCCAGAGTGTCAGGTCGTGGGGTGTAAAATCCGGCGCTGCGGCTAAAGTAGGTGCCATGGTGGTCAACACGCAGTCCTCACTCTTGCCGTCCAGGTTGTCCAGGGTTCGCTGCATGAGGGCTTCACTGGTTGTTACCACCAGCTTGCCAGGAGGCGTAGCTACACACAGCGCCTGACGTAGCCGGCCACCATCAGTTGTCACCTCACGTACAAGGTAGGGATGGCCAGTAGCCGTCGTGCGAGCCTCAAAGGCCGTCTTGCGTGCCAGCAAGGGTGTTGCAGCCGCTTGTTTGGCTGTCAACTCGGTGACAAACACCAGTTCAATCTTACCCATGTCGTACAGGGCGACGGCTGTGGCCGTACCGGCCATTGCCGCTACGGTTTCTTCCGTGAGCGTTATTCCCACACTGGCTTCAAACTCATGGAGGCGTTCACTTAGCTTGGCCCACAGCCGCGACCGGAGAAAAGCACGAAAGCTGTCACTGGTGTAGTAACGGTCGTGAACCGACGACGCACGCCACTGCGCCAAAAGCGCTCTGAAATTGCGTGCTTGCACATAGGCCAGCGCGCCTTTTGGCAGAAGCCGCGCCAAAGCCAGCTTCTCCTGCCCCGTCACCAGATAACCGGTCGCCCCTAAAAGTACCCCTGCAACGGCCAGCAGGAACATCACTCTGCCCCAGGCTGCCCGGGTCAACCGTGGCAAGCAACGTACAAGAACCCACTGCATAGACGGCTCTCCCTGTGGAGCCAGCTTACTTTACTCGCGTCAGGATGTATGTCAGGTCATCATGCTGCGGTGCCGCACCGACAAACTCCCGAATTGCGGTCAATAACCTCGCCGAGATTTCGTTGATGGGCAGGTGAGCTGTTTCAACCAGTAGCGCTCGCACCCGCTCTTCTCCAAACTCTTCGCCGTATTCATTCGTAGACTCGGTCACGCCATCGGTGTAAAGGAAGATCAAATCCCCCGGCTCAAGCTGGGTCTCTTGAACTTCATAAGTACCCCAATCAAACATCCCCAAACAAAAGCCACCACCGCTGAAGGTATGCCATTCGCCCGTGCGCGGGCGATAGAGCAGGGGATTGTTATGCCCGGCGTTGATGGAGCGAAAGAGACGGGTTTCAAGATCAAGGATGCCGTAAAAGAAGGTGATGTAGTTGTACGATGGCGATGCCTTGTAAATGACCTTGTTTAAGCGTGTCACCGTTTCGGCCAGGTCATGGCTTTCCACCAGCGCGCGGAAACTGGCTTGTAAGGTCGAAACCAGCAGGGCAGCAGGCGTTCCCTTACCCGACACGTCGGCAATCACGAGTCCTAGCTTTGGTTCATCAAAACAAATGTAGTCGTAGTAGTCTCCGCCAACCTGACGGCAGGAAATGTTGACCCCAACGGTTTCAACCGCATCGAGTACTGGCGGCGCTTCTGGCAGGATGCGCCGCTGGATGGCCGCAGCGACTTCCAGTTCTTTTTCAATGCGCTCTTTTTCAATGGCTTCCCGGTGAAGCCGAGCATTTTCAATCGCAATAGCTGCCTGCGTGGCAAGGGCCAGCAAAAACTGTTCGTCTTCTTCAGTAAAGGGGGCATAGCCTTCGCGGGTCTGCTTGTCACAGACCATGAGCGCCCCAACCACCTGCCCGCTGACGATAAGCGGTAGGATGGCATAGTTTCTCGCACCGCCATGCGCGCGCTCGTTGAGCCGGCAGCCCTGCTGGGTCGCAATGGTGATTTCGTGAATGGCACGCGGTTGTACTTGGTCAAGTGCAAATAGCGCCTTGGGTGGATACTCCGTTTCCATCCCAAATGAAGCGGCTACCCGCAATCCTTCCTTTTCCAAGGAAAACAGGACGCCTGCACTGGCATCGAGCAGCATCACCGCCCGCTGGATAATTTCATTGGCCATTGGGTCCAGCTCGTGAAGCGCTCCAATTGCCAGTCCCACGTCATAGAGGGACTGCATTTCCAGCACTTTACGCTTGAGTCGGAAGTTGGCTTCCCGCAGCTCGCCGATGATCTGAAAGTTATAGAGCGCAAGGGAGGCGTGCTGGGCCATGGTTGCCAGCAACTGTAGGTCATCCGAGGTGTAATCAGCTCGACCGAACTTCTCACTCAGGCTCAGCACCCCGACCAACCGCCCCCCAACGGCCAACGGCATCCAGAGCCTTGCCTGTAAAGCGGTAAAGGCATCTTCTTGATGCTGGGCAACCTCCTTCAGCAGGTGGTCTTTGGAAAGTAAATCCAGCGGCTTAGCAGACAGGCATAGCCGTTCAGCTACAGCCGCCGGAAGCACCACGGACGGCGGTACCTGGATACCACGTGCCACCAGAGGGCGAAGTTGCTCCGAAGCAGCGTCATAAAGCAGGATTGCGCCTTTTGAAATGGTGAGCGTACCCAGAATAAGGTGAAGCAGCTCCCGAGCGGTGGTCTCTAAGTTGCCTCCGGCCGTGGTCGCTTCGCCAATGTCGGCTAAGGCAGACAGGCTGTAGAGCAAGCGCTCAATGCGGTCTTCACTGATGGCGACCGATGAAGAATTCAGCGAAGCCGTAGGTGAAGTGGGCGTCACTGGGGATAGCGACATTGTGGCGCTCCTTGGAGGTAACCGTACCAGTCGTCGGGCTACTCAACGCAGACCCTTACTACCTCTGGGGCTAACCGGCCAGGGCCTCTGCTTCGGTTTCATAGACTTGGGCGTACTGGGTCAGGCCCATGATTTTGAACGTCTTGGCAATGATGGGCAACAGGCAGCAAAAGGCAATTGAACCCTGGAGTTCCTGGGCCTTTTCAATCATTTCAATCAGGATTGAAATCCCAATGCTGTTGACAAGTTGGGTCTTTTCAAAGTTGAGCACAAAGTGGCGGTATCCCTCAGCCGTCCAGCGGTTGAACTCATCCAGAATGCGTTCGCCGGCAAGGTTGTTGACGTAGCCTTCAATGGCAATCACGATGTGTTTTTCAACCGGGCGACTTGTGACTTTGAAGACTTCACTCATAGCATCACGCAGCAAGGCCTGGGGATCACGACATATCCTGCGCCCACCTGGCCTTTTCCCACCCAGGTCGTTTCAGATCAGGCACACTTTGGAAGGCGCTTTTTCATTACCAACCGCGTCCCCTGGGGACTGGTGAAATACTTCACATCATCCATCAGGCTTTCCATTAGCAAGCGTCCATAGCCGCGCCGTTGTAGTGGGCGCAGGCTGGGCCGTTCTGAGGGGTCAAACCCCTGTCCAAAATCTTGGACGACGACCTCAATTTCTTCGTCATGGACAGCAAATTCGACGCGCACCTTTGGGACAGTACTGCCACTGTGCTCGAAGGCATTGAGAATCCCTTCAACCAGTGCCAACTTGATTTCAGCCAGGCATTCAGGTCCAAGATGTATTTCTGTCGCCAACTGATCTGCCACCCGGGTGGCTTCAAGCTCATTGTCATGAGCAATGGGGATTTCGAGCTCAATGCGCTTTGAGACGTTAGCACTCATCGGGAGCCTCCCCAGGGCAGCAAAGTCGGTGGGGAACAGCAGGTAGCCTTCCCAAGGCTGCTATCATGCACCAAGCCTGTGTGGCTCGCAAAGCCCTGTCTAGGGAACGGCTGATTGTCCGTTTACTTGACCGGCTCAAAGCCCTTGAACTCATACGTCACCCCAAAGGTCAGGCCCCGGCGGGGGCTAAACTTTGTCAACCCGGCCACTCCGGCTAAGTCCCATAGAAAACCGGCCGCCTGCAACCGCGCTCCCAGGCGCACCTGCGCTTGGCTTTCCAAGCCCGGCGCTGGCGTTCGGGGATTGTAGCGCCCGGCGATCTCTCCTAAAACATCCACCTGCTTTGTAACGGAATACATGGCCGCTGCGCCGTAGGTCACTACATCCTGCTGGGCGCCAGCCTGGACAGTGCTCGTCAAGATACCAACACCAAAGTTGCCGAAGAGATTAAGCCGTTCTTGGACCAGTCGTTTCCCGACTAGCACAGCCCCAAACACGTTGGTGGCATTCAGCCCAATGCCACGCGCCTGGTCACTGCTGGGAAGCTGGACGCCAATCCGCACACCTAGACTGGGGGCGCGCGGGGTTTCCTTGCGAAGCTTGATCTTTGTCCATAGCGTAAAGTCACTTGCCCCGGAAGTCGAAGTTGCTCCCGGAGCCAAAGCCAGGGGGATGGCACTTGCCCCACGCTCGCGGATGCTCAGGTAATCACGCAGGCTCCCGACAACAGAAAAGCCAACATTGCTGTTCAGCCCAAAGTGCACTCCCAGTACCACCGGACGGAAGAGATCACCCCGCAGGCCGGACAGCCCAAAACGTTGGTTCTGGAAGAAATCGGCGCCAACTTGAAGGCGCACCCGCCCTGTTTCCACTATGTCCACATCTTCGGTAAGCAGCGCCCGCTGCTGGGCTACCATCTCGCAGGAAAGCAGCGCCCACCAACCGCCTGTCAGAAGCACCGATAGCAGCACCAATGGAAGCCGTCGGCAAAATGCTAGCTGGATAGAATGCAGGGCATCAAACAGGCAAAGGATGGCAAGCATTTTTTATCCCGGGGAGGATACCTGTTTGGCAGGATATGCACAAGCACCCTCAGTGTGGCACGACTCGCGCCGTGCGAAACCCAAAGTCACGCCGTAGCTCTTCACTGACCTGATTGGCCGTTGTCAAGTTATACAGGCCGACTTTGACCAGGTACAGCTTATTGCCGGTCTCCGGAGTGGGACGTGTCACAAAGGCGCTCGTAAATCCCTTGTGGTTCAACTCCGCCACCAGCCGATTGGCTTCATCGGCGGTGGCTACTGCCGCAACCTGTACGGCATAGCGTGCGTCGGACAAATCAATGGTGCGCTCAGGAGGACGCTCTGGCACATGCTTTGTCCCAGGTAGAGGACGCCGTGTAGTTGGGGCAAAGGGCGATAGTTTGCCAATATTCAGCCCCAATGCAAAAAACAACGTGCAAGACAACACCCAAACCACGTAGCCCCCTAGCAAGGCCCTCACGCGCTGGTGCCGAGATGTAGGTCGCCCGCCAGTTGACTGTTCCAGCGGTCGCGCTGTCAGCCGCGACGTAGGCGAAGGAAAAAGCATGACCAGACCACCTGCCGAAGTTGACGCCACATAAATGCACCGGTGCGGTTGAAGGATGCTGACTTTGAAGCAGTCCTCCTCTCAGAGAAACCAAACAAACGATAGCAAATCTCTAGCGCCTTTGGGCTTTTCGCCGTTTGTCACACCTGTTGTTCTTACATTCGGCGCGCTTCTCTAGCTATACAGCCAGAGGAAGCAGTTGACCAAAAATGAACCCCAAACAACGAAACGTTTGAACTTATGTCCGATTTTAGCGATAGTAGAACTACGCCGAACTGTTTCCTTCAGCCTTTTCCCATCGGCGACTGCTCGTGTCCCCGGAGCGTAATTCCTCGATTTTTGCGAGGCACGCTACCATGAGCGAATCGAATGTGCCGCTGCTCGAACGCGGCTTTGCCAACCTCTTCGCCACGGCTGTTCTCTACCCGATGACATGCTTGCCCTTTATGCCACTGACGGGGATTTACAAAACCGGCCAGCTTGTCTTTGAGCAGCTCAAGGAGACCCCCCTTGGGAAAACTCCAACGACACATATTACGGCTACGGCTGTCATCACACCGGTGCTCATGATCCCATTGATGGTGCCGCTTGGACTTGCCCAGGGACTCACGTTTGTCTCGGATCAAGTTGCCAAGCACGGCATTGATAAGGGGATGGAGAATCTCATCGGTAGGATCACGGGCGTTGTCCGTACAACAGTGGGCAGCGCACCCCAATCGCGGTAACTGAAGCTTCTAGATAAACTTCAGGGACCGAGAAAGTCTGGTGATGCGATGACGACCCTACTTGCTATTGAAGCACCGGTTGAGGTATGCACCTGCGGTGTAACAATGGAACCCGTAGCCCAGCCCGGACCACGCCGTTTTGACTACGTGTGTCCGGCATGCGACCGCCGTAAGTCCAACTATGCCGCTATTACTCTGCGCAACTCCAAGACCAATCGGGTTCACCGTGGCTGGTTGGTAGGTAAAACCAAACCTATCTACATTGGCCACGTGCTGTATCACCAACTAACTATCGAAATCCCTCAGGATGACGGTGCTGAGATGTGTCATGACCTC
>AFSR01000077.1_pt1 | contig 26596 bp, 25 predicted proteins | sample 296848 | NCBI WGS metagenome assembly AFSR01 (sample SAMN02954305, study PRJNA68063) | hot springs metagenome | biome: terrestrial; feature: Mushroom and Octopus hot springs; material: microbial mat core samples; isolation source: Yellowstone National Park Mushroom and Octopus hot springs ...
GCCAATATCTCCCCTGGTGGCCCTGCAAGCAACCTTGCAGCAGATGCGGGAGCAGAGCGATGCCAACACCCTCGTTCAGCTCACGCTGGAGTATGTCAAGGCGGCGTTTAGGGCGCCGCTGATCTGGCTGGCCTTTTACGACTATCCAAATCACCAGTTGGTGGGCCAGGGGGGAGTGACCCTTCTTGAGGATCAAACCCTACTGCGAGCGGTGCATCCTCTACAGCCGGGGGAGATCCTGGAGCAGGTGGTGATCGAGCAGCGACCGATCAGCCTGCCTGACCTCTCTCAGGAGCCGCGCATGGGCATTTGGCAGCGGGAGGCCAGGCGACTGGGCGGGATCCAGGGCTGTTTCATTTATCCCTTCTCGGCCTACGGCCCGCTGTCGCGAACGGCAGTAGGACGGCGGCGCTGCTTGGGGATTCTGATGCTGGGATCCCAAATGTGGGGGGTTACCACCCGTGAGGACGAAAAGGCTCTCTTGGGAATTTTGCTGGGGCAGTTGGCAGCTTCTCTGCAAGAGTTGGAAAACGCTTGGCAACAGCAGACCGAAAAGCGCCTTGAGGATCCGCTCCTGAGGTTGGGAACGGCGATGCGCCAGGTGGGATCCCTGCAGGAACGGGTCAGCCTGGTGAGGCAGGAGTTACAGTCTTTTCTGGGCGCTGTCCACATTCAGGTGTATTGGCACGAGCGCAGCCAGGGTCAGTTCGTTCCCCATGGAAGCGTCCCCAAAGCTGTTGGCAACAGCGGGGGGACGGAGTCCTCTCAGCCCCCTGTTCCCAAAGGGGCTAAAGTCGGAGCAGGGCCAACAGGGGAGGTCAGCCTTTCGCTGCGGGAATTGGGGGACATGTACTACACCCTCGCCGATGGCCAGGTGGTGGTGGGCGGCACAGGGACGACTCGCTCTGAGGTTCCCCCCAAGCTGATGCAGCAGTTGCGGGCCCAGGCCGTTTTGGCAGCCCCGATTTTGCTGGAGAAGGATCTGCTGGGGTTCATCTGGGTGCAATCGGATGTGCCCCGTACCTGGCAAGCCGCTGAGCGACAGTTGGTGGCCGCTGCCGCCAATGGGTTGGCCTTGGCTGCCCCCCTAGAAAATCTGGATCGCCGCATTCGCCAGTTGGCCGATGACCAAGAGTTTGTGCAACAGGTGGGCCGCTCGCTTTACAACCCGGCGGAGCTGCAACAGGCTCTCCAGCAAGCCGTTGTCGGCCTGGCCCAGCGCCTGAAAGTCGGTGCAGTGGCCGTGTTGACGGTGGATCCCGACAGCCCCATCCCCCGCCTCTTCTACGAGTACCGCAGGGAAGGCAAGCAGACTTTGCCACAGCAGCTCAGCCCTCTGAGCGACCAGGACTGGCAGGATCTCATGCGCAGCGAGGTGGTCGTGGCAGAAAACTACGACCAAGATCTGCGCCTGCTCTCTTGGCGGCAGGAACTGGCAGGGGTTCGTTCCTTGATGCTGACCCACACCGGGGTCGGCGGTACCGCCACCACACCTGTGGAAGGGCTGCTCTTGGTGTTGCATCCCCAGCTACGGACCTGGAGCCGGGAAGAGCGGCAACTGCTGCGGGGGATCGCCCAACAGGTGGGGGTGATCCTGCGGCAAATTCGGTCAGAACAACGCCGGCAACGACAAGAGCAATTGCTCAAGGGCCTGATCGCCACTTGTTCAACCTTGCCAAACTTGGCCACCTTGTCAGATCTGTACACCACCACCGTCCGACAGACGGCCCAATTGCTGGGGATCCCTCTGGCGCTGGTGGTCAGTTGGCAGCCGGGGGAAAGCCGGGCTCAGCTCCAGGGGCCTTTTACTACCGCTGCCGGGACGGAGACCGGCTCCACCGAGATCGACCTGCAAGATCCCCTACTGGCCTACGCGCTGCAGTCGGCAGAACCTCTGCCGCTCACCCAGGAGCAGATCCCCCCTGCCAGCCGCACTTGGCTCAGTCGCGTCAGCGGTGCGGAGCACTTTGCTGCCGGCCTGGGATCCTGGCTGCTGGTGGCGCTGGGGGAGACAAACTCCTCGCACGCGGGAGCTTTGGGAGTTTTGATCTTGGGGGCAGAAGCGGGCAAGGTTTGGGATCCCGACGAGCGGGCGGCTGTGATGCTGATCGCCCAGACCTGCGGCTGGACGCTGCGGCGCTTGCTCTGGATGCAAACTTTGCAAGAGCGGCAGGAGTGCTCAGGAGTTGAACTGGTACAAGCACCGCCGCCTGCTGGATATGCAGAATGCCCTTCTGGACAGCCTGCACCGCCTGGGTCAGGTGCCGGAGATCCCCGGAGACGAAGCCACCCGCTGGCAAAAAGTAGTGGAAATTGGCAGAGGGCTGCGGGATCTGACCGTCTCCACAAGGCCGTTGTTGCAGTCGGAAACTTGGCAGGTGCAGCCGCAGTTGCGGTCGGTGCCCTTGGCAACCTTGGTGCGCAAAAGCCTGCGCCGGGTGGAGGGCCTGACCCAAAAACGCAAGCTGTGGCCGCGGGCCCATGGGGACATGAGCCTTGCCGTCCAGGGGGATCCCGAACGACTGGAGATGGTGCTCTGGGAGGTGTTGACAGCCGCTATTTTGCGCAGCCCGGAAGGGGGGCGGCTGGATCTGTGGAGCCAAGCCAGCGTTCGCGACAGCGGTGCGGAGCACTTTGGGTATGCAGAGCTGCTGGTGGTGGATCAGGGCAGCTTCGACCCTCACCTGATGGCCGCCCTTCAGTTGGATCCGAACCAGGTGATCTACGCAGATCCTCTGCTCAAGTCGCCTCTATCGGTGAGTCCTGGTCTGGAACTCAGCCTGTGTCAACGGGTGGTGCAGCGGATGGGGGGCCAGCTCTCCTTTTACCTCTCTTCCGATGGGCGTTGTGTCTCTCGGCTGCTCCTGCCGATGGGCAGCGACGAGCCCCATCCCCCTGGGTAGGAAAAAGCTGTGTTGCCGGTCACCTTAGGGGGACAAGGTTCTGAGCAGCCAAAACAGGGGCAGTAGAGCCAGTAGGCCGCGATCCAGCCGCCGCAGTTGTAGGCGGTGCCAGCGCAGGGGATGGTCTGGGCCGGTCAGCCCACGGGCCTGCATTGCCATAGCCGTCTGTTCGGCACGCAGGAGCAAGTTTTCAAAAAAGCGCTCCACCAAGGCCAGCAGGGTTTGCATCCCGCCCCGGAAACTCAGGGATCCCCAGCGCACATCCCGAGTTCGCACCGCCCGCGCCAAGTTTTGCACCTCTTCCATCACCAAAGGCAGAAAGCGCAGCGCCAAGGTGAGGGTGAGAATTACTTCGGCAATCGGCCATCTCCAACGCTTGAGAGGCTGCAACCATTGGCCGATCCCCTCGGCAATTTCTTCGGGGGCCGTGGTCAACAGAAACAAATGGGTAGCGTAGAGCAACGTAAAAATGAGGGTGCCCAGCCGCAGCGCCACCGATAGAGAACGGCGGGAGACCTGAAAGGTTCGTCCCAATAGGGAAAACTGAACCAGGCGGTAGCGATAAGGAGTTTGCCAGGCACGGGTTTGCGCCCGCCAGGCACGGTCTGGGGATCCCTGTTCTACGGCCAAGTCGAAGTGCCCTGCACCGCTACGGGAACAGCGGGGATCCCGGTCAGCCCATAGCCCACCACCTGCATATCCTGCCGTTGCGGTTGGGGAAAAACCCCCAATCCATCCGGCGCCAAGCTGGTGATCCCAAAGGTGAGCAGGCTCAGGGCCAGCACCAGGGAGAGTTGGCCCGACCAAACCCGGCGCGGCAGACGGGCCGCCACAGTTAGCAGCAGAAGAGCCACCACCACAGCCAAGCGCCAACCATTGCCGGCCAGAATGGGGCTGAGGAGAAAGCTGAGCAGCCAGGCCAGCTTGACTCGCGGATCCAGGCAATGTGGCCAGGTGCGAGGCTCTTCCAGATAAATCCCCAGCGGGGCATTGCGCAGAATATCCACAACAGTTGAGAAGGGAGCAGACTATACCCCTTAAAAGGGCGGGACCGAGAACTCCGTCCCCGTAGCGCGGTCGCAGCAGCGTTGCGGAGCAATAACAGCTGGCAGCAAGGGAGAGCTAGAGCCGTTCCACCAGACGGGTGGAGCCCGACTGGGCGGCGACCCATCCCCCGGGCGCGCCATCTCGCTCAATGCGCAGCCAGACGGGCACCTGTCCCTCCCCAGCCTGCACCTCCACCACCCGCAGCAGGGCTTGGCGTGGGGCTGTCCCGACAATGGCTCCCGTCAGGCTGGGTTGCTGGCGAATGTTGAGGCCATCGTTGGAGACCACCCGCACCTGTTGTACTCCTTGCCACTCCGCCAGAGGGCCGGTTAGCTCAGGCGGGGGAGTGAGTTCCGTCTGGCCGGGATTGTCGTTCGCGGAGGCGTCGCGTAGCGATATGTCAACCGGCGGCTGCTCAATTTGCACCTGGGGTTGCTCCAGCGGTGGTGCCGGCGGCGGCGTGAAGAGGCCCCGCAACATTTGCCAGATGACCAATAGGGAGAGGATGCCCACACCGACCACCCCGGCCATTCGCGCCAGCGGTGCGGAGCCCAAACGAACGCCAGCGGGAAAGGTAGGACGCTTACGGCCCCCCAAGCGGCTGCGGCGGTAACGCTCCACATCCTGCAAACCGATCGCGCTAGCGGACCTTAGGCCCTGGACTCCGTCCCCCTGAGGGGAACGGTCTTGGGCGCGTTCGCGACAGCGGTGCGGAGCACTAGAACTCTCATCCGCAAGAGCAGAGACGCCCGCCTTGGGGGTGCTGCGGTAAGAGGGCAAATCCGAGAGGCGCGGGGGTTCTCGCACCCCCTGTTGCCAAGGGGCGGGTGGGCGATACAATTCCTGGGTTGGCTCAGACCCACCACGGCAGGCAAATGAGTGGGGGATGGGGGGCTTGTTCGCGACAGCGGTGCGGAGCACTGGGAGAGAGCATCCCTGCCGCGGATCCTCGCGGCGGGGCATCTCGTCCAGGTAAGCTTGCACTTGGGGGTTGTCGAAGTAGGCTTGCAACGTCGCTTGGGTGGCTTCCAGACCGCGAAATTCCGGGAACACCTCCTCCTGAAACCATTTTTCTGTGAAGCGGCACAGACCCGGCAGATGGTCGGGAGAACCGGCGGAGTGTTCTTCGATAAACTGCAAGGCCTCTACTTCTTGGGTGGAGCGCAGATGGGCGAGCGCGTCTTCGGTCTGCCCCAGCAACAGACTACAGATGGCCTGCTCCAGATGCACATCCTGCCGCTGCGCCAGACGAGCCAGGTAGCCGCGAGCACGCCGCACCAGAGCCGGGCGGTTTTCCAGATAACCTGCCGCCAGCAACACCTGCACGGCCAAGTAGGCGGCCACCATCGAGGGACGCTCAGCCTCCCGCTCGAACAACTCCTGCTGTTCTTTGAGGGTGAGGTGGCGACGTACCCGTTGGATAAAGCGCAGGAAATCTTCGGTGCTGAGGCCAGAGCCATCTTGCCCCATCCCCTCGATGCCGCCCCGTTCGTCCAGCATGGCTTTGAGGAGAGCCAGTCCCTGCTGTCGCTCCCCGTTCCCATCAGCGGTGTGTCTTCCAGCTTGGGCGGGAGCACTTTGGCTGAGGAGTTGCAAAATGCGATAGGGGCGCAGCTTGCCCAAATCGATGCGGATCTCCGCTTGCATCTGCGGAAAGGCCTGATACTCCTCCAGCTCCGCCAAGCCCGCCTGTAAAGAACGCGCCGCCTCTTCGTAGGATCCCTGTTGCCAGGCTTCTCGACCCAGTTCCAGACGAGCGATGGCCCGCGCCAAAATGGCATCGGAACGAGCAGGGTGGCCCTGCTCCAACATATGTTGAGCCAAGTCCAACGCAGCTTGGTATTCTCCGGCTTCGCAATACAAGCACAGCACTCCCGGTAAGCGTGTTTCCTCCACCGTCAAGGTGGGATCCGCCGGCATGAGGTGTTCGTCGTAGTTTCGCCGTGCCTCAGGGTTCAGCAGCACAGAAGCCGCCTCTTGGATCATCTGGGCGCGAGCTTCCACAGCCTGTGGCGAGAACCCCGACAGCCAGGAGCGCTCGCCCGGCTTGAGATCGATTCGCTCCCGGTATGCCTGTTCAATCTGATGCTCATCTGCCCGTGCCGACAGCATCAAAACCCGATAATAGTCGAGGGGCACCCGCACCGTCATGGTTTTTGTCCGCGCTCTCCTGTTCGTGCCAGCGGGACGGAGTCCTTGGACAACTTACCCGCATCGACTTAACTGTAGTCCTTTTCGTGGGTAAAAGGGATCCCCCCTCGGGAATCGCTGCTCCGCCCCTACCAGTTCCAGCTACCCGGCTCTCCTTTGAAAGGGCCTACGACCTTTGAGGTGATCCAACCGCCGTAGAAATCTCCGGGTTGAGGCCGGACTCGTTCTCCACCTACCCGGCACTCCTGCACACGGCCTGGATAAAAGGCAAGGTAGTCGCGGATGGGCAAAAACGCCGGGCTGGGATCCGGATAGCTCCAGGCGGCATCTACGGCTGTTTGGGATCCGACCTGAACTGTCCAGTAGCAGGCAGCCCCTTTGAACTCACAGAAAGAGGTGCGAGAGCTGGGGCGGAGATACTGCAGTCGAACGTCGGTGGGGGGAATGTAGTAGGTGGGCGGGTGGCTGGTTTCCAGGACGCGGTAGCAACGGCGGCTTTGGGCAATGAGCTCGCCATTGAAGAGAACTTCCACCAGTTCTGTGGTGGGCTCCAGACGAGGTGGGCGCGGATAGTCCCAGACAGATTCTTGTCCTGGATGGGGAGAAATCGGTTGGGGAGACATGGGTCAATATCTTCATCTTCAATATCTAAAGCAGACGGGTGGCCTCCAGCAGTTTGGCGTACCGGATCAGCAGCAAAGACTGTTGCTCCGGCAGCGGCTGAATAACCCCCTGCTGCTGCAGACGGCTCAGTACCGCCAGGGCTGTCTCCCGGCTAACTTGGCTGATATCGGCCAAATCCTGGGGGGGAGGGTAGACAATGCGCATCCCCTGGGGGGTCTTCTCGCCAAAAGCTTCCGCCAGTTGCACCAGCGTATGCACCACCCGCACCGGGGGGCTCTGCTGGTCAAGATCCGCCTGCAAGTTGGCCAGGCGCAGGCGACGGGAGAGGCTGCAGGCCAGCTGGTAACACAGTTGCGGCTCCTGCACATCAGCGCTTTGAAGGTTGCCGCCGGGATCCCGGCCACCCGCAGCGGGGTTAGGGCCAGCACATCTCGCGAGCGGGGAGCTTCGTCCAGTACCGCCATTTCCCCCACCCAAGCGCCCGGCCCCAGCAAGGCAAGGGTTTTGGTGCTGTCTTGCGCCCGCAAAGCCCGCCGCACCTTAGCCCAGCCGGCGAGGATCAGATAAACTACGCTGCCCCAGGCATCTTGCATGAAGAGGGCCTGTCCCGCCGGGATATCCCGCAGCTTGACCTGGGATCCCAACCATTGCAAGGACGTCGCCGAAAGTTCGGCCAACATTGGCACCGCCTTGAGCTCGGAGAGAAGGGCAACAGGAGCATCGGAAGCCATGGCGGGTCGGACGTTTCACCATACCGCAAGCCCACTGTAGCCCAGTTACCAACTCAAGAGCTATCCTGCAATCCACCACCCCGCCATGTGCGCCAAGATCTAGTGAGGAGGTGGTCTTGCTGTGGAGTCTTGCCGGTATGGCCCTCAGAGCCTCTAGAGCTACCCTGCGGTTGAGGGTGGGGGGAACCCAAACTCTGCCATTTCGTCTGGGCAACAGAGGTTCTGTCTGGGAGGGGATCCCTCCGCTGTTCTGTTGTTACAACCTATGGATGCCTATGGATGCTGCCCTCAGCGACATCAGTGGCCAGCGCTGGTCGGTCTTGGTGAAGAACGTGCCTGTGCGGCCCGAAAAGCTCGCTGATGTGGATCTGGTGCTGATCTGTCAGCAGGGATCCCAGCCCCATCGGGAGGCTTTTGCCGAGTTGATGCGTCGCCATCAGGCCCATGTGGACAAGGTGCTCTATCATCTTGCCCCGGACTGGCAGGACCGGCATGACTTGGCCCAGGAAGTTTGGATCCGGGCCTACCGCCACCTGAAACGCCTACAGGAGCCGGCAAAATTTCGCAGCTGGCTGGGGCGGATCGCCACCAACCTGTTTTACGACGAGCTGCGCAAGCGCAAACGGCAGCAGCAGCCCCTTTCTCTGGATGCGCCGATTCAGATGCGGGATAGCGAGATGGAGTGGGAGCTGCCCAGCGAGAGCCCCAGCCCCCATGAGCACCTCGCCACTTGCGAGTTCTATGAGCGATTGCACCAAGCCGTCCGCGACCTGCCGCAGGCCTTTCGCCAGACAATCCTGCTGCGGGAAATTCAGGGAATGGCTTATGAGGAAATTGCCGAGATCACAGGGGTGTCTTTGGGCACTGTTAAGTCTCGCATTGCGCGCGCCCGCGCCCGCCTACAATCCACCCTAAAACCCTACCTTAATGGTGAATGACCATGGTTCGCGGCAACCCCAACCCCGACCCCAGGGATCCCCAGCAAGAGCTGCCGGTGGTGGATAAGCGCTTTGAACAGTTGAGCGCCTACTTGGATGGGGAATTGTCGTCTCAAGAGGCGCGGCAGGTGGAAGATTGGCTGGCCAGCGATCCCCAAGCGCGGCAACTGTACAGCCAACTGGCAGCTCTGCAGGCCGGTTTGGCCAATCTCAAGGCCCCAACCTTGAACTCCACCCAGACGGAGCTGTTGATCAGCCGTGTGTTCGCTGAGCTGGATCGGCGGCCAATGCTCGACCTGGGCTGGCGGCGACGCAAGGGCACCCCTTGGGGACGGGTGGCAGCGGCTGTGGTGGCCTTGGCAGGGGCGGGCTGGGCGGGATGGCGTTGGTCTCATCCCCAGCCTTTGGTATCGCTGGAAGATCCGCCGGTGCGCGTGGCCATCGTGCCTGCCTCTGCTCGTGTTGCCCAACGCTATCTTTTCGAGCCGGGGCAAAAGCAAGATGCCTACTCGATTTTGTTTGAGACAATCCCCAACCGTGGATCTCGCCCCGCCAACGCGACCAGGGCCGAGGTGGGCTGGGAATGACCTGAGCAGGCTTGAGAAAGACTGAGGAGCGCAGGGTGGAAAAAGCAGTTCGCTGGGCTTGTGGGCTAGGAGTCTGCCTTTGGCTATGCAGTCTGGGATCCCTGTCGGCCCAGGCAGATCCCAGCAGTAGCCATCTGGCAACGCCGTCCGCGCCGGCGGGACGGAGTCCGAAGCAGTTGCACTCCTCTCCCAGTGGACAGGAGCCTGCCCCCCAGCCCACAAACCTGCCTTCACCCGGATCCCGTCTCACCCCTGCCCCCGATCAAAACCAATGGGCCCCTCCCAAGACGGAGCTATCGCCCTTTCCGGACTTCCCCCTTCTCAAGGAGTTGGATCCGCCCCCGCCAAGCTTGGCCGACCTGGGCATCCATTGGGATCGCTTGGCCCTGCTGCCGGATCCCGAGCTGGCAGAGGAAATGGATGTGGAGTTCAGCCGCCGTCTAGCCCGCCTAAACCGGCAAATTGCCAACCAACAAGAGCGCCTCTACCGCCTTTTGCAAACCTGGGACTCCGACGAGGCCGATATCCGCCAAATTCAGGCCCAACTGAGCCAGTTGCGGACAGAACGGGATCGCCTAGCTCTGGAACACCTGTTGATGCTGCGGCAGCTGCAAGAGAACTTCGCCCTACCTCTACCCGACCGCTCGGCTGCCAGCTCTCCCTGAGGAGTCCTTGGGTTCGGGTTATGATCTGAGGGAGGGGCAGACGCAACCACCAACGGAGCTGAGGGATGGCCAAAGTGCCCAGCAACCCAGACATTGAGCAATTAGCTGCTGCCATTGGTAAAGAAGTTTACATCGATGTGGCCCGCTGGCATCTTTACCTGCGCGATGCCCACCTGCATACTCTTTTGGCGGAGCGACTGGCACCCCAGGTGATGGCAGGCAAGGTGGATGAGGACGCCGTCACAGAGATCTTGCAAGGGATCCCGGTGAAAGTGGGGGGTGGGCGCAAAGAATTGCCCCTGGCCGATCTCCTGCCGATGCAAAGCCTGCTTAACCTGCTGGATGTGCTGGAGGAGTTCAGCCGCAAATGGGCTCAATAGAGAAAGGTGGAGCGGTGCATCATCAGTCTAAACCTATGCGGCCTGGCCCCTGGCTCAAGCTCGGCAGCCTTATTCCGCTGCTCTGGCTGTTGTCGGCCTGTCAGGGAACCGAGTGGGGAGAACGGCTGGAGCGCGCTGTACGCCCAGTAGGTCTGCCCACAGCCCAACCTGAGCTGCCGGCATCTCCCTCGCCTCAACCTTTGCCGGGATCCATCCCGCCCTCTATCTCGATCCCCCTGCTCCCGCCCCTTCTTCACCTCTGCCCAGCCCGGACAGCAGCCGCTTTACAGACTTGGAGCCGGGATCTCTGGTGGCCCGTTCGGTGGGATACCTGGATCGGTTGGGAGTTTTTGCCGATATCTCCGGCAGCGAATTTCAGCCGCAGCGCAGCGTTCGTCGCGGAGAATTTGCCCGTTGGCTGGTGCTGGCCAACAACGCCATCCACGCCGATGAGCCCAGTCGGCAGATCCGCCTGGGATCCCCCTCGGAACGCCCCCTCTTTTTGGATGTGCCGGAGGAGGATCCCAACTTTCGCTACATTCAAGCCCTGGGAGCTGCCGGCATAATTGCCGGAGATGCCAATCGAGAGTTTCGCCCCAACAGCCTGCTGTCCCGGGCAGAGTTGATCCGCATGAAGGTGCCCCTGGACTTACCTCCCGGCCAGATCAAGGGATCCCGAGCAGAGCTGGAGGAGCGCTGGGGGTTTACCGATGCGGCGCAAATTCCTCCTGAAGCCATTCCTGCTCTGGTAGCGGATCGCAGCCTAGAGAATGCCTCCACCGTGCTGCGCACCTTTGGCCCCATCCGCACCTTCAACCCCTTCGAGCCGGTCAGCCGCGGGGAAGCCGCCATCGCCCTGTCGGCTTTTGGGGAACGAACGGCCCAAGACGCCATACCCCAGCCGCCAGCCTTGCCAGACCCAACCCCTGAGCCTCAGCCTTCTCCCCCTGCCGCAGAACCGGAGCAGACGGCTTCTCCCGAGCCGGATCCCAACCCTGCCTCTCCCTCGAATGCCGTTGATGAGCCCTCTGCGCCGGCCCGCCCCCGTTCCTCGGAAGTTGCCCCAGGGGAGGGCAGGATCGTTACCCCACGCCAAACCCAACCCTGAGGTGAGAGGGATCCCATTGGCGTATGCTGTTGGGCTCTGTCAGCAGATAGAACGCCTCAGAACCCCAGCAGGGATCCCTGCTACGGCTCTTACAAGGAGCAAAAGGAGCCATAACAATAACAATAAAAACTATCCCTAACTCCCTTCGGGAGAGGGGCTGTACAGCGCAGAGGACTTCCGCCCCCATTCCCCAGGCGGCTCTAGCTCTTGCCAGTCCCCTGAGCGCCCCTCTGCTGGGGAAAACCCTTGCCGCCCACAGCCTATAGAATGGGGGAAGCCAACCTTGGAAAACCTGCAGGGATCCCAACTGTGTCCGCCATTGTTCCTGAAATCCGTTCTGCCGATCTGCTGCGCTACACCGTGATTGGGTCGCGGCGGCCCAGCGTGTACTTTTGGGCGGTGGCGCTGACGGGGGGAGGGCTGGGCTTTACCTTGGCCGGCCTTTCCAGCTATCTCCACCGCAATTTGCTCCCCTTTTCCGATCCCGCCAGCCTGGTGTTTATTCCCCAGGGCATTGCCATGCTCTTTTACGGGGTGCTCGGATCCCTGGCGGGGCTATACCAGTGGCTGAGTTTGTATTGGAACTTGGGAGGCGGCTACAACGAGTTCGACCGGCGCACGCAAAAGATAACGCTGGTGCGCCAGGGCTTTCCGGGCAAAAACCGTGAAGTCCGCCTGGAGTATGACTTTGCCGATGTGCAAAGCTTACGGGTGGAGCTGAGAGAGGGGCTTAACCCCCGCCGAGCCATCTACTTGCGGGTGAAAGGACGTGGCGACATCCCCCTCACCGGCGTAGGCCAGCCACCTCCCCTGACGGAGATCGAAAACCAGGCAGCCGAGATCGCCCGCTTTCTCAACGTCAGCCTAGAGGGCATTTGATTCCCTGCGGTGCCATTGCTTTGACCCCGCCCTGCTGGTCGCTTGAGCGAGACGGAATCCCATCCTTGGGCAACAGTGAAACCATTGAGGGGGATCCAGAACTGTGGAGTCGAATAGAGAGTTGTCGAGATTGTTTTCAATGTAGCGGGATCTCTTCGAGGAATGATCTACCCTTGATGCCAGCGCAGTTGTTGCCTGGGAGAAGCCTGTGATGGCCAACCTGAACCCCTTCATTCCCCTACAGGCCAAGAAGCTGGGGTCTATTCTGTTTCGCCTCTGGCTAACTCTTCTGCTCTCATTGGGCTTGGCCTTGCTCACGCTGCTGCTGACCCCCCATTCCGCTCATGCTGCCCGTGGGCCCCTGTATCGCTTGGGTCGTCCAGAAGGGGCGGTCTCGATTGTGGCTTGGGCAGGCTACATCGAACGGGGGGAAACGGATCCCGCCTATGACTGGGTGACCGGCTTTGAGAAAGAAACCGGCTGCCAAGTCAGCGTTAAGGTGGCAGCCACCTCCGATGAGATGGTGGCCCTGATGAATGAGGGCGGCTTTGATCTGGTGACGGCCTCCGGCGATGCCACCCTGCGACTGATCAAGGGGGAACGGGTGCAGCAGATTAACCCCCGCCTGATCCCCAGTTGGGAGACCATCGACCCGCGCCTGCAGGATGCTCCCTGGCATACTGTGGATGGCAAGCATTACGGCGTGCCCTACCAATGGGGATCCAATGTGTTGATGTACAACACACAAGTCTTTCCGGAACCCCCCACCAGTTGGGATGTGGTGTTTGAAGAGAAAACCTTGCCAGACGGCAAATCCAACAAAGGCCGCATCCAAGCCTACGATGGCCCCATCTACATTGCCGATGCCGCCCTCTACCTGAAAGCCCACCGCCCAGAATTGGGCATCACGGATCCCTATGAGCTAACCCGTGAACAGTTTGATGCCGCCCTAGATCTGTTGCGACAGCAGCGGCAACTGATTGGACGCTACTGGCACGATGCGGCGGTGCAGGTGGATGATTTTGTCAACGAAGGAGTGGTGGCCTCCGGCTCTTGGCCCTTCCAGGTGAACCTGTTGCAGTACGAGGAACAGCCCATCGCCAGCGTGGTACCGGAAGAGGGAGCCACCGGCTGGTCTGATACCACCATGCTCAGCGCTACCGCCAAACACCCCAACTGTGCCTACCTGTGGATGGAACATTCCTTGAACCCGAAGGTGCAAGGGGATCTGGCGGCTTGGTTTGGGTCGGTGCCGGTGGTGCCAGCCGCTTGTCAGGCCAGTGAGCTGCTGGGGCCGGAAGGTTGCCAAACCAATGGCATCGACAATTTTGAGCGCATCTCCTTCTGGAAGACGCCGGTGGCCGATTGTGGGGATGGCCGGATGGATTGTGTGCCCTACTACGAATGGGTGACCAACTACATCGCTGTGATTGGCGGGCGCTAATGGAGCAACCTTAACGAGATCCTAGACTCTTCTTAAAAATTTATTAACTGTAATATGACATAAATACAAATGAATGAACCATCTCAATGAATTTGAGATGGTTTTTGCTTTTCAGGCAAGACTTCTAGGGCCTAGAGGAGGAATTTTTACCTCTTCTGGGTTCGTCAGATGCTCTTGTTGATTGCCATAGTTGGGAGCTTTTATTCATGATGACACTATCTTCTTTTGGAACTCGGATCCCGTTGGGAAAGCTGGTGATGGGAGCTGGATTGGCGGGAGCTGTCACCTTGGGGTTGGGCAGCAGCCTTTCTCAGGCTCGTCTAGACTGTCCCCGCCCTCCTCAAATGGATGCCCGCTACTGTGATCGGGTGGGGGATCTGGTTGCCGATTTGCCGGAGGATCCCTCGGAGTGGGTAGATCCGGAAGTGCTGTTGGTGTCTTACACCTCCTCAGAAGAGCCAGCTGTCTATGCCAATACCTGGGCTGAATTCACCGCTCACTTAGAGGAAGTCACCGGTAGACGGGTGCAATTTGTCCCTGCCGATTCTCAGGCTGCTCAGTACGAGGCAATGCGCGCTGGACGTCTACACATTATGGGTACCTGCACAGGCTGTACTCCTGTAGCCGTGAATGTTGCCGGCTTTGTGCCCTTTGCCATTTTCCAACAAGAAGATGGATCCATCGGCTACGAGATGGAAGTGATCACTCATGTGAATAGCGATATTCAAGCCCTCGATGATATTGCCGGTCGTCGTGTAGCTTTTACCCATCCTTCCTCCAACTCCGGTTATATCAGTGCTCGCATTTTGATCAAACAAGAGACAGGCTTGGATGATGAGGCAGGAGACTACATCGCCGAGTTTTCTGGCAGCCACCAAAACTCCATTTTGGGTGTGTTCAACGAAGACTACGATGCCGCCCCCATTGCCAACGATGTGCTTAATCGCATGTGCCTCAACGAGCAAGTGGATTGTAGCCAGTTCCGCAGCCTCTACAAATCGGAGACCTTCCCCAGCGGCTCTTTCGGCCATGCCCACAATCTCCACCCTGAGCTGGCAGAAAGGATCCGAGAAGCCTTCTTTACTTTTGAGTTTGAGGGCACAGCCATGCGACAAGCTTTTGACCGGGTAGCTTTTGCACCGATTACTTATCAAGAAAACTGGGAGATCATCCGTCGCATTCAGGAAGAAGAGGGCGTGGAATATACGCTTTAGGCAGTCCTCAGGGATCCCCTGCCCAGAGAGGATCCCTGATTTACATAGTTCTGAATCTAGAGCTGAATCTAGAGAAATCGCACTGGCTGGTTCCGTCCATACCCCATCTCGACGAGTATGTGATAACCCACTCTTAACTTCCTATTAAACCTGTCTTAACTCTACAGGGGTCAAACAGCGCTACTATATTATTAAGTTTCGTTAGGCGACGTGAGTTTTGCAGATCTTCTTTGGGTTCTGTAGCTTATGAATTCACATCAAGTCTCTTGATTAGCTGGATCTTCTCGCCCACTTTTGTGTTTTTTAGCTGATAACGGTTTGCTTCATCTTGCATTCGGGGGTTTTTGCAATGTTGGCGTTTTGCTCTGTGGCTCGTCTGTTATCCAAAAGCCTTGCCCTGGCTGGTTTGGTTGCTGTGCTAGTGGGTTATCAATCTGCTCAAGCTCAATCTTGCCCTCGTCCGGCAGGCATGGATGAGCGCTATTGTGATGCCGATGGGGATCTGGTGGCGGATACTCCGACGGATCCCGCTCAAATTGTCAATCCTGACACTTTGCTCATCTCCTACACTTCTTCCGAGGATCCCGCCGTTTATTCAGAAACCTGGCAGGAATTTACCGACTACCTCAAGCAAGTGACCGGTAAAGATGTGCAATTTGTGCCAGTTGATTCCGAGGCCGCCCAAACCGAGGCAATGCGGGCCGGACGTTTACACATCATGGGCACCTGCACCGGCTGTACCCCCCGCGCTGTGAACCAAGCAGGCTTTGTGCCTTTCGCCGTTTTTGCCAAGGAAGATGGTAGCTTTGGCTACGAAATGGAAGTGATCACTCGCATCGATAGTGGCTTGGAAAAACTAGAAGACATCAAAGGCCGCCGCATTGCTTTCACCCAGCCCTCCTCCAATTCCGGCTACATCAGCGCCCGTATTTTGATCGAGGCGGAAACTGGCTTTAAGGACGGTGTGGACTACGAAGCCAATTTCTCTGGGGGGCACGAAAACTCCATTTTGGGTGTGTTCAACGGAGACTACGATGCGGCCCCCATTGCCAACGATGTGCTCAACCGCATGTGCATCGCCGGACAAGTGCAGTGCGATCAGTTTCGTACCCTCTACAAATCGGCTACTTTCCCCAGCGGCCCATTTGGCTATGCTCACAATTTGGATCCACAGCTGCAGGAGAAAATCCGCGAGGCCTTCTATACCTTTGACTTTGCAGGCACTAAGTTGGCAGAAGCCTTTGACCGAGCTTCCTTTGCTCCCATCACCTACAAGGAAGATTGGGAAGTGATCCGGCTGATTCAAGAAAATGCCCCTCCCCAATAGGTGGGCTGAACAGAATCGGGATCCCTTGTTCAGGGCAAGCCATAGGGGATCCCTTCTGATTTCAAAATTCTCTCAAGATTGCAAACATCTGGTTCTAGAAGGCCCGCAATTGCAAATGTCCACTTCAAGTAGGTTATCAAGATGCTACGTATCGACTCCCTCAGCAAACGTTACCCCACAGGCGATATGGCCCTGAAAGGGGTGACCTTAGAAGTTCCCGATGGGCAGGTGATGGCCTTGATTGGTCCTTCGGGTGCTGGGAAAAGTACGCTGCTCCGTTGCATCAACCGCTTGGTGGAGCCGACCAGTGGCAGCATTTGGCTCAATGGAATCGACCTCACTCGCTTGAACACCCGGGAGTTGCGGCAAGCACGACGCAAAATCGGCATGATCTTTCAGGAATATGCCCTCGTGGAGCGCCTGACCGTGATGGAAAATGTTCTTTCGGGTCAGTTGGGCTACGTCAATTTTTGGCAAAGCTGGTTCCGCAAGTTTCCCCAAGCCACCATCGACGAAGCCTTCCGCTTACTGGATCGAGTGGGATTGTCGGACTTTCCCGATAAGCGGGCAGATGCTTTGTCTGGGGGGCAACGGCAACGGGTGGGAATCGCCCGGGCTCTCCTGCAAAACCCAGAGCTGCTATTGGTGGATGAACCGACCGCCAGTTTGGACCCGAAAACCTCCCGCCAAATTATGCGCCTGATCAACGAGCTGGCTTCAGAGCGGGGCCTATCGGTGATCATCAGCATTCACGATGTGCCTCTAGCGCAAATGTTTGCCCAGCGGATCGTCGGTTTGCGGTTTGGGGAAGTGGTGTATGATGGCCCCCCCAATCGCCTCACCCCCAGCGTCTTAAACGAAATCTACGGCGAAGAAGATTGGAATGCTCGATGGAATGCTTCTGGCCCAGCCCAAGACTCCGAAGAAAACGAAGCCGTCTCGGCTGGAGTAGCCACCCACTAAGGGATCCCTTGCAGAAGTCAGTAGAAGTCAATAGAAGTCAGTAGTGCGGAGCACACCCATGGCACAGGCAACGACACTGAGCGGGCGCCAATGGTCGCCACCACCTTTGATTAAAAATCCTTGGGTTCGCTGGGGACTGATTCTTGGGGCGGTCATTTACCTGATCTTTGCGCTTTCTACTCTCAATTTCGATCCAGCCCGGGTAGCCCGCGGTATGCAGCGTAGTGGCCGTCTCTTGTTGGCCTTTTTGCATCCCGATTTCACCACCCGCGGCAACTTGATTGTCACCGGGATGCTGGAAAGTGTGACCATGGCCGCCATTTCCACCGTGGCAGGATTTATTGTCGCGGTTCCGGTGGGGTTTGGGGCCGCACGCAACTTGGTGCCAATGCCGGTCTACCTGGTTTGTCGTGGCCTGATTGCCCTGTCGCGCACCTTCCAAGAGGTGATCATCGCCATTTTGTTTGTGGTCATGTTTGGCTTTGGGCCTTTTGCTGGAGTGCTCACCCTCACCTTTGGGAGTTTGGGTTTTTTCAGCAAGCTTTTGGCAGAAGACATCGAAGAAATTGATGCAGTACAGGTGGAGGCGATTCGCTCCACGGGGGCTTCTTGGCTCCAAATGGTCAGCTACGCGGTGGTGCCGCAGGTGTTGCCCCGCATGATCGGCTTGACTCTGTATCGTTTCGACATCAACATTCGGGAGGCGGCCATTCTGGGGATTGTCGGTGCCGGTGGGATTGGCTCTACCCTGAACACCTCCTTACGTCGCTACGACTATGACACGGCCTCTGCCATCATCCTTGTGATTATCGCTCTGGTGATGGTGGTGGAATTGAGTTCTGGTTGGATTCGCAAGAGGGTGCAATAATGCCTGTTCTGGAAAGCAGTGGGATCAAGACCTGGCAGTGGCGCAATCAAAAGCAAACTTTGCTTGAGTATGCCTTCTGGTTGGCTCTGCTGTTACTGATGTTTGCCTGCGCTAAGTTCATTGCAGACCGTACCACCTGGGGCTTTGTGCTGGATGCACCGCGCCAGGGAAGAGAAATGCTCTCGCGGGGGGTACCGCCCCGTTGGGACTACATGTCACAGCTTTGGCGCCCCCTTTGGGATACCCTCACCATTGCCACATTGGGTACGGCCCTTTCCTTTGTGATTTCGGTGCCGGTGGCCTTTTTGGCAGCCCGCAACACCACTCCCAATTTGCTGGTGCGCTACATCGCCCTGTTCATCATCGTCGGCACCCGTTCGGTTAACTCCCTGATTTGGGCTTTGATCCTGGTGGTTGTTCTTGGGCCAGGGGTCTTGTCCGGAACCTTAGCCATTGCCCTACGCTCTGTCGGATTTATGGGCAAGCTGATCTATGAAGGCATCGAAGAGATTAACGAAGAACCAGTAGAAGCGATCCGTTCCACGGGGGCTAGCGGTGCCCAGGTACTGAGCTATGCCATTTGGCCGCAGGTGATCACCAACATCCTCGGGGTAACAATTTACCGTTGGGATATCAATTTGCGAGAGTCTACGGTGGTTGGATTGGTCGGTGCCGGTGGAATTGGCCTACAGCTAGATGCTTCCATCAACACCCTGCGCTGGAATCAGGTGAGCATGATCCTGCTTGTGATCTTCGTTTCTGTGTTCATCAGCGAGTGGATCTCCGCCAAGGCCCGGCAAGCCCTGACTTAGCCCAGGGATCCGGATAGGCTACGGTGAAGGGCAGTTTGCAACAGCACAACTGTATGACTCATGACGGAAGAACTGTTTCGGGCGGAGGCCTATCTCACCACCTGCCAGGCTCGGGTAATTGCCCTTGTGGATAACGGGATCCAGTTGGATCGGACGGTATTCTATCCCACCGGCGGTGGACAACCCGGCGATACGGGATCCCTGATTACATCGGACGGTCGTGTCATCCCGATTGTCGATACCCAAAAGGGGGAAACGGGCATCCTCCACATCCCGGCAGAGGGATCCCCACCCCTCAGTCTGGGGGAGTCAGTCAGCGCCAGCATCGACTGGGAACGTCGCTATCGGCACATGCGCATGCATACGGCTCTACACCTGCTCTGTGCAGTGGTAGAAGGTGGCGTTACGGGGGGTCAGGTGGGTGAAAGCAAAAGCCGATTGGACTTTAACATCCCTGGAGAAAAACCCGACAAAGAAACCCTGACGGGTGCGTCTCAATGCTTTGGTACAAGGTAACCACGCCGTGAACCCCCGCTGGGTTAGCGATGAAGAACTAAAAGCCAATCCCAGCCTGGTGCGCACCATGTCGGTCAAGCCCCCCACCGGACAGGGGCAAGTGCGCTTGCTGGAAATTGAGAATGTGGACTTGCAACCCTGCGGCGGCACTCATGTACGGGCGACAGGAGAAATTGGCAAGTTGGTGGTGAGCAAGATCGAAAGCAAAGGCAAGCAAAACCGACGCATTGTGGTCAGCTTGGTGGATCCCTGAAAAACTACAGACTACCCTTGGCTGGGCTGAGTCAATGAACCCAAAGATCCATCGACTGCCACCTGAAGACTCGCCGACTCTGGAATGGGCGCTTGTGCTGTCGGGAACCCTAAGAACGGGCTTTGCTCCACCGCCTGGATGGACAGGGTAAACAAGGGGTTGGAGAGAATCCCGGCAAAGATGGTGGCCACCAGAGTCAACACCATACCGACCCGCAGAGCAGGCATACCTTCTGCCTGCCAGTTGGTCTCGGGGTAATTTTGCACTGAAACCGACATCTCTTGCGGCTCTTTCACCACGATGGTTTTCACCACCCGCACGTAGTAGTAGATGGAGATGACGCTGGTGACCAACCCCACCAACACTAGGGTATAGGCCCCTGCCTGCCAACCGGCCCAGAACAGGTACAACTTGCCGAAGAAGCCCGCCAGAGGGGGCAACCCACCCAACGAAAGCAGACAAATGCTCAAGCACAGGGTGAGGAAGGGATCCTTCTGGTAGAGGCCGCTGTACTCGTTAATTTCATCGGTGCCGGTCTTCAGGCTGAACAGGGTAATGCACAAAAAGGCCCCCAGGTTCATGACCAAATAGACCAGCAAGATAAAAGATCAAGCTGGCGTAGCCTGCCTCGGTGCCCGCCACCAAGCCGATCAAAACGAAGCCCGCCTGTCCAATGGAAGAATAGGCCAGCAGCCGTTTGAGGCGGGTTTGGGCAATGGCCACCACATTCCCCAGCACCATGGTCAAAATGGCCAGCACCGAGAGCACCGCCCGCCACTCTTCCGTCATGGCCGGAAACACGGTGGCCAGAAAGCGCACCGCCAAGGCAAAGCCTGCTGCTTTGGATCCCACCGACAAAAAGGCCACCACCGGCGTTGGGGATCCCTCGTAGACATCAGGAGTCCACTGGTGAAAGGGCACTGCCGCCAACTTAAACCCGATACCACCAATGCAGAGGACCAAAGCGATGATCCCTGCCAAGCCGGCATCCCCCATAGATGAGGCGATGGCTTCCAGCTTCGTTTGCCCACCCGAAAGGCCATAGAGCAGCGACATGCCGTAGAGAAAAATGGCTGTGCTGCTGGCCCCGATCAAGAGATATTTCAGGGCTGCCTCGGAAGAACGCGGATCCCGCTTGGTGTAGCCGGCCATCAGGTAGCTGGCGATGCCCAGCGTTTCTAAAGATACAAACACTAGGATCAAGTCCGTCGCCCCGGAGAGGAACATGCCCCCCAAGGTGGCCGTGAGCAGCAACACATAAAACTCGCCTGTGGGGGCTCCGGACTGAGCGATGTAGCGCTCCGCCATCATCACCGTCAGTACCGCCGTCCCCACCACCAGGCCACGGAAGAGAATGCTGATGGGATCCGCCGCAAAGCTGCCCAAGAAGCTCTCCAACTGGGGCTGCTGCCATTGCAACACCAAGGTCACCAAGGCCCCAATCAAGCCAAAGATGGAGAGGGCCGGAAGACTTTTGCGCGCCGCCGAACCGCCGACCAAATCCACCACCAAGACGAGCAAGAGGGTGAGGGTAACCACCACTTCTGGCCAAATGGCACCGGCATACAGGTTTCCGGTTGGGGCAAAGACATCCATAGGGGAAGACTATGAAGAGAGATTAAGGGGATCCACAGCCAGCATACCGCGATTTCCGGTCTCTCTCCCCGCTTCAGGCATCTCTTCTCCCAATCGTCTCCATCAGCACTCTCAATCCACGGGCTCAGTAGAGCTTGGCGCTGGAGGTGAGCACCAGCTTCAGGCGGGCGTGGATCAGATCCAAGTCCGCCAGCCCCAAGTCGATCTCCCCATCGATGACGATGCCGGTGTGGATCAGGCGATCCAACAGTTCCAGCACGGATCCCTCGCGGTGGGGTTGTCCGGGGTAGTAGTCCCCCTGGCGGGGCAGGAGGGTGCCCAGATCTCCGAGATCCAGGTTCAAATCCGCCGGGTCGATCTCCAACAGGCTGCAGATTTGTCGAATTTGCTCCCGCAGGGCTTGTAGGCTGCTGCCGGCCCGCTCGATCTGCTCTGCAGAAAGGCGCTCAGCCTCCATTTGCCGCACCACCTGCGCCTCCATCAACTGCCGCAACAGCTCCACCAAGGTCAGCACCAGAGAGGCCAAGCCGGCTTCCGGGCGTTTCCGGCCAGGGGTGGGCCGAGTCTGGCTCAAGTCTTCCGAGCTGGCGGGACTGATCGAAAAGCGCGGCGGGGGAGAAGGGGCAATCCAACGGTCAAAGGGCTGGCAAAGCTGTTCCAGGCTGAGCAAGCGGAGACGGGGATCCCGAGCGGCCTCTTCCCTTTCCTCTGGTAGGTTGTAGCCCCAGTCGGCCAAAAACAAGAGAACCTGCTCCAGCTCCGGCACCGTCTGCACCTGGCGCAGCGTCTGCAGGCGATCCTCCACAAACCACAGCTCCTCAGCCGGCAGTTGGGCGGCAGCCAGTAGCCGCTGTAAAGTGGTGGCCTTGGGGGCGCGCACCTCCTTGCCCAGAATGCGGTGGCGCGGCAGTTGGATCCCTTCTCGGCCCAAGAGCTGCTGGATAAACCGTCCCTCTTTGGTGCTGAGGATGGCCAAGCGCGGCTCCCCTGCAGCCTGAACCTGGCGTAGCCAAGCCGCCACCCCCGGATAAAAGCGGTGTAGCCCCAGCCACCCCTGCAGATCCTCTTCAATCCAACGATCCCGCACGCCATCCAGCACTTGGGCCAAACCTAGCTCGGAGACCCCCACCTGCTGCAACAACCGCTGCCGCCAGCCCGGCCAGTCTTGGCGCAAGTCCTCCTCCCGGATCCCTTCCTGCAGCCCCCACAACAACAGAGGCATCTCCCAGCCGGTCTCGATCAGCGGGCGCAGACGGTCAAAGGCAGGACGCAGCGGCTCTAGCTGAGCAGGAGCCAAGCCCCACACCTGAGCACAAACGCGGCAGGAAGAGGCAAAATACTCCGCCCGCCCATCGCAGAGCACACCATCAAAATCCAGAACCAGAATGCGGGGGGACATTCGCCGGGGCCTAGCGAACTCCATACCTGAGTCCCCCTGAGGGCAAGTTGCAAAAATGGGGCCAGAGGCCAAGTTAATTCAACCAAACTGTTCCACCGGATTGGCCCAACCTAATTGGATTCCAAGATGCGAACCGACTTGATCTCCACCGGTTTCAGGGGGCGATCCTGGGGGCCGGTGGGCGCCGTTGCAATTTTATCCAACACATCCTCTCCCTCGATCAATTGCCCGAAGATCGTGTAGTTGGGAGGCAGCGGATAGTCGGCATGCATGATAAAAAACTGGCTGCCGTTGGTGTTGGGGCCGGCATTGGCCATCGCCAAAGTGCCGCGGCTGTAGGGACGTTGCACCGGCTCATCGGGAAAGCGGTACCCCGGCCCACCCCGCCCCGTACCCGTGGGATCCCCACCTTGGATCATGAAGCCGCGGATCACGCGGTGAAAGATGACGCCATCGTAAAAGTGATCGTTGGCCAGAAAGACGAAATTGTTGACGGCGAGGGGAGCTTCTTGCGGGAACAGCTCCAGAACCATTGTGCCGGCGGTGGTCTCCATCGTGGCCGTGTAGGACTTGGCCGGGTCGATCACCATCGGCGGGGGATTGTTGTAGGTTTTCACGGGTTTGCCCAAGTGTTGTGCCAGGAGCAAATCGCGAGAAGAATGCGGGCGGGCCAAAACAGGGAGAGCACTCAACCCCACCCAAAGCACCACCATCAGCACAGCTAACTTCACCAGGCTGGCCAACTCAGATCGCACACGCACATTTCTTGCAGGAAAGCTCCACCCCCATCGTACCAGGATTCTGTCCTAGCTTAATCTTCCCCGGACTTGGATGGAGACTTGGCCCGCCGCACCAGCCAATAACTCACCGAGAGGGCCAACGTCGCTGCCCCCAAGCCAATGAGCTCCAACCCCCCCAGCTTCTCGAAATCAAAAATGATGATCTTGCGGGCCACCGCGATCAAAGAGGTGACGATCACCAGCTCCACCTGCACCACCTGCTTTTGCAAGTAGGCGGTAATGTTCTCTAGAATTTCCAGCGCAATCAGAATATTTAAAAAGAGGCCGAAGATCTCGATCAAAGTGGTGGAGAAAAACCCAGTTGGCTCCATCAACAAATCTGCCACCAAGAACCGGGCCAAGTCCACCACTGCTACTACGATTAGCCCGATCATCAAAATTGACAGTAGCTTCGAGATCAGGCTTTCCAGGCGGGTGATGGCCCGCAAAAAGGGATCCTCCTCTTCTGTCTCGTGGGGATTGTGCAACAGCCACTTGAGAAACCGCATCGCCAACCCCGACAGGCCCAAACCCCTGTGTTCTGGTCTCAACGACAACATTATCCGTCCCAACCGTCTTGCCGGGAAGCAGGCAGGGATCCCTTGGGGCGATGATTGCGACACCGCTCAGAACAGTATTTCACCTCCGACCAACAGTCGGCCCACTTTTTGCGCCAGGTGAAGGGTCGCTGACAGGTGAGACAAATCTTGCTGGGCAAATCCGATTTCTTCCGTTGGCGTGGCATGGTGCACTGCAAAACAAGGTCAACTCTGTAGTCAGCTTAACAATCTTATTGGATGCTGACCGTTACCATCACGGGGGTGCTTGGCCTGCGCCCCACCTTAGCAAAAGCTAAATTCTGAACCTTCTGAGAAGAGAAACCGAGTAGCCTCTTGAAATCCGATGAGATCTCTGCCCTATGTCCTGCAGGGAGCTGGGTTTGCTGAAGGGTCAACCGGTTCTGTCCTGTATCCAAGCAAAGTTTCCAACATCCGCTTGTGGATGAGCTTGAGTTTGTATGAAATCTCAACCGAATGGGACGAATGTAGCTGTTCAGAACTCTCCTCCCCCACCGAAGCGGGTTGAGGTACGGCTCAGCAAACCCGGCAACCGAGCGACCCAAGCCTCGCTTTCGGAAGACTCAGTGGGCGTATTTTTGCGGGAAATGGCTCGCTACCCACTCCTCAATGCCGAGCAGGAAGTGAAATTGGGACGGCTGATTGCAGAGGGGGGAGCCGCCGGGGAACGGGCGAAACGGGAATTGGTTAGGGCCAACCTGCGCCTGGTGGTCTCGATTGCCAAAAAGTACTTAAATCGCGGTGTGCCGTTTCTGGATCTGATTCAAGAAGGCACCATTGGCCTGATCCGGGCCGCAGAAAAATTTGAGTACGAACGCGGCTACAAGTTTTCCACCTACGCCTACTGGTGGATTCGCCAAGGGATCACCCGCGCCGTTGCCAATCAGGGGCGCCTGGTGCGGATCCCGGTGCACATGGTAGAAAAGCTCAACCAGGTGAAGCGGATCCGGCGAGAGCTGACCGAGACCCTAAACCGTCGCCCCACCCAAGCAGAAATTGCCGAAGCTCTGGAGATTTCCCCCGACAAGCTGGACGCTCTCTTAACCCTCTTGGAAGCCGGTCGCCAAACTCTTTCGCTACATACTCCGGTTGGCAAAGAGGAGGATAGGGAGCTGATGCAGCTTATCGAGGACGCCAACAGCCTCACTCCCGAATCGCAAATGGACTTGCACCTGCTGTCTGCCCAACTGGAAGAAATGCTGGAGCAGCTCAGCCCCCGAGAGCAAGAAATCCTCAAGCTCCGCTATGGGCTGAAAGATGGCCACCTGCACACTCTCTCCGAAATTGGTCAGCTCTTCGGCCTGTCTCGAGAGCGCGTCCGACAAATTCAAGCACGAGCCATGCGCAAACTGCGCCATCCACGCCGACAGGAAATTTTGGCAGATTGGATGACCTCGTTTTAGGCAGTAGGCCACGGCTGCTCCACAGGCGAAACCCAGGATTCCGCAGCAGTTTATGTTCAGCAAAGCTCTGCAGAACCAGGACCAGAGGCGTGCCCCCACTTTTGGACAAGGGATCTGTCAACTAGCCCATCTTCTGCAACTGCAGGGGGTGAGGCTGAGGGCGGCTGCGCAGGGCAGCTTCGATCAACCCCAAAAAGAGGGGGTGGGGGCGGTTGGGGCGGGAGCGAAACTCCGGATGGAACTGGGTGGCGATGAAAAAGGGGTGGCTGGGCAGCTCGATAATCTCCACCAAGCGGTTATCCGGCGAGACTCCGCTGATGATATAACCAGAGTCCAGAAAAAGGCTGCGGTAGGCATTATTAAACTCATAGCGATGGCGGTGCCGCTCGTAGATGATGGCCTCACCGTAGAGCTTGGCCGCTAGGGTATTGGGCATGATGCGACAGGGATAGAGGCCCAGCCGCAGGGTTCCTCCCAGATCTTCCACATCTTTCTGCTCCGGCAAGAGGCTGATCACCGGGTGGGGGGTATCGGGGTCAAACTCGTAGCTGTTGGCCCGCTCCAGATGGGCAATGTGACATCCCCAGTCGATCACCGCGCATTGCATGCCCAGACACAGGCCCTAGGAAGGGAATGCCTTGCTCGCGCACGTAGCGGATGGTAGCCACCTTGCCCTCGATGCCGCGATTGCCAAACCCCCCTGGCACCACCACTCCATCCACGCCGGAAAGCAATGCCTCTGGTCCCCGCTCTTCGATCTCCTCAGAAGAGATCCAGCGCAGCGTGACGCCGGCATTGAGGGCCAACCCGGCATGGCGCAGGGCCTCGGCCACGGAAAGATAGGCATCTGTAAGGCGCACGTATTTGCCGACAATGGCAATCTCCACCTGCTCTTGGGGGTGGTGCAGCCGCTGCACCAGGAGCTCCCACTCCCGTAGATCTGGCTGCTGGGGATCCAGGTTGAGGATCTCCAAAACCCGCTGCGCCAACCCCTCCTGCTCGAGCACCAGAGGCACATCGTAGATACTGGGGGCATCCTGCGCCTGAATCACGCATTCCACCGGCACGTCACAAAACTCGGAGATCTTCTCCTTGATCCCGCGGGGCAATGGCTGTTCGCAGCGGCACACCAACACATCCGGCTGGATGCCAATAGAGCGCAGCTCCTTCACCGAGTGCTGGGTGGGCTTGGTTTTCATCTCCCCTGCCGCCTTGATCAAAGGCACCAGGGTAACATGCACATAGGCGACATTGGCGCGGCCCACATCCTTGCGAAATTGGCGGATGGCCTCCAAAAAGGGCAAAGACTCGATATCTCCCACCGTGCCCCCCACCTCCACCAGCACCACATCGGGGTTGGTCTCGCGGGCCACTCGCCGGATCCGCTCTTTGATCTCTTGGGTAACATGGGGGATCACCTGCACCGTGCTG
>AFSR01000021.1_pt1 | contig 26384 bp, 22 predicted proteins | sample 296848 | NCBI WGS metagenome assembly AFSR01 (sample SAMN02954305, study PRJNA68063) | hot springs metagenome | biome: terrestrial; feature: Mushroom and Octopus hot springs; material: microbial mat core samples; isolation source: Yellowstone National Park Mushroom and Octopus hot springs ...
CGGTAACCAGCATCACCGGCCCAAAAGATTTATGGGCAGTACGTCGAATCCTGTTTCTTGCCGGAGATGTGGGCGGGGGGACGGGTGAAGGCAGCTTGTCGGAAAGTGTTGAATGCCATGGCCCTAGCCCAGCGGCGCGGCTTGAACATTACTGCTTTGGGGGGATTTAGCAGCATCATTTTCGAGACTTTTCGCCTCGACAGTCTCCGGCGAGTCCGCAACATTGACTTGGAGATCCAACGCTTTACCACCGGCAATACCCACACGGCCTACATCATCTGTCAGCAACTGCAGTTGGCAGCCCAGCGCTACGCCATGACTTGCAGCCGCTACGGTGCGGTGTGGGGCGACCGGAGATATCGGCAGCGCCATTTGTCAATGGTTGGTGGCCCACACTCACTTGGGCAAATTGTTGCTCATCGCCCGAGAGCGACGGCGTCTGGAGGAATTGCAGGCCAAGCTCAAGCAGGGGGAGATCTCTTCGCTGGAAGAGGCCCTGCCCCGCGCCGACTTTATCGTTTGGGTGGCCAGCATGAGCCAAGGCATGGCCCTCGATCCCCAAGTTTTGCCGGATCCCTGTGTCATCATCGACGGTGGCTACCCAAAGAACATCGCCTCCAGCTTGCAGCGAAAGGGACTCTACGTCATTGACGGGGGGATGGTGGAGCACTCTTTGGATATTGAATGGAACATCATGCAGTTTTTGAATGTGGCCAACCCGGCCCGTCAGCTTTTTGCCTGCTTTGCTGAATCCATGCTGCTGGAGTTTGAGGGGCTGTACACCAATTTCAGTTGGGGCCGTAATTTGATCACCCTTGAGAAATTGGATCTGATCGGGCAGCTTTCCCGCAAGCATGGGTTCCGCCCCCTCATGCCCGAAGCCTAATTGAGATTCAAAATGAAGAAAGCCTCAGCCCCAGCAGAGGTGCTGGCCCTGGTCAGGTCAATCACCACAGGTCAATCACCAATCGAGTAAACTACCCGACACCAACCGCTAGGCGGTACGGAGCGGGCTTTTAGTAGCCCTGCAGTTAGCAAGCCAACCACGAGCCTCTGGGGTGGTTTACTGCACCCCCAATCGACCGTTACCAGTGCCTTAAAAAAAACCGTTTCTGGTGCCCGCAGTATTATTATAGCATTCCTCCCAACACTGACTTTATAGGTACAGTGCGGGGCTCCTGCAATTTCTAGCTGAAGACCAAACACCAAGAGACGGTCGCCATGCCCCAGTCCTTTACTGCCCACCTTTGGCAAGCCATTCAGCCCATCTACAAGCAAATCCTCGATCACCCCTTCAACCGAGAGTTGGCAGCGGGCAGCCTATCGCGGCAGCGGTTCCAGTTTTATTTGCAGCAGGATGCTCTTTATCTCACCGACTTTGCCCGCGCCCTGGCCTTGATTGGAGCTCGTTCCGAAGGGGCTGAGCAGGTGGTGAGTTTCTTGAACTTTGCCCTGGGAGCCATTGTGGCCGAACGCAGCCTCCACGAAAGCTATTTTCGCCTCTACGACATTCAACCCGAAACAGCCTATGCCCCTGCCTGCTTCGCCTATACCCGTTTTTTGTTGGCTGCGGCGGCTGTGGATCCCTATGAGGTGGCCATTGCCGCTGTGCTGCCCTGCTTTTGGATCTACCGAGAGGTGGGATCCACCATCTATCGCACCGCGCAGCCTGACAATCCCTACCAACAGTGGATCGACACCTACGCCGGGGAAGAATTTGCCCAAGTGGTGCAGCAGGCTTTGGACATCACCGACTCCGTCGCTCAGCAGGCTACAGAACCGCTGCGGGAAAAGATGAGGGCAGCTTTTGTCACTGCCTCCCGGTTGGAATGGCTGTTTTGGGACAGTGCCTATCGCCTCGAATCTTGGCAACCCGCCTAATCCTCAGCCGGTCGGGCTGGCTTACCAGACAGCAACTGCTGGGCTTGCGCGAAAACGGCATCCAACATCGGCTCCGTCAGCAGCCGTGTGGCCGTGTTGCGCCGGCTGGGATGGTAAGACGCCAGCAAATAGCGACCCTCTGCCAGGGGAATAACGCAGTTGTGGCCAAAGCGGGGGCGGGGCCTGAGAGGTGGCAAGAGCGTCAGAGCGTGTTGGAAGGCAAAATGCCCCAACGTCAGGATCACCCGCACCTGGGTTAGCAGCTCCAGCTCTTGTTTCAGGTAGCTCAGGCAGGCCTTGGCTTCTGTGACGGTGGGGCGATTGTCTGGGGGCACACAGCGCACCACGGCTGAGATGTAGCAATCCTGCAGATGCAGGCCATCCTCTCGGTGGGTAGAGGTGGGCTGATTGGCAAAGCCAGCTCGGTACAAGGCGCGAAACAGCCAGTCCCCGCTGGGATCCCCGGTAAACACGCGCCCGGTGCGGTTGCCCCCATGGGCTGCCGGCGCCAACCCGATCACCCACAGCCGCGCCTGCGGATCCCCGAACCCTGGCACCGGTCGGCCCCAGTAGAGCTGGTCGCGAAAACGGGCCACCTTCTGAAGGGCGACTGACTCTCGCCAGGCCACCAAGCGGGGGCAGCGGCAGCAACTGACGATTTCAGTTTGCAAAGTGGCCCAATCCTGGAGACCCAGCGCCTCACTCCTCCTCGTCGTCATCCTCCTCTAGCTCGTCGAACGCAGGGGTGGAATCGTCGATCAATTGATCATCTTCCAAGATCAAACGAGGCGGCAGCTCCGGCAACACCGCAGGCTCTTCTTCCTCTTCGTCAGGCTCCGGCTCGGCGGCAATCTCCTCGTAGGTGGTGAAGCCCGTGCCTGCCGGGATCAAGCGCCCGATGATTACGTTTTCCTTCAAGCCGCGCAGCCAGTCGGATTTGCCCTCAATGGCCGCCTCAGTCAGCACGCGGGTGGTTTCCTGGAAGCTGGCCGCTGAGATGAAGCTGTCGGTATTCAAGCTGGCCTTGGTGATCCCCAGCAGGACGGGCGTGTATTTGGCCGGCGCTCCTCCAGTAATGGCCATGGTGGCATTGATCTGCTGGATTTCCCGCAACTCCACCAGCTCCCCCGGCAACAGGATGGTGTCGCCACCATCATCCACCCGCACCTTGGAGGTCATCTGGCGCACCACGATCTCAATGTGTTTGTCGGAGATCTCCACCCCCTGGGAGCGGTAGACGTTCTGCACTTCGTTGACAAAGAAGCGCTGCACCTCCCGCAGAGCCAACCGTGCGGCTTGGTCATCTCCCAAGGTTTGGCGATGGTACTCGTAGTAGATCTCCAAGAGGTCGTGGGGGTTGGCAGGGCCATCGGTTAGGGGATCCCCCACCCCCACCGGCTGTCCATCTACCACGATCAAGCTCTGCCCCGGCAGCCCAGGATAGTCTCTAACCGTGCCATCGGCTTCGATGACCTTGAGATCTGGCTCTTCTCCCCGCCAGCTCAGTTGAACGGTGCCGGGCCGCTTGGCCAGAACACACATTTCCTTGGGCTTGCGGGCCTCCAGCAGCTCCTCAATCCGTGGCAGACCCTGGATGATGTCCCCTGTCTTGGCCCGCTCGAACACCAAGAGGGCCAGAGAATCCCCCCGCTGCACCAGATCGCCATCTCGTACCTGCAGAATGGCACCCGCAGAAACCAAGTAGGGCCGCGCTATCCGCAACACCACTTGGCCGTCCGTTATCTGCATTACCTGTCCCGACTGTGGAGAAGGGATCCCGGGAGCAAGCTCGTCCCCAGCCCGCACCAGCGCCCCCACTTCCACATTGGCTGGGCCCGTCAGGGGCACCTGCACCAGATCGTCGTCGGTAATCACCAGCACCCGCCGTACCACCTCCGCTCCCTCGCGGATCCCTTGGACGATCCCAGCCTTTTTGGCTTGGATTTCGGTGCGGGCGATAACATCTCCGCTGGCGATGGAGTCTCCTTCCTTCACCAACAGCCGCGTGTGGGTACTCCCCTGCGTCAGATCCGCTTCCACGTCGCGGCGCAGCAACAGGGTTTCCAGAATCACCAGTTGCAGGCGGCGAATATCTGGATCCTTCTCATCTTGGATCAGCTCGATATCGGCCTTCAGTTGTGGGGCGTCGGTATCGATTTCCAGCACCAGTTGGGTGCGCAGGAGCTCTACAGGGCCTACCGACTTCACCCGCTCCCCATCTTTGAAGGGAACCCGCTGCACCGCCCGCAGACGAATGGAGCGACCGGACTCGCTGGTGGACTCTTGAGTGGGCACCAAGGGCCGGTCGGGGATCTCGTACTCCTGCACCGGACGCAGCAGCAAGCCTGGGCCTTCGGGAGTTTCCACGTGTTCCAGGTAGACCAGTCGGTCGGGAACGATGCTGCTGAGCACCGGTTGCCCTGGCTGGATTAGGGTGCCACTTTTCACTTCCAAGTCGGCGGGGTTGTCCACCAGATGCAGGGATCCCGGCTTGATGACAATCTCCCGCAGAATGTCGTTCTTCTGGATGACTTCGACAACACCGGCATTCTGGCAAAAGATGTCTTTCACCACCTCAGTGCCTGCTTCCACATACTGGCCATCGTCCACGTTCAGCAGGGAGATGTCCTTGTTCACCTCGTGGGTCTCTTCTGGGATCCACAGCAGGGTGCCGCCCTGGATGACTTCGTAACCTTGCTTGGCCTTGCCGCGCCGTGCCACCTCAATGCCGGCGAACTTCACCAAGCCTCCCGTCTGACTGCGGAAGTGGTTGTCGATCAGCTCCGCCACCACCTCATCGTTGCCCACTTTGGTGCCCGGAGTGGCCTTGAGAACAAAGGTCTGCCCACTGGAAGTGTCCAGCAAAAATTGTTCCCGCCCCTGGTGGGATTCCACCCGTACCCGTGCTTCCCGCAACACCACCGAAGCGTTGATGATCTCCACCTCGCGCCCACTTCTGGTGTCGCTGCGCTCCGGTAGCCGCACAATGCCGCCATGCTCCGTCACCAGCGAGGTTTCGGCGATCACATCCCCCGCCTGCTACCCGATCCCCGTTTTTCACCACCGGCTGCGGCCCCCGGAGGCAGGTTGTACACCTGTCCAGACATCACCCAGATCAATCCCTGCCGCTGGGCAGTGTAGGTGGTGTTACCCTGGCGGTCAGTCTTCTCCTCGATGGGCAGATCGGCAAAGCGAATTTCTCCAGCCAGGTCGGCCACCACCTCTTTCTGGGCTTTCTCGGTGCTCTTACGGCTGGCCTTGGCCAGGGACACCTCTGCAATCAACTGATCCCGCTGCACCTGGGCTCCGTCCCGCACCAGCAGGGTGGATCCCTGGGTCATGTCGAAGGACTCCCGTTGACCGTCTGGGCCTTCCAAGATGATTTGGTTGTTCACTTCCACCTGCAGGGCATCGTCGCCGTGGCGGGTACGGAAGGGGCGGGTGCGCAGGCTTTTCGGGAAGCGCACGACGCCGGCAAAGGGGGCGCGAATTTGGCGGGCCACCTCCCCTGTAAACACGCCTCCCGTGTGGAAGGTGCGCATGGTCAACTGGGTGCCCGGCTCCCCAATCGATTGGGCGGCGATGATCCCGACCGCTTCCCCCAGATCCACCAGGCGGGAGTGGGCCAAGCTCCAGCCATAACACATCCGGCACACGGAGCGGTTGGCTTCACAGGTGAGGGGAGAACGCACCATCACCTGGCGGATGCCAGCCTCTGCAATGGTTCTAGCCAAGTCGTGATCCACCTCTTGGTTGCGACGGGCAAGCACCACCTGGGTTTCTGGGTGCACCACGTCGCGCGCCAACACTCGGCCCACCAAGCGCTCCTCCAGAGACACCACCACCTTGTCCCCGTCCATCAGGTATTCCAGAAGGATGCCCTGCTCAGTGCCGCAGTCAGATTCCCGCACGATCACATCCTGAGACACATCCACCAAACGGCGGGTGAGGTAGCCGGAGTCGGCGGTGCGCAGGGCCGTATCCACTAAACCCTTGCGGGCCCCATAGGAAGAGATGATGTATTCGGTAACGGTCAGGCCCTCGCGGAAATTGGTTTTGATGGGCAAATCGATGATCTCGCCCTGGGGGTTGGCCATCAGGCCGCGCATGCCCACCAACTGGCGCACCTGGGAGACGTTCCCCCTTGCCCCCGAGTTGGCCATCATGTAAACGGAGTTGAGGGGATCGTTCTGGCGGAAGTTGTTGAGCATCTCCTCTTTGATCTGGTCGTTGATCTGGTTCCAGGTGTCGATCACCTTTTGGTAGCGCTCCACCTCTGTGATTTCTCCGCGGGTATAGCGCTCGGTGGCCGCCTCGATCTCGGCTTCCGCTTGTGCCAACAACTGCCGCTTGCTGGGGGGAACGCGCAGGTCTTCAACGCTGATGGAGACGGCTGCCTGGGTGGCGTATTTGAAGCCCAGGGTCTTCAGAGCATCCGCCATCTGAGCGGTGCGGGCTGTGCCGTAGCGGGCAAAAGACCAGGCAATCAGGTTACGCAGCTCTTTTTTGCCAATTTGATAGTTGCGAAAGGGCACAGGGGGCAAGGGGGCGTCGGCTTTGTTACCGTCGGCAGCCTGCCGCGACAGGCCAGCGGAAAATCGTCCTTTTTCGCTCATGATGCCTCGCTAGAGAGAAGGGGAGAGAAGAGCCGTCCTACGGCAGAGGGTAACTACGCAGACAAAATATCCTGCACGGTCTTGTTAAAAATGATCCGGCCCGGCGTGGTGCGAATGTACTGGCTGATCACGTTGCCGTTTTGATCTTCGCGGATACGGCGGTAGTTGGTGATCTTGAGGCGGATGCCGCCCGCTTCTTCGATGATTTGCGGCTCGGACTCTTTTTCGCCCTTGCCCAACTCCATCGGGCCGTGGTAGCGCACCCAGACCTTGCTGTGCAGGCCGATGGCGCCGCGGTCGTAGGCGATGAGAGCATCTTCCAAGCTGGCGAAGAAGCGATCGCCAATATCTGGCGCGTGGGGGTTGTCCGCCGTCAGGTAGTAGCACCCCAACACCATATCTTGGCTGGGGGTGATGATGGGAGCGCCGGTGGCCGGGGAGAGGATGTTGTTGGTGGCCAGCATCAGCAGGCGCGCTTCCGCCTGGGCTTCCAACGACAGGGGCACATGCACCGCCATCTGGTCGCCGTCGAAGTCGGCGTTGAAAGCGGGGCAAACCAGAGGGTGAAGTTGAATCGCCCTTCCCTCCACCAGGATCGGTTCAAAGGCTTGGATCCCCAGGCGGTGCAGCGTGGGAGCGCGGTTGAGCAAAACCGGGTGGCCGTCGATCACCTCCTCCAGCACATCCCAAATCTGCGGGTCGTTGCTTTGGATCAGCTTTTTGGCAGCCTTGATGTTGTTGACAATGCCCCGCTTGATCAATTTGTGGATGACAAAGGGCTGGAACAGCTCGATGGCCATCTCTTTGGGCAGGCCGCACTGGTGCATGCGCAGGTTGGGCCCCACCACGATCACCGAACGCCCGGAGTAGTCCACCCGTTTGCCCAACAGGTTTTGCCGGAAGCGCCCCTGTTTGCCCTCGATGATGTCGGAGAGGGACTTGAGGGGACGGTTGTTGGCCCCCGCCACTACGCGCCCCCGCCGACCGTTGTCGATCAGCGCGTCCACCGCCTCCTGGAGCATGCGCTTTTCGTTGCGCACAATGATCTCCGGCGCCATGATCTCCTGCAGCCGGGCCAGACGGTTGTTGCGGTTGATCACACGACGGTAGAGATCGTTGAGGTCGCTGGTGGCAAAGCGGCCCCCATCCAACTGCACCATGGGACGCAAATCCGGCGGGATCACCGGCAGCACCCGCAACACCATCCACTCCGGACGGGATCCGGTGGCAATGAAGTTGTCGATCACCCGCAGCCGCTTGATCAGGCGTGCCCGCTTTTGGCCGCGAGCAGTGGTGATCTCCTCCCGCAGTTGCTCCGCCTCTTTTTCCAGGTCGATATCCTTGAGCAGGCGCTCGATGGCCTCCGCCCCGATCATCGCCCAGTTCTCCGGCAGTTGCAGTTCGGATCCCTCCTCGTACATCTGATCTTCGATCTCGAGGAATTGATCCTCCGTCAGCAGTTGTTTGTAGGAGAGATTCTGGGCATTGCCCGGATCCACCACTACGTAGGCGTTGAAGTATACCACCTGCTCCACATCCCGCAGCGGCATGTCCAACAGCGTGGCAATGTGGCTGGGGATCCCTTTCAAATACCAAACGTGGGTGACCGGAGCGGCCAACTTGATGTAGCCCATGCGGTGGCGGCGCACCCGCGACTCGGTCACCTCCACCCCACAGCGCTCGCAGACGATCCCCCGATGCCGTACCCGCTTGTACTTGCCGCAGTGGCATTCCCAGTCTTTGGCCGGCCCAAAGATGCGCTCACAGAAAAGACCATCCATCTCCGGCTTGAGGGTGCGGTAATTGATGGTCTCGGGCTTGGTGACTTCCCCCACCACTTGACCATTCGGCAGGGTGCGCTGGCCCCACTCCATGATCCGTTCTGGAGAAGCCAAGCCGATTTTGACATAGTCAAAGCGTTGCTCTGTTTTGGCCATCGCCGTTTTCCTCCTGGCTTGCTGAACCCAAAGGAGAGGGAAGCCCCACCCTCCTTCGTGGGTTGAAGGGGATCCCCGTCACGTTCGCGTCAGGGGTGGGGAGCGCTCTCAACCCTCAAAAGTCCTCTTCCTCCTCCTCGTCCTCATCTTCCTCAAGGCTGCGGCTGGCATTCGCGTCAGCGGTGCGGAGCACTCTGGTAAAGGCGGGTGATGGCGAGAGATCCTCAGCCGTAACCGATTCATAAGTGGGTCGAGAGGGAGTATGACGGTTGGAGGTATCGGCCATCAGATCCACTTCCACATCGTGGGTTTGCCCTTCGCTGTCCACCTCCACCTTGTGTACAGACACATCTAGGCAGAGGGACTGCAACTCCCGCACCAGCACCTTGAAGGACTCCGGCGTGCCGGGTCGAGGGATCGGCTTGCCCTTGACAATGGCGTTGAGAGCCTCGTTGCGCCCCACCATGTCGTCGGACTTGACGGTGAGCAACTCCTGCAGGATGTAGGCTGCCCCAAACGCCTCCAAAGCCCACACCTCCATCTCCCCAAAGCGCTGGCCGCCCTGCTGCGCCTTGCCCCCCAGCGGTTGCTGGGTCACCAAAGAATAGGGGCCGGTGGAGCGGGCGTGGATCTTGTCATCCACCAGTGCACCAGCTTCAGCATGTAGGCGCGGCCCACCGTAACGGGCTGGTCGAAGGGCTCCCCGGTGCGACCATCAAACACCTGGATTTTGCCGCAGTACTTGCCTTCCGGGTTGAAGATCCAGTCCTTGCCGGTCTTCTCTCGGGCTTCCCTCAGCTTGGCCTCCACCGTCAGACGGGAGGCTTCTAAACCGTGCATCTCATCGAAGGGCATCAGCTTGAAGCGCACTCCCAGATGTTCTGCTGCCCAGCCCAGCAGCACTCGTACACTTGGCCCACGTTCATCCGGGAAGGCACCCCCAAGGGGTTGAGCACCACATCCACCGGTGTGCCGTCCGCCAGGTAGGGCATGTCCTCAATCGGCAAGATGCGGGAGATGATACCCTTGTTGCCGTGACGGCCCGCGATCTTGTCCCCCACCTGGATTTTGCGCTTGAGGGCAATGTAGACCCGCACCACCATGTTGGCGCCGGGAGGCAGCTCATCCCCCTGTTCGCGGGTAAAGATGCGTACATCCACCACCCGACCGCGCTCGCCGTTGGGCACCCGCAGCGAGTTGTCCCGCACATCCCGAGCCTTTTCCCCGAAAATGGCCCGCAATAGCCGCTCTTCTGGGGGCTGATCCGACTCCCCTTTGGGGGTGACTTTGCCCACCAAAATGTCGCCGGCCTCCACCCAAGCCCCAATGCGCACAATGCCGTTTTCGTCCAGGTTGCGCAGGGCATCTTCCCCCACGTTGGGGATTTCGCGGGTAATCTCCTCAGGCCCCAGTTTGGTTTGCCGGGCCTCGATCTCGTACTTCTCGATGTGTACCGAGGTGAAGACATCGTCGTAGACCAGCCGCTCGCTGATCAAGATGGCATCTTCGTAGTTGTAGCCCTCCCAGGGCATGTAGGCCACCAACACGTTTTGGCCCAAGGCCAGCTCGCCTCCCTCGGTCGCCGGGCCGTCCGCCAGCACCTGCCCGGGCACCACCCGATCCCCCGCGTAGACAAGAGGGCGCTGGTTGAGACAGGTATCTTGGTTGGAGCGCTGGTACTTCTGCAAGCGGTAAACAATCGGATCCCCGCCGTCGTCTGGCCGCACCACGATTTCGTCGGCGGAAACATAGGTCACCACGCCACTGGTGCGCGACACCACCACCATGCCAGAGTCCCGCGCCGCCTGGGCTTCCAAACCCGTGCCCACATAAGGCCGATCCGGCTTGAGCAGGGGCACCGCCTGCCGCTGCATGTTCGCCCCCATCAGGGCGCGGTTGGCGTCGTCGTGCTCCAAAAAGGGGATCAAGGAGGTGGCCACCGAGATCACTTGCACCGGCGACACCTGCACGTAGTGCACCTCGCTGGGGTGGGCGGTGGTAAATTCCTGGCGGTAGCGCACCGGCACCAAGTCGGCGGTGATGCGGCCTTCGGCATCCACCGGCACATCCCCCGGCGCCACGCGATACTCGTCCTCCTCGTCGGCGGTGAGGTAGACCATCCCCAGATCTTTGCGCACCACGCCGTTCTCGACCCGGTAGTAGGGGCTTTCGATAAAGCCGTACTGGTTGACGCGGGCGTGGGTGGCCAGGGATCCGATCAACCCGGCGTTGGGGCCTTCTGGAGTTTCGATGGGGCAGATGCGGCCGTAGTGGCTGGGGTGGATATCCCGCACCGCAAAGCCGGCCCGTTCCCGACTTAGGCCGCCGGGGCCCAGGGCAGATAACCGGCGCTTGTGGGTCAGCTCCGCCAGGGGATTGGTCTGATCCATGAACTGGGAGAGCTGGCTGGAGCCGAAGAACTCCTTAATGGCCGCCACCAAGGGTTTGGGGTTGACCAAAGAGGCCGGGGTGAGGTTTTCCGACTCGGAGACTGTCATCCGTTCTCGGATGATCCGCTCCAGGCGATTCAGGCCCACCCGCACCTGGTTTTGCAGCAGCTCGCCCACGGAGCGCACGCGGCGGTTGCCCAGGTGGTCGATGTCGTCCACATGGCCGATGTCGTACTCCAAATTGATCAGGTAGTCGATGACGGCCAAAATGTCGGTGACAGTAAGCACCCGCACACTTTCGGCTACGTTCAAATTTAACTTTTTGTTCAGCTTGTAGCGCCCTACCCGGCCCAAATCGTAGCGTTTGGGGTCGAAGAAGCGGGATTCCAGCAACTGCTGGCCACCCGATACGGTGGGGGGTTCCCCGGGCCGCAACTTGCGGTACAGCTCCATTAGGGCTTCTTCTTCGGTGTAGGGCCCCTCTTTCTCCATGGTTTTCTGGAAGAATTCGGGGTGGCGCAGGTTGTCGTAAATCTCGGAGTCGCTCAGGCCCAAGGCTTTCAGCAGAACTGCCGCCGAGAGCTTGCGGGTTTTGTCGATGCGCACCCACACCAGGCCGTTTTTGTCGGTCTCGAACTTCAGCCAGGCACCGCGGTTGGGGATGAGGCTGGCGCTGTAGGTGCGACGCCCGCTTTTGTCCAGCTCCGATTTGTAATAGACGCCGGGGCTGCGCACAATTTGGTTGACGATCACCCGCTCGGCGCCGTTGATGATGAAGGTGCCCCGATCCGTCATCAAGGGCAGTTCGCCGATGAAGACGTCCATGTCTTTGATCTCGCCGGTCTCTTTGTTGATCAGGCGAGTGGGCACCCGGATCTGCGCTTGATAGGTGGCATCCCGCCGCTTGGCCTCCTCGGGGTCGTAGCGGGGGCGGTTAATCTTATACCCTTTGGAGGGATCCCCAGGGCGATATTCGGGCAGGAAATGCAGTTCCAGCTTGCCAGTGTAATCGACGATGGGGGAAAAGCTGAGAAGCTCCTCTTCAAACCCTTCTCGCAAAAACCACAAGAAACTCTCCCGCTGAATCTCCACCAGGTCAGGAAAGGTAGGAGCGACAGGGGATGGCACTGCTAATTGTGTCATGCGTTGCTCGGGAGGGGTCGCGCTGCAGTCAGGCCTTCCATTATAGAAACCCCGCCAACGATCGTCAACGAACGTTACAAAGGTCGAGGGGCTGTCCGGATCCCTTGAGGGCTCACTTGGAAAATCTCGGCAAAACCGCTGGGGATCCCCTTTTGGCTGCCGGGGCAGGGGCGGTTTCCGCCATGCCTTAAGGATTGTTCACATCCATTCACACTCAAGCAGATTATTCTAATCTTTAACCGTTTTTGCGGATCATCCGCTGCTCCAGCTCGGATTTCCGGTCAACCTTGGGGATCGGAGGGGTGGCTCTGACAGGCTCAGCCGGTCGACAGAGTGGACTTGGCGCCGGTTTGCGTCGCTTTTGAGATGCACGCTGTTGATGCAGGCTGTGGCGGAGCCATCAACAACAATCATGAGAAGGGGTTAGGAATGGGTTTACAAAGCTTCTCAGGCTGGGGAAACCTCCGGATGGCTTGCAGGTGATCCAGAAGCGCAGTTTGTTGGCAAGGAGGGTTTTGTGAGTCAAAGCCACAACAATCAGAATAAAAAAGTGATCTGTATAACCGGGACCACAGCTTGTCGGCCCAGTTGCGAGAGGGCACCAAGCAGTCCCACACCATGGCCGAGAACATGGCCTTTATCAAGTGTTTCCTGAAGGGAGTGGTGGATAAACGGGCCTACAGCCGCTACCTGGGCAATTTCTACTTTGTCTACAGCGCTTTGGAAGAAGGCTTTGCCCAACTGCGAGAGCACCCCCTGGTGGGCCGGCTCTACTACCCAGAGCTGTGGCGCAAGGCCAGCCTGGAGAAGGACTTAAATTATTTTGTTGGCCCCAATTGGCGCTCTTTGGTCAAGCCCTCCCCTGCCTGCCAGGTCTATGTCAACCGCATCCGGGAAGTGGTGGAAAAAGATCCACTTCTGCTGATCGCTCACGCCTACACCCGCTACATCGGTGACTTGTCGGGTGGCCAAATCCTCAAAAACATCGCCCGCCGGGCCATGGGCTTGCCGCCAGGGGGAAGGAACGGCCTTCTACGATTTCGAGCAGATCCCCCATGAGGGCAAATTCAAGCAGCGCTACCGTGCCCAGCTGGATGCGTTGGGGCTGGATCAAGCCACCATCGACCGCATTGTGGCAGAGGCCAATTATGCCTTCAAGCTGAACATGGACTTGTTTAGGGAGTTGGAGGGGAATTGGCTGTTGTCGATGGCCCGCTTGGCCTGGAATTCGCTGCTCAGCCAGTTTCAACGCAAGCCCACCCGTTCTGAGGCAGCCGCTCCCAGCTCCTGAGCCCTAGATTCCAGATCTCCCCTCTCCCAGAGGAGAGGGGGTGAGGGCTAGTTACATTCGAGGGTGTCGCGGGTGGCCCGACCAGTTACAGGGTTAACGCCGGTGGCCCGTTCACAAAGGATGGAGAGGGCGTCTTGGCGTATTAAGGCATTGGTGAAATCGGCCCCATCAATTTGGATCCCTTCGACTCGGGCCAGCCACATCATGCTGTCCTGCAGTTGCGCTTCTCGCAGATCCGCACCCTGTAAGTTGGCCATGTCCAAAGTGGCCCCCCGCAGGTCGGCCCCGCGCAAGTTGGCTTTGCTGAGATTGGCCCCGAATAGGTTTGCCCCTGCCGCCTTCACGTGGCTGAGATCGCTTTGGCGCAGGTTGGCCTTGAGAAACTTCCAGCCGCTCAGGTCTTGCCCTGCAAAGCTCACCCCCTGCAGATCTCGTTTGGTGTAGTCCTCTGCCTGGGCCGGGGATCCCAGCAGGGTAACCCCCAGGCAGAGTATCAGCCCGCAAAGCACCATCCCCCGCAGGAAACGGCTCAGCCAAGACCGCCTCGCCAGAACCGAAGCCAGCCAAGCAACAGACATCGTGGATCCCTCCCTCAAGGAAACCTCCATGGCTTGGGAATTGCTTCTGGTTTTATCTTACCGGATGGAGATCCCGCCGGCAGATTGGGCTATCATGAACTACCCCACCGCATAGGCGGATGGGGTTTCTGATGCCCCATTCGCTTGACGGTGAAGTTTCTGTCTCTTCCTCTGCCCCAGGTGCTTCATAGCCCCGCAGGACTTTGAAGTAGAGCTGAAGCATCCAAGACTCACGAGGCCGGTTCCCAACCCCGGTTGCCGATTAGTGGCAACGTTGTACATCACCATCACCGAGCCCCGATCCCTCGGGACCTCAAACCCACAAGCCGAGCAGACATGATAGCGGTTGCTCAAGTCCGCCCACTCCTTGTGGACTGCCCCACATTGGGGACAGCGTTGCGAGGGCTTGAGGGTTTGCGTGGGAAGCATGAGAACTAAACCACCTTTCTGCTCGATTTTGTAGGTAATCATCTGGTTCAATGTACCGAACCCCACCGACAGAATAGACTTGTTTAGCCCTGCCTTGCGCTTCCCACCCTTGCGGGTCATCCCTTTGACATGCAGCTTCTCCGTTACGCCGTTCGCCTACGGCGGCGCGGAGCGCTTCGCCATAACGACAAGCTATCTCTGACGTAACTTTGTGTTGCCAGTCTCTGCGCTGACGAGCAACCTTTGCTTGCAGTTGCGCTTCCCGCCGGTGGATTTTCTTCCATCTCCTGGAAGCCTTTACGCCCTTTTTAGGGGCACGCTTTCTGCGCTTCAGTCTGGCCACTCTGCGAATCTTCTCCTCACTCCGCTGGGTAAAGCGGGGATTAGTAATCTCCCGAAACTCCGCCCCGTCAAACAACGTCAGGGCGGTCTCTGTACCCAAGTCATAGGCAACGATGGACTCATATCGCAAATCCGACTGCGACCCAAACTTAGGCTCTGGTATGGCAACCGCAACCGTAAACGAAGCGAACCACTGCCGCCGGGACGGCTTGTAGACGATAGTCAGCGTTGTTGGCACGCCCCAATGCTTGGCTTGACCGCGCATTTTCAGGGTAATGCCCAAGTCATTGAGTGTGACCGTGCCATGCTTCCCCGTGCTGTTGACCTTCCACCCCGACCGAGCAGGATACGTCCAGCCCGAATACCGGCGAATGGACTTGAACCTCGGCTTCCTACTCAGTCCTCGAAAGAACCGTTGGTAAGCATAATCCACCCGCTTGACGGTAGCTTGCAGGGCTTGGGAGTTCAGTTGGGCAAACTCCACCCACACCTGCTTGAATTCGGGGAGTAGGTTCTGCTGTTCCAGGTAGGTCACCGTTCGGCGGTGGAGCTTGTACTCGGTTTCCCGGTGGCTGACACAGGCGTTGTAGAGGTAGCAGTGCAGACGACGGGCCTCGAGCAAAGCCTTTTCCTGAGCTTTGCTGGGATACAGTCGAAAGGTCTGCCTTCTGGTTGCCATATGCGTTATCCTACCCCCACCTGCCCCAGTTCTGAGTGCTCCACAAATCCAGTGGCGCTATCCATCCCCACCCTACAGAGGGTGGGGAATTCCGCGCGTTTTGTTAAAGTCTTCTACAGACCAGATCCGCGATTGGCGAGGGGGCGACAGGGATCCATGTCCGAGATCGAGGTCTTCGATGCGGAGCAGTTGGCCGGGCTGATCGAGGGTCTGGCAGAGGCGATCGGCAGGGATCATCCCCACCTCCAAAAGTTGACGTTGATCGGCATTCGCACCCGGGGAGTTCCCCTGGCCTACCGCCTGCGGGATCGGATTGCCACTCTGCTGGGGATCCCGCCCCAAGTGGGGGAGCTGGACATCACTTTTTTCCGCGACGATTTGAGCGCCGGCGGGTTGCGCACCCCCGATCGCAGCGAAATGCCGCGTGACCTGACCGGCCAAGAAGTGGTGCTGGTGGATGATGTTATCTTTCGCGGTCGCACCGTGCGAGCAGCTTTGGAGGCTCTAAACCACTTTGGGCGACCGGAACGGGTGCGATTGGCGGTGTTGATCGACCGGGGTCACCGGCAGTTCCCCATCCAGCCCGATTACTGCGGTTGTCAGCTTTCCACAGAACCGGAGCAAATGGTGAGAGTCCATCTGCGGGAAACCGATGCGGAAGAGCGGGTGCTGTTGATAGACAAAACGGCAAAGATTAAACCCTGAGCCGGCGCTGGGGTGCGGTATTTTGGGGATGACCTGCCGAAACTCACTGCCATGTCTCGGTTGCCGGAAACCCGCCGCTACGCTGTTTTGGGTACGGGCGCTTTGGGAGGATTTTATGGGGCGAAATTGCAACAGGCGGGCTTTGCGGTGCATTTTCTGCTGCACAGCGACTATGACCATGTTCGCCAAAGCGGCCTGTGGGTGCAGTCCTGCTGGGGGGATTTTCATTTGCCCCAGGTGAATGCCTACGCAGCCGTGGAGGACATGCCCGCTTGCGAAGGCGTGATCGTGGCTTTGAAAGCCACCCAAAATGCGCTTCTGCCGCACTTGATCCCGCCTGTGTTGGCCGAGAATGGCGTGGTGATCTTGTTGCAAAACGGGCTGGGGGTGGAACCCGAGATTGCCGATTGCGTTGGCCCAGAACGGGTCATGGGGGGCCTCTGTTTCATCAGCTCCAATAAGGTTGGCCCCGGCCACATTCACCATCTGGATTACGGTTCGGTGCTGCTGGCAGAATACGGCCCTGGCTATGCCCCCCAAGGGATCACGCCCCGCCTTCAACAAGTTCAAGCCGATTTTCAACGGGCAGGGATCCCGACCTCGCTCTCACCAGATTTGATGTTGGCCCGCTGGCAGAAGTTGGTCTGGAATATTCCCTTCAACGGCCTCTCGGTGGTGTTCAATGCCGATACTCAGCAAATGATTCGAGACCCTGAGGCCCGTGCTTTGGCGGAAACGCTGATGCAGGAGGTGATACAGGGAGCTGCAGCTTGTGATCGCCTGCTTCCCGACTCCCTGATCCAAGAAATGCTCACCAATACCGAGAAAATGGCCCCCTACCGCACCAGCATGAAAATCGACTATGAGCGCAAACGTCCTCTGGAACTGCAGGTGATCTTCGGCAACCCACTGCAGTACGCTCGACAAGCTGGGATCCATCTGCCACGGGTTGAAATGCTCTACCGACAGTTGCAGGTGTTGGATCGCCTGAATCGAGGGATCCCTGGGGAGCAGCAGGCTTAAGTTTTTCAAGATCCGGCGGAGCGATCCCAGGGCTGGAGCAGGCTTTCTCCTTTGCTTGCGGGTAGACTGAGCCGCAGTCGTGTACTGTTGCTCCGGCTTTATGCCGCTGGGATCCACCCACGATCGCATTACCCTCTGGACGGCCCCCGGCATCACCCTAGCCGCCGGTGTGTTGGGGAACAGCACCACGGTTGCTCTGGCCGTGGGATCCGCCTATCTGTTCAGCGGCCTGATGTTTTCTGGAGATCTGGACACCTGTTCCCGACAGTATCAACGCTGGCTGTTCTTGCGTTGGATTTGGCTGCCCTACCGCAGGTGGATACGGCATCGCTCCTTTTGGTCTCATGGGCCGATTGTGGGCACCGCCGTGCGGGTACTGTACTTGAGCCTATGGGCAGGAGGAGCTGGCCTGCTGGGGGCTTGGCTGGGATCCCGGTTGGGCTGGTGGATGTGGCAACCCTGGGTGTGGGGCAGCGATCTCTGGCAATTGCTGCAAGTTCACGCCGAGATGCTCTTTTGGATTGGGATGGGGTTGGAACTGGGATCGGTGAACCACAGCCTAAGCGACTGGACGATCTCCCGCTGGAAACGCTGGCGCAGAAAACGCCGTCAGGTTCGATCTCCTGCCAGGCGACTCAGCTATCGTCGCTAGGGATCCATTGGGCCAAAAGCTGATTCTTGCCTGCCCCGGCATTTGAATGGCGGTGAGATTGCCTACCCCCCACTCCCGCTTGAACCTGTTGCTGTGCTGTGCCCACAACTCCGCGACCTGTCCTCTTGAGGAGGCTGAAACTGCAAGTCTTTACCAATTGCCCTCTGGCCTAGGTGCTCTGCCCGGCTTTCACAGCTTGATGCAAGTTGTTTTTATCAAGAATCTTCCCTATTCTGGTGGCTAGACATTGCAATTTAATCTCAATAGGGCTACGCTGTTACTCGGTTGAGTGGTGGAGTTGTATCCATCAGTCTTCCTCTCTTGTCTTGGATGTGGCAGGATCCTGTGCTGGCAGAGCTGGCCATCTGAGTCAGCAGGATCCCTTTTTCTCCTCTCCAGGGCTAAGCAAGGGTTCTGTGCTAATGAGAGTCAGAATCAGTTGATAGAGAGATTTTTTGCTTGCTCATGTCAATCTGTGGAGGTGGCAGTGTAAAGGAGCAACAGCGGCTGAGGGTTATGGCTTTGGAAGGGGGCAATCTGGCTTCGGGAACCGGAAGACAAGACCGAATACAAAGATTGCTGCTCTAGTTTCCTTTGCAAACTTGTCAGAAGCTAAGGAAAAAGACCAACCTTTTGGGACAAACTGTCTGTCCTATGTCTTGTTTTGTCGTTCAAAAATTTATGTTGGGCTCAAGAGAAACTCTAGAAAAAAGTTGAATCAGGTGGAAGAATCAGTTAGAATCTAGCTGGCGTTAACGCTAACCGCGACGAAGAGACTGGAGGGAGGAAAGCCTAACAGCCTCTCTCCTTTTTTTTGTAGGGGTTACCCTCACTCTCAAACCCCATCTCATGAGAAGGGAGGAAGACCAAATACCCTATGACTTGAAATAGCAGCATTTTCATTAACTTTTGTTTTACTCTCTATGCCAAACTTGATACTAAGCTAAAGAGTTGCTCCTCGATCTTGTAACCATTGAGCAGCCAGCCTGTGTTGGCGTTTTTGTGCATAGGCTAAGGGGGTATGCCCATCTTCATTGCGAGGGTTTAGTTCGGCTCCATTTTCCAGCAAAAGCTCCAGGATTTCGATGTGTCCTTCCCAAGCAGCCCAGTGCATCGGTGTCGCCCCGAATCGGTTGCGTGCATTGGCATTGGCCCCGTACAAGAGCAAAAAGCGAGCGATGCCCAAATCCCCTCGGGTGGCGGCTTCATGCAGAGGGGTTCGGCCTGTTTCGTCAGTGGCATCCACCGGCGCTCCCTTGGATAAGTAGGCGGGCCAGAATGCTTTTTCGACCGGTGGCTGTGGCCCAGTGGAGAACACGACCAGTGTTGGCTCCCTTTTGGATGAGCAGACCGATTACTTCTACCTGATCGGTTAAAGCAGCCCGATGGAGAGGGGTATAGCCATGGTTATCTGGGAGATCGATATCGCTGCCTGCCCTCAAGAGACGCTCCACCAGCTTGACCTGACCGCTGGCGGCAGCCAAATGGAGAGGGGTAGCACCTGTGGGATCTAAGGCATTGGGAGAAGCGCCATGGGCCAAGAGCAAATCCAACAGTTCCAAATCGCCAAGGAGTGTCGCTTTATGAAGCAAGGTCATTCCCTGAGCATCGACAGCATTTACATCTTCCCCCCGCTGCAAATGGGCCAATAATTGTTTTAGATCTCGATTGGCAAGAGCTTGATGAAGCGCTTCACTCATAACAGATAGAAATAAAAAAGCCAAGTTGCAATGAAGTTGGGCAACAGGAAGGGATCCTCGATAGGCCGGAATGGAGGCTCCAAACAACTTGGGCAAAGTCTAACACTGGATCCCTGCTGCTGAGGGAAGCGGGAGAACCAAGCGCTTGGTGGGATCCCTTAGTCAAGCCGGGGCCGCAGCGATAGACTAGAGCTGGTTTTCGGCCAGGTCTTTTCCCGATCCCTTAGTTGCGCCACCGTTTATGGATTACTACGCGATCCTGAACCTATCTCCTGCAGCGGACATTGAAGAGATCAAACAGGCGTTTCGACGGTTGGCGCGGCAGTTTCACCCTGATGTGGCAGGGGAGGGATCCCGAGAGCGGTTCCAACAAATCCACCAAGCCTACCAAGTGCTGAGCGACCCTGAGCAGCGGCGGCGCTACGATGCACAACGTCAATCTGCACAACGTCAATCTCCACCCAGCTCTCCTGCTGCCGGCGAAAGGCGGGTGGTCATTCGCAGCATAGGCCCCTCATCGGCAGAGCAGCCCAATCCGGAAGGGCTCAAGGAGGGGATTGCCCGCGTCAAGGCAGCCTGGCGGGAGCGGAAGTTGCCCACGGCGGTGGCCCAGGCGGAGGCGCTGCTGAAACGGTTTCCCAACTCCAGCGAGGCCATCCACATCTTGGCGTTGGCCTACCAGCGCTTCGGCAACCATTTGATCTACGAGGGGCGCTATCAGCAGGCGGAAGCCTACTTGAGAAAAGCTTTGGCCACGGAGCCGCACAACCGAGAATTGGCCTTTGAAATCAAGCGAGATTTAGCCCGTCTGGGCATTCGGGAGGGATCCCGCTAACTTGCCTGCGTTGGGATCCCCAACGTCTGAGCTGCCCACTGCCGGAGTTGTTGGCGGTTGACTTTGCCCTGAGGGTTGCGCGGGATCCCGGTACACCACAGCCAGTGCTTGGGGTGCTTGAAGGGACTCAGTTGGCGGCTTAGGTGTTGCTTCAGGTGCATCTCCAGCTCTTTGGGGATTGCCGGGATCCCTGTTTTGGGGACGACCACCGCCACCACCTGCTGCCCCCATTCGGCATCCGGTAGGCCCAACACGCACACATCTTCCACCCAGCCGCTGGCTCGGATCTCCCCTTCCACTTCTGCAGCCATCACCTTTTCCCCGCCGGTTAGGATTAGGTCATCGGCTCGACCTAACCAATAGAGGGATCCCTGTCGGTCTAGATAGCCCAAATCGCCGGGGGTAAAGCCTTGCTGTTGCCCTTCGCGTAAGCGGTGCGTAGCACTTAGGTGCGGGTAGTAGCCCAGTGCCAGCGACTCTGCCTGAATGTGAATGTAGCCCACAGCATGGCTGGGCAGGGGATCCCCTTTTTCGCTGCGGATCTGGAGCGTGGCGTGGGGCAGAGGCCGACCCAGACTGTCGCTCCCTTGCCAAAAGGCTTCTGGCAGTAACGTACACACCTGGGAGGCGGTCTCGGTCATACCGTAGGTGAGGGCAAGGGGAAGGTGAAGTTGCCGGGCCTGTTGCCGCAAGCTGGGCCAGGTGGGGCCACCGCCGACCAAAATGGCCCGAAATTGGCGCAGGCTCTCCAAAACTCCCGGATGGGCGCTGAGCAACAGCCGTTGCAACTGAGTGGGCACCAGCGATAGAAAGCTCCCCGGCAAAGGGGGATCCCAAGCCTTGGCCTGCTGTTGCCGTTTCCAATCCCAGACAACCCACTGCCCACCGCTCAGCCAGGAGCGGACTGCCTGCATCAAGCCGCTGACGTGGTACAAGGGCAGAAGGCAATAGCTGTGTACAGGCCCGACGGCAAAGTGCTGTTGGTGGGCTTTGGCCGAGGCACTGAGGGTCAGCCAAGAGTGCAGGGCCCATTTCACTTGGCCGCCAGAGCCACCCGTGGGGATGCCGATCAACGGCCAATGGGAGCTGGGCAAAACTTCCCGCAACTCTCGCAGGCGCAGATTCAAGGGGGCGGGATCCCCTTCCAGCCGGCCCTGGCGCCAGCACCAGCCGGATCCCATATCCGCCAAAGCCTGTCCCCATTCCCGTTCTCCCCAGTGGGGATTACCCAGGAACAGCGGGATCCCCAAGCGTTGGCAGGTCAAAACTGCCGCCCACACCTGCACTGGATGCGAGTCCGCCACCAGCAGGGGAACGGCCTTGTCTGCCAAAGGGCGCAGTTGCTCTTCCAGTTTGGACAGGCACTCCTTCAAGTCTCCGCCATCCCCGGACAAGACAATTGACCTCATGGGCTATGGGTATGCCATCTCAACGGCTTCGCGGATCCCCTGCATTTTATTAGGGGATCCCCCCTCGATTTCCTTGGCAAGGAACGGTGAGGATAGGTTTGGGCTTGGCTTATCATGATCTAGGTTTGAACTGGGAGGTCTGTGTTGTGATCGAGCCGATTTTGTTGGGGATCGTCTTGGGCATGGTGGTGGTCACCTTGGCGGGCTTATTCGTGGCAGCCTACAGGCAGTATCAACGCAGCAACAAGATCGGCCTGTAGGAGCAGCCTTTGGGGGGGTTGGAGAAAACCCATAGGGGAGAGAGAGATTGAGGTGGCATGGCAATGCACTGGCTGCGCACAGTTGCTGCTTTGCGGGAGCAGGTAGCCAATTGGCGGGGATCCACCATCGGCTTGGTGCCCACGATGGGATCCCTGCATGAGGGCCATCTCAGCCTAATCCGCCGCTGCCGGCAAGAGTGTGACCACACGGTGGTCAGCATTTTCGTCAATCCGCTGCAATTTGGCCCCAACGAAGACTGGGATCGCTATCCCCGCGACGAAGAGGGGGACCGAGCTTTGTGCGAGGCAGCAGGTGTGGATGTGGTCTTTGCCCCTGACCCGCAAGAGATGGGAGCCGACCCCGCAACCGGAAGCGACCGCACCTGGGTCATGCCCCCCGAATCCCTTCTGCAGACCCTCTGCGCCCCCCACCGACCTGGCCACTTTCGCGGTGTAGCCACCATTGTGCTGCAACTGCTGAACCTGGTACAGCCGCAGCGGGCCTACTTCGGCCAAAAAGACGCCCAGCAACTGGCGATCATTCAGCGTTTGGTTCGGGATCTGCAAATACCCACCACGATTGTTCCCTGCCCCACGGTGCGAGAAGCCGATGGCCTCGCCTGTAGCTCCCGCAACCGCTACCTTTCTGCTGCTGAACGACAGGTGGCTGCCGGGCTGTACCGGGCCTTGCGTCGGGGATATGACCATTGGCAGGCCGGGGATCCCTCAGCAGAAGGGATCCTTGCCGCCGCCCGTGCTGAGCTGGAGCATACCCCAGAGCTGCAACTGCAGTACCTGGAATTGGTGGATCCCCAAACGCTACAGCCGCTGCCGCGGGTGGAAGACAAGGGCCTGCTGGCCATTGCTGCCTATGTGGGGCAGACTCGCCTGATCGACAACCTGCTCCTTTCCCCAGAGCAAGGGGATCCCTCGCCGGAGAGAGTCCAGCATGCGGCACCGCCCTCTTCCGGCACGACCTCTCCCCCGCGTCGCCCGCTGATTGCCATCGACGGCCCGGCTGGAGCCGGAAAATCCACCGTGGCGCGGGCAGTGGCAGCCCAACTGCAACTGCTCTACTTGGATACCGGAGCCATGTATCGGGCCATCACCTGGCTGGCACTGCAACGGGGGATCCCTTTGGACGATGCCGAGCAACTCACCCAACTGGCCGCCCAAACCCAGCTCACCCTGCAAAGTGGCACCTCTTCGACAGAGCCGACCCGCATCTGGGCCGATGGCGAAGAAATTACCCAGGCCATTCGCTCTCCGGAAGTGACCCGCTGGGTCTCTCACGTGGCGGCAGTGCCGGGAGTACGCCAGGAGCTGGTGAAGCGGCAACGCAGCATTGGCCGGGATGGCGGTGCTGTCTTGGAGGGGCGGGATATCGGCACCCACGTCTTTCCTGATGCAGAGCTGAAGGTTTTCTTGACCGCTTCTGTTGGGGAGCGGGCGCAGCGTCGGCAACACCAACTCCAAGCCCAAGGGCAAATGGTGCCTCTCGAAGAATTGAAAGCGCAAATCGAGCAGCGGGATCGCCGCGACAGCGAACGGCTCATCTCTCCCTTGCGGCCTGCCCCCGATGCCATCTTGATCGACACAGATCACCTGAGCCAATCCGAGGTGGAAGACAAAATTGTAACGTTGTACCGGCAGCTTTTGGAGCGATCTGGCCCGGCCCGTTTAGATCAGTAGCTTTGACTCAATCAAGACTAAATCAACGGGACAAGTCAGATTTCCGCATGATTTTCAGGGAGCTGGCCGGTTTGAACAGCTTGATCCCTCTCTCATTTCTCATTGAAGATTTTCGTTGAAGATGCAGTTGATGAGGGGGCACGGATGCCGAGCTATGGGTTGAGTGATGAACTTTGGCAAAACCACCGAGGTGTTGAGGTGCCGGAGGGGATCCCGTTGATGATGGAAATAGGCCGACCCGCTTTTCTCTCGATGAGCCAATGCTACCTGTATCCCGTTCCGCCGTCGCGAACGGAGCGCTATGGTTAATGTCTTCCTCTTGGCCTTTTTGCTGCTCCTCTCAGGAGCTTGCTCTGGGGCCGAAACCGCCATCACGGCCATGGACAACCTGCGCCTGGAATCTCTGATCGAAGAACAAGGGGATCCACAGGGCTTGTATCGACTGGCCCAACAACAGCGCTCGCGGCTGATCACCACCCTGTTGCTGGTGAACAACTTTGTCAACATCGGCATTGCCGCTTTGGCCACAACCCTCTCCATTGAACTGTTGGGAACCCAGATTGGAGCTTTGGCCGCCACCGTGCCCACCACAATTGTGGTGCTCCTCTTTGGAGAAGTAGCCCCAAAGTCTTTAGCGGTGAGCCATCCGCTAGGGGTGTTCCGCTGGGTGGTGCGGCCTGTTCATGTCCTATCGGTGCTGCTGCGCCCTTTTAGCGACGCTTTTGAGTGGGTTGTCAGCAGGCTCTTCAATCTATTGGAATTCTCCCCCCTGACGGCCACCGCTTCTCTCAAGGATTTGGAGCTGCTGATCGATGTGTTGGGGCAGCGGGGGCTGCTGGATTGGCAAAAACGGCGGCTGTTCCGTGGGGCCTTGGCTTTGGACTTGCTGCAGGCGCGGGACGTGGCCAAGCCCAGAGTTAAAATGGAGACCATCTCCCACGACAAAACACTGCAGGATGTGGTGAAGCTCTGTTTGGAAACGGGCTACTCGCGCATCCCCGTGCAGGGAGAATCCAAGGACGAGATCGTCGGCATTATCCACCTCAAGCAAGCCTTGCGCTATCTCGATCAAAAAGGCAATGCCGAAGTGACCCAGGCGATGGCACCGCCTTTTTTTGTGCCGGACACCAAGCGGGTCAGCTTGTTGCTCAAGGAAATGCTGCGCTCTCGCCAACACCTGGGGATTGTGGTGGATGAGTTCGGCGGCACCACCGGCCTGATCACGCTGGAGGACATTTTGGAGGAGCTGGTGGGCGATATTTACGACGAGAGCGATCTCTCCCCCCTGCTGCTGCGGCGGCAGCGGCGACCAGGTGGAGCTTCTACCTCCCCTGGCTGAGAACAGGAGCAAGGGGATCATCCCCTCTCTAAGTCCTAGCTGGCTCTGGAGGGATCCGTCTCCGCGGCTGTTGGGTTTTCGTGCGCGCCGGGAGTGAGCTCCCCAAAGCCGGCCTCGACGGGATAGCGGGCCACAAAAAAGATCCAGAAGCTGTGGATCCCCAGCCCCAAAGCCCACCAGCCCAACAGGGGCACCAGCCACGGCCAATCCGCGCGGTACAGTTGCTGAAAAAACACCAGCCCAGACCCGCTACAGAGGAAAACAGACAGGTGGGCGGCATAGGTATAGCGATCATCCAGCTTGCGAAATTCGGGATCCCGACGGGAGGGCTTCCGGGGCCAGCGAGGCGGCATGGCAAAACCATCCAGTTAAAACCTTCTCCAGTGTAGAACAGCCGTCGGCGGGGATCCCTGAGACTTGGGAGCGACATTTCTGCTGCGGAACCCCAGTTTCAACGCCCGTTTGCCCAGCCAGTACACCAGCAAACCCATCAGCAGCACTGCCAGCCAAGGGGCCAGCACCGCCACCACCGCCAGCAGCAGAGAAGTGACGTTTTCGCCGGTGGCCAACAGCGGGTTGCCCAGCCCCCCTGTGGTGGTGGTAGAGGTCACCAGTGTGGCACAAAAATGCGAAACTGAGGCCCAACCCCCAAAAAATGGCCGGTATGCCCTTCATATCCTCAGTGTTGATGGGAGTGCTGATACATTCACGCTGAACTCTCCTGAACATGGTTCAGGAAAGAAGCGATCGCATCCTGCCTATCTCTGTTCGCGTCAGGGTCACAGGAAGGCGGTATCCCGCAAAGCCCTGAGGAATACCCCCCGAGCGCTTTCCCCCTTCACTTCCCGGCAACCGTTGCGGTGGACTCAAGGATCAGGGGGAAACTTGGTCTACTATATCCCTCTCAATGACTTTTGCCAAACCGCCTAAAGCTCAGTAAATTCAGCAAAGTTCAGGGTTTTGGGGGTTAGAGGCATGCTCCCGCCAGCGCAACTGGGGGGATCCGTCTCGGCTGGCTGAACCTCGAACTCCAGCGGTCCCTCTTCAGTGTACAGGTGCAGGTCGAACCAGAAGGTGGATCCCTGTTCTAGCTTGCTCTCCAGGCAGATGCGGGTTCGATGTTTCTCCAGGATGTTGCGCACGATGGCCAACCCCAGGCCGGTGCCCTCTAGGGTGTGGACCCGGTTCTCGACACGGAAAAAGCGGTCGAAAATCCGCTCCTGATCTTCTGGGGCAATGCCAATGCCTGTATCGGCCACCGCCACCCGCACTGCCTGCGGGGATCCATCCGCCTGAACCACCAGGTGGGCATGTACCGTCACCAGGCCCCCTGAGGGGGTGAACTTGAGGGCATTGCCCAGGAGATTGGTCATCACCTGCAGCAGCAGATCGTAGTTGCCCCAGACCAGCGGCAGATCCGGATCGACGAACTTGCGCAGCTGGATCCCTTTGTCGCGGGCCTGCAGTTTGGTGGGTGCGCAAA
>AFSR01000050.1_pt1:0-2500 | contig 26305 bp, 19 predicted proteins | sample 296848 | NCBI WGS metagenome assembly AFSR01 (sample SAMN02954305, study PRJNA68063) | hot springs metagenome | biome: terrestrial; feature: Mushroom and Octopus hot springs; material: microbial mat core samples; isolation source: Yellowstone National Park Mushroom and Octopus hot springs ...
CCCTCGGCGGGCGCTGGAATTACGACCGGGAAAACCGCCAGCCTCCCCAGCCTGGCCGGCGCTACCCTCCCCCTTTGACGTTTCCCCCCGATGCCATCACTCAGGCGGTGATGGAGAAAGTGCGGCGACGTTACGGCCACCACTTTGGATCCCTGGAAGGCTTTGGCTGGGCCGTCACCCGTGCCCAAGCCCTGCAGGTGCTTGAGGACTTCATCCAGCACCGCCTGCCCCACTTCGGCCCCTGGCAGGACGCTATGCAAGTCGAAGAAGACTTCCTCTACCACTCCCTCCTTTCCCCTTACCTCAACCTAGGGCTCCTCACCCCCCAAGAAGTCATCACCGCTGCCGAGCAGGCCTACCATCGCGGCGGGATCCCTCTCCCCTCTGCCGAAGGCTTCATCCGCCAGATCCTGGGCTGGCGGGAATACATGCGCGGCTTCTACGAATACCAAATGCCCCAGGGCTATGCCCAGACCAACTTTTTTGGCCACTACCGCCCCCTGCCCGACTTTTTTTGGACAGGCGAAACGGACATGGCCTGCCTGCGGCACACCCTGAGGCAAATTCGCCGCCATGGCTATGCCCACCACATCCAGCGCCTAATGGTGCTCAGCAATTTCGCGCTCATCAGCGGTATCCAACCTCAAGCCGTAGAAGCGTGGTTTCACGACGTGTTCATCGACAGCTACGACTGGGTGATGCAGCCCAACGTCATCGGCATGGGCCTCTTTGCCGACGGGGGCATGCTTTCCACCAAACCCTACGCCGCTTCCGCCCAGTACATCCGCAAAATGAGTGACTACTGCCGCCATTGCCGCTACAATCCCAGCGAAAAGGTGGGCGAACGGGCCTGTCCCTTCAATACCTTCTACTGGGATTTCCTGTTGCGCCACCGGCCCCTTTTGCTTCCCTTGGGAAGAATGAAAGGGGTACTGGCCCACCTGGATCGCCTCCAGCCAGAGCAGAGGGCCCAAATCCAAGCGCAAGCCGCTGCTTGGTGGGAGTCCACCCCCAATGCCTAGCTGTCTGGTATTCACTAGAATTGGAGCACCCTCTCTTCACGTGTTACTTGGTTCAAGGAGCCCACGTCATGAAATGTCCCCGCTGCGGCAAGCAAGAAATTCGTGTTTTAGAGTCCCGTTCGGCAGAAGGTGGCCAAAGCGTGCGGCGGCGGCGGGAGTGCATGTCCTGTGGCTATCGCTTCACCACCTATGAGCGCATCGAATTCATGCCCATCATGGTCATTAAACGGGATGGATCCCGAGAGAGTTTTAACCGCAACAAGATCTTGCAGGGGGTGATGCGCGCTTGCCAAAAAACCCAGGTTAGCGTCAAGCAGATGGAGGAGTTGGTCAACGAAATCGAAGAAAAACTGCAACTGGAAGACGTTCAAGAGGTAACTACCCTACGCATTGGCGAGATGGTACTGGAGCGCCTACAGCGCCTGAGCGAAGTTGCCTATGTGCGCTTTGCCTCCGTGTACCGCAAGTTCCAGGGTATAAAAGACTTTGTTACCGAACTGGAACAATTGGAACGGTTGGAAACCCACCTACGACGAGATCTGGAGCGGCCGTTGCGGAACTCTCCCCCTTCAGAGTCGGAATCCACAGCTTCTCCAGACTGGGTGGGGGGTATTCCCCAACTCCTCGATCAAAACGACACCTCGAGCAATCTCTCGGAGATCCCGAAATAACGCTTGCGGGCGAGAAAAACTGCTAGAAAGGGGCTCCCATCCAAAAAGCTTAGCGGTATGCTTGGGTTAGCAATTGCCGCTTACACTAAGCATAGCGCTAGGCATCCTCGGCCGGTCGGTGTTCAGCGCTACCCCTGGGTGATCCTTGCGGCCTTGTCTGTTCGGGATCCCCGCCTGCCCACCTTCCTCAGCTTTTCATCCTTTCTGACGGATTGATTCAACTTATGCAGTACGACTTTCGGGGTTCTAGCCCCTCTGAAGCTCGCAACGGCAACCCCAATGGCTTGCCCGGCAACAGCAGCTTTCGCGCCCCTGCCTCACTAGAGACCGGGCCGGGGACAGTGCCAATCCAGGTATATCAACAAGTGGCTGAAGAGCTGGAATCTGCCCGTCAGCAGGTGAGCCGCCTCTCCTCCGAAAACCAGCGCCTGCGCGCTCTGCATCAACAATTGTCTGGAGAAATTACTGCCATCGCGCAAGAATTTCAGGGGCAATTGGGCCAGGCCTTGAAGCGCCTACAGCAAATCAGCCTACGGCTTGCTGACACAAGCCAAGCCGCTGCTCTTGAAAGAGAGGCTGCTGCAGCCCCTTTTCGAGGGGATGGCCTGACCTCAGAACATGACCAAGCCTCTCCCTCCTATGATTTTTTGAATCGCCTCAAGCGACGCCAAGCTCGCAGCGAGGTTTCACCCTTCCCTGGCAACGTCTATCCAACTCCCTCTTACTCTGACTTTGCCACCCCCCCCCTTGAGCCCCGATCTCAGCCCTCCACTCTACCCCCCCGTCCCCGTCAAGACACTCCTGCTG
>AFSR01000050.1_pt1:10000-26305 | contig 26305 bp, 19 predicted proteins | sample 296848 | NCBI WGS metagenome assembly AFSR01 (sample SAMN02954305, study PRJNA68063) | hot springs metagenome | biome: terrestrial; feature: Mushroom and Octopus hot springs; material: microbial mat core samples; isolation source: Yellowstone National Park Mushroom and Octopus hot...
GATCTGGCGCTGGCGAAATTGCTTGGCGACAGCCAGAACCTGGGCGGCGCTGGCGTAGCTCCAGCGACACTGCTGGTAGCCGAGGGCCCAGAGAGGAGGCAGGGGGGTTCGCCCGGTGAGCTGGGTGTAGGTCTGGAGCACCAGGGCGGGGGTGGGGCCGTAGATGAGGTAGTAGTCCAGCTCGGGGGCGCGCACTTCGATGGCCCACTGTTTAGGATCCGCCTGGCCCAGGTCGAACTGGCTCCAGTGGGTGCAGTGCAGAAAAAGGCCGTAGGAGAGGCCAGGACGTAGAACCAGGGCGAAGGGAATGGCCAGATAGAGGTTGTCGCTCTGGGCGTCGTAGCCCCAGCAGTCGCGGGTCCAGTGGCTGTAGCGCCGGCCCCGCTTGTTGAGCAGGCCAGCCCGTTCTCCCAGGCCGTAGATGCGCTCGGCGGGGTGGAGGGATTTGACCAGGCGGATGTCATCGGATCCCCAACTGAGGCCGGCGGGGAGATCGGCACAAAAGACCTGGCCTTGGGGATCGCGAAAGCTAAAGCGGAGGGGATCCCGGTCGATCTGCAGTTGCACCTGAGAGGTGGCTAGGTGAACTTGGGTGGGGCTTTCCTGCAGCTCAAAAAAAGCCGGCGGCCACTCTTCATCCGCCAGAGCCACATCCCAAGAGCGGCGGGGCAAGAACTCGCCGCTGGGGCTAAAGCGCAGCCGCAGCAGACGAGGGGTGAGCACCTGCACAGACCAGCAGCCCTGCCTGCAGAGCAATTGGATCCCTCTGGGATGGATCTGGAGTTCCTGCAGGGATCCGCAGGTTTGCCGCTGGGGTGGGCGGGCGGGGAATTGGCCGAAGATCTCGCCGGGTTCCAGCATGGGTTGGGGACAGATCGCCGCCCTCAAGGCTAACCCAAGGCCGCAAGGGAACAGGGAGCTCCCCACTCTTGTGCGCAGCCAACTTTGCTCCCATCGGTACATCTTTTTGTGAAGAGCAGCAGCAATGATCGGCTAGCTCAGACCTCAAAATCCATCGCGAAAACGAGGCGGCAATGGCCATGCGGATCCCGGCGATACCACTCCTCTCCTTGTTGCTTTTGGGAGGGGTATTTGTCCCTGCTGCCGTGGGGGCCTACCCGGTTAGCCCGGAAACAGTCATGTCCCTGCAACAGGGGGATCACGCCCAAGCTCTGCCCAGAGCCAAAAGCCAGCAGCGCTTTCGGGTGGTGACGTTGGCAAGCGGGCTGGAGCATCCCTGGGGAATGGCCTTTCTGCCGGATGGCACCATCCTGGTTACCGAACGTCCGGGCCGGCTGCGCCGAGTTACCGAGCAGGGGTTGGATCCCCAGCCCATTGCCGGGGTGCCGGAGGTGTTTGCCCGCGGCCAGGGAGGGCTGCTGGATATCGCCTTGCACCCCAACTACGCGGAGAACGGCTGGATTTACCTGTCCTATGCGGCTCCTGGGCCGGGCGGCGGGGGGACGCGGGTGGCGCGGGCCCGCCTGGGGGAGAAGGGACTCCAGGATCTGGAAGTGATCTTTGACATGGAGCGCAAGACGCCTGCCCAACAGCACTTCGGCTCCCGCCTGGCCTTTGACGAAGAAGGGTTTCTCTACATCAGCACCGGCGACCGCGGCGAGCGGGATCGGGCTCAGGATCTGGGGGATGCTGCTGGCAAGGTGTTGCGCGTTACGGATACAGGCGGGATCCCGGCGGACAATCCTTTCGTGAATCAAGCGGGGGCTTTGCCGCAAATTTTTACCTACGGCCACCGCAACATTCAGGGAATGGCCCGCCACCCCGATACAGGAGCCATTTGGACGCACGAACATGGGCCGCAAGGTGGGGACGAGATCAACATCTTGGCCCCCGGCATCAACTACGGCTGGCCCCTGATTACCCATGGTCGGGAGTACAGCGGCGAACCGGTTGGTCAAGGACTGGCGGCAGCTCCTGGATTGGCTTCGCCGCTGCTGCACTGGACCCCCTCCATTGCCCCTTCTGGCATGACTTTCTACACAGGAGAGGCTTTCCCCGAATGGCGAGGCAACCTATTCGTGGGAGCGCTGGCCGGGCAACACCTGGCGCGCTTGGTGCTGGATGGGGATCGCGTTGTGGCAGAAGAGCGCCTTCTGGAAGGGGCGGTTGGCCGTATCCGGGATGTGCGCCAGGGGCCGGATGGCTTGCTTTACCTGCTGACGGATGCCCCCAACGGATCCCTGTTGCGCTTGCAGCCAAGCTCTTGATTGGGGTTAAGCTACATGGCCCCAGCCCCGGCAGAGTTTCTAACTCCCACTGCCGCCACTACAAGAACTTGACATCTTGCTCAAGGGGGAGTGGCTCTCCTGTTTGGGAGTCCGTATGGTGACAGGCAAAGCATTCCTCTGGAGTTAGCTTAATAACCTGACCTGGAGCGGGAAGAAAGAACATCCTTAGCTCTTTGGTCGGGATCAAGACGGTTTTGCCATTTGGGGCCTTGCGCTTGTGTTTTTCGTCAGTGAAGGTCCTGACAACGCAAGATATTGGATAGTATTCGCTGGTTTGGAGCTTGGCTTCCAGAAGCGCTCTCCAGTAGGGGCTGTACCCGAAAACCCACTGACCCTTGGAAAACTTGAGATCGAATGCTTGGCTCCAAATTCTGCTGTAAAAGGTGATAATAGACGTCTTGACTTTGTAGGCTCCTGTTATCTCCTCTAAGTGAGATAAAAACTCGCCGGCAGTCAATGATTGAGGAGGGTTGGTGAAGGGACTCATGCAGCATCTCCTGGCTTTTGGTTATAGTCAGGGGAGCCCTGCATCTTCCCAGCCTACCCCGATTGAAGCACCTGCCTAAGGGCAGGGAGGAAGCTGTCTGTCCTCGTTGCCGATAAGCGGTGGCTCCCCAGCAAAGGCGGGGGAGCCTGTAGACAGAAGCAGCACCCAGCAGGAGAAGGGGGAGCTCTGTCTGCTAAAGGTCAAAACCTATGGGCGGTACAAGATTCGAACTTGTGACCCCTTCCGTGTGAAGGAAGTGCGCTACCACTGTGCTAACCGCCCTTACTCTCACTCTAGCAACTGCTAGAGCTGGACTACTATCTTACACGATTCTTACACGATCGCGCCGCCTCTGCACAGCCGGTTGGCTTGAGAAGTTGAGCTGGAGGTTTGAATCCGGCTGGAGATGGCCGGGATCCCGCTTGGGGGCTACAGTGAGGGACAGAGGCTAGGGGCACTATGGCCTACTCACCGACTGAAGAGGCAATTGCTTTGCTTATCGATTTGGCGGAACGGGGCGAGATTAACCCGTGGGATGTGCAGGTTATCGACGTCATCGATCGGTTTTTAGCCCGTATGGCTCCCACTGCCAGCAGCCATGACCTGTCGGAGTCGGGACAGGCTTTTCTCCATGCCGCTATGTTGGTCTATCTCAAGGCGATGGCGCTGTCGAAGCCGGAAGACGAAGAAAGTGAGGAGACCAACCCGGTGCAGGTGGAGGAGGATCCCTGGCTGAGTTGGTCGTCGGCCCAACTGGATCGCGTGTTGCAACCCAGGGCCGTGCCCCGCCCGAGTCGGACTCGGCCCATCACCCTCAAAGAACTAATCGGCCACCTGCAGGAGCTGGAGACCTTGCTGGAACAGCGCCTTGAGCCTGCCTCAAGGCCCCTGGCTCAACGGGTTTCTCGCAAGCAAGCGCTATCAGCAGTCGCTCAGTTGGCCCACCCAGAAAACCTCGTAGAGACCGCCGCCGAGCTGGAATCTCTGCTTGCCCAACTTTGGCAGCAGGGTCTCGCCCAAATCAGCTTTGACGACCTGCAGCAATACTTTTGCCAAGAAAGCGCTCTAAAAGGCAGTGGCGGGGCTTCCCACCCGATTCAGGTGTTCTGGTCGCTATTGCTAATGGCTTCTCGCTCGCAGGTTGAGCTTTACCAGGAGGAGTTCTACGGCCCCTTGACCATTCGTCCCTGCCGTAGGGGATCCCTCCTAGAATAGATCCTACCCAGGGATCCCTTTCTGCCGCTTTCCATGAAGACTGCGGCTCAGTCGTGGTTGCCCTCCCGCTGGCCTTCCACATCGTTTCGGGCCCGATCCGCCCGTTTGAGGTCTTCTCCGTTCAGGCGCAGGGGCAGCAAAGACTCCGCTTCGCCGTCACGGACGGCAGAGGTTTCCCGATCCAGGTAATACTCTTCAAGGCGCTCGCTGCCGGCATGCTCTTCGCTGAGGGGCTCTGTGGCGCGAGGCGAAGAGGGAGAATGCAGTAACTCAGCAGGAGGACAATCCTCGGAAATGAGCAAATCCGAGGTGCTGAGCACCCCTTTCGGGATGGAGGAAAGGCGCTGGGCAACAGCTCCGATGCTCTCCAAACGAATCATCTCCTCCCAGGAGCAAATCTCCTCTTCGTCTTCCGTTTCGTAGCGAACCAGGATGGTATCCCCTTCGATATCGAGGATCTTGGCTCGTTCCAGCCAGCGTCCCTGATCGCGCAGGTAGATCCACACATCCTTGCCTTCGCGGCTGAGTTGATAGATCCTACGATGAAGCACGGTCCCCTCCTGAGATGAAAGATCCGGGCGAACTGTTGTGGGGGTTACCCAGTTCATCCTTCCATCTTAGCTGCTGGATCCCTCCGCTGTATGCTTTTTGCGCGGCGGGATGGAGCCTTTAATCTGGCTTTAATCTGGTTTTAATCTGGAAGGGATCCGGAAAGGCCGTCTCTCCATGCCCCAAGCCGTTTCAGAGTACTTAATAGTAACCATAGATACGGAAAACCATGCGCATTGCCATTGTCGGGTTGGGGTTGATCGGCGGATCCCTGGCCCTCAAACTCAGCGAAGAGGGTTATCCCGTCTGGGGGATCAGCCGCAATCGGGCCACCTGTCAGGCGGTGCTGGAACGGGGAGCGCTGCAGGGCTGTGGAACCGATTTGGCTCAGTTGGCTGATTTCGATCCCCAGGTGGTGGTGATCTGCACCCCCCTGGAGCAGGTATTGGTCACGCTGGCGGCCTTGGTGCCCCATCTATCGCCGCAGACGGTGGTGAGCGATGTCGGCTCGGTGAAACAACCGATTGTTGCTCCGGCAACGGAATTGTGGCCGCTGTTTGTTGGAGGGCACCCGATGGCCGGCAAGACGTTGCAGGGCATCCAGGCGGCGGAAGCCAGCTTGTTTCTGGGGCGGCCCTATGTACTCACTCCCCTCCCCCAGACGCAGCCGCAGGCGATCGAGGCGATGAAAGAACTGGTGACAGCGGTCGGTGCAGAAGTTGTCCTGGCCGATCCGAAACGCCACGACCAGGCGGTGGCCTGGATCAGCCATTTGCCGGTCATGATCGGCGCCGGCTTGATCGCTGCTGTCGGCCAAGAGGAGGATCCCGACATTCTGGAGTTGGCTCGCACCCTGGCCAGCAGCGGGTTCCGAGATACCAGCCGTGTCGGTGGCGGGATCCCGCAGTTGGGGCTGGAGATGGCCCGTCACAACCGACAGGCGCTCCTGGCCGCCCTGCGTGGCTATCAAGTCCAGTTGGGGAAAATAGAGCGGCTGATCGAAGGCGAACGGTGGGAGGAGCTGCTACAGATGCTGCAACGAACCCGCCAAGAATGGCAACAGTTCCGGGTCAATCAAATACCGTCCTGAGGGGCTACCTGTAGCTGCCGTAGGGGATCGCTGGCTCGACTTTGCCACTGCTCATTAGTGCCTTGTCTTCCTTCGCAGAGATTTCTAGGGTAGGAAACATATAGAGTAGGTCGACTAGCGATCAAGGCCTGTGAGCACCCTCCTTGCTGAAGATGACACCCTTTACCGCCAACATGTGCACAGCCTGCTGATGCAGCATCTGCCTCAGTTTGGCCCGGTGTACATGGCCTCCAACGGCAGAGAGGCATTGGAGCTCTACCGTCAGCACCGTCCCAACTTCCTGTTGTTGGACATCCGCATGCCCGAGATGAGCGGGATCGAGGTGGCTCGACAAGTTTGGTCGGAGCAACCCAGTACGCGCATCATCTTTTGGTCCCACTTTGCCGATGAGGTTTATGTGCGGGAACTGCACAAGATCGTGCCGCCGCAAACTGTCTACGGCTATCTCCTGAAGAATTGCACCGACGAAAAATTGGTCAGTGCCATCCAGGCCGTGGTGCAGGATGAGCAATGCGTGATCGATCGGGAGGTGCGGGGGGTCGATTCCCGTTCGCAAAACAAAATTACCGGCCTCAGCGATGCTGAGTACGAGGTGTTGATCGATATTGCCCTCGGCCTCACCGATCAAGCTATTGCCGCACGGCGGTTTTTGTCGCGGCGAGGGGTGACCAATCGTCTGCGCAATCTCTACGACAAGCTTGAGGTGAGCAACGACCAAATTGAGAGCGAGGAGTGGGGCACAACTTTTAGCTTGCGGGCCCGCGCCATTCGCCTTGCCTTCAAGCGGGGTCTGATCAACGCCCAACTCCTGGATGAGGAGGAGGTGCACTTGGATCACTGGCTCAGCCGCTACCGCCTAGAGCCTTTGGATTAGTATCCAACCGGGTAAAAAGGAGGGGCTTGCTCGGATGCCTCCAGAGGCTTGGCTTTGCTCTGCCCCTGCCCAGAAGCCGTGCTGGGGAGGGCAATTGGCACCTCGATCATCCGCTCCGGTACCAGAGGCACCATGTCGGAGCGATCGGCGATTTCCCGCAAGGAATTGGCGATGGACTCTTGGGTGAGGAGAAACTGTCGTTCGTTGCGCTGCATCTGCTGCCACACTTGGTAGCGCTGGCTCCATCGGCTTTGGGTATGCACCGTCCAACTGTACACACTCAGCACTGACAACCCCGAGACGATGGCCATGCCCGTGGAGATCTGCTTCCACCAGATCAGGTGCTCTCTCCAGGCGGGATCCCGGCTATGGGGATAGGCTGATTTCGAGGGTTGGGGGCGACGGGTTCTGACTTTGCCGGCGGGGAGGGGCGGGGTAGTCCTTAGATGGGAACGAGGGGCCAAGGTCGCGGTTTTGCGCTGGACAGGGAGAAAACTGCGGCCACGGCTCGCGTTCAAAGGCTGGCTGACCATAGGGGTTTGCACCTCACCCACACCAAGAAATTGCTGCCAACTGGGCCCCACTCTATCCGATCTCCACGCACCTCAGAGGGCCTCCAGGGGGGCAGGGCGGCAACTTAGCTGCTGCGGGCAGCCACTCGCAGTTTGGCGGAGCGGGCGCGGGAATTGCGTTGCTGCTCCAGCTCGGAAGGGCACAGGGGTTTGGGGGTGAGCACCTGCCAGCGGGGATCCGTACGAAAGGCCCATTTCACCAGGCGATCTTCCAGGCTATGAAAGCTGATCACGGCCAACCTGCCGCCGGGTTTTAGCCAATTGGGAGCCTGGGCCAGCAGGGTTTCCAGGGCTTCCAGTTCTCGGTTCACGGCAATGCGCAGGGCCTGAAAGATCCGCGTGGCCGGGTGGATGCGGCCCCGTCTTGCCGCCGGCGGCACCGCCTGCCAGACTACGTGGGCCAGTTGGGTGGTGGTGAAAAGGGGGCGGGAGCGTTCGATGTGGTGGGCGATGCGGCGGGCAAAGCGCTCCTCGCCATAGCGAACGAAAATGTCGATCAAGTCCTCGACGGGGCGGCGGTTGACCCAGTCGGCAGCCGTTTCCTGATCGGCAGTGGGATCCATGCGCATATCGAGCGGCCCCTCGGCGCGAAAGCTAAAGCCCCGCTCGGGGCAGTCCAGTTGGGGCGAGCTCACCCCGAGGTCGGCTACGATGCCATCGAAAGGGATCCCCTGCCCTCGCTCATCCCGAAAGCCGTGCCGCTGCAGGTCGAAATCGGCAAAGTTGAGGTGCCAGAGTTGGAGGCGATTGCCGGGGATCCCGGCTGCGGCCAGACGCGCCTGGGCCGCCTGCAGAGCCGTCGGATCGCGATCCAGCCCCACCACGCGATCCGCTCCCCTCTGCAGCAGCGCCAAGCTGTGCCCACCGCCTCCCAACGTCACGTCCAAAAACGCGCCGCCCTGCTGGGGTTGCAGGTAGGCCACCACTGCCTCCGTCAAAACGGACTCGTGGTGGTACAGAAGCATTTCCCCAAGCTCAGCTCTTGCCAAGTCCATAGGCGCAGGGGGTGGCTTTGATTCTTTCCCCGCTCCTAGCTTTACCTATTGCAGGATCGGTAGACAACTCTAGTACCATCAAACGCTAGCATTCACAACGTAAGGGCTTGCAAAAAAAAGGCCGAGGCCAGGCCCCGACCGAGGAATCCATGTTGTTAAGCTCATCCTCGAGGATAGGGTCGGCTGCCGTCAAAAGACGGGCTGTCTTCCAGTGGTTCAGGATCATCTGGGTGCAAGGCCGACCGCCGGCAAGAGCAGGGCAGGTTCCAGCCTAACGTATGATTAAGACTGCTCTTGCCTTTGTCTGTTCTTTAGTTTGGTGTTACGGCTGCTGTGCTGACCACCGCTTCTTCTGCCGACATCCTGACGCTCTCGCCCGCCCGCGGCCTGCGCGGTCAAGTGAGCATTCCAGGCGATAAGTCCATCTCCCACCGCGCCCTGATGCTGGGATCCCTGGCGGAAGGGGAAACCGTCATTCACGGCCTGTCGTTGGGGGAGGATCCCCGCAGTACGGCAGCCTGTTTTCGGGCCCTGGGGGCCGATATCCCAGAGCTCAACAGCGAGTGCGTCCGCATCCAGGGGGTGGGCTTGGATCGCCTGCAGGAGCCGGCAGAGGTGTTGGATGCCGGCAATTCCGGCACCACCCTGCGCCTGATGTTGGGGATCCTGGCTGGCCAGGCGGGTCGCTTTTTTGCTGTCACTGGGGATCGCTCCCTGCGCTCGCGGCCCATGGGACGGGTGGTGGAGCCGCTGCGGCAGATGGGGGCCAACATCTGGGGACGGGCCGGGGGCAACCTGGCACCTCTGGCTGTGCAGGGGGGATCCCTAAAGGGGATCCACTACCACTCGCCCGTGGCCTCGGCCCAGGTCAAGTCCTGCCTGCTGCTGGCGGGCCTGTTGGCAGAAGGCACTACTCAGGTTACAGAGCCGGCCCTTTCCCGCGACCACTCGGAGCGGATGTTGCGGGCCTTTGGCGCCGAGATCTCTGTCGATGTGGCGGCAAAAACCGTGGCGGTGGTGGGGGGATCCCGCCTAGTGGGCCAGACGGTGCAGGTGCCAGGGGACATCAGCTCGGCAGCCTTCTGGCTGGTGGCCGCCTCGATTGTGCCCGAGAGCGAATTGCTGCTACAGGATGTGGGTCTCAACCCCACGCGCACCGGCGTGCTGCAGGTGTTGCAGGAGATGGGGGCCGATATTCAGGTTGAGAAGCGGCGGGAGGTGGCCGGCGAGCCTCTGGGGGATCTGCGCGTGCGCTCGGCCCGTTTGCGGGGTTGCAGCATTGCCGGCGATCTCATTCCCACCCTCATCGATGAGATCCCGGTTTTGGCGGTGGCGGCAGCCTTTGCCGAGGGGACTACGGTCATTCGCGATGCGGCGGAATTGCGGGTTAAAGAGAGCGACCGCTTGGCGGCCATCGCCCAGGAACTCAGCCGGATGGGGGCCCAGGTCACCGAATATCCCGACGGCCTGGAAATCAAAGGGGGGATCCCTCTGCAGGGGGCCGAGGTGGATAGCCACGCCGACCACCGCATCGCCATGAGCTTGATGGTAGCTGCCCTGGCCGCCCAGGGATCCACCACCCTTCGAGGGGCCGACTGTGCCCGCATCTCCTACCCCGACTTCATTCCCACCCTGCAGCGGCTGATCAACCCTTCGTCCGCCTCCTAGCCAGCCAAGAGCCAACCTTTGCCAATGTCAGACCAGCCCATCGCCATCGAGCACCTCTGCTTCCGCGTTCCTCCCGGTGGCCAGAGGGCCTTTATCCTACAAGACGAGCAGGTTTGGGGGCCGGCCCTGCGCCAACAGCCGGGCTTTTTGGGCAAAGAAGTCTGGCTGGATGTAGAGGATCCCGAACTTGTCCACCTCATCCTCCGCTGGGCCAGCCGCGCCGCCTGGAAAGCTTTCCCCCCGGAGCAGGCGGAAGCCTTGGATCGGCAGATGCAGCCCTTCTACGTGCGCCTGGAGCAGGCCAAAGAATACCAGCTCTGGCAGCCCGGCCTGCCAGCAGAGGAAGCGGCCAACTAGGAAGCCTCAAAGCCCACCTCGGCAGCCGTTGAGTCGGCCCTAGTGGATGCTGCCGCCCGCTCCTGCTCCACCAACTCCCGCAGGCTGGGCATGGTTACCGCCAGAGCCCCTTCGCGCCGTTTGAGACCCGCCTCAAAGGTCTCGGGGGTCACGATCCCGCCGGAGATGAGCATCTTAAAAGCATCCTCCACCGGCATGAACACCTCCACCACCTGGTCTTCCGGCACGATGGCGTACCAGCCGGTGGTTGGGTTGGGCGTGGTGGGCACGAACAGGCTGAGGGAGCGCTGCGGCCCATCCGGTCGAATGGGAGTTTGAATGACGCCCGTTACAAAAGCTAACGCCCAAACCCCAGGCCGAGGATATTCCACCAGCACCACCCGTCGAAAGCGCTGGTTGTTGGGGGCAAACAAAACGCTAACCAATTGCTTCAGGGTTTTGTAGACCAGCCCCGCTATCGGGATGGCGTGGAGCAACTGCTCGCTTAGGTTGAGCAGCCACTGGCCAACAATGTTGCGGGCCATGAAGCCAATCAACAAAATGAGCAGGATTGGCGTCAGCAAGCCCACCGCCAGATCGATGAGGTTGATCAAAATCGGGTGCAGCCCCTGGATGGGATTAAACTGCTTGGGAATGCTGGTCAAAAAGCCAATGCTCCAGGTGGCCACTTCCACCGTCAGCCAAATGGTGGTTGCCAACGGGATCACCACCAGCAACCCCGCCACGAAGTAGTTCTTGAGATGCTGCTTCCACTGGGAAATCATGGTGAGATCGTTCCGTCGAGTCAAACAAGTGGACGCACCGAGCCGATGCAAGTGGAGCTTGCAGATGGCAACCATGATACCTGCCTTCTGCATCTCTCTCATGGGCATCAGCTGCAACTTGCCTGGAGAGAGGTTGGAGCTGCTCCAAAGCGCAAAGCCCCAAACTCGGCTGAGCTGATATTGTTATCTTAGGTCGATATAAAATTTTGTAAAGGCAGGGATCCCTCCTAGAGGCTTTGTGGTCAAGCCGTAGGATGCTCCCTCATCTCTGCCGGATGTCGTGTGGGAGGCCCTATGTCAGAGTCGGATTGGTTAGAGCACACCTGTCAGGTGGAGGTCCCGGTTCCTATCGAGCAGGTGTGGGAGCTGTGGGCCAACCTCGCCCTCATGCCGCGCTGGATGAAGTGGATCCGCTCGGTGGAGCTGCTGGATCAGGAGCTGTCGCGGTGGACACTGGATACGCGCGGCCTCACCTTCAGTTGGATCTCCCGCACCCATACGGTGGTGAAGCATCAGCACATCGGCTGGCAATCGGTGGAGGGGCTTCCCAATCGGGGGGCACTGCGGTTTTACGATCGCAAGGGCAGTACTATTGTCAAGCTGTCGGTGGCCTACAAGATCCCGGGGCTCCTCGGCAAAATCTTGGACGGCCTGTTTGTGGGCAAAGTGGTGGAGAGCACGATTCAAGCGGACTTGGAGCGCTTCAAAGCCTATGCTTTGGAGCAGGCAGGGCGGGCCGCCGACAATGCCTCCGCTGGCTAGCCTCGATCTTGCTGCCGTTTTCTGCTGCCCAGTGAACCGTTGCCAATCTTCGTTGCCCAAGGTCTGCTTCATGTCCGATCCCTCCCTCGAGCCTGTCATCACCTTTTCTCATCAACCGGTGGACAACCGCAACATTCGCTTCTCCCTGGAGCGGCAAGATCTGGATCTGGATCAGCTCCTGGTGTTGTTGAACCGCAACGCCTTTTGGGCCCAAAATCGCCGGCGGGAAGAGATGGAGCGGGCCATCGCCCACAGCCACCCGGTGGTCAGCGCCTGGGACGGGGAGCGCCTGATTGGCTTTGGCCGCGCCACCTCCGATGGGGTTTACCGGGCCGTCCTCTGGGACATCGTGGTCGATCACGAGTATCGACGGCAGGGCATCGGGCGCAAGCTGGTGGAAACCCTGATCAGCCATCCCCACCTGCAGTCGGTGGAGCGCATCTACCTGTTTACCACCCATCAGCGCGGCTTTTACGAGCGCATTGGCTTTGTGGAAAACCCCAGCACCACGCTGGTTTTGCACGGGCGTCCGCTGGATTTTTTGATCCCGGCTGCCGAACAGGAGCAGGTCTGACCAACAGGGATCCCTGGGGCAAGGGGAGGCGTAGGTCAGTGTATCTTGAACAACAGTGGGTTGGCTCCGCCTTGGGAAGAGGACGCGCTAGCCTGAAGCAAAAAGGGTGAGAGGGTGTACCTATGGCCAATCGCCTCGCCACGTGTTCCAGCCTTTACCTGCGCAAGCACGCCGAGAATCCGGTGGATTGGTGGCCTTGGATCCCGGAGGCCCTGGAGAAAGCCCGGGCCGAGGACAAGCCGATTTTTCTGTCCATCGGCTACTCCAGTTGTCACTGGTGCACCGTCATGGAGGGGGAAGCCTTCTCCGACCCGGAGATCGCCGCCTTCCTCAATGCCCATTTTTTGCCCATCAAGGTGGATCGCGAGGAGCGGCCTGATCTAGACAGCATCTACATGCAGGCGCTGCAGCTCATGAGCGGGCAGGGGGGGTGGCCCCTCAATGTCTTCCTCACGCCCGACGACCTGGTGCCGTTCTACGCGGGCACCTATTTTCCGGTGGAGCCTCGCTTTGGCCGGCCGGGGTTTCTGACCGTACTGCAGCGCATCCTGCAGTTTTACCGCCAGGAAAAAGACAAAATCGAGGACATGAAGGGCCAAATCTTGGCGGCCCTGACCACCCTCAGCGACCTGGTGCCGGAAGACCATATTCCCCCTGACCTGTTGCGCTCCGGGATCCCCAAAATCCAACCCTTGCTGGCCAACGCCGGGGCAGTGCAGCAGTTTCCCATGATGCCCTACGCCCAGTTGGTGTTGCGCTCGGCCCGCTTCGACCCGCCAGAAGGGATCCCCGGCTCGCCGACGGCGCTAGAACGGGCCAAGGAGCGAGGGATGGCCTTGGTGTTAGGAGGGATCTTCGACCATGTGGCCGGCGGGTTTCACCGCTACACCGTGGATCCCACCTGGACGGTGCCCCACTTTGAAAAAATGCTCTACGACAACGGCCAGATCTTGGAGTTTCTCTCCGAGCTGTGGGCCCACGGGATCCAGGATGCGGCCATCGAGCGGGCGGTGCGCCTGACGGTGGAATGGGTGGCGCGGGAGATGACCGCCCCTGCCGGGTATTTCTACGCGGCCCAGGATGCCGACAGTTTTGCCCGAGCAGAGGATGCGGAGCCCGAGGAGGGCGAGTTCTACGTCTGGCGCTGGCAGGAGCTGCAGGATCTGCTGGATGCAGAAACCTTCCGCGCCCTGCAGCAGGCTTTCTTCCTCTCGCCGGGGGGCAATTTCCCCGATCGGCCCGGCTGTATCGTCCTACAGCGCAGGCAAGGAGGGGAGCTGCCGCCGGAAGTGGAAACGGCTTTGACGACCCATTTGTTTCGAGCTCGCTACGGCTCCACCGAGCGGAGAACCCCCTTCCCGCCCGCAGTAGATGCCCAATCGGCCCGCCGGCACCCTTGGCCAGGACGGATTCCGCCTGTTACGGACACCAAGATGATCGTCTCCTGGAACGGCCTGATGATCTCCGGCCTGGCGCGGGCCTACCAGGTGTTTGGCGAGGAGGACTATCTGCGGTTGGCCCTGCGGGCCGCCCAATTCATCCTCAGCCAGCAGCGCCACCCCCAGACGGGATCCCTGCTGCGGTTGAACTACGATGGCACAGCCCAGGTACCTGCCCAATCGGAAGATTACGCTCTGCTGATCAAGGCCCTGTTGGATTTGCACCAGGCCTGCCTGCCGCGGACAGGCGATCCCAGCTCCCAGTACTGGCTGGAGGCCGCCATTCGGCTGCAGCAGGAGATGGACACGCGACTGTGGGATGAGGCCAGGGGGGGATACTTTGTCAGCGACGCCCAGAGCACCCCGGAGCTGCTGGTGCGGGAGAAGGAGTTTCAGGACAACGCCACCCCCGCAGCCAATGGGGTGGCTGTTGCTAACCTGGTGCGCCTGGCCGCCATCACCGGAGATCTGGACTACCTGGAACGGGCAGAACAGGCCCTGAAAACCTTTGCCCACATCATGAGCACCCAGCCGCGGGTCTGCCCCAGTTTGTTCGTCGGGCTGGATTGGTACAACAACTGGGTAAAGGCAACCCTAGAAGCGGAGCACATTGCTGCGCTGCAACAGCGCTCTTGGCCCACCACCGTCTTTGCCCTGCCCACCGCAGCCGAGCCGTTGCCGGCAGGAGCTGTGGGGTTGGTGTGCTGGGGCAGCAAGTGTCTGGCCCCCGCCGCTTCTCTTGAGCAAATCCAGTCGCAGATCGGCAAAGGGCAAAACCGAGCCTACTGACATTGGCTCATCCTCTTCCAGAAGAACTCGGGATCCCGCCCCGAGAATCTACTGGCTGGCCAGCTCAGCTTTCCCCGGGATTTTCCACCCCATAGAACTCAATGCGGTAGCTCTGGATGCGAGTGCCTGTCTTCTGCTCTACCTGGGCCAGCAGCTCCGGCGGCAGCTCCACATCTACGTCCAGGATGCGGTTGCTATCCAGGCAGTTGACATGGCTGTGAGGATGGGTACGATTGCCGTAGCGGCGCCCATCGGCGCGATCTAGGCACTCGATGATGTTGTGGCTGGCCAGAGCCTCCAGATTTTGATAGACGGATGTGTGGCCAATGGGCTTGCCCTGCCGATTGAGGCGGTCGTAGATCTCTCTGGCAGAAAGGTGCTCGCCGCATTGCCACAGCAGTTCCAAAATATAGCGACGCTGCCGGCTGAGGCGCAGATTGCACTCCCGGCATCGCTCCAAAGCAGCTTCCAAAGAATCCACAGGGCGAGGCATGGGCAAACCTCAAGTCATACCGAGTCTGAGATAGCTGGTTACTCATTCACACTAGTTTAACATTCCTAAATCGAAGTTTCCAAAGGCTGATCTCCAGATCTCCGTCGGGCATCGACCTGTCCAGGCAGTGTGCGGAGGAAAGGGCGCCAACGGGAGCGCGTCAATTATCAGTTATTTTCTTCAGTTATTTACAATACGATATCGCCTATCTACGAATATCGCTGGGGTGTTGAGGAGAAGCGGGATGCGGCGGCGCCAAATGATCTTAGGCCTGTTGGGATTGGCCGGCAGCAGTGGATTGGTGGGGGCCTATTGGGCCAGTCGGCAGCGCCCTGCTTCTGTGCCTCTATCCGCAGAGATGGGATCCCCTGCTTCCCCGCCTCCTACCCCTCGGCCTACGCCCACAGTTGTCCCCCATCCGGAAGCTCCCCGGGGCCTTTACATCCCAGCCCGCCGCGATCTGCGCCTGATGGTGATCAGCGACCTGAATGGCATCTACGGCTCGGTGGACTACGACCCGGAGGTGGATCGGGCCATCCGCCTCATCCCCTATTTCCAGCCGGATATCGTCTTGGGGGGAGGGGACATGGTGGCTGGCCAAGATCCCCGCCTGTCGGAGGAGCGCATCCGCGCCATGTGGGCAGCCTTTGACCGGCATGTGGCCGGCCCGCTTCGTGCTGCCAAACTGCCCTACGGCTTCACGCTGGGCAACCACGATGCGTCCTGTGCCCGCAGCACGCGCGGGGGCTTTCTCTTCCAAAAAGAACGGGATCTGGCCCGCGAGTTTTGGAACGACCCGGCCCACGATCCCGGTTTGAATTTTGTGGATCGAGGCGACTTTCCCTTTTATTACACCTTCGAAAAAGACGGGGTGTTTTACTTAGTTTGGGATGCCACCTGCAACTACATCCCGCCGGAACAGATGGCCTGGGCAGAAGCGGCGCTGGCCAGCGAACGAGCCCAGAAGGCCAAGTTGCGCATCGTCATCGGTCACCTACCTCTCTATGCGATTACCGTCGGACGCGACGATCCGGGAGAGGTGCTGCTGGAGGCAGACGCCAAACGGGCCCTGCTGGAGAAATATCGCGTCCACACTTACATCAGCGGCCACCACCACGGCTACTACCCCGGCCACAAGGGGCAACTGCAACTGCTCCATTGCGGCATCCTCGGCTCCGGCCCCCGCCCCCTCCTGAATAGCCCCCTGCCCCCCCGCAAGACCCTTACCCTCATCGATGTGGACTTCGACGCTCCGGAGGTTACCTACTACACCACCTACCACATGCGGGATCTGAGCGTGATCGACCAAGCCGAACTGCCCCGCTTCATCACCGGCCACAACGGCCTGGTGCTGCGCCGCGATGTTAACTGGGATAACCTCACCCCCGAAGAAATCGCCACCTGCCAAGCTCGTATTGGATCCCTGTG
>AFSR01003176.1_pt1 | contig 25840 bp, 27 predicted proteins | sample 296848 | NCBI WGS metagenome assembly AFSR01 (sample SAMN02954305, study PRJNA68063) | hot springs metagenome | biome: terrestrial; feature: Mushroom and Octopus hot springs; material: microbial mat core samples; isolation source: Yellowstone National Park Mushroom and Octopus hot springs ...
CCCTTCACACTCAGCACGGTGGCGTCCTACACGATCGAGCAGGTCGCCGAGGCGATGGGCGACGCCCCGCGCTGGTTCCAACTCTACTGGAGCCGTAATCACGAGGTCGCGGCGAGTTTCGTGCGCCGTGCGGAGGCGGCGGGCTACAGCGCAATCGTGGTGACGGTGGACACCTACATGTTGGCGTGGCGTCCGCGCGATTTGCGGCGCGCCTACCTGCCGTTTATGCACGGGGACGGGCTGGCGAACTATTTCAGCGACCCAGCGTTCCGTGCGCTGCTTGCCGCCCCGCCCGAAGAAGACCCCGGCAGCGCGGTAATGCAGTTCGCGGCGATTTTCGGCAACCCCAGCCTCACTTGGGACGACCTGTCGCGCCTGCGCGAGTGGACGCGCCTGCCCGTGCTGCTGAAGGGCATCCTGCACCCCGATGACGCCCGCGAGGCGGTTCAGCGCGGCGTAGACGGCATCATCGTCTCCAATCACGGCGGCAGGCAGGTGGACGGCGCGATTCCCGCGCTGGAGGCGTTGGTGCAGATTGCCGAAGCGGTCGGCGACGCGGTTCCGTTGCTGTTCGACAGCGGCGTTCGCACGGGCGCGGACGCGCTCAAGGCATTGGCAATAGGCGCGCGGATGGTTGGGCTGGGCAGACCCGTGATGTGGGCGCTCGGCGTCGACGGCGAAAACGGCGTCCACACCTACCTGCGCAACTTCCTTGCGGAGTTCGACCTCACGCTCGCCCTGTCGGGCTACACGCGCGTCAGCGAACTGGGGCGCGAGGCGCTGCATGTGGTGGAGTAGCGCGCCCATGCAGGAACCACCACGCGCCAACACCTCGCCCGATGGGGTATACTATGCGACGGAGGAACACCAAGCATGCCGATTCTGGGATACATGGGTACGCAGGAGTGGATGATTCTGCTGGTCATCGTGCTGGTGCTGTTCGGCGCGTCGCGCTTGCCCGCACTGGCGCGTTCGATCGGCGAGGCACTGACCGAGTTTCGCCGCGCGACTCGCACCGAAGACGAGGCGGAACAGGCACAGAAGTGAACACCGAGCGTCGGGCAGGCGTCTCCAGCGAGTCTGTCGCCCTGCCCACACGCATCGGGTGGCACGGACTGCGGCTGGACGCGCCAGCAGACTGGTACCTCAAAGGCTACTCGGGCGACTGGCGGGAAGGCTTCCTGCAGGTTGGGTCGCCCCATAGCATGGAGTTAGACCTCAAGTGGAGCCGCACGCGCCGTAAGACCGACCTTGCCTATGTGCTGCAGCAGTTCCTGACGAAACTGGAGCGCGCCAAGCGCAAGGCGCGTCAGCCGTTTCACAGCACGCTGCACCCTGTCGACGCCGACTGCATCGAGTTCCGCTGGCGTTCCGACGAGCGCGCCGTCGGGCGCATCCAACGCTACCCCGAACACCACACGATTGTGCTGATGCAACTGCGCTCGGCGTCCAAGCACGACGCGCTGTTTCAGCAGGCGCGCCCGATGTTCGAGAGCCTGCGCGTTGCGCCCGACCCTGACGGCTGGGTGGAGTGGAGCCTGTACGGGCTGCACAGCGCCGCGCCCGCCGACTTCCGCCTCGAGAAAGCGCACGCCGTCACAGGGCAGACGCGCTTGGTGCTGGCGCGCCGCCACGAGCGGCTGATTCTGGAGCGCGTCGCCCGCGCCGAGCAGCTCATCAAGGGCTACGAGTTCGCCGAGTGGGTGGATCACTGGCTGCGCTGGCGGACTTGGCGCGGCGCACGCGAGCCGTTCACTTGGGGCGAGAACGACTACGGCGTGCACCTGACCACGCGCTTGGGGCTGGGCGCGCTGGCGACCGAGTGCGTCGTGAGTTTGTGTCGCCTGCGCCTGCCCGCGTGGCGTGTGCGCGCCGTCGCATGGCTGTGCAAGCCGCGCAACACCGTGTTCCACATCCAGCACCACAGCCCGTTCCGCTCGAACCTGCTGGAGGAGGTGATGGCGCGCACGGTATGCTGCTGAAACGGCTGTTTCGGCGCGCCGAGCCGCAGGTAGACCGTCGGCAGGTGCTGCGCCTGTACCCCGTCCGCAACGCGCTCGTGCGCTTCGAGCAGCGCGAGGACGGCGTCTACATCCTGATTGTGCCCATCCAGCCGCGCGGGGTTTTCGGCTGGTTCAGCAGGATATTCAAGCTGCCCCGCGAACACAGAATCGAGCTGGACGAAATCGGCAGCGCGGTGTGGGCACTGTGCGACGGCAAGCACGCGGTGGAGAGCATCGTGCAACGCCTCGTGCAGCAGTATACGCTGGAGCGGCGCGAGGCGGAGCTGTCGCTGTTCGCGTTTCTGAACACGCTCGCCCGACGCGGGTTTATCGCCTACGCGAAGAAACGGCTATGAGTACGCAACAGACAGGCGCGATACGCAAGCAGGTGCAGCTGCCGCTCTCGGTGGCGTTTCGGATTAGCCTGCTGAACATTCGGGTGCGCTTCCTGCGCGCACTGATTACCGCCGCGGGCGTGATGCTGGGCATCGCCTTCTTTACGGCGGTGCGCGCCGCCGCGCTCTACGCGCCCCCAATAGACCCCAACGACCCCGCCGCCATCGAGACCGCCACGCGCCAAACCTGGCTGGTGGTGATGAGCCTGCTGATGTCCACGGTCGGCATCTCGAACTCGATGCTGATGGCGGTCACGGAGCGCTACAAGGAGATTGGCACGATGAAGTGCTTGGGCGCACTCGATTCGTTCGTGGTCAAGCTCTTCTTTTTGGAGGCGGGGATGCTGGGGGTGGTCGCCTCTGCGATTGGGTTCGTCGTCGGCTGGCTGCTGGTGTTCCTCATCAACCTGTTTCGGCTGGGCGCGGCGGTGTGGGGCGCGGCGTCCCTGCTGGAGCTGCTGGCGCTGTTGGGGCAGGCGATGGCGGTCGGCGTGGTGGTGACGGTGGTCGCCACCATCTTGCCTGCTATTCGCGCCGCGAAGATGCCGCCCGCCGCCGCCCTGCGCGTGGAGGTCTAACTCACACCCGCGCCCAGAGGCACTTCAAATAGAGGCTTTCGGGGAACTGCAGCAGGTACGGGTGGTCACGCGCTTGGAAGGTGATCTCCTCCAAGAACAGCGGGATGGTGCGGTCGGTCGCCGCCAAGCGCACGGTATCCAGCATCTCGGCGAGGCTCAGCTGATAGGCGCAGCTGCACACCACCAGCCGCCCGCCTTCGCTCAGCAGCGGCAGCGCGTGGTAGACCAGCTTCCAGATCGCCCAGCGCAGCGAGTCTTTCTGGTCTTGGCGCTTGGCAATCGCGGGCGGATCCAGCACAATCCAGTCGAACTGTGCGCCCTGCTCGGCGGCTTGGGGCAGCCAGTCGAAGGCGTTCTCCACAATCCAGTGCGCCTCCAGCCGATTGCGTCGGGCATGCACTTCCGCGAGATCAATCGCGTCGGGCAAGATGTCCACCCCGACGGCGTGTGCGCCTGCGCGCGCGGCATACAGCGCGAACGCGCCCGTGTAGCAAAACAGGTCCAGCACGCGCTCGCCAGGGCGCACCTGCGCTGCCAGTCGGCGACGGTTCTCGCGCTGGTCTAAATAAAAGCCCGTCTTGCGTCCCGCGTCGGTCGGCACGAGGAAGGTCAGCCCGCTCTCTTCGATTTCGATGAGTTCGGGCGCGTCGCCGTGCAGCACGCCTGCGACAGGCTCCAGCCCCTCCTCGGCGCGGCTCGCCATCTCGCTGCGCTCGATGACGCCCTTCGGCTCCAGCTGCTCAATCAGCGTCGGCAGCCACAACTCGCGCAGCCGCTCCATGCCCAGCGTGCGCACCTGCACCACCAAGTAGTCGGCGTACTGGTCGACGATGAGTCCAGGCAGCCCATCCGATTCGCTGAACACGAGGCGCATCGCGTTGGTGTCCTGCACGACGCGCTGGCGGTAGCGCAGAGCGCGCTCCAGACGCTGCTCGAAAAACGCGCGGTCAATCGGCTCGTCGGCTGTGGTCAGCACGCGCACGGGGAATCGGCTCTGGGGGTTGTAAGTGCCGATGCCAAGCGTCTCGTTGCGGAAGTTGACGATGCGCACCAGTGCGCCGGGCGTCGGCGCGCCCAGCACCTCCGAGATTTCGCCGCGCTGCACCCACGGATAGCCGTGCTGCAGCTTCTTCTCACGACCTCCTACAATCTTAACAATACCTTCAATCATCGCCTGCCTCTCAATTGGGATTGACATACTCGCGCCAGTGGTCAGGGTTGTAGGGTTGAATCTCTGACGCAAGTATGCTTATCAAGGTTTGCAAGATTTGGTCAACGAGTCGCAGCCGTTCGCGGGCGTCCTGCAGTTCCAGCAGGTACTGGCGCAGGGGCATTTCGAGTTGGAGCGTGCCTGCGATGGCGAACGAGAGCGCAGTCGGGTCGCGCGGCAGCTCAATCTGCTCCACGCGCAGCCCGCCCGCCTCCAGCGCAATCTGCAGAAACTCGCGAAACCGCTGGGCGACCACATCGGCGTACTGCTGGTCAGCGTCCCAATCGAACGGCTCGTAGTCGCGCCACAGCCGCACATGCGCCTTGAGATACGGCGCCTCGTGGCGAATGATTCGCACAATCTGGAACCGCTCCTCGCCGATTGCCAGCAGGTGTAGCCTGCCGTCAGGCTGACGGCGCAGACGCCCAATTCGCGCCAGCGTGCCGACCTCATGCACCTGAACCTCCGGGTCGCCGACCTCCCGACCCTCGCGAATCAGCACCACCCCAAACGGCGAGTCGGTCTCCAGACAGTGCATTACCATTTCCCGATAACGCGGCTCGAAGATGTGCAACGGCAGCGCCGTGTACGGAAACAACACTGTCTCCAACGGAAACAGCGGAATCGTCCAGATTGACTCGTTCACTCTAACGAATTGTACCCTATGGGCACAGTTTAATTGCGGCAAGCACGCCGTCGCGCATGGGAAACAGCACCGTTTTCAGTTCGGGATCGTGGGTCATCTGCTGGGTGAGTGTGCGAATTGCTTCGGTCGCTTCGGAAGTATCCTGCGCGTCCCACACGCGCCCGCTCCAAAGCGTGTTGTCGTAAAGCATAAGCCCGCCGACGCGCAGGTGTCGCTTCACCACAGGCAGCGACGCGGGGTAGCCCGCCTTGTCGATGTCGCAGAAGATGAGGTCGTACTCGCCGCCAACGCGCTGCAGCGTCTCCACTGCCTCGCCCACATGGTAGGTCATCAGGTCGCCCAGCCCCATCCGCGCGAGGTACGCCTGCGCTTGGCGCGACAGGTCGGCGTTCCACACGGTGTGATGCACCACGCCACCGCCGTTGTCGCGCACCGCCAGCGCGAACCACGCCGTCGAGTAGCCGTAGCCGCTGCCCAACTCGAACACGCGCCGCGCGCCCGTTAGCCGCGTCAGCCAGTAAAACAACTGCCCCACCACAGGTCCCACAATCGGGAAGTTCGTCTCGGCGGCGCGTTGCTCCATCTCCAAAAGCAGCGGGTGCGGGCGTTCCACCAAGCTCTCCAGGTACGCCGTCAGCGCGGGGTGATATAAGCCGTCCATAGCGCGATTCTACCTCACCCCTTGCAGGAATCGGCGCAGCGGGCGGGAATCATAGGACTTGTTATGAAGGCAATTCGGCACATCGGCTGGCTGGCGTTGCTTGCGAGCGCGTTCGCGCAGCCAAAATCGGACGCAACGATTACGGTCAACCTCGACGACGGCGCGACCATCAAGGGCATCGTGAAAGTCGTCGCGCGGGTGCAGTCCGAGAAACTGGTCGAGCGCGTAGAGTTCCAGGTGGACGGCGCGCTGCGCGAGGTGGACGACAGCACCCCCTACGAATACGAATGGGACACCGTGACCGACACGGAGGGCGAGCGGCGGCTGAAGATTGTCGCGTTTCTGGAGGGCAACAAGAGCGTCTCGAAGGTGCTGCGCGTGGTGATTGACAACGGCGTGGGGCAGGGCGCGCCGTATCATTACGAGCAGGCGCGCGCGGCGTTCGCCGACGGCAAGTTTGACGACGCCCTGTACCACACGCGCGTCGCCCTCAAAGCCGATTCCACGCACCGCGAATCGCGCGTGCTGCAGATTCAGACCCTGCTGCGCTTGGGGCGCGCCGCCGAAGCCGACGAAGCGGTGGAAGACCTCGCGCGGCTGTACCCCGATTCGCTGGAGACGCAGGAGTTGCGCGTGGCGGCGAGCCTGCGCCGCGCCCGAAACGCCCGCAACGAGCGCGAACTGCTGCGCAACGCCATCGACGCGCAGCACAAAATCAACCAGATGCGCCTGAAAGCGCTTGGCGACTCGCGCACGCCCGACGCGATTGTCGCCCGCACGCTGCTGCTGATTACCGAAGGGCAGGCGTCCGCGAGCATCAACGACCTGCTGCAACTGACCGAGCGCGAGCCGTCCAACCCGCGCTACCTCAACCTGCTGGCGTATGCCTACCTGCAGGCGGGCAGGCTGCGCGATGTGATTGTGATTACGAACACGGCTGCCCGTCGCGGCGTCGCCAACGACTACACCTACGCCATTCGCGGGCTGGCAGCCGCGCTGCTCAACGACACGCGCGAGCAGGAGCGCGCCTTCGAAGAGGCACGGAAAATCGACAAGGAGTCGCGCCCGCTGCTGGCGGCGCAAGCGAACCTCGCGATGCTGGGACGACGCGCAACCGCCGTCGGCAGACTCGCCGCCCAAGCGCAAGGGCTAAGCGACAACACCCCCCAAGTCGCCTTCATGCGCTACTGGAGCTTCGTCAACAACCGCGAGTTCGACCGCGCCAAAGACGCCTTCTGGCGCACGCTGGACTTAGACCCGCTGATGGCGGAGGCGTACCAACTGCGCGGGATGCTGAACCTTATCGACGGGCTGCGCCCTGGCGAGGAAGACCTGCTCCAGACGGCGCGCGAGTGGTTCGAACTGGCGCTGGTCGCGCGCCCGAACTACGCGCCCGCGCACTTGGGGATTGCGATGAGCCACGCCTTCGAAGCCTACACCACCAAGCGCGACGGCAACCGCCCCAGCGAGGAGACGCTTCAGCAGGCAGAAGCCGCGCTGAACAAAGCGCTGGAACTCGCGCGCGATACCGCATGGGCGCAGGTCGGCGCGTCCTATGTCTACACCGAGTTGCGCAAGGTGCGCGAGGCAGACCAAGCCATCCGCCGCGCGGCGCAGCTGGACCCCAACCGCGTCACCAGCCTCACGCCCCCAGAACCGCCCCGCGCGTTGGAGCTGCTGATGGCGCTGCTGTTCGTGCCTGTTTTCCCCGCGCCATAGATGATTGGCAGGCTAAGCGGCGTGCTGCTGAGCGTGGAGGAGAACCTTGCGCTGATTGAGGTGGGCGGCGTCGGCTACGAGGTGCGCCTGCCGCCCAACCTCCGCGACCAACTGCCCCCGCTGGGCGAACCCATCACGCTGCACATCCGCACCCTGTTCCACGAGGACGAGGGCATCCTGCTGTACGGCTTTCTGGAGCCTGCCCAGCGCAAACTGTTCGACCTGCTGATCACCGTCAGCGGGGTCGGACCGCGCTTGGCGTTGAACCTGATGGGCGCGGGCGAGCCTGACGCGCTGGCGCGTGCGATTGCCCGCAAGGACACCCGCTACCTCAAGTCGCTGCCGGGCGTCGGCGCGAAGCTGGCGGAACGCCTCGCGCTGGAGCTGTCCGACAAGGTCGCCCAGTTCGCCTTCGAGCGGCAGGTGGAGCGGCTGGCCGCTGCCACGCGCGCCCGCGCGATCGACCTCGACGCGCTGACCGAAGGGCTGGTGCAACTCGGCTACACGCGCCGCGACGCGCAGGCTGCCCTCAACGCTGTGCTGGACGAGCAGCCCGACGCCGATGAGCAGACCCTGATGCGACTCGCCCTCGCCCGACTTGCCCCCCGACGCTGAAAACGGGTATACTCCGAACCGCGCGCGACGCCGCGCGTCTAAAACCGTATAGGGAGGTATACACTATGCAGAAGCGCAACCGTTTCTGGTGGGCGATTCCGTTCACCATCGGGATTCTGTTGTGGGGCGTGTGGAGTTTCGTGTTCTCGTCCACGCCTCTGAAAGAAGGTTCGAAAGCCCCCGACTTCACGCTTGTCGGCAGCGACGGCAACACCTACCGCCTGAGCGACTATGCAGGCAAGCGCGTCGTGCTGATGTTCTACCCGAAATCGAACACGCCAGGCTGCACCGCGCAAAACTGCGCGATTCGCGACCAGTACGAGAAACTTAGCCAACACGCTGTGGTGTTCGCGATAAGCGTGGACGCGCCCGAGGCGCAGACGAACTTCGCCCAGCAGCACAACCTCAAGCACATCGTGCTGGCGGACGCCGACGGCAAGGTCGCTGAAGCCTATCAGGTGCGCACGGGCGCGGGCTTCGCGAGCCGCACGACCTATGTGATTGCGCCCGACGGCACGATCGAGAAGGTCTTCGAGAAGGCGGGCACGAGCAACCACGCCGACGAGCTGCTGGCGTACTTTGCAGGCGCGGGCGCGCAGTACGGCGCGGCAGCCCCGCAAGCCGCCGAGAAGCCCGAAATCGGCAAGCGCGTCCCCAACTTCACCCTGCCGAACATGAACCCGCGCGAGGAGCTGCCCAAAGAGGTCACCCTCTACGACATCAAGGACAAAAAAGCCATCGTGATTATGTTCATCGCCACGCGCTGCCCCATCTCGCTGGACTACGACGAGCGCATGGCGACCCTCGCGAAGGAGTATATGCCCAAGGGCGTGATGTTCCTCGGCATTAACTCCAATCACATCGAGCCTGCCTCCGAGGTGACCGAACACGCCCAGAAGAAGGGCTTCACCTTCCCCGTGCTGAAGGACGAGGGCAACCGCATAGCCGACATGTACGACGCGAAGGTGACGCCAGAGGTGTTCGTGCTGGATTCGAACTTTGTGCTGCGCTATCACGGGCGCATCGACGACAGCCAGAACCCGCAGCGCGTCAGCCAGCGCGACCTCAAGAACGCCCTGGATGCGATTCTGGAGGGCAAGCAGCCGCCCGTGCAGCAGACGCGCGCCTTCGGCTGCACCATCAAGCGCGTGCAGAAGTGATTCCCCTCACCCCCAGCCCCTCTCCCACCGCGTGGGAGAGGGGAGTCATGCGCGCTCCAACACCAGCACCCAGTCGTGCGCCTCGCCTGCGGGCGGGGTGAACTCGCGCTCGCCCGTGTTGCGCAGTTCCCCAATCGGCGTCCACGCGCCTGTGCGCGGGTCGTACCAACTTGCCTGCACGGTGCGCCCCGCGAGTTTGTCCATCCGCACGCGCACGGGTCGCGGCGTCGGTAGGTAGAGGTAGGCGTAGCTGCCGTCGGCGGCGCGCGCCGCGCGGATATGCGCCTCGCCCTCCCCAGCGTCCGACGCCAGCAGGCTCTGGTCGGGGACGCGCAGCAACGGCTCGCGACGCAGCATCAACTGCTTCGCGTAGCGCATCTGCCCCGCGCCTGGCAGGTTCAGCGACTCTTGCCACGCCCGCCGCGCGTGCGAGACGGGGGCGTGCTTGTCGGGCGCGTACATCTGCCAGATATTGTGGCAGCCGTAGGTGTGCCCGTGCGCGCCCGCCAGCAACGCCCAATACGCCGCGCGACGCACATCGAAGGCGTCGAACCAGCCGTTGCGCGGGTCGAAGCCAATCGGGTGGTCTTCGTAGCACGGCTCGCCGTCCATGCAGGGCTTGACGGGCATACGGGCGTAGTCGCGCGCCAGCATCGCGTAGTTCGCCTCCGCGCGACGCGCGTGCCCCGACTGCAGCATGTTGAAGTCCAGCCACGGCTCGGCGTGCAGCCGCTCGGCGGACGACTGCCCGCCCACGGGGTGATAGGTCATCAGGTGCGCGCCGTCGTCGCCTGCCCGTAGCCCCGCCGCCATCGCCCGCCAGATGCTCAGGTGCGCCTCGGTCTCGACGGGGCGGTCGCCGCCGAGAATCCACACGATGCCCTTGTCGCGATAGCGCTTGCCGAGAAACTCGCCGTAGACGCGCGCGTTCTCTGAGGTGAAGATTTCGGGACCGACGCCCCACTTTTTGTTCACCTTGTCGCCCCAAGTGGGCAGCAGCCCGACATACAGCCCCAGCGCGTTCGCGCGGTCAATCACCCAGTCCACATGCCGAAAGTACGCCTCGTTCGGCTGCGTGGGGTCGTTGCGGTGCAGGGGCGTGTCGCCGTAGGGGTTCGGCGTGTTCAGCCCGTCCAGCTCCGCCAGCGCGACCGCCTGAATGACCGTGAAGCCCTTCGCCGCGCGGTCTTTCAGGTACAGGTCTGCCTCCTCGCGCGTGAGGCGGTGGAACAGTTCCCACGCCGTGTCGCCCAAGTAGAAAAACGGCTCGCCGCGCTCCGTGACCAAGTACCGCCCGCGACAGGGATGCCCCGCCTCGTCCCACACGCGCAACTTCGGTAGGGTAGACATACGGGGATTGTACCCATACTCGCGGGTCTGTTCCCCGCGCTCGCCGGTCTATAGACCATGGACGCTGGTCTATAGACCGCGGGCGCCGGTCTGTAGACCATGGACGCCGGTCTGCAGACCGCGGACGCCGGTCTGTAGACCATGGACGCCGGTCTATAGACCGCGGACGCCGGTCTGTAGACCATGGACGCCGGTCTGCAGACCGCGGACGCGAGTCAACGCACTGCAGGACTCGCGCCTGCGCCGTCGAACCTGCCGACTATGCCCGCCGACGGGACGGACTACACCGCCCAGATGGAGTCGCTGCTGGAACAGGCGCGTGCGAAGGGGGTGCGCGACCCGCGCGTGCTACAGGCGATGCGCCAGACGCCCCGACACCTGTTCGTGCCCGAAAGCCACCGCCTGTACGCCTACACCGACCACGCGCTGCCCATCGGCGAGGGGCAGACCATCTCGCAGCCGTCGCTGGTGGGGCAGATGACCCAACTGCTGGAACTGACGGGCGACGAGAATGTGCTGGAAATCGGCACGGGGTCGGGCTATCAGACGGCGATTCTGCGCAGGCTGTGCGGGCGGCTGACCACCATCGAGCGGTTCCCGCGCCTGACCCTGCAGGCGTACCGCAACCTGCAACCGCTGAACCTGCCGCCGATTACCTTCGTGATTGGCGACGGCACTTGCGGCTTCCCCCCGTATGCGCCGTATGACTGCATCTTGGTCACGGCAGGCGCGCCGCCCAAAGTCCCGCAGCCCCTGCTCGACCAACTCAACCCCGACGGGGGTAAACTTCTGCTGCCGTTAGGCTCGCGGCAGTACCAACGGCTCACGCGCATCACGAAGCACGGCGCATACCTATACGCCAAGACCTTCGGCGAGTGCATGTTCGTGCCGCTGGTGGGCAAGTACGGCTGGAAATCGGAGGAACTGGAGGGCTGACATGAGTGTGCTAATCGACCGCACGCCGCCGATTACGCGCATCACGCTCAACCGCCCCGACACGCACAACGCCTTCGACGAGACGCTAATGGCGCAGCTCACGGAGGCGTTCGAGGCGCTGCGCGAGGACGAGGCGACGCGCGTGGTGGTGCTGCAGGGCGCGGGCAAGTCGTTCTGCGCAGGGGCAGACCTCAACTGGATGGGCAAGATGGTCAACTACAGTTTCGCCGAGAACTTAGAGGACGCGCGTCGGCTTGCGCGGATGTTCGAGGCGATAGACCACTGCCCCAAGCCTGTGGTGGGGCGGGTGCATGGCGCGGCGATGGGCGGGGGCGCGGGGCTGGTCGCCGTGTGCGATGTGGCGGTGGCGACGCCCGACGCGCGGTTCGCCTTCAGCGAGGTGAAACTGGGGCTGATCCCCGCTGTGATTGCGCCGTATGTGGTGCGTAAAATCGGCTACGGCAACGCCCGCGCGCTGTTTCATCACGGGCGAACGGTTCGACGCCGAGACCGCGTTGCGGATTGGGCTGGTGCATCGGCTCGCGCCCGCCGACCAACTGGACGCGGCGGTGGAGGCGGTGGTGGGGAACCTGCTGCAGAACGGTCCCAACGCGATGGCGGCGGCGAAGATGCTCCTGCACGCGACGCAAACGCTGCCCGCCGACGAACTGCGCTCGCTCACCATCGCGCGTATCGCCGAACTGCGCGTCAGCCCCGAAGGGCAGGAGGGCATCCGCGCCTTTCTGGAGAAGCGCACACCCAACTTCGGAGGGACGCCATGAGTGTCAAGCGGATAGGCGTGCTGACCAGCGGGGGCGATTCGCCGGGCATGAACGCGGCGATTCGGGCGGTGGCGCGCGCCGCGCTCTACAACGGGCTGGAGGTGTATGGCATCAAGCGCGGCTTCGCAGGACTGCTGAACGAGGAGATCGAGCCGATGAGTTCGCTCTCGGTCGGCGGGATTATCAATCGCGGGGGCACGATTCTGCGCTCCGCCCGCTGCGAGGAGTTCAAGACGCCCGAAGGCTTGCAAAAAGGCGCGGCGATTCTGGACAAGTACGGCATCGACGCGCTGGTGATTATCGGCGGGGACGGCTCGATGCGCGGCGGGCTGGAACTCTCGCGCATCTCGCCCGTGAAGGTGATGGGGCTGCCTGGCACGATTGACAACGACATCCCTGGCACGGACTACTCCATCGGCTTCGACACGGCAGTCAACACCGCGCTGGAGGCGATTGACAAGGTGCGCGACACGGCCTACTCGCACGAGCGCGTGTTCGTGATTGAGGTGATGGGCAGGCACAAGGGGTTCATCGCGCTGGAGGTGGGTCTGGCGGGCGGCGCGGAGGCGATACTCATCCCCGAAGTGCCCTACGACTTGGTGGACTTGCTGGACAAACTGCGCGACAGTTACGAGCGGGGCAAGCGTTCCAGCATTATCGTGGTGGCGGAGGGCGCGGCGCGCGCGGAGGATGTCAAAAAGTTCCTGCAGGAGCATACGCCGTATCACTTGCGGGCGTTGGTGCTGGGGCACATGCAGCGGGGCGGCTCGCCGACGGCGTTCGACCGCGTGCTGGCGACGCAGTTGGGCGTGTTCGCCGTGCAACGCCTGCTGGACGGGCACACCAACGAGATGGTCGGCGTGGAGGGCGGCAGGCTCGTCGCCGTGCCGATTGAATACATCCACACGGCGACCAAGACCATCGACCTGCGCAAACTGGAAGTGGCGAGCATGATGGCGATATAGGGGGTAGAATTTGGCGATGGCGACACGCACGCGACGCACACCCAAGCCGAAGGAACTGCGAAGTTTCAGGACGGCGACCGAATCGTCTCGCGCACAGTAGACGAGCGCACCTACACGCTCCATGTGGTGGGCGTCCCAGTGAAATCGCTACGACAGTTTGAGGGGACGCTCAGCGACGAGGACGCCGAGGCGATGTTGAAAGCCATCCAATCGCACGCTGTGGGAGAGGGGAGCCGCGCGCTGACCTGTTTGGAGTGCTGAAGCGTTAGCTTCAGCGTGGGCGGAAGCTTCGCTTCCGCACTCCATAATCCCCCTCTCCCGCCTCGCGGGAGAGGGGGACAAAGGGGGTGAGGGCAACACGGCGCGCCCACCCGTTCACGCCCACGCGGGGAAAATCGCCCCTGCCTCAGCGATTCTGTGCCGAACCGATGTACCCTTATCAGATCCCCCCTCCCCCACCGCGTGGGAGAGGGGATAGGGGTAAGGGCTTAGCACCCGCTGCCGAAGTTGAACAGCACCAGCAGCAGGTCGGCGTCGTCGACCACCTGATCGCAGTTCACATCGTCGCGACCGAGGTTGTCGCCCGTCTGCCCGAAGGCGAACAGCACCGCCAGCAGGTCAGCGTCATCGACGCACCCGTTGTCGTCCACATCGCCGTTGTGCGGCTGGCAGGTCTGACAACCCTGCTCGCTCACGAAGTACGCGCCCTGCAGCGAGATGACATACCGCCCGCCTGCAGTGGTCGTGCCCGTCCAGCCCGCGATGGGGTTCGCCGCGCCCGGACCATCTGCGCAGCGCAGCGAGCGGAAGGGGCTGTCGTTCCAGAGTCTGTTGCCAGTTGCGTCCACGGCGTCGCGGTTGTAGCGGCTAATCGCCAGCAGGTAGATGCCGCCCTGCTGGATGCAGTTCGTGGAGTTGTCAATGCGCGATTGAGTAACAGTTGTACCGACCGCGTCGTCGTTGTGTACCACGCCCGTGCCGTCACAGCGGAAGAGCCAGAGCTGGGTGTCCCAGCTAGTTTCCCAACCGTCGACGCGACGAAGTTCGCTGGGTCGGTAATGCAGATGACATACATATCTACATCACTTGCGTCGTTGTCACCGCGGATGCGGGTCACAGGCGATTGGCACGGCGTCTGGTCGGGCAGGGTGACGAGTTGCGCCGTTGCAGGCAGGTCGCCCGCGTCGCCACCGCCGTAGAACTGCTCATCCCACGGGTCAGGCGGCGGACAGTCGGCGGGGTCGCCTGCAGTTGCGCCCGACACGCCTGTCAGGAAGATGATGTACCTGCCCGTGCTGCTGCTGGAACCGCTCCAGCCGCCGACACGCGAAGTGCTTTCGGGACCGTCAGGACAGCGCACGCCACGCGCAGGAGTGGTCGCCCAGATCAACCCATCGCCGCAGCCCGCTGCTCGGCGACCAGACAGACTAACCGCCAGATAGTAGCGTCCCGGCTGCGTGATGCAGTTCGTGCGGTTGTCGATAAGCGATTGGAGTCCGGTGGTGGCGTCAGGATTGTCGTCATTATACACCACGCCTTTACCGTCCTCGTCGAACAGCCAAAGCGCGGTGTCCAGCGTAGTGCCGCCGATGGTGGTCGCGCTGAAGGCATCGGGGTCGCTGATGTAAATGGCGTAGACATCGACATCGTTGGCGCCGCCGATGGTGCCGCGAATCTTCGTGATGGGGTCGCTGCCTGTGCTTTGCGCGGTTTCGGGCAGGTCGCCCGCGTCGCCGCCGCCGTTGTCGGTCTCATCCCAGCCGTCAAACGGCGGACAATCGGCAGGGTCTGGGCCCAGGGGCGAGGTAAACGCGCCCTGCAACACAATCTGGTAGGTACCCGCAGCTGTCGCACCTGTCCAGTACGCTACGCGCGAACGCCCTGCAACAGCGCACGCATTTGCCGTCCCAGTCCAAATCGCGTTGTCGTCGCAGTCGCGCGGGTCGCGATTCCAACGGCTAATCGCGATGTAGTAGGTGCCCGGTCCAGGAATACAGTTGTTCGCGTTGGTGATACGGGAGCGTAGACTGCCTGCCGAGTCGTCGTCATGCACAATCCCGTTGCCGTTCACATCGAACAGCCAGAGTTGGGAGTCGAAGTTAGTGGTGGTTGTGTTGGTCTCGGCTTGGAACGCACTCGGATCGGCGATGTAGATGGCGAACATGTCGACATCGTTCTGCCGCGAGCGCGCCGCTAATCGAACTCAGCGGGGTGCTTGTGTCAGTTCCTGTCGCTTGGGCGGTTTCGGGCAAATCGCCTGCATCGCCCTGTTCCGTCCAGTCCACTTGCGCCAGCGCTGTCGCTGTGAGCGCAGTAAGTGCCAGAAAGCTCCAGAGTAATCGCATAGCTGACCTCCTTTCGCAGGCTCTGCCTGCCGTGCATAATATACCCTTAAATCGGCGGTACATGCAACCCCTGTAGGCGCAGGCACTTGCAATTCGGTGGCTGCGGGGGGTATAATAGCGTGCCTTTGCAGTGCGTGGCACGCGCTGCAGACACCATCCCAAAGGGGGGAGGCGAGACGGGCGCTATGTCGCGGTCCAACTCGGTGTCCGAGAACGGTTTCCGCACCATACGGCGGAGATTGACCGATACCGTTTTGGATCCACGCCACATAGGCGCTTGTGCCCCTCGGGGCGCGCTGGAAGCGTCTGGTACCGAAACCGACCGCGCACAACCACCCACATCGCCTCCGGGTTCGGGGTAGCCGCAGCTGCCCGCGAAACTCGGTCGTAGCTACGCGCTACGAGACAAACACACTTGTCGGGAGAGACAACGATGATGAAGGTTGGCATTCTGGGGCGCCGACCTGCGCGGTCGACGATGCCTGCTTGGGCGCAGTCGGTCTGGCGCAGCGCGCGCGATTGGATCGTTCGGATTTTCGCACTGTCGGCGCGGCAAGCCGTCGTCCAGCCGCTGACGCAGGGCTTCGAGTACGAAATCGCCCCGCGCAGCCTGCGCCAAGACGACCAGCGCACGCTGGGCACGCACCTGCTGGTCGAACTCTACGGCTGCAACGCGAAGACCTTAGAGCGCGTGGCATATGTCGAAAACGCGCTGGTACGCGCCGCGCACGAATCGAACGCGCATATCGTGAGCCACTTCTTCCACGAGTTCGAACCCTACGGCGTGTCGGGCGTGGTGGTGATTGAAGAGTCGCACTACACGATTCACACCTGGCCCGAGCGACGCTACGCCGCGATTGACCTGTTCTTCTGTTCCGAGACGGTGGACGCCGAGCGCGCGCTGGAGGTACTGCGCTGCGCGTTCGAGCCTGAGCATGTCGATGTGATGTTGATACGGCGCGGGGTGCTGGAGCGCGCGCCGAGTTGACTGGCGCGCGTGTCGCGTCCCCGCGCGACCCGTGAGCGACGATGGAACCGATGCACGACGCCGCGCTGCGAGCGGACGCGCCCGAAGGCGAAATCGGGCTGGTCGCGCCGCAGCGCGTCGTCTTCCCCGACGGCATAACCCTCGCGAACGGGCAGCGACTCGCGCCCGTCGAAGCCGCCTACGAGACCTACGGCGCACTCGCGCCCGACAAAAGCAATGTCATCCTGCTGTGCCACGCGCTCTCGGGCGGCGCGCACGCCGCCGGCAGACACCACCCCGACGACCGCAAGCCCGGCTGGTGGGACCTCTACATCGGTTCCAACAAAGCGCTGGACACGAACCGCTTTTTCGTGATCTGCGTCAATGTGCTGGCAAGCCCGTATGGAACCACCTCCCCACTGTCAATAGACCCCGCCACAGGCGAGCCGTACCACCTGAACTTCCCGCCGATTCGCGTCGCCGACTGGGTGGAGCTGGAGCGCATGGTGCTGGAGACGCTGGGCATCGAGCAGGTGTACGCGGTGGTGGGCGGCTCCACAGGCGGGATGCGGGCGTTCGAGTGGGCGGTGCGCTACCCTGAGCGCGTGCGCAAGGCGCTGGTCATCGCCGCGCCCGCCCGCTCCAGCCCGATGGTCATCGCGCTCAACCACATCCAGCGGCAGACCATCCTGATGGGGCTGGAACACGGCGGTCGGGAGGGCGCGAATCGCGGGCTGATGCTCGCGCGGATGCTGGCGCACCTGTCGTACCTGTCGGAACACGCGCTCTGGAGCAAGTTCGGACGCGACACCACGCCCGAAACCGAGTTCTGGAGCGTGATGTTCCAGGTGGAGAGCTATCTGGAATACAAGGCGACCACCTTCCTGCAGCGGTTCGACCCGTTCTGCTACCTATATATCACGCGGGCGATGGACACTTCGACTTGGGCTACTGGTACGGGGCGGGCGATTTGCGCCGTGCGCTGGCGCGCGTGCAGGCGACGATGCGCTTTGTGAGCTTCACCTCCGACTGGCTCTTCCCGCCGTCTGGGCAGCAAGAGGCGGTGGAGATTCTGCAGTCGCTGGGCAAGCGCGCCGACCATGTGGTGATTGATAGCCCGTGGGGGCACGACTCGTTTCTGGTGGAGCGGGTGAAGCCGCAGTTGAAGCCCGTCATCAAGGCGTTTCTGGAGAGCGATGCTGACGGAATGGCTGGCGTTTGACTTCGTGCGGAACGCGCTGTGGGCGATGGCGCTGTTGGCGGCGGTCTACCCGCTGTTGGGGGTGTTCGTGGTCGGTCAGCGGGTGGCGTATTTCAGCGACGCGGTGGCGCATGCGGCGTTTATCGGCGCGGGGTTGGCGGGGCTGTTGGGCTGGCGGCTGGGCGACGCGCTGCTGCTGACGGCGCCGCCGTTCGCGCTGCTGGTCGCGTGGTTCCAGGCGCGCACGCGCCTGCCGACCGACACGCTGCTGGTGGTCGCGATTACGGGCGTGTCGGGGCTGGGGATTGCGCTGATTAGCCTGACCGAATCGCCGCTGGCGCTCGGCGCGCTGCTGTTCGGGGATGTGCTGGCGTTGGAAGCGGGCGACTTGTGGCGGCTGTTCGGGGTGGACTGCCTCGCGCTGGCGATGCTGCTTGGGCTGGCGCGCCCGCTGATTCGGGTCGGCTTCCACCGCGAGCTGGCGCAGGCGCAGGGCGTGCCCGTGCGGTTGGTCGAGACGCTGTTTCTGTTGGGGCTGTCGCTGGCGGTGGCGGTTGGGATACGCGCGGTGGGCATCTTGCCGATTAGCGCGCTGCTGGTGCTGCCTGCGGCGTCGGCGCGTGCCGTGTGCCAGAGTTTCCGCGCGATGTTAGCGACCAGCGCGCTGCTGGGCGCGGTGAGCCTCGCGGTCGGCTTCGCGCTCGCGCTCTGGCAGCCGATCCCGCCTGGCGCGGCGGTCGCGCTGGTCGCCGCGACGCTGTTCGTGCTGATTGCCCTGCTACGCCCCGCGCAAGGAGCCGTTGCATGACGCGCTGGCTGCCCGCGACGCTCTGGGGCGGGATGCTGCTGCTGATTTTCTACTTCTCCTCCCAAGCGGGCAGCCCCGAAAACTCCGCAGGGTGGCTGATGGCGCTTCTACGCTGGCTCGCGCCCCAACTGGCGGAGCGGCTGACGCCTGAGCAACTGCACGTATTGAACTACGCCTTTCGCAAACTGGGGCATGGCACAGGGTACTTCTGCTGACGCTGCTGGGCTACTGGGCGTTTCGGCGCAGTTTCGGCATGGACTCGCGCCGCGCCCTGCGCTGGGCAATCCTGACCAGCCTGCTGCGCGCCATCCTCGACGAGATTCACCAAGCGTTCGTGCCCGGACGCACGGGCACGGCGGTCGATGTGATGATTGACGCCGTTGGGATTGCGCTGGCGGCGTGGCTCATACGGCGGCGCAGGAAGGCATAGTATCAAGCACTTTCGGGTACACTCCTAATCATGAGTCGAACGCTTTGCCTCTGTGGCGTCGCGCTGGCGCTATGGGCGCACGCGCTGCCGCCTGCCCCAAAAACCTTCAAAGAGCGCATTCCTGGCACAACCGTCGAGTTCGAGATGGTCTACATCCCGCCCGGACGAATCGAGCTGCCCGACCCCGAAGACCCCAGCAAGACGCAAGTCATCGAACTCAAGGGCTTCTGGATTGGCAAGACCGAGGTGACTTGGGACGAGTACGGAACCTATGCGTTCAACAAGGACATCGCAGAGACCGAGAAGCAGCGCGAGGCGGATGCGATTGCCAAGCCGAGCAAGCCCTACGGCGCAATCGATCGCGGCTTCGGCTACGAGGGCAACCCCGCGATTGGCATGACCTTCATGGCGGCGCAGCGGTACTGCGAGTGGCTCAGCCGCATGACGGGCAAGCCGTACCGCCTGCCGACCGAAGCGGAGTGGGAGTACGCTGCGCGGGCAGGCGTACTGGAGCGCAAACCGCTCCCCAAAGAGACGCTGGACAAACTCGCATGGCACTTGGACAACTCTGACCTCAAGCCGCACAAGGTCGCCCAGAAACAGCCCAACGCTTGGGGGCTGTACGATGTGCTGGGCAATGTGATGGAGTGGTGCGTCGGGCTGGACGGCAAAGCGATTGCCTGCGGCGGCTCGTTTATGGACAAGCCCGACGCGGTTCACCCCGGCGCACGCGCCCGCCAAACGCCCGACTGGAACATGACCGACCCGCAGTATCCCAAGAGCCGCTGGTGGCTCTCGGACGCGCCGTTTGTGGGGCTGCGCGTGGTGTGCGATGCGCCCGCGCCGTAAATTTCAGACAGCAGGTGTGGGCGCATCGGGAGAATCGCGACAGGGCGTGGGATTCTCCCGAACGCGCCTGCCCTTACTTCCCGCCGAACTTCTTGTAGGTCGCCTCGTCGACGAACTTGGTGAGCTTCTGCCCGTTGTATTCGGCTTTCAGGGCGTAGCGCACCTGCTTCGAGCCCGACTTGGTCGTGCGCTCGTACTTCTCGGTCTTCACCTGATTGTCAGGTACATCGACCATCCTGCGCTCTTTCACGCTGTAGAATTGCATAGCCTCCCTCCTATGAGTGGATTCACAGGCGTCTGTGCCTGCGTGCGCTTAATTTACCCTGCGCTGAACCCGATTCCTGCTAAATTTGGGGGGCATTTCGGGGGAATTTGCCCGAATTTCGGGGGGAATTTGAGGTCAGACCTGCTCCTCGAAGTCCTTGATGACCCAGCGGGTTGTGCCGTGGCCGTAGTAGGTGTCCTCTTCGAGGTCGAACACGAGGTCGACGCGCGTCTGGGGCTCGATGGGGTAGTCGCCGCCGTCCCATAGCACGGCGGCGGTTGCGATGCCGCCCGCCCCGCGCACTTTGAAAAACAGGTGCTTGCCGCTCGCTCGGTGCGGCTGCCCAGCACCTCTACATCGCGGCACAGAAACAGCGGTCGCTCGTTGCCCGCGCCAAATGGCTCCATCATGCTTAGCTCCTGAATCAGGCGCAGGGTCGCCTCGCGGGGCGCAATCTCTTGGTCGATGTCCAGCGTGGGGATGAGGTCATCGTCGGTCAGGTGCGCGTTGGCGAAGTCGGTGATTAGCATCCGCAGCGCGTCGAGCTGCTCCAGCGCGACGGCGAACCCGCCCGCCGCCGCGTGCCCGCCGCACTTGAAGCACAACGGCTTCATCTGCGTCAGCAGTGCGGTTAGGCTGAACTCGGGGATGCTGCGCATTGAGCCGCGCGCGACGCCCGACTCGGAATCGATGGTCACTGCCGCGACGGGGCGATAGTAGCGGTTCATCAGCTTGCCTGCCACCAGCCCGATGACGCCGTGATGCCAGCCCGACGACTGCACCACCAGCGCGCGGTGGCGGGCAAGGTTCTCGCGCTCAATCTGCGCAATCGCCTCCTGCACCGCCGCCTCCTGCAGCTGTTGTCGTGTGCGGTTGTGCGCGTTCAGCGTCTGGGCAATCTCTTGTGCGGCGTCAGGGTCGTCGGTCAGCAGCAGTTGCAGCGCGAGGCGTGCGTCTTCCAGTCGCCCTGCGGCGTTCATGCGGGGTGCAAGCCCGAAGCCGATGTCGCGCGCGGTCGGTTTGCCCTTGACGCCCGCGACCTGCTTCAACGCCTGCAGCCCGACGCGCTTGGTTCGGTGCAGTTGCTCCAGTCCCAGCTTGACCAAGATGCGGTTCTCGCCGACCAGCGGCATCACATCGGCGACCGTGCCCAGCGCCACGAGGTCGAGCATCGTATCGTAGAAGCCGTTGCGCGCGAGTTTGCGTTCCTTCAGCAGTGCCTCGGCGACGCGGAACGAGACGCCCACCCCGCTCAGCTCGCGGAAGGGATACTGCGAATCGGCGCGCTTGGGGTTCACGACTGCCAGCGCGTTGGGCAAGCGGTCGCTGGGCTCGTGGTGGTCGGTGATGACGACTTCCAGCCCCGCCGCGTTGAGCGCGTCGACGGCGTGGTGCGCGCGGATACCGCAGTCGCAGGTCAGCACCAGCTGCGCGCCGATGCGCTGCGCCGCCGCAATCGCGTTCGGGTGCAGGTCGTAGCCCTCCTGCTCGCGGTGCGGGATATACGGCTCAGCGGGGACGCCCAACTTGCGCAGCGTCGTCACCCACAGCGCGGTGGCGGTCACCCCGTCCACATCGTAGTCGCCGTAGACCAGCACAGGCTCCTTGCGCTCGACTGCCTGCGCGAGTCGGCGCACGGCAGGCTCGATGTCGGGCAGCCGCTTCGGGTCGCTGAGGTCGTGCAGCGCGGGGTTGAGGAACCGATAGGCGGCTTCGGGGTCGGTGTAGCCCCGCGCGACCAGCACCCGCGCCAGCACGGGACTAATGTTCAGCTCGCTCGCCAGCTGCGTCGCTTTCGCCTCATCCGTTGCACGCACGCGCCATCGGTACCGCGCCATAGGATGGCGTATTGTACCCAACGCCCAACAGGTACAATCTACCCACTATGGGACACCTACTATTAGTTGGCGCAGACAGCACTATCGGTCAGTCCGTTGCGAAGGCGTTTATGGAAGACGAATGGGAAGTGTGGGCGATTGGACGCCATGCGGAGCGGTTCGCGCCAGGCGTTCAGTGGGCGCACACGGTAAGCAATGTCGCTGACGAGTCGGCGATGCAGGCGGCGGCGCAAGCGTTGCAAGCGCACCTGCAGGCGCAGGGCGACCGCCAAGTGGACGCGCTGGTGTACGCCGTCGGCGACATCACGGCGCAGAAGGTCGCCGAGATGCCGCTGGAGGCGTGGCGGCGCATTCTGGACGCGAACCTCACGGGCGCGTATGTCGCAACCCGCGCCTTCAGCCCGCTGTTTAGCCCCGAACCGCACCTGTTCTACATCGGCGCGATCAGCGAGAAACTGGTGCTGCCTGGCTTGAGCGCGTATGCGACGGCAAAAGCGGGGCTGGAGACCTTCGCGCAAGTGCTTGCCAAAGAGCAGCCGCGCTGGAAAATCACCGTCGTGCGCCCGGGCGCCGTCGCCACCCGCTTCTGGGAGCGCGTGCCGTTCCGTATGCCGCCCAAAGCCCTCCAGCCCGAAGATGTCGCCCTGCGCATTCTGGAGGCGTACTACAACGAGCAGAAAGGCACGCTGGACATCATCCCCGAATGAGAGCCGTCGAGCCGATTCCCGACACGATGCAGGCGGCGGTGCTGCACGCCTACGACGGGTCGCCCGACTCGCTGCGCATCGAGACGCGCCCTGTGCCGCGCCCGCAGCGCGGGCAAGTGCTGGTCAAGATGACCGCCGCGCCGATTAACCCCTCCGACCTGATGTTCCTGAAGGGGCTGTACGGCGTGCGCAAGCCGCTGCCTGTGGTACCGGGCTGGGAAGGCGCGGGGCGCGTCGTGGCGACGGGCGACGACTGGCTCAGCCGCCTGCTGTTGGGCAAGCGCGTGGCGTGCGGCGCGCCGAACCAGCACGACGGCACTTGGGCAGAGTATATGCTCACCCCCAGCAGCCGCTGCATACCCCTAATAGACGCCATCGACGACGAGGCGGGCGCGATGCTCATCGTGAACCCGCTGACAGCGTGGGCGCTGATGGACACCGCACGCAGGGGCGGACATCGCGCGTTCGTGCAGACCGCCGCCGCCAGCGCACTCGGACGCATGCTGCTGCGCCTGAGCCTGCACTTCGGCGTGGAGGGCGTCCACATCGTGCGCCGCGAGGAGCAAGCGCAACTCCTGCGCTCGCTGGGCGCGCGCTATGTGCTGAACAGCGAGGCGGAGGGCTTCGACGAGCAGCTGCGCGAGACCTGCCGTCAGTTGAACGCCACGATTGCCTTCGAAGCCGTGTCGGGCATGACCGCCGCGCGGGTGCTGCGCGCCCTGCCCGACGGGGGTCGGCTCGTGCTGTACGGCGCGCTCTCCGAATCGCCGCTGATGGCAGACCCGCGCGACCTGATTTTCCAGCGCAAGCGCGTCGAGGGCTTCTGGCTCGCCGATTGGCTCGCGGGGCGCAGCCTCTGGGGGCAGTTGCGCCTCGCGCGGCAGGTACAACACGCGCTGGGCGACCTGCTCCGCACCGAAGTCGCAGGGCGATATCCGCTGCACGAGGTACACCGCGCCCTGCAGGACTACCAAGCCTCAATGACGGCGGGCAAGCGGCTGCTGGTGATGCACGAAAAATAACGCGCCCCCGGCAGGAATCGAACCTGCGCACCAGGCTCCGGAGGCCTGCGCTCTATCCACTGAGCTACGGGGGCACGGGCGTGAGTAAATTGTACCCGATTACCCACCCATGCAGGTTCCGTCTGGAACCAGTGGACATTACTCACTGAACGGCTCAAACTCGTCCTTTGGGTAGTCCTTCCTGTAGATGCCCTTGTCGAGCCTTCGCTCATAGTCGTTGTGCGAGGCGAAAATCTCACACACCCAAGCACGCTCGTCTTCATCAGTGAAGTAAACAATACGTTCTGGAATGTTTCCTGTAGGATATACTAAACAGTCGCTGTTGTGTTTGCTCTCTGAGTTCTGTCGCCGAAGCTCAGGGATGCCCAATTTGCTAATCCGTTTGTGCAAACCCTGCTTGGTGTTCTCATCTGCCCGCTCTAACACTCTCCTTGCATTTTTATGCAGAAATACATCTTTGCGCCTTTGCTCATCATCCACCAGTCCCCGATACGCACGGTAAAACGCCTCGCCTGCTGGGGAAAGAATCGTATATCCCTCTTCCTCAACCAGCAGCCAGCGCACAGTTTCGGGTAAACCTTTCAGGCGATTTTCCACCTCCTGCGTCGGGCGCAAATCCCGCCCAATCCAATCGAAGAAGCTCTCATAGTTGTCAATTATCTGAAAGTTCCAGTCTACTGGAAGCTCTGGCAGTGAAATTATCTCTCTGAATTTCTCGTGAATGTAATACACAGGAACCTCGAAAAGCAATCCTACGAGAAAGGCATACGCAAATTCTGCCTTGAAGCCTCCCGTTGCATTTATAATGACTTCGCGCTGAGCCTTCCGATTCTCTTGAATACACTGCACCAACTGCGTGACGAAAGATCGAAGCCCACGCATAGCAAATTGCTTTTCGTCGTACTTGAGCGAGGGTATCTCTCGAGCTTCAGCATCATATTTCCTCCCTTTGTAGAAATCCGTCAAAGCCTCCGCTGCTTTTTTACCCTCCTCCGTCTCGGAATGCAGGAACACGATTTTGTCCTTCGGTTGTAGCAAGCGCATAAGGGAGTTCGTCTCAGCGGATGCTTCCTCTAAGGACTCTTCTGGCAGAGAGCGCAGGTAGTCTAACGGCTCGTCTGTCTTAGCCTTCCCTAATAGAGAGATTCCTACTGTAGTGATTATCGTGCGCACAGCAACCTCCTAACCTACGGGTATTGTGAGTATACCTGAAATAGGTGGCTAGGCTGCGCGTCCAACAGGTATACTACGCAACAGGGAGGTTCCTATGAAACACCATCTACGAGCGTTCGGTTTGGGAGTACTGCTAACGCTGGGCTGTGTGGTCGGGTATTCGCAACTGGATCGGATTCTGAAGACAGGCGGGATTGCCCTTGCAGTAGACCGCTTCGGCGGGGACATGGATCGCGCCCTGAACCGCCTGACGAACACCAAGCCCGACAAGAATTTCGCGACCAAAGTTGTGCCGATTCTGAGCGCGGGCAACGGCGCACACATCGGCGCGGCGCAGGTGATGGGCAAGCCCGACCTCGTGCGCAAGGTGCAAGCCGTCGCGCAGATTGAAGGCGACTTTCTGGGGCGCGAGGTGCGCCTGCGCGCGCTGATTCCCATCTCCACGAAAAACCCGCAACGCAGTATCGACCGCGTGGAGGGCGTTGGGGTGTCGGGCATCATCGACATCAAGCTGTGATGCAGGAAGGGCTGTACGCGATTGTCGGCAGTGCGGGGCGCGGCGCGTTGGAGGCGAACTACCGCCTCGACGATGCCGCACCCTTCGCCGTCGTTGCGCCCGCCAGCGAGTCGGAAGTGTGCGCCCTGCTGGACTACACCTACGCCATGCGCACGCCGTGCATCGCGGCGGGCAGCGGCACGCACCTGACCCACCTTATCCCCCCTGACCGCGCGTGGTGGCTGCTTAGCACGCGCCGCATAAACCGCGTTGTGGACTACTCGCCGCAGGACTTGGTGCTGACCGTCGGCGCGGGGATGACCCTGCACGCCGTGCAGGAGCTGCTGCGTGAACATCGTCAGTACCTGCCGTGGAACCCCGCGCTGCCCCAGCAGGCGACCATCGGCGGGATTGTCAGCAGCAACCGCGCAGGCTCGTGGCGCTATCGGTTCGGAACCCCGCGCGACCGACTGCTGGCGGTTCGCGCCGTGACGCCCGACGGCGTCGCCTTCAAAAGCGGCGCGAAGGTGGTCAAAAGCGTCGCAGGCTACGACCTCCACCGCCTGCTGTGCGGCGCATGGGGCACGCTGGCGGTTATCACCGAAATCACACTCAAGGTGCAGCCGACGCCCCAGCACTTCGAAGCGGTCGGCTGGCAGACTTCTTGGGACGCGCTGGAGCCGACGCTCGCCGACCTGATGCAGATGCCCCTGCAGCCC